>Ga0326760_1000188_pt1 | contig 35849 bp, 31 predicted proteins | sample GCREP_S_FD_207668 | JGI IMG/M metagenome (GOLD analysis project Ga0326760, IMG submission 207668) | Hot spring sediment microbial communities from Geyser Creek Basin, Yellowstone National Park, WY, United States - GCR.EP_S | ecosystem: Environmental > Aquatic > Thermal springs > Near-boiling... | reverse complement strand
AGGTACATCAATGGTGGCTGGGCTCTGAGGACGCAGCCGAAGATAAAGATTGACTATAGACGTAGGAGGCTACTAGTGTACTTCGTGTTTGTCAAGGCTGTTAATGTTGATGAAAATAGTGTTAAACGTGTTATTTCCGTCGATATTAATGAGGGTAACGTGGCTGTCAAGGTGCTCGATAAAGTGTATATTCTCGAGACGGGGATTAAGAGGATCACCACCGGCTACGCTAGATACAGGGAAGTTGTGCAGAGTGTTAAGGGCAATGGATATGTTGGTAGAGCTACTCGTGGTAGGGAGCATAGGAGGAAGAGGGATATTAGGTCGAAGATCGCAAACATCATCGCCAATACAGCTAAGAGCCTCAACGCCGTGGTCGTGTTGGAGGAGCTTCCTAAGCAGTGCCCCAGGAACATGGTTAGAGATGTGAGAGACCCGCTGCTGAGGCACAGGATATACCAAGCAGGCTTCAGAGGCATGGTTAAAGCTATTGAGGAGAAGTGTCTGGAGAGGGGAGTCCCCGTGGTTAGGGTAGACCCGAGGAACACTTCATCCACATGCCCGTTCTGCGGCTCCAAGCTGATGAGGGGCGATGCCCCGAGGCAACTCAGATGCCCTAGATGCGGGTTTAGAGCTGGTAGAGATGTAATTGCAGTGTTAAACCTCGAGAAGAAGTATACAACTTCCAAGGGGCCTGTGCCGTTGGCCCCGATGCCCAGTGAACCCGCACTGGAGGTAGCAGTGCTACCGATGAAGGAGTGGGCGAGGAGGAAGTCCCTAGGTGCAACGAGAAAATGAATTAGTGAGGATGAGCATCTAGGGACAAACGGATCGCTACTACTAAGGAGGTCGTCGGGTAGGTTGGAGGTCCTCTACTTCTTGACCTTTGCGGAGATCTCTGCAAAGCCTCCACTAACGTCTAGCTCTACATTAACGACTCTATCGGATTTCTCAACCCTCCTTAGCTCCTCATCGATGTCTATATCTGCGTACCCTCCAATACCCTCCCTGTTAACATTGACTAAAGTCCCCTTCGGGACCTCCATACCTAGCTTAACTACACCTCCGCCCAAGTCTATGGAGACTCTCGATACCCCCTTAAACTCTGAGTAGCCCAGCCTAGCCTCTACAAAACCCCCGCTGAGGTCTATGGATATACCCGAGTCCTGAAGTCCGCCCATATCTACCCTCAGTACCCCGCCCCTAAGGCTTAGGTCAGCGACCCTCACCCCCTCATCCACCCTTACCTCTAGGATGCCTCCAGAGAGGTCGACACCTATCCTCTCTAAAGCTACTCTAGGTAGGGTTACGTACGCCTCACAGCCCCTTAAGTCAATTCTCAGCTCACCACCTTCCCCATCTACGTCGAAGTCGCATCTACTAAATCTACTGCTGTAGACCTCGAGCTTACCTACATCCCCCTGAGATACCTCGATGGAACCGCCGTCGATATCCAGCTCCAAGCTCTTAACAATATCTAAGGACGTACTGTACAGGAGTTCCCCACCCTTACTAACCCTTGTCAGTAGCAGTGGTGTTACCGAGGTTACTACGCGCGTAACTGTACTCACTATAGGTTCTACAATGCTAGTAGCTAGGTCCGCAATTGAGGGTATCGGCGCCCTCACTTTAGAGCTGACAACGTTGAGGACATCCCTAGCCTTAAGCTGGGCAGTAGCCTCTAGGTGCTTAGGGACCCTGAGTGTTACAACATCCTGTATAGACTCTACAACTTCGTTAAAGAGATCTTCATCAACGTCGTCAGCTACCTCGACTTTCACAACATCCTTCACCAGAAGCTTCCTACCCGTAGCCCTAACCCTCTCGAGAAGCTCCCTACTAATTCTAAGGCTAAGCCTATCGCTGAGAACGACGAGGTCTGGCTTTACATCGGTGGTACTGGAGGGTCTAGCACTTGTAGCACTAGCTCTAACCTCCTTGCTCTCCTCACCGCTAACCCTAAGAGACTTTAGTATGGCGTAGGCTCTCCGCCCCAGCTCTGTAAGCGTGTAGTAGCCGTCACCCGTCTTCGTGATTAGGCCGCTCAGCTTCCTAAGGTGGAACGTTAAGGTACCCGTATCGTCGATACCTAGTTCCTCCATTAACTCCGTAAAGCTCCTCTTACCCCTCTCACCGAGGGTTAGTATAATCATCCTCCTGATTCTATGACTTAGGGAGCTGAAGACTAGCTCCTCAACATCGCTACCGCTCTGCTCACCCAAGTACACCACCCATAGATTTACTATACTCAACGTAGATAAGGTAATTTGCTGAGTTTCCTAAGCATATAGGTAGAAAGTGTTTTGCTTAGGAGACTCAGCAGATGGGGCTAAATCTGACGAGGCTTCTCCAGATCTATGTGGGAAAACGGATGTACGCCATAGAGGCCGTTGACCTAGGTAGGAGGTTCGGGGATTTCTGGGCTGTTAAGAGAGTGTCGCTCAGTATTAGGGAGAGGAGTATAGCCGTACTTGCAGGTCCTAATGGAGCTGGGAAGACTACGACCATTAGAATACTGGCAACTCTTCTTAGACCTAGTAAGGGGTTTGCGCGTGTTGCAGGGTTTGACGTTGTTAGGGATTTTAAGGAGGTGAGGAAGAGGATAGCGTACCTACCCCAGGACTACGGTAGCCCAGGTGATATAACACCGTACGAGTTCATAGCCTACAGCCTCATGATGAGGGGTCTCAGTTACTTTGACTCTAGGAGGGAGGCTAGGAGGTGGATAGAGCTCCTGGATTTAGAGAACGTTAGTAGGAGACCTCTAAGGGTTTTAAGCGGTGGTGAGAGGAGGAGGACCCTCGCTGCAGCGGCACTAGCATCGAATGCTGACGTAGTATTCCTCGACGAGCCTACTACAGGCCTAGATATCGAGGCTAGGTACACCGTACTCAAGGCGGTTAAGGACTCTACGAAGGTTCTCGGATCGACTATTCTACTAACAACACACATGCTCGAGGAGGCTCAGCTAGTAGCTGACTACGTAATCTTCATAAATAGCGGTGAGGTTATAGCTAGTGGTAAACCGAGGGAGCTTCTATCCACGCTCCCGTATAGGTTTAGAGTTATCCTAGAGGGGGTGGATAGGGGGTGCCTAGACAGTACCTACATAGACCTAGGTGAGAGGGTAATTACGTGGGCCAGGGATGACGGTAACGTAAGGCAGTTAGTGGAGGTCTGTAAACCGAGCTCGTTCACTATTAAAGAAGTTACGCTGGAGGACGTATACCTGTACATGGTAGGTGGGAGGAGATGAGGACCCTGTGGAGAACCCTAGGTGCGGCACTACTCAACTTCACAGTCTTTAGAAGGCAGTGGATGTGGATAGTCCAGAACATCATGTTCAGCCTAGGCGTGCTGCTTCTAGCCCTCGGATGGGGAGGCTCCGCAGCTGTAAGGGTCTTGATACCTGTATATATAGTTATCTCCGGCTGGGGCTTCGGTCTTAACATCATCGCGCAGTTCGTCGGGTACGACAGGATTTCCAAGGAGTGGGAGAGGCTCGTTGCCTCACCACTTAAGCTTGTAGAATACTTCATAGGTCTTACAGTAGGTACCTCACCACCACTTCTAACTGGTATCCTAGTGCTCATGGTGCTAATGGTTGTGTGGGGCTTTGACCTAACACCCGCAGTAGTAGTAGCCCTACCGGTCTCGCTCATCGCCATGGTCTTAGGGGCGTTTCTATCGCTAGCAATAGTCCTCAGGATCAGGAACCCCGTGAATATCTCGGCTGTCACAAACCCCCTTGCAACACTAACAACATTCCTACCACCTGTTCTCTACCCACCAGCAATGATACCAGAACCCCTGAGAACTGCATCTGTAGTAGTACCGACGGTCGCACTAGCTGAGGTTACGAAGTTTCTAAGTCTAGGTGTCTCCACGCTTCCGGTAGAGCTATGTACGGCATCTATAGTTGTGTGGCTTGTAGTTACGGCTATAGCTACGCTGAAGGTCCTTAAATGGGGGCTCGAATAAATCGAACTACAGCACCTGAAGTAGCTACCGTAGTGCCCCGGTGATGAGGTCGGGTAGATGTGGTTGTCCCCAAGCCCTCCACGGGGATGCGGGATCGGCAACCGCAGATATGGGAAAGACCTAGTCCGGTGGGAGATCTCTGACCACCCTGGCTACCCTGCGGATGACATATGTAGACCTGAATAGATGCGAGGAACCCACGAGCTGCCCTGGAGGGAACCACACCCTCTAGGGCGGGGAGGAGGTCGGCTCTAGAACTCCTCTGAAGGGGTCGGTACTCTGGGAATGGTTACCCTAGGTATGGTGAATTCTGTGCTGGAACACCCCTTGGTTTGGGCTAGGGCTCTATATCGAAGGGTATCTCTAGGAGTTTCTTCGTCTGCCTGAACCTAACCTTACCTACTTTAATCCTACCTATGTACCTAGCTGATGGTAGGTGTTGCTTGTTGCAGGCGTTTATGTTCCAGATACTTCCGTCCTTATCGTAGACTATCACTATGTACAGTTCCTTAATGTGCTGAGGTACGGGGAAGAGGTCGTAGATTACGTTTCCGTATGTTCTCTCAGCAACCTCCCTAGGTAGTACCTTAACCTCTATCCTGAGGTCCTCAGCTACCTTAGCGTTGGCCAGTTCCTCTATAGCCCTAACCTCCTCATCTGTCGGTTTCCTATCGAACTGTACCGTAAGCCTCCCGTGTCTACCCTCTGCGTAGACGGAGGCTGTCCACATAGCCCCCTCCCCGAGGACCCTCACAACAGCTCCCTTAAGTATGTGGAGGGCTGTGTGGGTCCTAACCTCATCCGGGTACTCTGAAACCCCCACGGAGACCCCCTAGAGCATAGCCTATTACGTAGAAATAAGTTAACCCACTAAGTGGAATTCCCTGAAAGGCTTTTTTCCTAGCTCGGGCTAGGGGGTTTGGTGGGTCGGTGTACGACTTCATAGGTAAGACCTTCCCTAGGCACGACGGTGTAGCTAAGGCTACGGGGCTGGTAGAGTTTACGTTCGATATCGAGATCCCGGATATGCTGTACGGACGTATATTTAAGAGCCCCTATGCCTTCGCTAAGGTCAGGAGGATAGATACCTCACTAGCTGAGTCTCTAGGTGCCGTCGTTCTAACCCCGGACAGCGTACCCGATAGGCTCTTCAACCCTAGGCTAGTTAGCATAGAGGAGGACACCTTTAAGGACTGGAGGGTACTGACCTACACCCCCAGGTACCTGGGGGAGCCCATAGCTGCGGTAGCAGCACCCTCTGAGGACCTAGCCCAGAGGGCTTTGGAGGCCCTTAAGGTAGAGTTTGAGGAGGTCTACGAGCCGATCCTAGACCCGTTTAAGGCTATGGCACCCGGTGCGCGCCCCATACACGAGAGGATCGTGAGGGGCAGGACATGGGTTGAGGTTAGGAATAACGTCGCGGCTGAGCTCAGGTACTCGGAGGGGGATGTGGAGCTAGAGGAGAGGAGGTCGGATGTGGTAATTGAGAGGAGGTTCCACGTACCCCGTAGGTACCACGTGCAGCTCGAGCCTAAGGGGGCTGTCTGTAAGCCCGAACCCGACGGCTCTATAACTGTGTGGACTACTACGCAGACGATCCACAACACCAAGATACTGATATCGCAGGTCTACGGTATACCGATGAGTAGGGTGAACGTTAAGAAGGTGCCTATAGGTGGGGGCTTCGGGTCCAGTATACACACGAACCTAGTTACACTAATAGCCGTAGGGCTCTGCCTGAAGTCCGGTAGGCCCGTTAAGCTTGTACTAACACGTGAGGAGGACATGGTCCACGACCACGTAAGCTTCGAGTTCTACATGAGGATCAGGGCTGGGGCTACCAAGGACGGGACGATCACGTTCGGAGAGTTTGAGAACATCCTCGACATAGGGGCCCACCAAGTCCAGGCATACCCCCTCCTAGGGACTGCCCTGGGGTGGTTCGTATCCCTGTATAGGTGGAGGGCTGTTAGGTACTACGGTAGGTCTGTCTACACCAATAAGGTACCATCCTGCGCTATCAGAGGCTACGGAGCACCTGAGGTAACCTGGGCTGTTGAGACCGTAGTAGATGAGATGGCTGAAGAACTGGGTATAGACCCCCTCGAGTTTAGGCTGAGGAACTATAGGGGGAGGGGAGAGATCTTTTGGGGTCAGGGACCTACCGTTAAGTCGGTTATAAGGAGTGATGGGGTTCCGGAGCTCATAGCTAGGGGTTCGGAGCTAATAGGCTGGAGGAATAGGGGGGACCCGAGGAGTAAGACAGGTAGGTATAGGAGGGGTATAGGAGTTGGGAGGGGTTTCCACACCTCCGGAGCTGGGGGACCTCTATCGGGGGCTATAATAGACTACAGCGGTGCTATAGTGAAGGTTAATGAGGATGGTACCGTAGACTACATCACAGCCCTGCAGGACCACGGCGGGGGTACTCTAGATGCTCACGCTAAGATAATCGCTGAGGAGCTTAAGATCCCACCGAGTAAGGTGAGGATAGTCTGGTCCGATACGGCTACGACGGTCTACGACGTCTGCACTCACGCTTCGAGAGGTGTCTACGTAGGTGGTGAGGCGGCTAGGAGGGCCGCAGCGGAGGTTAGGAGGAAGGTCCTCGAGTACGCTGCGCGGATACTGGACGCCGTAAACCCCGAGGCACTGAGGGTGGAGTACGATAGGGAGCTCGACGACGCGGTTATCTACGTAGAGGGGGCCCCCGATAGGAGGGTAACGCTTAGCGAGGTAGCTAGGATAGCTTGGCAGAGGAACTGGGGCTCTATATCGGCATCGGTAAGCTACAGAGCGACGGCGGCACCGCCCAGCTTTACAGTCTACTTCGTTGAGGTAGAGGTAGACACTGAGACGGGTATCGTGAGGCCCGTTAGGGTGGTAGCTGGGGCGGACGCGGGTACCGTAATAAACCCGGAGCTAGCCGCCGGCCAGCTACACGGGGGCTTCGCCATGGGCTGGAGCTGGGCCGTAGGGGATGAGGTCAGCTACACCGAGGACGGGGTCCCGGCGCATAGGCTCAGCGTGGCGGACTACAAGATCCCGACAGCCCTCGACCTACCGAAGCCGGAGGAGTTCGTAGTGCTGTTCGCATCTACGTACGAGCCTACTGGACCCTTCGGGGCTAAGGGCCTTGGGGAGGCCGCCTCCAACCCCGTCATAGCCGCAGTTGCTAACGCCATATACAACGCCATAGGGATCAGGTTCTACGAGATACCCATAACCCCCGAGAGGGTACTCGAGGCCCTGAGGGAGCGTGGGTAGGTGGGGCCATGCTGTCCGTAAACCGTATCAACACCTACAGGATACCGTTCACCTTCGAGTACTACAGACCTAGAACACTCAGGGAGGCCCTAGAGATACTCAGGTCCGTTGAGGGGGCTAAGGTAGTTGCTGGCGGTACCGACCTCGTAGTGGATATGAAGTTCAGGCGTGTCGAGCCCAAGGCCTTAGTGGACGTATCGAAGCTGGAGGAGCTTAGGTACGTAAGGCTGGTGGAGGACTACGTTGAGATAGGTAGTGCTGTCACCCTCCAGGAGCTTGTGGAGAGCGAGGTAGTTAGGGCTAGGCTACCGCTACTCTGGGAGGCCGTGAACTCCATGGCCTCCTGGCAGGTAAGGAACATAGCTACCATAGGTGGCAACATCTGCAACGCATCCCCAGCTGCCGATACAGCCCCTCCACTACTAGCCTACGGAGCTAAGTTACTGCTAACCTCCCTAGATGGAGTTAGGGAGGTGGGTATCGGCGAGTTCTTCGTAGGACCTAAGAGGAGCATTATAAGACCTGACGAAGTTCTGCAGGCAATTAGGGTACCCGTGCACCCAGCTGGGTACGGCTGGTCCTTCAGGAAGGTTTCTAGGACGTCGTTTGACATAGCTAAGATAAGTGTAGCCGTACTACTCAAGGTCGATGGAGGTAGAATTAGGGATCCCAGGATAGCCCTCGGTGCGGTAGCTCCAACCCCCGTTAGGGCTAGGAGTACCGAGAGAGCTATCGAGAGTCTCAGCCTGGAGGAGGCTCTGGAGGTGGGGCCTAGGTTTGTTGAGGGGGATATAGCACCAATAGACGACGTAAGGTCTACCGCATGGTACAGGAGGGAGGTAGCTAAGGTACTACTCCGCGACTCCCTTAGAACAGCCTACGAAAGGTCCCTGAACCCGGGGTGGGTCCATGAGGGTTAGGCTTAGAGTAAACGGGAGCTGGGTTGAGGTCGACGTAGAGCCCCACGAAACCCTACTCAACGTACTGAGGGATAGGCTCAGGATTAGGAGTGTGAAGTACGGTTGTGGTATAGGTGAATGCGGTTCATGTACGGTATTACTGAACGGTAGACCGGTGACCTCCTGTCTAGTCCTAGCTGCCGGGCTAGACGGCACCTCCATCGAAACTGCGGACTACTTAGCTAAGACCGAGCTCGGTACTAGGATAGTCAACGCCCTACTCCTAGAGGGAGCTATTCAGTGCGGTTACTGCATACCGGGCTTTCTAGTAACGATCTACGCCGCCCTGAAGTCCGGGATGATTAGACGCGGGGATAGCACCGAGATAGCTAGAGCCATCTCCGGGAACATCTGCAGGTGTACGGGCTACATAAACATAGTCAAGGCCGTTAGGAGGGTAGTAGCGGAACTAGTAGCTATCGGTGCGGACTAGGGAGGTCTAGAATGGTGCTGTTAGACCCAGGGCGTTGATGACGCTCCTTATACCCATCTTCAGGGCCTTTACGTCGAGGTCTAGGTTCATGAAGTAGTACCTCTGCTCGAGAACCTCCCTACCGTCTACGTACACGATCACTACGGTCTCCCTACCCCCCTTACCGACCCTGTAAAGACCGTACGCTATCGCGTTCTTCGACACGCTCTCGATGGACCTAACTACGCGGGTTACGTAACTGTTGAGCTCCTCGTCCGAGCCTAGGTAGACCACAACAGCTATCTTGTTGCCGTAGACGAGCCTCCTCACGTCGTCTATGCTACTTAGTTGCTGCATACCCACACCTCTCCCCGTAGATCCTCTTAAGCAGGTTCTTCTCCTCCCTACCTAGGTACACCTCTATGTCTACAGCTAGGCGGTTCGACGAGGGAGGCTTAACCTCTAGGTCGTTTACGAGTACGTAGTCGTACCTGAGCAGACTCCCGAGCTCTGAGCACGGCATACCCCTAGCTAACTCCTCAAGCCTCCTAGCGAGGTCTACCGAGCTCTTAACCTCCCTCTCACTAAGAAGGGCTCCGCACACAGCACAGCTTAGGTCCGGCATGACTGAGTTAAAGCCGCACCTAGGGCACTTCACGGGTAGTATAGATGTCCTGAGCTTAGACCAGGTACTCGCCCACTTATACCTAAGTACCCCTAGGAGGTCCTCCCTACCGACCTCTACGAGCAGGCGGTAGAGCTTGGGGGCTAGGTCTAGCACGGCCTCACCTATGTTAGAGACTATAAACTCCAGCTGGTCTGCCGTAGGCTTCTCCAGTACGTAGGCAAGCCTAGAGGCTATTACCGGGTACACCCTGTCCGAGTTCCTGACCAACCTCTTAGCTATATCCTCAGCCGACTTGTAGCTGGAGGTAGAGCCGTAGAGCTCCTCGAGGATATCCCTAAGTACCTCCAGCCACTTATCCCTACCTAAGCCTAGGTAGTCCAGACCTGATCTGAGGACTACCTCATCTATGTTCCTCTCCACCCACGAGTCCAGGTCGACGCCCCTCCTCGAGGACCTCCTCCTACTAGTACTACGCTCCCCACCTCCACTAGGCTCCGCAGCCGCCCCAGCTGAAGCTGAGGGCTTCTCCTCCCCCTCTTCAGGGGTCTTCTGCCTCCTACTCCTCCGAGGCACCTAACCCCCGTAGAACTGCGTTGGGAGGATATTAAGAGTTCCTAGCTATAGGAGCGGTTAATACCCCCTAAAGAAAGTACTTAGAGGTGTAGCAGATGATGAGCGTTGCCGAAGATGACCGGTGAATTAATGAACCTCCTCTGAAATCTCTCCGATGTTCCTACTCTGCTCGACTAACTCGAGTAGGGTCCTAAGCACCTCCCCCCTTCTCTGATCGACCCTGCGAAGCGCCTTGGAGAGAGTGCTGGAGTTCTGGAGTGCCCACAGTAGGAGGTCTAGGTGGATAGGTGGTATACCGCTAGACTCACCGATACTCCTCCAGCTCTCCACAACCACGTCCCGGCACCTCATAACATCCTCTAGGCTACCGGCCCTGATGATACCTAGGTTAAGGGTTGCTCTAGCCACTCTCCTATCCAGGGGTATGGGGATCTCCATAGGGAGGGGTCCTCTGCAGATACCGAGAGCTCTAGTACCGTAGTACCCCATCTTAACAGCAAAGACTACGGTCTTACTAGCTGGGTCCGCCTCCAAGGCTCTATAGGTTAACCTCCACAGTTCTAGGAAGCCGCAATCTGATAGAAGTTTTCTAACTTCGCCTAGATACTTCGATAGCTTGAGTACCCTGCCTACCTTAACCAGCCTTTGGATGGAGTTACACGGGTCACCTAGGATAAACTCCACAACCCCCTCCACAACCCTACTGGGGGGTAGTCTACGCACGTAGTTCGAGAACCTAGCCCAGAACACCTCACCAGTACACCTAAGATGGTAGGTAGCTACGGCTACCAGGTAGGAGGCTACGGTCCCCTCAAGCCCGAGAACCCTGCAGAGGTCTGCAACAGCCTCGTACTGCGGATCGACCTCCTCCAGCTCCAGAACGACGTTGACCCCCAGCTCTCTAAGTAGTCTAGCTACGTACTCCCCCCTACTGCGGTCGCGGAGGCAGCTAGCTCCCGTGGTTTGACACCCCAGCTGGGTGGTCCACCTGAGGTCGTGGAGCCCACTTTTAAGCTACTGAACGAGACCCTGGTAAGAGGGTAATGTGGTGGGAGGATGGACGAGGACGTCCTTAAAAGCTTGGCTGAGATCCGCGATCTCTGGGTGCTACTGGGAGTGGTGTACACACATCCCCTAGCACAGGCCCCCTGGGTTCCTACTAGAGAGGAACTCCTCCCCTACGTCATGATGCTAGCTAAGCCTACTAAGAACGACGTCTTCTACGACCTCGGCTGCGGTGATGGAAGGGTAGTCATAGAGGCCGCTCTACGCGGTGCGAGAGGGGTCTGTGTTGAGATAAACCCGGACCTTATTAGGAGGGCTATGGAGGCTGCCGAGAGGCTTAACGTAGCCTCTAGGATAACCTTCATAAACGAGGACTTCTTCAACGTAGACCTAAGGGATGCTACCATAGTCTACATGTACCTGCTGACCTCGGTCAATAGAGCCCTCAGACCTAAGCTAGAGAGGGAGCTTAGGTTAGGTACTCGTGTAGTGAGCTTAGACTTCGAGATCCCCGGCTGGAAACCTGTCCACATTACTAGGGTATCACTAGGTTATAGGGATGCAACCCTCTACCTCTACATCAAGGGGATCTCCGATATCTGAGACCATAGACTAGGCTGAGGCAACCCCGAACCCGGTAGCAGAGCTTCTCAGAATAGCGACCCCACCCACTTCAGTACAGTCTTAGACTATTGAGTTGATGGGGGGACCTCATACTGGAGTAGATATACCTCCCCCATCATCTTGCCTGGGGGTTAGACGTGGGGTTACTCATTAGGGGTGGTACCCTAGTTCTTAAGGATATAGTTACCGTAGGTGATGTGCTGGTCGATGAGGGTAGGGTAGTTAGGGTTGGTAAGAGTATCGAGTCCGGGTTCACCAAGGTCATAAACGCCTCCGGTAAGCTAGTCATACCGGGGGCTGTAGACCCGCATGTACACGGACGTGAACCTGGACTTCTCCATAAAGATAACTTCGCTAACACCACCAAGGCTGCTGCCCTAGGTGGTGTTACTACTGTTCTGGAGATGCCGAATACCCTACCGCCGGTAGATAGTCTGGAGAGACTGGTTGAGAAGCGTGAGATGCTCTCCAGTAGATCCTTCGTGGACTTCGGGCTCTACGCAGTTCTCTACGACTACGCAGACGATGTTGAGAGGAGGGTCCGCGAGATAGTCGAAGCCGGGGCGGTGGGCTTTAAGGCCTTCATGGCTCAGACAACGGGTAACCTACCCACACCGAGCTTCAAGTCCCTGTACCTAGCCCTAAAGCTCTCTGGAGAGCTTGGCTTCCCAGTGGTGTTCCACGCTGAGGACCGGGGTTGTGTAGAGTACTTCACAGAGCTAGTTAGGGGTAGGGGGTTGGAGGGCCTAGCAGCCTACAGCGAGGCTAGGCCTCCTCTATGTGAGGAACTAAGCATAGAGTACGTAGCGTCGGTAGCTAGGGCCGCCGGCGGTACGGCGTACATAGCCCACCTAAGTACCGCTACAGCTCTTACCATAGTCGAGAGGTATAGGAGGGCCTCGACTAGGATCTACGTGGAGACCACCCCGACCTACCTCTTCTTCGACTACGAGGGGCACTCACACCTCGGGGCTTTACTCAAGGTTAACCCACCAATACGTAGCTCAAGCAATAGGAGGGAGCTGTGGGCAGCCCTGAGGTCGGGTCTGATAGACGTTATAGGTTCGGACCACGCACCACACTCACCGTACGAGAAGCGGGGGGATATCTGGGAGGCCTCTGCCGGGGTTCCAGGGGTTCAGCACTTACTTAGCCTAATGGTGCACGCAGCCCTCGAGGGGTTCATCGACTTAGGTAGGATCGTAGAGCTATGCTCAGAAAAACCGGCGAAGATCTTCGGGCTGTACCCTAGGAAGGGGAGCCTACTCCCGGGTGCGGATGCCGATATAGTCGTAGTCGACCCGTCCGGGGAGTACGTAGTAAGGGAGGACGACCTAGCCTACACGCACAAGCTAGCCCCGGTCCTAGGTATGAAGCTACGTGGTAGGGTTGAGAAGGTACTACTACGTGGGGAGCTCATAGTTGACGATGGGGAGCTGGTGGTCGATAGACCTCTTGGTACCTTCCTAACCAGGGGCGGTGGAGGCCGGCTATAGCCGGGCACTCCTAGCCCGGGGCTTCCAAAAGGCGGGGACTGGGGGCGTAGCCCGTAGAGCTCCGCCTACCCAGGTCTCCTCCTACGTAGTGAGACCCCGATCAGAATCCTCTCACTGTCGAACACCCCTATAACCGCTAGTACGGTGAGTACGGTTACCGCGGTGGCCAACCCCGTGGCCTGCAAAGCTATGGTTATATCCCCCAGTACGTAGGATACTAGAATAGCTAGCGGTAGTCCGTAGACGGATGCGCCCAGGAGTGAGGACAGGGGGCTTAGGGGGATACCGGTGAACTGCGAAGCCAGTAGTCCAGCGAAGAGTACGACCCCCACAGGGCCTGCCATAGCTCCAGCAACGCGGGTATCACTGGATAAGGCCCCCACCAGAAGCCCTAGGGACCCCGAGAACACCAGCATGAGGCCTAGGGATAGCGCGAGGAGGGCCACCCCCTCACCCCCGAGGAACTGCACGAGGTTCCACAGGGAGGCTGCCGCGGCTACCCTCTGCCCCTCTACAGCCGACTCCGAGGTCCCTATTGAGACCAAGATAAATGAGAGCCCGGCGAAGTAGGCTACGACCATTATGAGCGAGAGCACTGCCGCGCCGACTACCTTAGCAACGGCTATCGCGGTCCTACTGATGGGTAGGGTTAGGAGCATCTCGAAGGCCTTCTCCTCCTTCTCCGTAGCAACGGACTGCGAGCTGTACATAAGTGTCAGCACCCCCAGTAGCCCAACCATGTACACGAACATCATAACTGAGAGCAGTAGGGAGGTGAGCGCATTGAAGTCAACGACCTTCCCACCGACCCTAGCCTCCACCCTGGGGACCAGGGTTCTGAGGATATCGGATACGTTGACCCCCTTCTCAGCCGCTAATAGAGCCCTAGACAGCTCCTCTAGAACCCTAGCCACGGAGTTGACCAGCTGGACCCTAGCGGACTGAGCTAGCGATACGCTGTCTAGCCTCACGTACCCGTATAGGTACAGGGTGCTGTTCCTCAGTAGGGAGTCCCCGAAGCCCCTCGGGACTACCACGACCGCCGGGAACCTCCCGAGCCCCTCCTCAACTGTAGGTACCTTGATTAGCCTACCGCTGAGGGTGGTGTTAGCTAGCTGTAGGAGCCGGCAGGTGACGTAGCCCGCGTCCTCACTAACGACGCCGACGTACGACCCTACGACCTCCCTAGTTGCCTGCTCCGTAGCCACCCCGATGGCCCTACCTAGGATGCTGAAGTAGACCACCAGTATCACTACCCCAACTATGAAGGCCGGGCTCTTCAGTACAACCATAACCTCCTTCTTCACCAGTGACGCGAAGACCAAGGCCTACCCACCTACGGCCCTTAAGAAGACCTCCTCCAGGTTCCTAGCTGAGTACCTGGCCCTGAGCTCCCCCGGGGTCCCCTCGGCCACCAGCCTCCCCCTGTATATTATGCCGACCCTATCGCACAGGTACTCGACCTCGAGCATGTTGTGGCTACTTAGGAGTACCGTCGCCCCGTAGCTCCGCGCGTGCTCCCTTACTAGGTTGCGAACCCTCAGGCTACGCTCGACATCTAGACCGCTCGTGGGTTCGTCCAGTACGAGCAGCCTCGGCCTCGAGGCTAGTACCACCGAGAGGGCTAGTAGCCTCTTCATACCCTTACTGTACCCTCTCACCGGCCTCCTGATATCGGACCCGAGGTCGGCTATGCGCACAGCCTCCTCAACGGCCTCCTCAAGCCTACGCCCGCTGAACCTAGCCCTCAGGAAGAACCTTATGAAGTCCAGCCCCGTTAGGTCCCTGTACGCGCCGGCCTCCTCGGGTAGGTAGGCTATCACCTCGCGGACTCTGGTAGCCTCCGTTACCGGGTCGAAGCCTAGGACCCTTACGTAGCCTCCGGAGGGCTTTAGTAGGGTGGCTATGATACGTAGGGCCGTAGTCTTACCACTACCGTTAGGTCCTACGAGACCGTATATCTCACCCACCGCTACCCCAAAGCTGAGCCCGTCAACCCCCCGGACACCGCCTGGGTATACCTTAACTAGGTCGCGTACATCTACCGCGATGGATGAGCTCACAGCCTATTCCCTACATGGATTGGGTCTAGTTCTATTAAAGTTTAATTGGTTGCAGAAGCAAGTAGAGGAGTAGAAGGAACTCCCTAGAAGTGGATGTATATGGGGCTTTGGGAGGAGCTCGACGAGGCGTCGCTGGTAGTCTACCTGAAGAGCTGCCCGAACTGTGGCGGAGCTATAAGTGACTCGAGGCTCTCCGCCGGGCTCCCCTGCGGGAGCTGCATCCCTAGGAGCTACCTAGGGCTCCTCAGTGGGGAGACTACCTACAGCGTTATGAGGAAGCTGGGTACTCTGAGGAGGTACGAGGAGCTGGAGAGGGCTGAGAGGACCTTCCAGGAGCTTGTGGAGCTGTTTAGGAGGGCTGTTGGGAGTGAGCCGTGGGGTATACAGAGACTGTGGCTGAGGAGGTTAAGCCGTGGTACCTCCTTCGCTATGCTAGCCCCGACGGGGGTAGGTAAGACGACCCTAGGGGTTGTTGCAGCCATATACTTCGCTATGAGGGGCGGTAAAAGCTACATAGTAGTACCGACAACCCTTCTAGTAAGGCAGGTAGAGAGGCTCCTCGAGCTCTTCAGTACTAGGATCGGGTCCACCCTCATCAGCTTAGCTATACACTCCAAGCTGAGCAAGACCGAGAAGACTAGGAGGGAGGGTACCCTCGAGAGCGGTAGCTTCGACATACTGGTAACGACCTCTAGGTACCTGATGAAGAACTTTGAGAGGATGAGGAACCTTAGGTTCAACTACATATTCGTAGACGACGTCGACGCGGTTATGAGGGGGTCTAGGGCTATAGACATGATACTCCAGCTCATGGGGTTCTCCCAGAGGGCTATATCGCTAGGCCTAGAACTCGTTAGGCTTAGGCGGGAGATAGCATACAGAGGGCTTAAGGAGGAGTTGGTGAGCAACCTGAGGAAGCTTGAGGAGGAGCTAAGAAGGGAGATTAAGGGGGTCTCCTCGATCTTAGTGATATCGTCAGCAACGGGGAACCCGCGGGGGGTTAGGTCTAGACTCTTTAGGGAACTCCTCGGGTTTGAGGTTGGCGCTAGGCCTGAACTAATTAGGAACGTGTACGACCTCTACGTAATCCCCTCACGGAGTATTGAGGAGGGGGTACTCAGGGTAGTTAAGGCCCTCGGTAAGGGAGGTCTAGTGTACGTCCCCGTAGACAGGGGTATAGAGTACGCGAACAAGCTGGCTGAGTTCCTTAGGTCCTCTGGGGTAAGGGCCGAGGCCGTCCACAGTAGGAAGGCCGAGGTTCTCGATAGGTTCACATCCGGAGAGGTGGACGTACTTGTCGGTGTTGCTACATACTATGGAGTCCTAGTTAGGGGTCTGGACCTACCGGAGCACATTAGATACGCAGTGTTCGCTGGAGTCCCTAGGCATAAAGTTGGGCTACAGATCGAGGAACTAGACGTCACGGATGTGTTAAGACTCCTACCGCTTCTTGTTGAAGTAGTTGAGGATGAGGGTACTAGGGACTTCCTCGAGGCATCTCTAGTGAAGCTTAGGAGGGCTATTAGGAGGGCTGGGTCACTGGTAGTAGAGCACTTAAGGGAGGTAGCTAGGGGGGTGAGACCCCCCGAGACATCCACTGAGAGGACCTTTGCTGAGGTACTCGCGAGGGTTGGGGAGCTGGTGAGGAGGAGGGACGTTGTCGAGAAGCTTACAAAGTTACCTGATGTAGCTGTAGTTGCGGAGGATGGGAGGCTCTACGTACTGATACCTGACGCCCCGACATACATACAGGCTAGTGGGAGGACCTCTAGGCTCTACCTAGGTGGTATTAGTAGGGGTATCTCGGTTGTAGTTGTAGATGACCCGAGGCTAGTTAGAGGACTTGAGAGAAGGCTGTCCTGGGTTATCGAGGACTTCAGGTTCTCCAACTACGCGGACGTTGAGGGGAGGTTGAACGAGGTGCTCGCCGAGGTAGATAGGGATAGGGAGCTGATCAGGTTAATACGGACGGAGGCTATAACTAAGGAGGAGCTATCGAAGCTGAGGGGACTGGAGTTTAAGACCTCCCTACTCGTTGTTGAATCCCCGAATAAGGCTAGGACCATAGCTAGGTTCTTCGGGAGGCCCAGCGTTAAGGAGTATGGACGTCTACGTGTATACGAGGTTAGCTTAGGTAATCAGACCATACTTATAACAGCTACCGGAGGACATGTCTACGAGCTGGTTACGGGGGACCTACACCTACATGCAGAACCCTCAGGGGGGTGGGCAGACGTCTACGGGATCGCCGTACGGAACGGAAGGTACGTACCCGTGTACACCTCTATTAAGAGGTGTGCGAACTGCGGACGGCAGTTTACTGAGGAACTTAAGGAGGGCAGACTCTGCCCGTACTGCGGTTCCCCGAACGTAATGGACTCCGCAGACGTGATCGAGGCTATCAGGGAGGTAGCTAGGGAGGTTGACGAGGTCCTCGTCGGGACCGACCCGGATACCGAGGGTGAGAAGATAGCCTACGATATAGTGAATGCCGTAAGGCCCTTCAACAACGATGTGAAGCGTGTTGAGTTCCACGAGGTAACTAAGAGAGCCCTCCTGAACGCTATAGCCAACCCCCGGGAGGTTAACGTAGACCTAGTTAGGGCTCAGCTAGTGAGGAGAGTCGAGGATAGGTGGATAGGCTTCTCACTGTCGAGGTTACTCCAGGAAGACTTCTGGAGACTCTTCTGCAGTGAGATCGTATCGTCGCGTACTAACGCTAGCTACGATAGGTATAGGACCCTATGTAGGGAGTACCCGATCTCCTACAGAAACCTCTCCGCTGGGAGGGTTCAGACACCGGTACTTGGCTGGGTAATAGAGGCTACCGAGATGTACAGGAAGACGCGGAGGAAGTACCTCTCAGTATCTGTAGAAGGCCTAGAAGTAGAACTAGTCTTCGAGTTACCTAAGGAACTAAGCGGTGTTAGGACTAGCGATATAGAACAGGTGGAGGTAGAGGTCTACGAGAAGACTAGGAAGGATTTAAGGATCAAGCCGGAGCCCCCATTTACTACTGATGTAGCTCTATCGGAGCTAAGCGCTAGGTTCGGGATCCCGGTCCCGAGGGTCATGGAGGTACTCCAGGATCTCTTCGAGGCGGGTTTCATCACGTACCACAGGACCGATAGCACTAGGGTTTCCGACGTAGGTATAAGAGTTGCTGAGGAGTACCTTAGGCAGGCTGAGGGCGAGAGGTACAGGGAGCTCTTCGTTCCAAGAACTTGGGGTGAGGGCGGGGCCCACGAGGCTATAAGACCCACGAGGCCTATAGACTCCGATGCCCTTAGGAGACTTATCGAGGAGGGAATCATAGAGCCCGTGATTAAGTTACGTAAGGAGCACTTCTCAGTCTACGACGCCATATTCCGCAGGTTCGTAGCCTCCCAGATGGTTGATGCTGAGGTAACCGTGGAGCACCTAAGGTGTAGGGCCGTCGTAAAACTGAAGGACGGTGAGGTCTACGAACTTGAGTCAGCACCTCTTACCCTCTACGTCGAGGCTAGGAGGGAGGGCTTCCTAAAGTACGATAGGAGGTTTAAGTTGAGGAGGAGCCTGGATATCGGTAGGTACCCAGCTACTAAGTTTAGGCTGTTCTACAGGAGTGACCGGCCTCCACATACCGAGGCAACACTGGTTAGGAGGATGAAGGAGGTGGGTATAGGTAGACCTAGCACGTACTCGAAAATAGTCGAGACTATACTGAAGAGGAGCTACGCTATAAGGACCAGGGGTACCGGGTACTTAATCCCAATGCCCCTTGGTATAGAGGTCTACAGGTACCTCACCAGTAGGTTTAGGGAACTGGTTAGCGAGGAGAGGACTAGGGAGCTTGAGCAGAAGATGGATATGGTTGAACAGGGTCGTAAGGAGTACTCCGAGGTCGTATCAGAGCTATACAGAGACCTATCGGAACTGGGGCTGGTCGGCCATGGAGACGCAAGGTACGGTAACTCTAGCAGTCTACAGGCTTAACCTAGGTACGGGTTTCCGCGAGTTCCTGAGGGAGCTTACAGAGCTTTCCAGAGGGGTTAGACAGGTTGACGCTTCCGTAGTCCCCTTAACGGTTAAGCCCTTAAGGGACCTTGTAACTGGTAGGAAGAGCTACACCTCGTACAGGAGGTCCGTAAGGGCCTTACTAGAGCGCTTAGCCACCCTACAGAGCTCCTCGGGGAGGGTCTTCGCCGGACCAGCTTTAGTAAAGTTCGGTAACGCATCGTTTCTCTCCGTTGTGGACGCCGTTACTGGTCAGGAGGTTGCTAGGAAGGTAGTGAAGCTAAACCCCTACTGTGGGGGTTATACCGGGAGGTCTCCCCTAGTTAATGTAGGTAGCCTACGTATATGCCTTACAGTACTGGATGACATACTCTACCCCGAGGTAGTTAGGTACTGCACCTACTCAGGGGCGGACGTCATGATCGGTATGGTACCCCCACTCCTAGACTTAGACCCTGAGGTTCTGGTAGCTACCTCACGTACTAGAGCTGTGGAGAACCGTATTCACGTAATAGTAGCTGGAGGGTACTCCGAGGGTGGTACAACCCCGACGGTCCTAGTTAGAAGCGATGGTAGACCCGTAGACCTATCTACTGAGGAGAGGTCTGAGGTTGTATACGTGAGTATAGCTCCCTCCTCAGGTAGGACTAGGGAGGACCCTGAGCTTAGGAAGTTGTACGTGGAGATAGTGAGGGAGTTAAATAAAAGGGTTGGACTAACTTAGCCCTTCCTCTCAACTGGTCCTATTACCGTAGCTCCGGCTAGCTTGTTTATGTATTCTACGTCCTCGTCAACGATCCTCTGTATTGTCTCGATCTCCTCCTTAGTTAGGTGAGCGAACCTACCCTGAAGCTTTAGGTACTCCCCTACAGGTAGTCTCCTAGGTACTGGGGTCGTTACCCTGAAGACCCCCTTCTCGATCTCGTAGTTTACCCAGATACCTGTTTGAACGGCTAGCTTAGCTATCTTAACGGTGAGGTGGGGCTCGTACCTCCACCCAGGTACGCAAGGGGCGAACGCGTGTATGAACGTCGGCCCCTCGATCTCTGCCGCCTTCCTAATCTTGGTGTAGAAGTCCGTTATGTAGGCGAAGTTGACCGTCGCAGCGTAGGGTACCCCGTGGGCTCTAACTATTGATACTATGTCCTTCTTCCTCCTCCACTCACCCCTCCACACCTTACCAGCTGGGGTCGTAGTGGTCCAGGCATACATCGGTGTAGCACCGCTCCTCTGGATACCCGTATTCATGTATGCCTCGTTGTCGTAGAGTACGTAGAGTATGTTATGCCCTCTCTCCAGCATCCCGGAGAGGGCCTGCAGACCTATGTCTACGGTACCGCCGTCACCCCCTATTGCAACTACCTTAACCTTCTTCGAGCTCTCTATAACCCCCTTCCTCTTCAGCACCTTAATTGCTGCCTCGATACCTGAGGCAACCGCGGCCGCGTTCTCGAAGGCTACGTGTACCCAGGGAACTCTCCAGGCTGTCTCCGGGTAGAGGGTTGTTGTAACCTCAACGCAACCAGTTGCATGGGCTATTATCACGTTCTTACCTAGGGCCTTAAGTAGGTGCCTCATTACTATGGCCGCTCCACAGCCCTGGCACATCCTGTGACCAGGTGCTAGGAGCTCCTCCCTAGGTAGAGTAGCTATGGTTACGGAGCTCACTCTCTCACCCCGATGAAAGCGTAGTGCTGCTTAACGTCCCTCATCCTCTTACCTAGGTAGGCTAGGGACCTCCTAGTTATCTCGTCGAAATCCCTCCTAGTAACAGCCCTACCGCCGAGGCCTACCACGAAGTCCAGTACCGGGATGTCGAACCCTCTCTTAAAGAAGGTTAGCGCTACGTCAGAGTATAGAGGGCCTACGAATGCTGAGCCCGAGTTGATAGCTCTATCGACCACAGCTACCACCCCAGCCCTCTCTACGTGTTTGTAGAGCTCTTCCTCAGGGAAGGGCCTGAACTGCCTAACGTTAACTAGCCCTACCTTAACGCCAGACCTCCTAGCCTCCTCAACGTAGGCTAGGGCTGTCCCGGAGGCACTACCCATCGAGATCAGTACTACAGTTGCATCCTCAGTGTAGTACCCGTCTACGGGTCTGTAGGTCCTCCCAAAGCTCCTCCCGAACTCGTCGAACGCCCTGAGGATAACCTCCCGGGACTTCTCAACAGCTTCGTGGAGCTGTACTCTGAACTCGAAGTACCAATCGGGTGAGGCTAGCGGACCCATAGTTATAGGTCTCTCGGGGTCTAGAACGTACCGCCTATACCTCTTAGGTGCGTACTTGAGGGCCTCGTCCGTATCTAGGACCTCCACGGGCTCCACAGTATGTGAGAGCCAGAAGCCGTCGTAGCCTACAGCTACCGGTAGCTCCACCTCCGGGTCCTCCGCGATCCTGTAGGCAGCTACGGTTAGGTCGTGAGCCTCCTGGGCGTTCAAGGCCATGAACATCACCCACCCGGTATCTGACGCGGCCATGAAGTCGCTGTGGTCACACCATATGTTGATCGGTGCCGATATGGCCCTAGTAGCTATAGACATAACTACCGGTAGTCTCATGGTTGAGGCTATGTGCATTATCTCGTACATCAGTAGGAGCCCCTGAGCTGAGGTCGCTGTGAACACCCTAGCACCAGCTGCTGAAGCCCCTACAACTGCTGAGAGGGCTGAGTGCTCCGACTCTACGTGTATGAACTCTGCATCCAGCTCCCCGTTAGCTACGAACTCAGCCAGCTTCTCGACTACTGCTGTCTGAGGTGTGATCGGGTAGGCTGCGATTACGTCTACGTCTACGGCCTTAGCTGCGTAGGCTACTGCGTGGTTCCCCGATAGGGGTATTACCTTCCTACCCACCTACACCACCTCCTCAATCATCGTTATAGCCTTAACCGGACACTCCTCAGCACAGATACCGCACCCCTTACAGTAGTCGTAGTCGATCCTGTAGCTAATTCTGTAGGCCCTCCCAGTCTTCGTGGTATAGGGCTCCTCAACCTCGATAATGGCCGGCTCGGGGCAGTAGGTCCAGCATATCCTACACCTAATGCACCTTTCCTGATCTATTACAGGCCTCAAGACCCTCCAGCTATCTGTCTTATACCTTACCGAGGACCCTGGCTCCAGTATGACAGCCCCTCTAGGTAGCTCCCTCCAGCCGGGTAGCTTAGCCATCTACATTACCTCAGTTAACTCGTAGGCCCTCCTAATTACCTGCTCATTAAGGGATGCTAGCCTAGCACTAAACCTAGCTCTAACAGCCTCTAGAACGGCGTCTAGGTCGACTACCTTCGTAGCTGCTACTAGGGCTGCCACCATGGCTGTATTGACTATGGGTAGTCTGAAGACCTCCATAGCTATAGCCGTTGCATTTAGGTAAGCGATTCTGTACCTCTCACCGAGGATAGCCCTAAGCTCTTGACCTTTCTTAGCTGTGTTAGCTATAATGAAACCACCCTCCTTCAGTCCCCGGACAGTCTCCAGGTTAACCATGGACGGGTCCAGTATTACAACTATATCTGGCCTCTCCACGGGTGACCTATCGTATATAACCCTATCGGATATCCTGTTATAGGCCGTAACTGGGGCCCCCCTCCTCTCAGCACCGAACTCCGGGAAGGCTAGGGCGTAGAGCCCTCTTACTATCGATGCGTAGGCTGTAAGCTCAGCTGCCGTTACCGCACCCTGTCCTCCCCGACCGTGCCACCTAACCTCGGTTAGCATCTAACTCCCTAAGCACTTAGTGCGGTAGGTAAAATAAGTAGATAGGTTGTAGCAATATACTACCCTAAGTAAGTGCGTTTTCCCGCTAACGGTACTCGATGGTATCTCTGTGTACTTGCGGTTCCGCTGGCAGGGTTGGACCTCGGTGTGGGTTCGCCAGCCTCACCTACACCCCATGGGCCCCCGTCGAGCCCAACACCACGGAGCTCCCATCCGAGTTCATAGAGTCACCGCAGTGCGGATCATCTAAGAAACTACGGTGGGAGTAGGGATACTTAAACACTACTCTACAGCGCTAAGATCTACAGGTACTCACAGATACCCGAACATATCGACAAATCTGTAATAGCCTAGCGGGGTTCCTCTACCTGGAGCTGAGGGCTATCCTCTCTATCTCGTCCTTTCTAGATATCGCATAGCTCTTCGGGTCGTTGTTTGCTGCCAGCATGATCTCCTCAGCTAAGCACTCTGCTATGTGTTTAGTCGACTTGAAGGCCGCGAGTCTGGCTCCCTCGGTTAGGAACCTGAGGGCTAGGTCTACCCTCCTTAGAGGTGATACGTCCACAGCGACGTGGTATATTATACCTCCGTACATTATCCTAGTGGTCTCCTCACGCGGGGAGCTGTTCTCTATAGCTCTTACTAGGACCTGTATCGGGTTCTCCCCAGTCCTCTCGTAGATTATATCGAAGGCTAGCCTAACTATGTTGTAGGCTAGGTGCTTCTTACCGGTATTCCTACCAGGCCTCATGAGCTTGTTCATAAGTCTCTCAACTATAGGTACTTCGGCCTTACCGAATCTCCTGTGTTCGTGTCTACCCCCGGTATGCGGGATGTAGTAGGGTCTTAGGCATATGTACTTTTTTAGGCTCGGGTCCCTAACCTGTACGTTTACGTAGTCCCACTTACCGAATAGCTTTATCTCCGTAGGTACTACCTCAACCCTCTGCTGAACAGCCGTAGTGGAGCTCACAGCGTTCACCTACAGCTTTACACCGAGTACCTTAGCACAGGATGTTAGGGAGGGTAGTAGAAGCTCTACGAGTACCTTAGCCCTGTTCAGTACAGCTACGTACTCAGCTGCGTTGTTAGCTAGTTCCGCTGTGTCTAGGTAGTTCACGGACCTGCTAACCCCCTCTAGGTTCACATCTATGGAGTTTCTGGTTATCTCTACGTGGGAACCTCCGTAGGATATCCTAACCGCCCCCCTAGCCGGGTCGTAGCTAACGGACCTCAGAGGCTTTAGACGGGTGAAGGAGCTCTCGGACTGCGAGAGTGTGAGGAAAGCCCCTCCGCAGACCCCCTTAACCCCGGAGCTAACTGCAGCATGCTCTTCTATAGCTGCTACGATCCTAACCGCGGTCAGGGTCTTCGTAAGTAGTTCGAAGACTACGTCTAGACAAACAGCCCTCTGCTTAGGTAGACTCTTCAAAGCCCTACTCCTAACCTCCTCAAACCTATCTAAGTATGCTCTGAGTTGCTTCAAGGCCTCCTCGAACGCCACCTACCATCACCCTCCCACTAGCCGTTCCATATAGGGGTTAGTGCTTTTAAGCTTAATAGGGCAGTTTACTCTGCGGGCGCGTGGTTAAGTACGTATTCATAACTGGAGGGGTTTTATCGGGGCTTGGTAAGGGTATTACCACAGCCTCCGTAGGGCTTCTCCTGAGGAGTATGGGCTACTCAGTTACCTCAATAAAGATAGACCCCTACGTAAACGTCGACGCAGGTACGATGAACCCCTACATGCACGGCGAGGTCTTCGTTACGGAGGACGGTGGTGAGACAGACCTAGACCTAGGGCACTACGAGAGATTCCTCGACATTAACCTAAGCAAGGACAATAACATAACTACCGGGAAGATATACCTAGAGGTTATAACTAAGGAGCGTAGGGGGGACTACCTAGGCCAGACTGTCCAGATAATCCCACATGTAACCGACGAGATTAAGTCGAAGATACGTGAGATAGCTAGGAGGTCCTCAGCCGACGTAGTCCTAGTGGAGGTAGGGGGGACCGTAGGTGATATAGAGGGACTACCGTTTCTGGAGGCAGCTAGGCAGATGAGATTAGAGGAGGGCAGTAGGGGGGTCATCTTCGTCCACGTAGTGCTGGTCCCCAAGCTCTCGACTACGGGGGAGTTCAAGACAAAGCCCGCGCAGCACAGCTTCCAGGAGCTTAGGAGGATAGGTATCCAGCCAGATCTGATAGTGGCTAGGTCTGAGAGACCTATAGATGGGGGCATTAGGAGTAAGCTAGCCTTATTCGGTAACGTAGGGGTTGAGGAGGTGGTCAACAGCTACGACGTAGACCCGGTGTATGAGGTTCCGCTAATCCTGAAGAACCAGGGGGTGGATAGGCTACTGACTAGTAAGCTAGGCTTAGAGTACAGGGAGCCTGACCTAGGGCCCTGGGTAGAGCTCGTCGAGAGGTACAGGAGTATATCCAAAACGGTTAGGATAGCTATGGTTGGTAAGTACACAGCGCTTAAGGACAGCTACCTGAGTATTATCGAGGCCTTAAAGCACTCCGGGATCCACCTAGGTGTTAAGCCCCAGCTAGTCTGGGTCGAGGCTACGGATGTTGAGGCTGGACGTGTAGACCCTAAGGAGGTTATAGAGGGGGTTGATGGAGCGGTAATACTACCGGGGTTCGGTAGTAGGGGAGTTGAGGGTAAGGTTAGGGTAATTGAGGTCATTAGAGAGCTGGGTAAGCCGACCCTCGGTATATGTTTTGGGCTTCAGCTCATGGTAGTTGAGTTCGCTAGGAACGTCCTAGGGCTTGAGAGGGCTAATACCACCGAGGTAGACCCTAACACACCCCACCCAGTGGTAGACCTCCTCGAGATGCAGAGGGGTGTCGTAGTTAAGGGTGGTACCATGAGGTTAGGCGCCCTACCGGCTAGGGTGATTAAGGGTACCCTAGCATATAGGATATACCAGACCGAGGTAGTCTACGAGCGCCATAGGCATAGGTATCACATAAATCCACACTACGTAGATGCACTGGAGTCAGCTGGCTTTAGGGTAGGTGCTGTAAGCTTTGAGGGGTTCCCCGAGATGATGGAGCTCCAGGGGCATAGGTTCTACTTCGGTACCCAGGCCCACCCGGAGTACAAGAGCAGACCTCTAAAGCCTTCACCGGTCTTCGTGGAGTTCCTCAAGGCCTCAGCTAGGCTCTAGTCGGGGAACGCTCCTTGGACTGGTACGTAGACTCCCATGCACATGCATCTACGGCCGGCTTGGGTTACGAAGCTGTTGTAAGGGAGTTTAGAAGGTCTGGTGGGAGGCTTATAGCCCTAGTAGGCCTCACCCCCAGTAGCTACGGTCTTGAAACGAGCTTAGACGGTGTTCTGAAGTCTATAGACATACACCTACAGCTATGTGGTAAGGTTAGGGAGGAGTTCGGAGGGGTCCTCTGCCTAGCCGGTGTACACCCAGCCACCGTGGATAGGTTAGCTAGGTCGAGTAGGAGCCTGGACGCACTCTACGTAGATCTCGTAGAGAGGGTACTGAAGTACCTCGAGAGATGTGTACGCGAGGGGTTAGCTGATGGATTGGGGGAGTTCGGTAGACCTCACTACCCAGCTACACCTGAGTCTATCGCCCTAAGTGAGGTCCTGACGGTTAAGGCCATGGAGTTAGCTAGGGACTACTCACTACCTATCCACATACACAGCAAGAGCTCTGGGAGAGTGACCTCCGAGAGCCTGAAGATCCTAGCGAGGTACGCACGTCTTAGCCTAGAGAGGGTACTAGTGCACCACGTACCACCTACCCAAGCACCTACCTACATCTCGGAGGGCTTCTACGTAAGTGTAGTAGGTAGGAGCGAGGTACTCTCCAACCTAGGTAGTAGGTGTGAGAGGGTTCTGGTCGAGAGTGATTACCTTGACGACCCTAGAAGACCCGGTGCGGTGATGTACCCGTGGGACATACCGCGGGAGGTGGGTGAGGCCGTTTCGAGAGGTACCCTAACTCCCGACTGCGCACGTGAAATGCTCCAGAGGTCCCCGCTTAGGTACTACGGTGTTGAGCTCTAACCGACTCCGCACACTTAAAAACCTAGGTAAACTCTATGCTGGGTGTCCGGGATAAGCAGTACCATAGCTGAGAGGGAACCTGTGGTAATAGATGCTAGTACCCCACCTCTGTGTAGTAGTTGCGGGAGGGTTATAGAGCCCTACAGCCGCGCTGTTAGGTTCACCTGCCCTAACTGCGGAAAGGCTGTTATCTGGCGTTGCGAGAGGTGTAAAAAGCTGGGGGCACCGTACAGGTGCCCGTCCTGCGGCTTCGAAGGACCTTGAGGTGACCCTATGGGTAGGGTAGTGGCAGCTATAAGGGTAAACCCCTCCAGTGACGAGGTAAACCTAGACGAGCTGGTGGAGAGGATAAGACTCTCCCTACCACCCCACTACGAGCTAGTTAGGGCTGAGAAGTTCTACATAGCCTTCGGTCTCTACGGACTGAGGATATACGTAATGATGCCTGAGGAACTCGAGGGAGGGACCTACGAGCTGGAGAGTATTCTAAGTAACCTAGAGGGGGTAAGCTCGGTAGACGTAGAGTACGTTACGAGACTCTTCACCGAGTAACTTGAAAGCTTAGTAGCTGGTCTCCACAATAAAAGGTGTGGTTTATAGCTGTAGGAGCCCTCTCGGCCTTTCTAAGGATTACGTGTACTCGATACCAGCCCGACCGCACATAATCTCGAAAGTAGTTGATAGGTTATAGAGAGCTATTTATACCTACTCCACAACCTCTTCTCGGTCGAGAGACGTGGTTGAGGACCCCTTCGAGTACTTAGAGGATCTTCGGAACCCAGATGTAGTTAACTGGGCCCTATCTGAAAGTAGGAGGTGTGTTGAGAGACTTAAGGGGGTTAGCGACAGGGTTTTCGGTATCGCACTACGCTACTATTCCACACCAGTACTCTACAGCTTCTCACGGAATAGGGCCGGGCTCTTCTTCCTTAGGAGGGACCTGGCCTACAGCATCAATTTGGTTAGGGATGGTAGTACTGAGGTGCTGGTTGATAGTAGGAACCTGGGTGAGGACGCGGCTATACATAGCTACTACATCGATAGGGAGGGTAGGCTGTTTGCCTACTTCTACACTCTGAAGGGTTCGGATGTAGGTGAGCTAGTTGTAGCTGAGGTAGACACTCTATCCGTAGTAGATAGAGTTGGTGGGAGTATATCCGACGTAGTCTTCCTGGATGGAGGTAGGTACTACTACGTTAGGTTCTTTAGGGAGGGGCGGTGCCCCGACGGGGTTGAAGCACCGTGTGAGAGGGTTTTCCTAAGGGATGGTGGTCGGGACGAAGCGGTCTTCGGTGAGGGGCTACCCAGGAGCCACTTCATATCCCTGGCAACCTCCACAGACTACTCTCACGCCCTACTTAGGGTTAGCTACGGGTGGGCTAGGGACACCCTATACGCAGGTCCCCTAGGCTCTCCGAGTAGGTGGGTTAAGGTATACGAGGGTGGGTTTAGGTCTAGGCTAGTGGACTACGTCGGAGGTAGCTACCTCGCCGTACTCTACGACGGGGAGAAGTTCGGTAAGTTGGTTAAGGTATGTGGGGAAGTTACCGAGCTGGTACCCGAGAGGGGGGAGTATCTCCAGGATGCTGCTGTAGTGGGTAGGTACATCGTAGCCTCCTACATCAGGCACGCCTCATCCTACCTAGCTGTGTTCGACCTAGGTGGTAGACCTGTTAGGGAGGTAACCTTCGACGAACCCGCCTCCGTAGTCCGACTCAGCTCGCACGGTAGTAGCGGCTTCGTAGAGCTCAGGTACTTTACGAAACCCTACGAGGTACTCGAGGTACTCAAGTCTAACGGACTTAGCTTTAAGAAGATCACTGAGCACCCTAGGGTAATGGATGCTGAGGTTACTGAGGGGTTTGTGGACTCCTACGACGGTACTAAGGTACACTACTTCTGGGTAAGGAGGAGGGCTGGCTCCAGTAAGGTGGTAGTGTACGGCTACGGAGGGTTCTCCGTAGCTCTAACCCCGCTGTTCGCTCCGTGGATCCCGGTCCTCATCGAGATGGGCTACGACGTGGTGGTGGCTAACCTTAGAGGGGGCTCTGAGTACGGTGAGAAGTGGCACGAGGCCGGTATGAGGGATAGGAAGGTCAACGTATTCCACGACTACATAGCTGTAGCCCGTAGGTTCAAGTCCGCCGGGTACAAGGTCGTCGGCTTGGGGAGGAGTAACGGTGGACTACTGATAGGTGCTGTAATAACTATGGAACCCGGCCTCCTGGATGTAGCTGCGATCGGCTACCCCGTTCTCGATATGCTGAGGTTCCACAAGCTGTACATAGGTGCGGCCTGGATACCCGAGTACGGGAACCCGGATGACCCCAGGGACCGCGAGTACCTAGTCAAGTACTCACCCTACCACAACATCCGGGGGGAGGTCAGGTACCCGCCGACGATACTGTACACAGGGCTCTACGACGATAGGGTACACCCAGCCCACGCACTGAAGTTCTACGCTAAGCTCAGGAGCTACGGAAACGAAGCGTGCCTCAGGCTGGAGACGTCCTCAGGGCACGCCAGCTCCTCACCTAGCGTTATAGCTAGGGAGGTTGCAGACGTAGTAGCCTTCATAGAGCTATCCCTCTCGAGAGTTATCTAAGCACGAGGTATCACAACATCGCTAGGGGTCGGGTTTTAGCTGTAGCCCGCGGTTTACGGTACCTTTAAAGTTATATTGCTAGGCTCCTTAGGGAGTGGGTGTAGCCCCTGGGGGTCATCACTCCCCCCGAGCAGTTCTTCGGTTTTAGGATAGGTGAGGATAGGAAGCTAGCCCGCTGGGACACTATAGTGGAGTACTTCAAGAAGGTTGCATCGGAGTCCGATAGGGTTATCGTTGAGGAGGTAGGTAAGACTACAGAGGGTAACCCCTTCATAGTTGCCTACATATCGTCCCCGGAGAACCTAGCTAGGCTGGAGGAGCTTAGGAGGATCTCCTGTAGGCTGGCCAATCCCGACGGTAGGCTAAGCCCGGAGGAGGTTGAGGAGCTAGTCAAACGCGGTAGGGCCGTGGTCGTTGTAACAAACAGCATGCACTCCACGGAGGTCGGTGGTACGCAGATGTCTATAGAGCTACTGTATAGGCTAGCCTCATCCAACGACCCCGAGATCCTCGAGATCCTTAGGGAGGTCGTGGTTATCCTAGTACCGTCCCAGAACCCCGACGGTCAGATAGCTGTAGTGGACTGGTACAACAAGACCCTGGGCACCGAGTACGAGGGGGCTCCCCTCCCCTGGCTCTACCACAGGTACTGCGGACACGATAACAACAGGGACGCCTACGCCCTCAACCTAGTCGAGAGCCGCTACATGGCTAAGATAGTCTACAGGGAGTGGTGCCCGCAGGTCTACGTAGACCACCACCAGATGGGTCCCTACGGAGCCAGGTTCTTCATATCCCCGGAGATGGACCCGATATACCCCGAGATAGACCCCCTAGTCTGGAGGGAGGTCCAGTTCCTCGGGACCTACGCAGCTATGAGTTTGGAGAAGGAGGGTATCGAGGGGGTTGAAACCGGGGCCCCCTATACACCTGACTTCATATCGGCCTTCCAGACCATGGTCTACACAATGAACATAGTCGGCATACTTACGGAGTCCGCCTCAGCTAGGATAGCTACCCCGATATTCGTAGACCCCCACCAGCTCCGGGGTTACGGTAGGGGTAGGCTAGCCGATAGACCCTACATGAACTACCCGCACCCGTGGAGGGGTGGGTGGTGGAGGCTATCAGATATAGTTAGGCAACAGCTCGTGGCGACCATAGCCATACTCTCCGCGGTAGCTAAGCACAGGGAGGAGTTTCTGAGGAACTCCTACGTTAAGGCCTCTAGGAACATAGATAGGGGTGAGTCGGAGTCCCCCCACTACTTCCTGATACCTAGGGAGCAGCACGACTACCTGACGACCCTGAAGCTACTGGACATACTCCTCAAGCTCGGGGTGAAGGTCTACGAGGCCTCCGAGGAGTTTAGACTAGGTATCGCTACATACCCCGCCGGGACCTACGTAGTACCTCTAGCACAGCCTAGGAGAGCTCTCGTTAAGAAGCTCCTGGATAGGTACTTCTACCCAGACGACGAGACTACGAGAGATAGGGAGGGTAAGCCGATAAGACCCTACGACATAGCTACAGATACCCTAGCTGAGTTCATGGGGGTTAGCGTTATCAGAGTCGACGAGCCGGTGGTGATTAAGTTGCGGAAGGTTGAGGAGGTAAGGCTACCCGAGGTGAAGCTCGGTGACTACCGCTACTACATCCTAGACCCGAGGCTTAACGATACGTACTACGCGGTTAACGCACTCCTGAGGGGGGGTGTGGAGGTGCTGAGGCTCTTCGAGGAGGCCAGGGTGGGGGGTATGAGGTTACCACCGGGTGCCTTCCTCGTTGAGAGATCCGAGGCTTCAATAGGGATCCTCTCGGAGTACGCCGCAGCCCGGGGTGTCCCGGTAGTAGGGGTTAACGAGCCACCCCCGGTTAGGGCTATGAGGACATCCCTAGCTAGGGTCGGGGTCTACGTTAGGTACTACGGTGGGAACATGGAGAGCGGCTGGGTTAAGTACGTTCTAGATACCTTCGGCTTCCCATACGTGGAGGTCAGGGACGACCTAGTAAAGAGCGGTAAGCTAGGGGATAGCATAGATACTCTGATCTTCCCGTCAGACCCTCTACCCTACCTAACCGGTGAGAACATCGAGGAGGAGTTGAGTAAGAGGTGGGGTAGGCCGGTAAAGCTACCGCCGTTCCCACCGGAGTACCGGAGCGGCTTCGGTAAGGAGGGTATAGAGAAGCTCAAGGCCTTCGTAGAGTCGGGAGGTACCGTCATTACGATGGGGGAGTCCGTGGAGCTGCTGACTAAGGGGTTCGCACTACCCCTGAGGGACGTTACTGAGGACATCAAGGACACGAGGCAGTTCTTCTGCCCCGGCTCCACCCTGCGGATAACCGTAGACGCCGCCCATCCACTTGGCTTCGGCATGCCCAGGCAGGCCTACGCGATGATCGTGGATAGGCCGGTACTGGAGGTAGTACCCTCACACACCAACGAGAGATTCAGGGTCGTAGCTAGGTTCCCGGAGCGCGATATACTGCAGAGCGGGTGGCTTATAGGTGAGGGCGTTCTAAGCAGGAAGCCGGCCCTCCTAGAGGTAGAGGTAGGTAGAGGTAGGGCTATAGCCTACGCATACAGACCTATCTTCAGAGCCCAGACCCACGCGACCTTCAAGACCTTCTTCAACGCCCTCTACAGGTACTCTAGCTAGCGTTTAGGTAGTAAACCCGAAGAGACTTTTAGGTCCACCGGGTTGCCCGGAGTTCAGGTTTCATAGGGCTTAGTATCAAACGATACCGAGCCCTCGACCCTTGGCTTCACAGCCCTCGGAACCCCCTTCATCGGGGCCCACATCACAGGGCTCCGCCCCCTCGGGGTAACCCCGACCCACAGCTCCCCCCTCATCGCTTCCTCCGGGTCATTGCTGTGGGGAAACCCCCACATCCTGGCTCCCCTCAAACCGCCCCTCCTGGGTCTTCACGATATACCCGCATCCTGAGGCTGCTCCCCAGTAAAGGAAGCACCGACAACCCCTATAAACCTCTATGAAACTCGACACAGTTACGAAAGACCTGCCAGGTCCTTAGGTAATGCCTCATTAAACTCGTTGAGGAGGGGAAGGACTTGGACTTAGCCCTCCTCACTCTAACTACAGCACTCTGGGGAACTTCCTCCTCATTCATAAAGCTCTCGGTCGAGAACATCTCCAGCATTACCTATACGTCCTACAGGTGCCTACTATCGGTAGCCCTCCTAGCCCCCTAGCCCTAGCTAAGGGCTTACGCAGGGGGTTCGACCGCGGGAGCTACAGGAGGGGCCTAGCCGTAGGGGTTGCCACACTCCTGCAGATCCTCGGGCAGAGGCGTGTATCACCTGTAACAGCGGCTGTAGTATTCCCAATGGAGCCCGTGTTTGCCTTAGCCTTTTCCCTAGCCCTAGGGCTTGAGGAGCTATCCTGAGTAAGGGAGTTGGGGTGGGCTGATAGTTGCTGGTACGTACGTAGCTACCCTCTCGGAACTACGCCGGGAGGGCTAGTACCAGGCTAGCCCCCGGGGTACTACGCTGTAGCTATTTATTTCCGCATACGTAATATAGTTGCGGTGGTCCTGTGGGGTTAACCCTCTCAGAGGTCTCGTCAATTATCGATAGAGTTACCGCGGTACCTGTCTACGTAGTTTACGGGGTTGCTAAAGGGGGGTCTCTGGTCTACGGCTCCAGCTCCGAGGGGACCTTCGACCTCTACTCACTAGACGTACCGCCTAGGGTTAGGAGGGTACTTGCGAGGAGTATCCACTTCCTAGCTACTGCACGCCCATCATCGGACTACGTCGTGTACGTAAGGGATGTTAGTAGGGGTTTCGAGCTCTCGAGGGTCTACACAGTACCAGCCTCCGGAGGTGAGGTCGTTGACGTATCATCGAGCCTACCCCCTCAGAGGGTCCTCGGTCTAGCATTCGACGGTCAGCGGGTGGTATGGACAGGTGCTACTAAGGAGTACGCCGGGATCTTCCTAGCTAAGCTAGGGTCTGAGCCGGAGCTGGTAGCTAGGGTAAGCGGTAGGGAGTACACGACGGACGTTAGCGATAGGTACGTAGTGGGCTACGGACATCTCAGAGGGGACCCGTTCTCTACTGAGCTGTTCGTAGTGGACCTATCTAGGGGAGGGGAGCTAAGGGTCTACACACCTAGGGAGGGTAGTACTAACGTAGCTCCAAGGCTCAGGGGTTCTAAAGCCATCTTCGCAAGTGACTTCGAGGATGGGGATAGGCAGAGGCTGTACGTACTAGACCTAGAGAGCGGTGAGCTAAGTAAGGCTCAGACCTCGTGGAGGGATATGGAGCTCTTCGACCCTGTGGAGTTCGTAGACTACGGGTGGACTGACGACGGGTTGGTGTGGGCTATAGCTAAGAGGGATGGTAGGGCCCACCTCTACGTAGATGGTAGGCTGGTCGGCTTCGATACAGGCTTCGTATCATCGGCAGTACTACACGGTGGTAGGGCCTACGTAGTCCACTCAACCCTTAAGACCCCTCCGAAGGTACTCTCCGTAGACCTTGTGGGGCTTAACTACGAGGTTCTCGAGGGGGCGGACCTACCAGAGGATATCTCCCGGAGGCTCGGCGATGTGTACCTAGCTGAGGTCAGGTCCTTCGACGGGGTTAGGGTACCTACGTACGTACTTGAGAGTGCTGTAGTGCCAAAGCCCGGACCAACGGTGGTCTACCCGCACGGAGGTCCGTGGGCTGAGGTAGCCGACTCGTGGTCCCCAATAATCGTAACCCTAGCAGCTCTCGGGTACCACGTAGTAGCCCCGAACTTCAGAGGTTCCACAGGCTACGGCCAGAGGTTTAGGAAGATGGATATAGGTGACCCCGGTGGTGCCGATATGGAGGACGTAGCTGCAGCACGTAACTGGGCTGTGGAGAGGGGGCTAGCATCCGGGGACTCAGTAGCTGTAGTAGGCTATAGCTACGGAGGCTACACAACCCTGATGCAGTTAACTAGGAAGCCCAACCTATGGAGGTGTGGTGTTGCTGGAGCTCCGGTAGCTGACTGGGAGGAGATGTACGAGCTAGCCGACACCTTCTTCAAGCGCTTCGAGGAGATCCTGTTCGCCGGTAAGAGGGAGCTATTCAGGGAGAGGTCCCCGATAAACTACGTAGAGAACGTGGTGGCCCCGCTATGCATAGTACAACCCCAGAACGACTCTAGGACACCGCTTAAGCCGGTAATGAGGTTCGTCCAGAGGTTAGCTGAGCTAGGTAAGACCTTCGAGTTCCACGTAATCCCGGACATAGGCCACGCCATAAGCCTGGAGAGGAGCTCCCTAGCTAAGTTCCTACTGTACACAGCCCTATTCCTAGGTAAGTACCTTCAGACCTCTAGACCCTCCTAAAGAACATCACGTACTCGTGCTTGAAGTAGTAGGTACCCGCCTTTAAAACCCTGTACCTCCACAGGTTTACGTTACCCCTCTTAGCTGTTGTCTCCTCTATGTTCTTAACGCATATAGCCTTGAGCCTAAGGCCCCTCCTAAGCGTCTCACTCATGGTGTAGAAGCCTAGGGGTACCCACTCACCGTCCTCGTACTTATCGCCTACGACCAGTACGTAGTAGCTTCCGGGCTTCAGTACCCTGAGGACGTTGTCAACTACCTCACCGTACCACCTAAGGAACTCCCTCAGGCTGGGGGCGTTGCAGAGGTTAGCCGGTGAGTCCCCGTACTTGATTATGTCGTAGTACGGTGGGTGGGCTATGACTAGGTCTACAAATTTAAACCCCCTCTCCTCGATCAGCCTCCTGAAGTCAACCCTCCTACTATCACCCACTACGACCTCGACCCTAACACCGTAGGGGTTGGACTCACTAGCGACCCTCCTCCTAGCTACCTCAGCGATGCCGGGCTCGACCTCAACACCTATACCGTGTCTACCGAGCCTGAGGCACTCAACTAACGTAGTACCGTAGCCTACGAACGGGTCTAGGACTAGCTCATAGGGCTTGGTGAACCTAACGATAGCGTTCCTAGGTACCTGGGCAACGAACTCACCGTGGTATCTCTCCCTCAGTGAGCCGGAGCTATCCCTCTCAGGTATGATCCACAGGCTCTCAAGCTGAACCCCGTAGTCCTCGATAACCCTCAGCACCTCCTTAAACCCCCTACTAAGGTCTACGTACGGAGGCTCCCGAGACATAGCCCCAGCCTCGCCCGAGCTGAGCTCCTGCTCAACTCCAGCATAAGTAGGGTTAAAACTTAAACCTGGAGAAGCTCTTAAGTGAAGACAACCTGTGAAGACGTGCCTGACCCCCCTTCCCGCCTAAAGGGTTCCCTAGGGCGGTTTACAGATTCCCTGCACCTACATCGGGTTTACATCTTTACATCTGTCATCCGCGGGGCGCTTGGGGGGCGGCTACTCTATAGAGGGTATGGCTAGGTCGATCGGTGTTCCGCAAGATGACGTATCGAATCGCCTGGAGCTCCTAGCAGAAGCGGGGTATGGTAGTAGAAGGGGCAGCCACCCGGTT
>Ga0326760_1000187_pt1 | contig 35877 bp, 37 predicted proteins | sample GCREP_S_FD_207668 | JGI IMG/M metagenome (GOLD analysis project Ga0326760, IMG submission 207668) | Hot spring sediment microbial communities from Geyser Creek Basin, Yellowstone National Park, WY, United States - GCR.EP_S | ecosystem: Environmental > Aquatic > Thermal springs > Near-boiling... | reverse complement strand
CCATATAAGCTAATGCCCTCGCGTTTGAAAGTAAAGGTGGGAATTCCGGATCAAGCCAGAAAGCCTCGTTATAACCCAAATGTCCGTGGGCATCGTTCCAATGCAAAACGTATATCTTCAAATAATCTGAGCTTGCGGAAATTAAAAAGGAAAGCATAAGGGAAAATTTTAAGGGGGCAATTAAAGTATTATTCGGCGTATATCTAATTTGATGTTGCAAACGGATCGGGTGTAGAATACAGGTATGATGATGGTAGCCTTACTTGCCCAGATACTATCAAAGGAGCAGTTGGAGCATATGAGGGAAAGGGGTTGGATCCCCTTTACCCTTTTCAGTCCCCCGGCAGGCGTTATATCCGTCTCCTTCTACGATCCGCAGGTATATACCTTCCAGTACCCTCCAGGATGGGAGCACTACAGGTGGGGTTGTATGTGCAACGGCTTTGGCGTCGGGCATACTTACGGTGGAATATTTTATGGATATACGGATGATGATGACGGGTACACCTGGGGATACGGACTTTCTAACTGGGGCTCCGGGTACGGAACTTGGGGTCCTTCCGTGTATCAGTGGTGGACGAGAACGAGAACATGGGACGGTACGATAGAGGTATATCAGCGATACTCCTACTGCCCGTCCGTAGGTGCGGTTAGGGTAAGGGCAACCATTACAAACTTAACTTCCGTCACCTTAACGGGCGTAAAGTTCAAAAGGTACATAGACTGGGACATGAACCCGGGATTCTTCGTAGATAATTACTTCTACTGGGATGCAACATACTCAATGTGCTATGCGGTTGCAAACGACTGGGCAAAGTATGCGGGTCTGACGGGCTTAACACCCACTTCCACGTATGCCCTTTATGGTTGGTGGTACTATTATGATTACAACACAACTCCCGATTACACATTTTTGTGGGATGACGGCTACTGCGTCCTTGATTGGTACATAGGGAACCTTGCCCCGTATGCGAGCGTGAATATAGACTATTGTTATGTAGCTGGAAACTCTTATACCGCCTTAATTTCTGCAAGGTCACTTTGTGGAACCTGTCCTCTAAGTGACGATGATGAACTGGGTATTGAAGAGAATAAAATTGTAAGGAACCCATCCTTTGAATATTCAAACGGCTATATAACCGTTAGGAACTATTCGGGTGAGGTTGTAATTTACCGTTCGGATGGTTCGGTTTATACCAAGGGAATCTATAGGGATGGGGATAAGATAGGGGTTGAGAGGGGCATTTATATAGTCAAGATCAAGGGGGCAACATTTAAGGTAGTGGCGAGATAGATTTCGACGGTGGTTTATGGTGGTGCGGATGAGGGTTGGAAGGTTATTCAACCACCAAGTGGGAGTTACGCTCCTGGGGTCCTGGTATAGGCTCCGCGAGAAACGTTATGGTTCTTAGAATTGATAGCGTGGGTAATTGCCTATTCTATCAAACTAACACCCGATGGGGATACATAGCGGTAGGCTTTATTTTGTGGACGTTTCCTGACTACGATTTTCTCGTTTTAAAAATAGGCTCAGACGGAAGCCTGCAATGGGCTAAGGCTTACGGTTAATAAAAATAGACAACTCTGGGAACCTACTTTGGGTAAAAACTTACAGCACATCCTCCAACGAAACCTCAAGATACATTTATCCCACAATTGATGGAAACAAGGTTGATCACTCGGGGAAGAAACTATGGGGGTTCGTAGGGGGTCTTACCAACTCTTACGGGGCGGGTTTAGACGACATATTGGTTATTCGCACGAGGGGGAACTAACCTCACATCTTCAGCGTAATGGATGTTTGTCCCTTATCTTCAGATGGAGAGCTTTCGGTCCCTGAAAGCCAGATCCTCGAGGGGATCATAGAACCCGGGACTTACTTCGTGGTAATTTTAGATAAACCCTCAACCTTATAATTCCCATTCAAAGGAGGTGGGAAGTGTTTGATATAACAAAGGTTAGGAACATTGGGATAATAGCGCACATCGATGCGGGCAAGACTACAACGACCGAGAGGATCCTTTATTACACTGGAAAAAAGCACAAGATAGGGGAGGTTCATGAGGGTTCCGCCACCATGGACTGGATGGAGCAAGAGAAGGAGAGGGGAATTACCATCACCGCCGCTTCAACCACCTGCTTCTGGAAAGGGTACCAGATAAACATAATAGATACACCCGGACACGTGGATTTCACCATAGAGGTGGAGAGGGCGCTTAGGGTTTTAGATGGGGCAATTTTCATCCTTGATGCGTCGCAGGGGGTTGAACCCCAAAGCGAAACCGTATGGCGTCAGGCGGAGAAGTACAAGGTCCCGAGGATAACATTCGTCAACAAGATGGACAAGGTTGGTGCGGATTACTTCAAATCCATAGAATCTATGGAAAAGAAGCTTGGAACCATTCCCCTACCTATGCAATATCCCATAGGGATGGAATCCGAATTCTCGGGCGTAATAGACCTCGTTGAGATGAAAGAGATAATTTGGCTTGAGGAAACCCTCGGGGCAAAGTACGAATATAGGGAGATAAGGGATGAGCTAAGGGATGAGGCGGAGTTTTGGAGGAACGTTTTAATTGAGAGGCTTGCGGAGGTGGACGAATATATCCTTGAGAAGTATATGGAAAATCAACCGATATCAAAAGAGGAATTGAAGGAAGCTATAAGGAGGGTAACTTTGGCGTTTAAGGCGGTTCCCGTATTTTGCGGTTCCGCTTACAAAAACAAAGGAATACAGCCTCTCCTTGATGCGGTTATAGATTATCTCCCTTCTCCACTTGATAGGGGTGCCATTAGTGGTAAGACGCCCGATGGTAAAGAGGCTATAAAGGAACCGAAGGATTCAGAACCCCTCGCTGCTTTGGCTTTCAAAATACAAATGGATAAGTATATCGGGAAATTGGTTTATGTGAGGGTTTATTCGGGCGTTCTAAAGGCGGGAAGCTATGTTTTAAACGTAAACAAGGGGAAGAAGGAAAGGGTTTCGAGGCTCGTTAGGATGCATGCGAATATGCAGGAAGACGTTGAGGAGCTGAAAGCTGGGGATATAGGGGCGGTGGTGGGATTAAAGGACACCATAACGGGGGAAACCTTAGCGGATGAAAACAACCCAATACTCCTTGAAAGTCTCGAAATACCCGAACCCGTTATTTCCCAGGCGATAAAGGGAACTTCGAAGACCGACGAGGAGAAGCTCTCAAACGTATTAATAAAGCTTGCTGAGGAAGATCCGAGCTTTAAGTTCTGGGTAGATCAGGAGACCGGGGAAACCATAATTGCGGGTATGGGTGAGCTCCACCTTGAAATAAAGGTCGATATAATGCGCAGAAATTATGGTTTGAACGTAGAAGTTGGACCTCCAAAAGTGGCGTACAGGGAAACCATAAAGAAACCTGTGTATAACGTTGAAGGTAAGTTCATCAGGCAGACGGGAGGTAGGGGTCAGTATGGACACGTGGTTATAAACGTAGAACCCCTTGAGAGGGGTAAAGGGTTTGAATTCGTTGACAAGATCGTCGGGGGTAAAATCCCCAAATCCTTTATACCCGCGGTACAAAAAGGCGTTGAGGAGGCCCTTATGAAGGGGGTCCTTGCGGGTTATCCCACGGTGGACGTAAAGGTTGAACTGGTTGATGGATCATATCATGAGGTTGACTCCTCAGATCTAGCCTTTAACATAGCGGCAAAAACCGCAATCTGGGAAGCTTTAAAGATGGCAAACCCGGTCCTTCTTGAACCCATAATGAGGCTTGAGGTGGTGACACCTGACGAATACCTTGGCGATGTGATAGGAGATATAGGTTCTAGGAGGGGTCATATAAAGTCAATTGAGGATAGGGGTAACGCGAAGGTCATCACCGCCTTTGTACCCTTATCCGAGCTTTTGGCGTATGCAAGCGACCTTAGGTCCCTGACACAGGGTAGGGCGTATTTCGTTATGTTCTTTGACCATTACGAGGAAGTTCCACAAAACATAGCGGAAAAGGTGATTGAGGAGAGGAAGAAGGAGCTTCAAAGGGCGAAATGAAATTTAAGTGGCTTAAGCTCCCAGATAGGATAGTGAGGCTTGATAGGGTCCATGAGTTTTATATCAAAAGGGGTGAAGAGGGGAATTTCTGGGTTATAGCAAACATATTCGGATCCGAACCCGTGGTTATGGAAGTTTTCCCAACCTATGCAGAAGCAGAAAGATTCTTGCGAAACCTCTCCTATTCTCTAGTTGAGGAAACCCTGATAGACGTTGAGGAGATAAAGGAGAGGATGGAAATGGAGAATGAAGACTTTGAGTAGCCTTTTACTTTCCGTAATCTTGGGCTCTCTAGACCTTACGGTTAAATTCTGGATATTAAGAAATTTCCAACAATTTCAACCTGTTGAAGTTTTTGGAGAATTTTTGAGGATAACCCTAGTTATGAACCCGAATACCGCCTTTGGGATCTCCTTAGGGGAGAATTTTCCGTACGCACCCGTTGCCATAGCTTTGGCACTTTTTGTCCTATATCTCCTCGTGAAGGAAAAGGACACCTTCTCAAAGTTAATGTATTCCTTGATATTGGCGGGAGCTATAGGAAATATAACGGATAGGATAATAAACGGGGCGGTAGTGGATTTTATAGATGTTGGGATCGGGAACCTCAGGTGGTTTACCTTCAATTTAGCCGACATTTTCGTTTCCTTGGGGATAATTGGTTTGATAGTTAAGGGTTTTTTCGTAAAAGATGAGGGCGTTCGTTCTTACGGCGGAGTACGGGAGCGGGCATACAATAGCGGCGAGGGGAATTGAGGATGCCCTAAGGTACAAGGGTATAGAGTTTTCTTCCCTTGACGTGGTTAAGGCGGGTGGGATAGTAGAAAAGCTCTCATCTTGGGCGTTTGAGGTGATGATGAGGAGGGGACATCTCGCCTGGAGGCTCTTTTATTACAACCCCATACCATCATCAAAACCCGTAAGAAAAATTTACGAGTTTGTCTTTAAGGACAAATTTATGGAACCCTTGAGAAACTTTAAACCAGACGTTATAATAAGCACACACTTTTTGACATCCCTAATAGGCTTGATATACAAAACGAAATTTAAAACCAAGGTTTATACGGTGGTGACGGACTTTGTCGCCCATCCCCTTTGGGTTTGGGATGGGACGGACGGTTATTTTGTCGCCCTTGAGGATACCGCCCAAGATCTGATAAATTACGGGGTTGATAGGGAAAGGATCCATACAACGGGGATCCCTTTAAGAAGGACTTTCTGGGAGAACGGGGATAAGGAATTTTTTAGGGATAAACTCGGATATCCGAGGGATCATACGGTTATTTTGTTTTCCGCGGGTTCTTACGATTCGGTTCCTATACAACCCATAATTATGGGTCTGAAGGGGATAGATAAGATATTTATAGTTGTTCTCTCGGGAAAGAGAAAGGAAGCTTACGAGAAGTACAAATCCCTTTTGAAAGATGCCAAACTTGAGGGTGTAGTTTATCCGTTTGTGGATTTTGTGCCGGATATTATGAGGGCTTCGGATGTATTCATAACAAAGGCTGGGGGAGTATCCGTCGCCGAGAGTTTAGCGGTGGGTCTTCCCTGCATTTTCATAAGAAGTATGCCGGGTCAAGAGGAGGGAAACGCAAGGGTAGTTGAGAAGTACGGGGCGGGTATCAACGCCCATACTCCCGAAAAAGCCCTCAAAGTTCTACTTGAAATTTTGAAAAATAGGGAAAGGCTTCAGCTTATGTCGGAAAACGCCAAAAAAATTGGAAAGCCCACTTCATCCCTTGATATAGTTGAGATAATTTCCCAAGAATTCGGAGAAAGAAGGGGATAAGTGCGCATCCGAGATTTTACCGTCAAACTCTATAATACCATTGTCCAGGTATATTACCCTTTTCCCAAACCTCCTTATCAGCTCAAGGTCGTGGGTTATTATTACCGTAGTTGCGGAGAGCTGGCTATGTAGATCCTCCATAAGTTCGTATATAAGCCTTGAGGTTAGGGGATCCAGACCGCTGGTAGGTTCATCGTAAAATATATATTTAGGGTTTGTCACTATTGCCCTAGCTATACCTGCCCTCTTTCTCATACCACCCGAAAGCTCCTGGGGATATTTCCCTTCCGAACCTCCAAGCCCAACCATCCTTAAAGCCTCCATCGCCCTATCGTAAGCCTCCTCTTTGCTAAATCCCATCTCCCTTAGGGGCAATGCGACGTTTTCCAAAACCGTCATCCAATCAAATAGGGCGGAATATTGAAAAACGTATCCAAAGCTCTTCCTCAACCTATTTAGTTCCTTGTGGTTCAACTTATCAACCCTGAGGTTATCCACCCAAACTTCCCCTTCATCGGGCTTCAGGAGACCCACTATACACTTTACCAAAACGGATTTCCCTATACCGCTTTTCCCAACTATCAAAACCGTCTCCCCATCCGAAATTTCCAAGCTAACCCCCCTGAGTACATGGTTCTTACCGAAGGATTTCTTGAGATTTTTGACCCTTATCACCTCTTAGGTTCTCCAAAACCCCCTCCAGCTTTTCCTTCGCGGCCTTATAACCCGCATAAACTATCTCATCGTACTTTGAGAAATCCAAAATAGAGCTTATACCCCTAAGGTCGGGTTCTATGAGGATGTCGGGTTTTTGCGTCTCCAAGAGGTAGTTTACTAAGGCACCCTGAGAAGCCATAAACCAGGCAATCAGACCGTTTAGGACGTTCTCCCTCTTAAACGCCAAAGCCCTACCCAAGAAAGGTAAGATCCCCCTTTTCCTATGGAAATGGGGTAAGGATGCGAAGATTTGCCCCTTCGGGAACCTCTCCAAAACATTTACCGCTATAACAAAATCCGCCCCCATCCTTCGTGCTATACCTATGGGTATAGGATCCACGACCCCACCGTCCATAAGCGTGAGGTTCTCCCTCTGGAAGTGTATGGTTTCGTATACCCCGGGCAAGCTTGCGGAAGCCCTAAGGGCGGAAACCAAGCTCCCCCTATCAAGTATTACTTCGCGCTGGGATATAACGTCGTAAGCGTTTGCGGCGAACTTTATAGGCATCTCCTCTATCCTTATCTTCCCCACAAGCCTCTTCAGAAATCTCTCAAACCTTGAAGAATCGTAGAGCTCTGTTAGGGAAAGGCTGGGCTTTAAAATCTCCCTGTTAGCATCCCTTGCAAGCTCCCTCCCTATGTCCTCTAGTAGCTTTGAGGAATAACCAGCCGCATATACCCCACCTATAATTGCCCCCATACTGCAACCTACAACGAGGTCGGGTGTAAATTTTTTTTCAGAAAGGTACTTTATCACCCCTATGTGAGCCAAACCCCTCGCCCCTCCCCCTCCGAGAACAAGCGCGACCTTCATATAAAAAAAGAGCGGGAGACGGGATTTGAACCCGCGACCCCCTGCATGGCAAGCAGGTGCTCTACCGCTGAGCTACTCCCGCCCGAGATGGATATTATAAAGCTGAAAAGTATATACCGCTTTGCGGATGTATTTTAAAAGTAACCTTCGGAAATGGAGGTTGTTGTACAGCCCCCCGTTATGATCGTTGGATTGGTTACTTCCCATATACTGCGAGATCTCCGTAGGAAATCGGTTTTCACAACCATAAAGTCCAGAAATCCCGCGCCGAAGGATTGGGTATAACCCGCGAGGACAAAGCCCGTATCGGAAGTCCGTTGGACTTGGAAAGGGTAAAACCTTATCATACGTCTCATCGTCTCATAAACCGAGTAAGCCCAATCTTCGTTTGGACCCCATATGACCCGCCACAACTATATCCTTTCCCGAGCTGTCGGTTTTGATGAGGAAGATTTCCAAATGAATTCGTGGTACCCGTTATTATATATCCCCCCATCCGAGGTTTGCACTATTGTACGCGCGCTATTATCAAGGGTTCCCCCGTAAGTTTTAGCCCACTGTAAGTTTTTGTTTCCGTTGGTTTTGATGAGGAGCACGTCCATTCTCGCCAAAAACAGGTCAAAGTTTCCCGATAGAAAGGCCTCGCCGAGTATAATATACCCCTATCCCTCTATGTGCCACCGTAAAACCTATACCATGGTGATACCACCTCGTCTGCGCCCGCATGTATGATCAGCCCCAATATTTCTTTGGGACGCTTTACAGGCTTTTCTTCCTTTTTCCCTTCCTAATTCACGTTTAAAATACTCGAAATGGCTTGGTTTATCTTTTCAAGCGTTTTGGATAGCATAAGTGTAAAGATGAGGGGGATAAACTCCTTTAGGGCGGACGTTGAACAGGTAGTTTACGTTCAGGGTAAAAAGACAATTTACAGGGGTGAGGTTTTTGTTAAGAAGCCATCATTTTTTAGGTGGGATCTAAAGGAGCCGGAAAGGTATATAGTTGTTGCCAATGCGGATTCAAGCTGGATCTTCTATAAGGGTGAGGTGATGAGCCAATCCATCCCTTACAACCTATCCGAACTTTTGAAGGGGGACTATTCTGGTTTTAATGTGAAGGAGATCAAGGTTAAGGGCGGGTGGAAGCTCCTTTTAACTTCTTCGGAGGCGGTGGGTTTTGATTCTATGGTGGTTTTTATAGGTAAAGACTACCTACCACGATCCCTGAAAATCTATAACTTCTCCGACTGGGTAGAGATAAAATTTAGCAACATAAGAACCAATTTGAACATCCCAGATAGCCTCTTTTTAAAACCAAAACCTTGAAAATAGCGGATCTCCATCAGGACATCCTAATTTCCGGGAGGGATATAAGGGGAGTTTTTGATGAACTTTTTGCCCACAATTATAGGCTCGTGATCGCGGTAGTTTTTCCGATATCCAACGGGAGAATTTGGGAATTTGACAAGGTTTTGGAGGGGGTAAGAAAATATAAAGAAAATTTGGGGGAAAACTGTAAGCTCCTTGAGAACTTTCAAGATCTTGATGAGAACGTTTTGAATGTGATAATTGGGCTTGAGGGTTGCTACTTTTCCGATATAAAACTTTACGAAAGGCTTTACGGGGAAGGCGTTAGGCTATTTTCCCTTACTTGGAATATACCCTCCGCAGTTTCCGGATCGTGCGAGGATGGTAAGGGTTTAACCGAATTCGGTTTTGAGTTTATAAGCTGGGCAAGGGAAAAGGGGGCTTTGATAGACCTAGCCCATTCGTCTTATAAGGCTATTATTCAAACTATTGATCTCGTTGAGGGTGCGATTTATTCACACGGGGGGGGTTTTAAAAGAACCCAAAAATATGAGGAACTTGGACTATGAACTTGCGGGAGAGATAGTTAAAAGGGGTGGGATTATAGGTTTGGGTTATGGGAAGTTGTTTTTTGAAAGGGATGCAAATATATTTGATGTGGCGGAGAAAGTGGAGGAGCTGGTTGGAATGTTTGGTAACATAGCTTCGGGCTCCGATTTCTTTGGTCTTGGAAGGGATAACCTTATAAGATGTTTGGAGGAACCAAAAGAAATTAAAAATCTGGTAAAACTCTTGCCCGAAAAGATCCGGGAAGATTACCTTTGGAAAAACTTCTCTAACTTTCTCTTGAGATCGGGGAGAACCTCATCTATCAAAGATGGACCATAATGTGCCAAAAAGTCCGGTTCGGTAATAATAATCGGTATATCCCCAAACCTCTCCCTTAAGGACCTTTCTATATCTTCCGCCTTATATCTCCTTTCGGGTTTGGGTTCGTAGATTATCAGGTCAGGCTTTAAGGATTTGGTTTCCATATCATCGGGTTTGAAATAGGATTCCGTCTTGAAGGAATAAATGTTTTCAAGTCCCAAGATCCTTAAAGCGTTGGTTATATAGCTTGGTCCCCCCGCGGTTATCTCCCCTCCCAAATCTATCTCGTAATAAACCCTCGCCTTTATCTCCCTTTCCTTTAAGGAGTTTAAAACCCCGAGGAGCTCTATAGCGAGATTTTCCGCAATTTCAAGCCTTCCTGTTATTACCCCAACCTTCCTAAGATTCTCCAAAATTCCAAAAACGGAATTCGGTAATGGTAAAGCCACCGCGGGAAACCCCCTGTTCAAAACCTCAAGGGCGGTTTTTCTCTGAGCCCCAGTAGTTAAGAAAACAATATCCGGTTCCAATTCCTTTAATTTATCCCATAGGACGTTCAAGTAAGCCCCTACCCTAGGAAGATTTGAGGTCTTCCCCTTTGGTCTGTTGCAGTAAAGGCTTACCCCAATTATCCTATCATCAAGGTTCAACCTAAATAGGGCATCCGTTATGTCTGGAGCTAAGGAAACGATCCTCCTTGGTTCTTCGGGAAGATCAACGAAATCCCCCAAAATCTCCGAAAAAAACTTCATCAGAATTCAAGGGATAAGTTTAAGGTTGGGGCAAAGGGAAGCTGGGGAACCGTCCTGTATCTCTTTTCCTTCTCATCGTAATAAACAAGGAAGACGTTCTTGCGATTATAAACGTTTATAACCGTGAAATTCCAAGATCCCCTAAACCTATAGATGTTCAAGTTTCCACTTACAAATATGTCAAGCCTGTGGTAATCGGGATACCTTCCATTTTCCGAAGGATAACCCGTATGATAACCAAAGGAATAGCCAAAGTTCTTACCCCAAAGGTTGAAGGATTGGGATATACCTAAGGCATGGGGGGCATCGGTAAGGGTTTTAGGCTCCCTCTTAGTGTAAGAATACCATAAAGAAAGGGAGGATCCGAATATCCTACCGTTGTATCCCAAGTTTATAGAATAGGATCTTCCCGTGGTGTCCCTAAAATCCTGATAAAGCCTTAAGTATTTCCTATAAATTACCTGAGCAAAGGCTGAATACTTTGAAGTTCTCCTTACCACCTCAAATCCCCCAAAGTATGCCCTCTGCGGAAGTGAAACTAAGGTGTAAAAGGATGGCATAAAGTAGTAAAACCTAAAGAGCCCTTTCCCCTCCATAGGAAAACCATAAAAGTTATCTCGAGTTATGGAAAATATACCCCTTAATGAGACCGCTTCGCTTAAGAAAAATTTAACCGAAAGGTTGGGATCAAGGTATTTCCCATCCGTCCTTAAACCCCCGGAAAGGTTAAACTTGCCCAACGTTTGTGTAAATTGGGCGTAAAGATTATTTATTAACCGTTTTACCGTATCAGCCCTTTTTGAGGAAATATAATAAAGGTCGTAATACTCGGAAACTAAACCCAAGCTAATCCTTCCACCCTTTAACCCCGCCGAAAAACCGTATAACCTTATCGGATTGTAAGATTTATACCCGTTGGCAAATACTTCGTTCCCATAATCCGCAATATAACCCTTTGTCTCAATTAACCCTTTTTGATAACGTGCATAAGAGATAAAGTTTGACCAATTGGCATCTATTTGTGTCCTTTCCGAATGAAAATTAAAGAAACCCCTTGATCCTAGGAACAAAACCTCAAATCCCTTCCTTCCGAACTTAAAGAACCCGTCGTAAAATTGATATGGTAAGTTCCTACCCGCAAGTAGGGAGATATAAGCCAAGTGAAAACCCCGAACCGAAAACGCATAAAAACTTTCCCCTAAATCCTTAACCGCTCCGCCCTTGGCGGATATAAAACTTAAATCAAAGAATTTCCTATCCCTCGCGTTAAATTGGGTTATACTGTTAAGGGATACGAAGCCGGACAATCCGAAGATCTCCGAGCTGTAAGGGATCGTATAAATCTCCGCGGAAGATAGCATATTCGCGTCAAGGACGGAGGACAGACCACCAAGATGTACTGGGTTGAAAACCCTTATTCCGTCAAGGAAATAGACGGTTTCCTCGGGCGGGGAGTTCAAAAATGAAGCCTTCAAACCGAGGTCGCTTGAAAACTTTGCGGATGGAACCCTTGAGAGCACCCTAATAGGGTCGGGTTCTATGAAATTTGGGGAATTCCGCAAGATCTCGTAATTTACCCTGTAAGGTTCAAAGGTTCCCTTTTTAAACTCCCCCTCCTCCGAGGACACGAATACCTCCGGGAGGATGTAAGTCTTGGGCTCTAATCTTACGAGTATTAGGGTATCCGAGATTAAATTTATCTTCAGGGTTTCGCTTTTGTACGCCACGTTGGAAATTATAATTACCTTTTCTCCCCCAGAAAGGTTAAGTTTAATATAGCCCTTCCTGTCCGCATAAAACGACCTGTTTTCGGGTAAAACCTTGATGTAAGAATTTGGTTCAGTTTTTATCTCCAAAATTACACCCAGCATAAGCCTTTATTCTAAAACCGCATAACGAGGAGTATATAAACCACCCAAAGGGAATAGCCGAAAAGCAGAAAAACAACGTTGCCACTAAGAACGTAAAAATAAGCCATTGAAGAACCTAGGATGTTCATAAGGAAATTTAACGCCAAAGTTACCCTATCCCCGAACCTCCTTGATACCTTATGGTGTATATGCTCTTCGTCCCTTTCAAATATGTTCTTCCCCTTTATTAACCTCCTAAAAAAAGCTAAGGTCGTATCCACGAAGGGGAAAAATAGCGCCAAAAGAACCGCCTCAAATGGGGCTTGAATTTTAAAAAAACCCCAGCTTGCGAGAAAACCCAAAGTATAAGCCCCAACATCTCCCATTATCACCTTTGCGGGAGGGGAGTTGTAAAGGAGAAGGCCCGTTAATATTCCCGCAACGTGGATCCAGAACTTCTCTTGAGAGATCAAAAAAAGGAACGTGAAAACGACGATGGAAGTTGAAAGCAATATCCCGTCCTTCCCGTCTATTACGTTAAAGGCGTTGGTGAAACCAAGAAAAAAAAGGAACCAAAAGAGAAAGTTAAAAGGCTCAGCGAGAAAATTGTATCCAAAAATGCTTATAGGCGTAATTTTTAAGGCGAAAATTATGGATATTATACCTGTTAATGCGAGTTTTATCCTCCCATCCAACCCCTTTATATCGTCGTAAATCCCCATAATAGCTATTGCGAAGATCGGCAAAAGTACCCACCAATCCCCCAAGAAACTCCATATCAAGAATGGTAAAAGAATTATCCCCGCACCTCGTATTTTTCCAGATGATCTATCCTTAAATAGGCTTATTCCCTCAAAGATTTTCCAAAACAAGTACCCACCAAAAACCCCGTAAATTATCGGAATAAATAACATTAACTATTTGTTTTCCTCTTGCTCCTGGGATTGCCCTTCTTCCTGAGGAGCTTTGGGCAAAACATCGTACCACATCCTCTGTACGTACGTTGCTGGATAATGAACCCTGTGGCATCCAGTACAATTCGCCCTGTAAAGTTCTTGTAATGTTTTCCTTAAGACTTCCTTGTTTGGTATTGTCTTATTCGCCTCGTTATCAAGATCCCTTATCAGGGTCGCTATGGTTGGGGTAGTGAAAAGATACGGGTCCTCTTCATGGCACTTGGAGCATAGGCTTTGGTTGTAGTTGAATCTCTTCACGAAGTTTTGTACGTTCCTTCTAAGTTCGGTCTTAGATCCCTTGTCTATAGCCCTTAGTATCGCATAATAATCCCTTGTTAGATTTTCTTTGAAGTCCCTGTACGGAACATCCTTACCCGTGAGTGGATCCTTTACCCTGAAGGTCGCCATATTCATCTTCATATCCCTCGTCACCCAGTAGTACCTGAAATAAACCTTCGGGATCTCCTGAACGTGGCAGGATTTGCAGGAATACTCTATTTTTGCCAAGAGTTTTGCTACCCTCGGATCAAGGCTCCTCTTTGCCCCTATGGGTAGTACGGTATCCTTCTTTTGCTCCTTTGATGTGTCCGCGCTATCCTTCACAAAACCCAAAACCTTCCCCAATTCCTCCACTTCGTTTAGGGCGTACCTATCCTTCCATTCTGGTATTAGGTTTGCAACGAAGTTTATGTAATCCCTAAACCTAAGATAAGATTCCTCCAAAACCTCCATATCAATGGCGTTTATATCCGTCACAAGGTCATAAAATCTCCTCCCAAGGGTATCTTGGTAAGCTTTGTAATTTTTCCCTTTTTTTGCGACGGGTGGATAGAAGGCGTCAAGGCTTTTGGGTGGCATATCAAAGTTGTAAGTTTTCGTTTGTTGGGTTTCTTGAGGCTGTTGGGTTTCTTGTGCCAAGAGAAGGTAATATAATCCCCCGACCATGAATAGGGCGAGTAAAGTTATGAACAGGACCTTACGCATAGATGGTTAGTATAAGGGTGAATTTTCGGTTTTAAAATACCCGCCTATGCTCTCTTTTACCGCAGATGCAAGTTTGTTTCAGGAGGTTTTGAACAGGGCAAACAAGCTAATAAGTAAGGCAAGAAAGAGCTTGCTTATTTCTCCCGGGGTACTTTTAAGGGTTAGGGATAGGAATTTGACGGTTTTTGCTACGGATATTGACAGTTGGATAATACAGGATATGCCCATATACGAAGGGAAGGAAGGTGAGGTTTTTATACCCATTGCGGAAACCCTTAAGTTGGTTAAAGGGTTCAAAAGGGTGAGCGCGATAAGGGTAATGGAAACCGAAGATTCCATCAAAATCTCCGCGGAGGGTACATCTTCGGAATACGAGATAAGGAAGTACAACCTTGAAGAGTTTCCCCAGACGCCGGATTACACGTTATATGATGGATACACAATAGACCTTGAGCAGTTCGTTGAGGGTTTGGACATAGTGAGCTGGTGCTCCGCGGAAAACGATAGCAGGGTTTTCTTAAACGGTGTATATTTCCATAGCGGGGATGGATATTTGAACCTTGTGGCATCCGATGGGACGGTTTTGGGAAAGGTCTCCAAAATGAAGTTTGAAGGGGAAATAAAGGGTATAATACCCATAAACCTTGTGGATGTTGTTAGGATCCTTGATGAAGGATCTGCGGTAATAAAGGTTGAAGATGGGTACCTTTACTTAGCCACGAGCGTAGAAGGGGCAAACATAAGCCTCATTATTAGGTTAATAAACGAGGAATACGCTAATTACGAGAGTTTAATACCGTTTGAGTTTATAGCCGGGGCAACATTAAACAGGGAGGATTTGGAAGATGCGGTGGAAAGGATCTTTAACTTCTTACCCGAAACTGGGGAAATTGAGGTGGAGATCCTTGATGGGGAGTTTATCCTTTCAACATTATCATCCAAGGGTAGGGGTTTGGAGAAGGTAGGGGGGGATACTTTTGGGAAGATCAAAACTAAGATGTTCGGAAACCACCTTAGGGAAATAGTTAGAAAGTTGGATTACGAAAGGTTGGACATTAAGTTTTCGGGTTCAAGCACACCCATATATATATCCCCATCCGGAAGCGATGAGGTGATATTCTTAACCGTACCCCTTACGTGAAAGTCAATATAGTTGAAGGTCTTGGGAAGGAGATTCCCATAAGGAAGGCTTATGGGGATTTTTTGGTGGAAATAGGTGAAGACAGAAGGGTAGTAGTTTTGGACGCGGATCTGGGACATTCAACTAATGCGGTAAAGTTCAAGGAAAAATATCCGGAAAGGTATATAGAACTCGGAATTCAGGAGCAAAATATGATGGGGATAGCCGCGGGTTTATCCGCGGTGGGTCTTATACCCTTTACATCCTCCTTTGCGATATTCTCTGCGGGAAGACCTTGGGAGCAGATAAGGCTTTCTATAGCTTATTCCAACTTCAACGTAAAGATAGTAGCAACACATGCGGGGATAGCTACGGGGGAGGATGGGGCATCCCATCAAATGAGCGAAGATATCTCCCTAATGTCTTCTATCCCAGGTATGGTTGTCCTATCTCCATCGGATTATTTCTCCGCAAAAAGCGTCTTAAGAGCGGCTTATAAGTACAACGGATACGTTTATGTCAGGCTCGTAAGGCCATCAAGCCCAACCATATATTCCGGCGAGTTTGATTACGAAATTGGGAACGCTATAAAGCTAAGGGAGGGGAAGGATATTTCAATTATTTCAACGGGACTTCCCGTGCACCATGCGGTAAAAGTTTCCCTTGAGCTGGAAAAAGAGGGGATAGGGGTTGCGGTTTACGATTTCTTGACGGTAAAACCCTTGGATGGAGAGGCGATTAGGGATGCAGCGAAGGCGAAATATGGAATATTGGTGGTTGAGGATCACGTTATGTGGGGAGGATTGGGTATGGTGGTTTCCCATTTTCTCGCAAAGGAAAGGATATATGTACCTATAAACTTTATAAATCTTGGTGATAGCTTCGGAAGGTCGGGTAAATACGAGGACCTTTATAAAGCTTTTGGTTTGGATGCGGAGGGGATAAAGAGGAAAGTTTTGGAAATTTTGGGATCAGATTAAAAGGAGGGCTATCTCGTCGAATACGTGAAGATATTCCGCCTTAACCCTACGCTTTCCCCTAAACTCCTCAAATAGCTCAACATATTCGGAAATTTCCTCAAATTCCATCTCTCCGATCCTCAGCCTAAGGTATATTTTCTCCATCCTTTCCTTCCATTCGTCAAGCGGGTCGTACTCCCTTGGTGGTGGTGAATTTTTTAAGTATAAATTTAAGGAGGACAAATTTCTATATCTTAACCTTTTCTCAGGTAGGAAGGAAGCTGCGGAGGGACCAAGTCCTATATACTTCTCCCTTCTCCAATATTTCAAGTTGTGCAAACACTCAAAACCCTCCCTTGCGAAGTTAGAAATTTCGTACCTAATATAACCGTTTCCCTCCAAAATCTCATCCCTAAGGATGTAAAATTCCCTCAAGTTTTCCGGAATTTGAATTTTTCCCTTTTTATACCAATAACCGTAAAGGGTTCCCTCCTCTATCTGTAGTGAATAGGCGGATATGTGATGGGGGGAAAACTTAAGGGCAATTTTAAGGTCTTCCTCAAAATCCCTTAAACTCTGATTAGGATATGCGAAAATAAGATCAACGTTGGTGTTAAATCCGAAATTTAGAGCCCTATCAATCGCATCTACGCATTCCTTAACCGTTTGCCACCTCCCCAAAACCCTCAACCCCTCCTCCTTAAACGTCTGAACCCCTATGCTTATCCTATTTATCCCCAAATCCTTCCAGATTTTTAAATTTTCCTCCCTTACATCTTCAGGGTTAGCCTCCAAAGTTATCTCCTTAGCCTCCAATTTGAAAGTTTTAAAAATCTTGTCAAATATCGCCTCAAGATGTTTCGGTTTCATTAGAGAAGGGGTACCCCCTCCGAAATATAGTGTATCAACCTTTTCCCCCCTATATTCCTCCATCTCCCTAAGGAGGGCGAAAATATATTCATCCCAAACCTCCCCAACCCTCCTATAAAAGTCACAATAAGGACATACCTTCCTACAGAAAGGGATATGAATATAAATACCCGACATTCTTACACCTTCCTAAATTTTGCTATAAAAAACCCCTCAGTTTTCGTCCTATGCGGGTACAATCTTACCGTTCCCTTCACCCCACCTTCCACCTCCCCTATCCCTATCTTTACCTCCTCCACCTTTGCACCCGTTAAATTTAAAAACTTCTCCACCACCCCCTCGTTCTCCTCGTAAGTTAATGTACAGGTAGAATATACCATCTCCCCCCCATCCTTTAGCATCTCAAAAGCGGAAAGCAAAAGCCTTAGTTGGATATTTGACATCTCCTTTACCTCTTTTGGAGACCACCACTTTATCACTTCAGGGTTCTTGTGCAAAGTTCCCAGGGATGTGCAAGGTGCATCGACCAACGCGTAATCAAAAAAGTTTTTATAAAACTTTACGAGTTTTTCCCCCCTGTAAATACTTATAGCAACGTTTAAGCATCCTAACCTTTCAACGTTATTCACCGTTGCCTTTGTCCTTTCCATACTATAATCGTTTGCGAGGATAAATCCCGTGTTTTCCATTAGGGCGCTTAGAAGGGTGGTTTTCGAACCTGGAGCGGACGCTATATCCAAAACGAAGGAGTGTTTTCTGGGATTTAAGATATGCGCGGGCAACATTGACGCTAAATCCTGAACGTAATAATACCCCAAGAAATGCTCCAAGGTCTTACCGAGCTCAGAAGGGTAATAATCAACCCTAAAGGCATAATCCAAAATCGTGTCGCTCAATACAAAACCCTTACCCTCAAGCCTTTCCCTTAGATTCTTGGGGGAAATTTTTAAAGTATTTGCCCTTATATATGGCCTTATCTTATGCGAAGTAATGTAGCTTAGAAACTCTTCAAGCTCCTCCCCCAATATTTCGTTCAAGGCAGAAAACAAAGATCTGTTCGCTTTTATATATTCAAGCATAACTCCTCAACCACCTTTTCCATCTCCATACCCCTTGAACCTTTAACTATAGCAATATCGTAATTTCCTTTTAGCACAAAATCCGAGCATTCCTTATGGGTTTTTGCATAGAAGGTCTCCAGACCGCACCCTTTCGCCTCCTCCAGCACGAACCTTGATAACTCCCCAAAACCTACCACCGCCGATATACCGTAAAGGCACATTTTCTTCCCCACCCACCTATGCCAAAACTCCGCCTCATCTCCAAGCTCAAGCATATCCCCAAAAACAAAAACTATTTTCTTTCCATAATAAACCTTATGCACGGACTTTAAAAGGACATCAACGGATATAGGGTTTGAGTTATACACATCGCTTATAACATAAAGTTTTCCACATCTGAGCCTCTCCATCCTCATCCTCTCACCCCTGTAATCCTTCAATATCTCCGAAACCTCATTTAAAGGTAATCCCATAAGCTTCGAAAAGGCCGCGACCGCCAAAGCGTTCTCCGCAAACCCAAGGTGCGGATATGGTACAAAAAACTCCACCCCCTCAAATTCAAACCTCACCCCATCCTCCGAGATCCTCAAATTCCTCCCCAAAAAATCCGCATCCGAGAAACCGTAAGTGTAAAACTTTCCATCCGGGAAAAAGGGGGATTCCGAGTTTATCAAAACCAACCCATCAGAAAAGGGTATTGCGGAGTATTCTTCAATAACCGCGTTTTTAGTACTGCCAAATCCCTCAAGGTGTTCCGGTCCCAAGCGGGTGTATATTAAATGGTTTGGCTTAGAAATTTTTGCCAACTTTCTAATCTCCCCGATCTTATTAGCCCCTATCTCTAAGATCCAGAAATCCTCATCCCCCTCCGTCTTTATTATTGTAGTGGAAAGTCCAATAAAGTTGTTAAAACTCTTGGGTGAATATGCTATTTTGTAAAATTTCCCAAAAACCCATGCGAGCATACTCTTTATTGTTGTCTTCCCCGCAGCACCCAAAACCCCAACCACTTCCCCCGAAAATTCTTTCCTCTTATGATATGCCCACCTAAGAAGGGCGGAAATCGTATCCTCAACCACGACGCAACTTGAATTAAATTTTCTCTCACCCAAAACCGCAACCGCCCCTTTCTCCAAAGCGGAATATGCAAAATCGTGCCCATCAAATCTTTCCCCCCTTATAGCCACAAAAAGCTCCCCCTCCTTTATCTCCCTACTATCCGTACTTATACCAAAAAACTCAACATCCTTCCCAAAGGCGCAACCCTTAACTATCCTCCCCAAATCGGATAATCTCATCCCAATATCCTCTTTAGTCTCTCCTCTATCCCCTTCCTTATCATATTCGCCACAAGCATATTCCTATAGCCTTCCTCAACTGGGACTTCAACGGGTTTATCGTATATCACCGCATCCAAGAAGGATCTTATCTCCAAACTTAAGGCATCCAAGGAACCATCAACGGGAGGAAAATACGGTAAAATCTCCCCATCCACCCTCTTCACCATCTCAACCTTCCTGTGTAGTAGATCTATTGATAGATAGTTTTCCTTCGTGAAAACCCTAAATTTCCTCATCTTTTCAAGGGATATCCTGCTTGCGGTTAAATTTGCCAAAGCCCCCGATGGGAACTCCAATCTTACGTTCGCTATATCTATCTCATCCGTAAGAACAGGTACCCCTATGGCGCTTATGTTCTCGGGCATTTCTTTTATCAAATTGAGGGTTAAATCTATGTCGTGGATCATAAGGTCAAGGATCACATCCACATCCGTTCCCCTTGGATTATACATACTCATCCTTACACTCTCGATAAAATAAGGTTTTTCGGATATTAGGGATTTTGCGGATAAAAAAGCCGGGTTAAACCTCTCGATATGCCCAACCTGAACTTTCACCCCTTTTTCTTTTGACATCCTCACGATTTCCTCGGCCTTTTTTATATCGTCTGTTAAGGGCTTCTCAACGAAAACGGGTTTCCCCATCTCTATGCAGAACTTTACGACCTCGTAATGGGTGGTGGTGGGTGAGGCGCAAATTACCGCATCAGACTTCTCAACTACCTCATCAAGGGAAGAGGATGGAATTGCGCCGTACTTTTCCCTTGCTTCTCTCATTCTTTCTGGGTTTATATCCCAAACGATGATTTCCTTTACTTCTTGGAAGTTTTTTAACTTTGAGACGTGTATTGAACCTAAATACCCCACCCCCACAACCCCCACCCTCAGATCCTTTGGGGACAAGCGGGGACGACGGGATTTGAACCCGCGACCTCCGGCGTGACAGGCCGGCGTTCTAACCAGGCTGAACTACGTCCCCAAGGTGGGTATTATAAAGGTGTTAGATTAGGTTTGGGACATCAAATCCCAAGGTAGGTATCCTAAAATAAACCCTCCTTGCCCCAACGAGATTTTTCTTTATATATTTCAGGCTCTCGACAACCACCCCCCTCTTTGAAGCCGAATGTATAACCATTCCGTCCCCCAAATATATTCCAACGTGATCCACAAACTTATGCTTGAACTTAAAGAGCAAGATATCACCTGGTTTTATTTCTTCAATTGGTACTGGTTGTCCAAAGTTTACGAAATCCCTAGCCCTCCTCGGAGTTTCAACGTTGAACCTTTTAAAAACCTGTCCAACAAAACCAGTGCAATCCATCCCCGTAGTATCTGAACCCCCGTACTTATAAGGAATACCAACGTACTGTAATGCGAAGCTTATAAGGATATCCGTTGGATTCATAGCCAAAAGGGTATATTTCCTTCCAAATCGCTTATTATACCCTCTAATAGGAATTGCCCTATCTTGTCCGCGTAATGGGTGGTGACGGGAAGCCTGGGGGGTTTTATGGAACCCCAGTGTAATAGGGTCATAGATGTGATGGAAATAACCGCGTCTTCAATGCTAAAATCTTCGTAAGCTTCTGGTAATCTTACGATTATAGGCACGGGAGTTCCAAGAGTTCGGCTCGTAGTTAAAAGGTAAGCCTCATTTTCGTTTATCCTTATCCATGTTCCCTTTTTCTCAGAGTATATCCTCGGTGCCCCCGACTTTTTAACTTCAACGAGATAAAATTTTGTCTTGAGCTTTTCCTCCATCTCTTTAAGTGCCTTTATCTCATCCTGAGGAAATCCTCCATCCCTATGAATCACCACCTTTTTACCTTTTAAATCTCCTAAAAGGTTGTCAAGGATATTGCCTGGTATAGTTTCACTTTCGAGCTGAGAAGTAGTCAATTTATATTTTAAAAATTCCCCATTTGACCGGTATATCCTTACCCCCGCGGCGTAGTTAATTGTCCCTGACCCTCTTTCCTTCTTTCTTCTTGTTACATCAAGCCCAACAAGGGCATCAATACCGAGGATAGGCTCCGCAAATATAAAAGGTTTGTTCCCAGTTTTAGCCAGAATACCCAAAACTATGTTGCCTAATATGTATTTCGCGTACTTCTCTTCTTTTTTCAAGATTTTTCTCAAAGTTTTAAAAGTTATAACCTGCGTTTGGAGAATTTGATCCTGTAATAAATACCTCTTTATTTCGTTGTAAATGTTGGACTCAGAATTGTCATCAAACTCATCCTCATCGTCTTCTATAAAAGCCACCAGTATATCCGCTCCAGTTTCCTTTATCTTTTCTATTTCTTCCTTTATATCTTTTGGCTTTTGAAAATTCACATACACAGGATCCATATTGAAACCTAGAACTTTAATCTCCTTTTCCAACGTTTCAATAAACTTGTTCAAGTCATCATAGTCTTTTGTTTCGCCAAACACCGAAAAGGCTATCTTTAGATTCTTATTAACCATCTCGTATATCCCATTACTGCGTAATTGATCGTATATGTGCCTCTCCCTCTCCACAATTTTACCGCCACCAATACGGACTGGAGGAAAATACCTTTTCTTAGGCTTTGGCTTTACAAAAATATGCGGATACTCTTTATCACTTATCCTTTCTCCCTCTATCCATCCTCTATCCTTTAAGGGTTGTGCTACCGCATCAACCATTTTCATCCTTTCGTTGGGTTTTATTTTCAGATTATTAAAGACGTTTTTCTTGGTTTTCTCATCAACAAAATACTTTATATTCCCGGAGTTAATAGAGATCAAAAGCTCGGAAATGGGATAATCATACCGTTTTTTATCTTCCGTTTCTACAACTACCACCTCCTCATCATCAGGGATTCGTTCGTACCTTTCCTTCCTGCCCGGTGTTGTGGCTTTCTTCACAAGTTCGTTCCTATTTTCCTTCATAGTTCCAATTACACTGATTACCCTTCCTACAAGATTAGTTTCTTTATCCTTCACCTTCCATTCTTTATAAGGTTCTTCTTGAATGAAATTTTCGACACTTATCCCCTTCTCCTCTAAGAAATCCTTTAGTGTGATCCCCGAAACCATATCCGAATCTATTAATATCCCTATGGCCAGCTTTCCATCTATGACCAGATCTATGATCTCGTAGTTCCGCCTTACTTCAAACTTCCCATTTTCGTAAGATTTTGCGAATTCTTTCAATTTTTGCTTAATTTCCTTATCCACATCCTCGCTTAACCCCCAAGCCACAAAAGCCGCGTAAGAACTTACTTTTGGTTCCCAATATTGAACCCTTCTTATCTCCTTTAAAAGTTTAAACTTTTCATTTCCTCCTAACTCCTTAAGTATATTTTTAAGCTCCTCATCATTCACCTCAACGTCCGAGATTATAAAATTTCCATCCCTTGCCCAGTGCCCACCCCTTATTCTTCTTAAATGGTATGGCAGGGCGTTTAAGATTTTATTCATTTCCTCCCTTTTCTTTTCCTCGCTCAGCGGGGTTAGCTCTACCTCATAAGCGTACAGAGTTGGTATACTCTCCGTTTTCACAAAAAAGATATCAACCTTAACATTTTCCATAACCCGTTATTTTAAGGAATGAACATTTCCAAATTTATCCCCCTTATAATATCCGTGTAATGCTCCTTTTGTTATCCTTGGTAATAAATGAGGTGGGGAGCTTAGGGCAGGATTCGGGTTGGGTTGAGATTTTTAATAACGGGAATTCTCCCGAAAATTTGAATGGTTATTTTTTGGTGACAAAAAACAGGGTTTTGCCTTTGTCGGGTGTGATAAATCCTGGGGAATATAAGGTTTTTCACATAGGTTTAAGTATGAATTCGGATAGCGTTTCCTTAAAGAACGGCTCCATAACTATAGACTCATATTCGTGGATCTCCCTTCCGAGTTCGGGTAGCGTGGGTAGATATCCGGATGGTAGTGGAGGTTTCAGGATATTCCTCGTACCAACTCCGGGAAGGAAAAACGAGCTTCCCTCTTCCCTTGACGAACAATCCTGGGGTAAAATAAAGGCCCTATTTGGTCCAAGGAGATAGGTGGGAGTTCCCTTCTGTAGGTACTTCAAAAACTGCCCCGTTTGTCTTTATCAGGACGTTAGGTACGAGGAAAGTGCGAGGGTAAAGGCAAATGTTGTTAGAAAATTCCTTGATATAGATCCCAAGGTTATTCCTTCACCAAAGGATAAATTTTATAAGTTTAGGGTAAATTTAAGGGCGAAGAGGTTAGGAACTGGAAGGTTTCTCCTTGGATATACCCAATCAAAGGATTCCGTTTTTTGGATAGATTTATGCCCCATATTAAATCCGAAGATAAGCGAAAACTTACAATTTCTTGCGGACAAATTTGGATCCACACAAATATCCACATGGGATCCCGTGGAGGGTATAGGGAAGCTTGAGAGTTTGACGGTTTTAACCGATGGGGATTTACTTGTATTATCCGTAAATCTAAAGAAAGAGCTTTTCCTAAAGGAATTTACCTTTGAGATCCTTGACGAAAACAGGAGTTTTGTTGGGGTTTGGTGGTTCTTGAAAGAAGGTAGGTTACTCGGGGGAAGGGGTGAGATGTTTTTGGGAGTTAGGGTAGGGGGGAAGTCCTTCAGGGTTTCACCCTTCGGCTATTATCCTGATAATTTACATATAGTCCCCGAAATTTGGGATGTTTTCTCGGGTTATAGGGAGGTTTTGGCGGTGGGAACGGGTATAACCTTTCCCCTTGAATCTGTTCTAACTTATGTGGACGAGCACGCCCTAAATGTTAGGGAGATAGATGAGAACAAAACCATATATTTCTCCCCCATCAACATAGAAGCGATCAGCCCCAAGATATACCTATCAAACCATCCTTACGATCACAAAACTATAGTTATAAACCTTGATGGTTTAAAATCAAAGTTTCCCTTGGATTTTGCAAATAATTTTGAGGAGGTAATAGTGTTCGGCGGTTTGGCAGAAAAGATAGCTAGGTTTCTGAAAAAATACAATTTAAAGCCCAAAAAAGCCTTCTTCTTTGACGTTGAACCCTATACAAGAAAGTATCTCCTTTCCGTCATCGCAAGGTCGTGAAAAACCAACTTTCCCACCTCACACCATTACCATCTTTGGATATATATGCCCCAAAGTTTTTATACCTAAAACCCGAAGAAAATCTATACCCAAACTTTGAGGTGAATACCCTTGAGGAATAAGCGTCCTCATAAAACTCCAAACCGCTTTCCGTAAAAGAGTACAACCTTACCCAAAACATCCGATATTTAAACCCCACAAAGGCGCACCCTTTACATATCCCAGCGGAAAGTCCCCCATAATTTATGCTTATTCTTGGAACCTGAAAGTACTCAACCCTCAGGGAACCTTTATCTTTAACGAAATTCAAATAGAACCTCCTGTTTTCCGAAGAAATCTTAAACCCGATTTTAAAATCCGCTAAACTCCATCTATACCACAGGGAAAAACCCTCCCTTTGACTCCCTTCCTTCCAAAAAGGACTTCCCCTGAATATCTTAATAAAAAATCCCCCCTCCCTTGCGTACCCTTTGACGCCAAAACCGAAAGCATTCTTTGAAAGGGCACCCTCAAGGGAAAAAGGACCATAGTTTATATAGGATACCGCACCAAGGACCTCCGAACGGGTTAGTAGAACCCCTCCCCCCTCACCCAAATAACCCCCTATAAACCCATTTTCCGAGAACTTTAGAAGGAGCTTTCCCAATCCAAAACCCAAGGATGGTTTGGAGTTATATACAAAACCCAAACCCCCTCTGTTTGAATAATATCCCCCATATCCAGCAAATCCCAAAGGTGAAAAAACCTTTGAATTCCCCAAAAACAACCTAAAGAACCCATCCTTTAAGAAGAAAAATGAAGGTTCCTTCCCCCAGTAAAGGTTATAAGATAATACCTCGTGTTTACCCGAAGAAGAGAACCTCACGCCCGAAGATCCCACCCTCAAAAAAATCTTGTAATACCTCTCCCCTCCAAAATACACAAAGTTTTTCAAATATTCAACTTCGTGCTCCTTTATCCTGGTCTTTCTGAGCATATCCTCCCAGTCTTTGTAGGGTCTCCTTGAAAGGATCAGGTCTATCTGATCTGGGGTAAGGAAGGGTAAAGCCTCAAGCTCGTACCTGTAACAGGCGTTTATGTTTATAGCTTGATATGTGAAGCTTTGGAAACTTTCAACCTCAAGGGTATCCGGGATAAATGGGAACATCGGGTAATTCTACCAGCGTACAATATACGATTAAGGTGATCAGATTTTTAATAACCCTCGGGGTACTCCTGGGGAACCTATTCCTCTCAAACTTTCACAATCATACGGGGGTATTTGAATCGCAATACTGCCCCGCATACATCTTATCCCTGAACCCTCAAGTACCTACGGAGATCCCCCAGGTTGTTTTGGATAAATCACAAGATCTTTCAAGGGAGGAAGAAAATTTAAAAGTTTTCCATTTTTGTGAGTTTGAAATTCCGGTTAATCCTTCAACGAGGGCTCCCCCATTGATTTCTTAAATTCCCAACCCTTTAACCCTTTAGGTTTTTGGCTTTAAAAAAGGAGGTGGAAGATGCTTTTGATAGCTTTAACGGGGCAAATTAAGGTTTGCGTTAAGGATGAGGGGGGAAACCCCATATACGGCGCTTATGTAAAGACGAATATTGATTGGGATTTAACGGGTGGGGACGGTTGCGCGGAAGTTAAAGGGGGAGATAGCCTTTATGTAAGTAGGATCGGGTATTTACCCTACAGGGGACCTTTCAAGGGAGAAGTGGTTTTAAGGTCCTCCCCAATACAGCTTCATCCTGTGGAAGTTAAGGTTAAGGCGATATCTTCGGAAAAGGGAAACTTTTATCAACCTTACAGGATAGATGAGGTTGGGGTTTCAGCTTACGGAACATCCGCCCTTTCCAAGCTCAACATAAGGGGGTTTGATAGGAAGAGGTACGAGGTTTTCTTTGAAGGCTTCCTAATCTCGGATCAGTCCGGATCGGAGGATCACCCTATGGGTGTGCTTCCCACCAACGAGAACGTTGGGATAATCAAGGGTTCATCAAGCGGTATTTTCGGTGGGAACTCTATGGGTGGTGCGGTAATAATTGAAGGTGAAAGACTTTATGGTGGTTTTAAGCCTAAGTTTAACCTAAACATTGGGAATTTAGGTTTATACACGGATATTAACCTTTCAAAGGGAGGGGATTTTGGTTTTGACATCTTGGGGGGATTTAAGGGTTTCGGGAATTACGTTGAGAACTCCTGGGATACCGCCTTTTTCGGTAAATTAAAGCTCTTTTATGGAAATTTCCAAGCGGGGGCATTTTCCAAGTTTCAATGGTACGGAATTCCCCTTGAGGATGCCCAATCCCAAAACCTCTTCCTTATCACGTTCTTAAAGTTTGATCCCTTTGGCTTTTCCTATCAGATTAGCGACCAAAGGGAACTTGAGCACGAAGAAAGAACCGTCCTTAAGGAGGAGAGCTTTCAGTTGGTCCTTTCAAGGGATATAAACCGTTTTGGGATATACTCAAGGGCTTGGTACGGTAAGTTCCACACGGGAGATATCCTCAAATATCTCTTCACATCCCTAAGATATTCCATATTGGAGAGGGAAGATCTACACCTTACGGGTGGGATAAACCTTCAGTTTGGAGATCATCCCTTCCTTTACGGATTTTTGCTCGTTGGGGATTACCATTTTGAAAACTTCAAGACTTCAATATCGCTATCAAAGTCCTACAGGATCCCGGATTTATACGAGAAATTCTTCACGGGTTATCATCACGCCCTCGGAAGGTACGACATAGGAAATCCCAACCTAAAACCCGAGGAATCCTACGAGATCCAAATCTCCCTATCCTCAAACCTGAAAAATATCATCCTATCAATAAACCCGTACTACAACCGGGTCTTCAACTACATATACCCAAAGCAGATAATAGCGGATACCTTCAGGTGGGAGAACAAAGACTATGCGGATATATCGGGCGTTGAGTTTGAATCTAACGTTATCTTCGGAAGGAACATCCTGAAATTTGGGGCTTATTACCCCCTGCTCAACGTTCCGATCTCCAATATCCCAAGGCCCGAGGCTTTCATTTCCGCCGAATTTTCCCTATTCTCCTTCAAGTTTTCCCCATACTACAGGTGGAATTCCGCAGGTTTCCAAGTAATAAATCTCTCCATATCAACTTCCTGGAAATTCTTAAACCTCTCCTTTGGGATAAACAACCTCCTCAACGAAGCTTATATAGAGCCCACATCCCCAAGGACCATCCCCCAACCCGGAAGGGTTTATTTCCTAAACCTCACCTTATGAATATCCTCGTACCTACCGCAGTTTAGAACCTTTATCTTCCTTCCGTCAGGGGAATATATCTCAACCTTATAACCTTCCGCAACGAATACGGTGTTACCCCTAAATATGACCTTCTCCCTCTTAAGATCCTCCCTAATCGCGATCGGGTCGTCGTACCCCGCAACGCAATCAAACACCCAGAGATTTACAAGCTTAGGTCTATGTGGAAGGTATGCAAGCCAGTTGGAGCCCCCGTGGGAACGTTGAAGGTTATAGTAAAGTTAAATGTGTCCTCAGGTGGGGAAAGGGTGCAAAGGAAACCCAAGAAGTATAAGCCGATTCCCTAACCCTCGGCCTTAAGGTATCTATGGTTAGGGCGGTTGAACCTTCTAAGGAGTCTATTTGCCTCACTATACCCGAACCTCTTACCACCGCTAAGGTATCTCCCATCCAATATTGCCACCAGGGTAAATACCAACTAAATGTCCCGCTCACCATTATTATGGTTTTTATACCGTTTGTCCTTAGAGCCCTCAGTAGGGGATACCAGAAAATGTCGTCCGAGGTTCCCGCTATTGCGTCCCTTCCGGGATCCGTGCCCGTATATGCGGAATAAGGTCTTGATGGGTTATAAAGATCGCAGGCGTGGGGTTGGCGCAGGATGACATCCAACCTATGGCGGAATCGTTTAGCATCTTTCAAAGTACCCTCGCATAGTCCTCTGGACCGTCCCACCCTTCTCTTATATATAGCGAGTTTATGGTAGACCTCACCGACGCTGTATCGTAAGTTAGGGGCATATCAAGGTTATAGGGGAAATCACCATCGCTCGGATCTCCATAAGCATTGGCATATCCGCAATAGCTGTAATAAGAGGGATAATCCGAATGTGAGGCAACGCCGAACCTTATGTCGGATAAATCCATTATGGCATTTGCGTTGGCCTGTGCATAAATTCCGTGAGGTCAAAGACGAACATAACGTCAGCGCAGGCGTAAGTTGATGGAACGCCGAGGGTTGCGCTATGAACCGTGGTGCCGGGGCATGAAAGTTATCCTAAACCCCCTAGGGAACAGTTCCCCGAGTTTAATTTTTTTAAATCCGTTATAAATCTCCACCCCCTCTTCCCCAAACTCCCACATCACCTGTCTACAAGCCCCGCATGGATAAACCTCAACGAGCTCCCCATCCTTAGATGCTATCAAAACGACCCTTAAAAGTTTTTTATAACCCTCAGAGACACCTTTGAAGATGGCAACCCTCTCCGCGCAAACCGTTAGTCCATATGAAGAGTTCTCAATATTTACACCAAAGAATTTCCCAATTTCCCCCTTTTCGTTTTCCATAATGGCGCACGCGGAAACCCTAAATTTTGAATAAGGAGCGTAAGAATTCTCAAGGTTCTTTATCGCCTCTTGCAAAATCTCATCTAAGTTCAAGGTAAAACCCTCCCCTAAACGAAAACCCCAAATCCGTATGATAGGAGGAACCTATCAAAAAACCGTAATTTCCCCTCTTGAGCTCAAGCCCCAACCTCGGGAAACCCTCAACATAACCTCCGAAAAGGGAAAGAGAACCAAAATCAAGGGAGGAAGAAAGGAAAAGGTCCCTCTTAAAGATAAATTTTCTACTGTCAGGCGAGTACCTGAAACCAAAATATATGGAAGGTATTCCAAGATCCTTCCCTAACCTAAAATCCACCTCCGGAAACGCGAATTCCTTCCTTCCCGTGTTCCATATTACCGGCGATGTGAAAAGGTTGTTTATCCCGAAATACCCCAGAACCTCCCCAAAATATCCAACAAAAGCATCAATTCCCCCTCCGCTTCCCCAAAAATTCAAAAACTTTGCGTAAAAGAAATTGGTTTTAAACCCGTAAGCAAAATTCCCCCTCCCCCATACCATACGTAGGGATAATTTACCCGAAAGGAAATTCGCCCTCCCTATAACCTCCTGTTGATCGGTGGTAAGTAAAACATCCCCGGATCTGTATGCGACCGCTTCCAAGCCCACCCCCCTAAAGGAAAATATCCCTCCACCGTAAAAGTCTCCCGGAACTATACCGCTTGAAAGGCCAAAAAGAAAACCGTTGTTCTTTCTTATTCCAAATGGCGTATTATAGAATACTCCAGTCTTTGATGAAAACTCCCTCACATCATAAACAAAATTTACAAATTCAAGGGCGAACATTACTCGTACGCGGATTTTAATACGAAATACACCACATCCTCGTATGATAATCCCATGTGTTTCGCCTCTGCTGGGAGATCGGAAAGCTCGGTCATACCGGGTATCGTGTTTATCTCAAGGGTGTATATGTCATCGGAAGCTATAAAATCCACCCTTGAAAAACCCTTACAATCCAGTTCCCTGTGCAACCTAAGGGCTATATCCTGAGCCTTTTTGTAAAGTTCTTCGGGGATCTCCGCGGGTATTACAAATTCCGTCTCCCCCTTAGTGTATTTTGCCACAAAGTCATAAAACTCCCTATTTTTCACCCTAAGCTCTAAAATTGGTAATGCGAAAGCTTTCTCCCCGGTTCCCAAAATCCCCACCGTTATCTCCTTACCCTTTATGTATTTTTCAACTAAGGTATCCCCAAACTTTTCTAAATTCTCCTTCAACGCTTCTTCAAGCTCTTCCGGGTTCTTGCATATCTTTGTCCCAACGGAGGAACCCTCCGACCTCGGCTTTATTATCACGGGATATCCCACCCTCGTGGCAAAATTTAAAGCTTCCTTTATATCTCCGTTTTTCCTTATTAGGATGAACTCGGGAACCCTTATCCCCAAACCCCTGCAAACGAGCTTGAAGATATACTTGTCCATCCCCACCGCACTTGCCAAAACCCCCGAACCCGTATACCGCACCTTTAGGGTCTCCAAAAATCCCTGAACCGTCCCATCCTCCCCAGGTTTCCCATGCATCATGATAACGGCAAGGTCAGGGGGATCTTGGGAGAGCTTTTTAATGTTCTCCCCTATAAAATCCAAAATCTCCGCCTCTATACCTAAATTCCTAAGTGCCCTCTGTACGTTCTCTGCGGACTTAAAGCTTATTTCCCTCTCCGAAGATTCCCCTCCCGCAAGGATCACTATTCTCTTTCCCAAAAAATCGCTTATATCGTGAAAGCCACCCATTTCTTTATTTCACCGCTTTGAAGGAGCATCAGGACGGAACCCTTAGCCTTAGCTTCCTCTATCGCCCTCCTGTAATCCTCAAGGCTCTTTATATCCTTATCGTTGATCTTCAGTATTACATCCCCAGGCTCTATCCCCACGCTCGCCACTGGGCTGTTTGGATCAACGCTCTGCACTATAACCTTTCCCCCTTCCTCCCTCACGGATATTCCTATATCCTTCGTATTTTGGGACCTTTCCTTACTCGGTTGGGCGGAGGCGAATTTGTCCGCGGAACCGAGATTTACGTTGATCTCCATCTCCTTCCCATCCCTCAAAACCTTCAACTTAACCTTATCTCCCGGCTTTTTACTTTGAACGTACGCCCTAAGCTGTATGGAGTTCTTAACCCCCCTTCCGTCAATTTCAAGTATGAGATCCCCGGACTTTATCCCAGCTTTCTCCGCGGGAGAACCCTTCACAACATCCGTCACAATTACCCCTTGAGGTTTCTTGAGTTTAAAGTGTTTGGCTATGTTTTGATCCACATCCTGCATAAAGATCCCAAGATATCCCCTCTCAACCTTCCCCTTCTCTATCAACTGCTCCGCGACGTTCTTTGCTATGTTTATCGGAACCGCAAAGCCTATCCCCGCGTACTGACCCGTCCTGCTAACTATTGCGGTATTAACCCCCACCACCTCACCCCTAACGTTCACCAAAGGACCACCGGAGTTTCCCGGGTTTATCGCCGCGTCGGTCTGAAGGAAATCTTGTATGCTCGGCGCCTCGGGTATTGCCCCTATTGACCTGTGCTTTGCGCTTATTACCCCCACCGTAACCGTCGAGGAAAACCCAAAAGGACTACCTATTGCTATTACCCAATCCCCAACCCTCAGCTCATCCGAATTCCCGAGCTTGGCGACAGGTAGATCATCCTTACTTTCAAACTTTAAAACCGCTATGTCCGACGAGGAATCTCCGCCGACCACCTTTACGTCCTCTATCACCGTCCCATCGTATAGGGTTATCCTTATCTCATCCATACCCTTTATTACGTGGTTGTTGGTCATAACGAAATATGTGTTTCCCTTTTTCATAAAGATAAAACCCGAACCCAAGCTACTCCTCTCAAAACTCCTCGGCCGAGGACCAAAGAAAAACTCAAAGAATGGATCAATGGGAATATTTACCTTCCCCTTACCCTCTATGTTCACAACCGAAGGTAAAACCGCCTCCGCTATATCCGCGAAGGATGGTATTGAGACCGTTGGTATTTGTTTTTCCTGAACTGCTTTCCCTTTCTCCTGAGCCCTAAGGTTTTCCGTTGCGTTTATCCTTGCGCTTATCAGAAGACCCACAAGCACCCCAACAACTCCTATCCCCAAAATTCCGAAAACCTTCTTCATATCCGTAAATTCTAAAGCTGTAAAAATTTTCCGCTTTATAATACCTACCTATGTTTGAACTTGAGATATTACCCAGGGAAAAAACTGGAACAAAGGCGTCAAAAAGGTACAGGAAGGAGGGTTTTGTCCCCGTTGAAATTTACGGGAGGGGAGAGAAAAATATACACGGTTTGGTTAGGAAATCCGATCTTTTGAAGATCTTACATAAAATCCATGGGGAAAGCGTTGTGCTTAACGGAAAAATAAATGGAAAAACCCTTCCGATAATAATAAAGGAGATCCAAATCCACCCCGTAACCGACGAAATCTTGCATGTGGATTTCCAGATGATACACGCGGGTGAGGAGATAGAAATTGAGGTTCCCGTCGTAATAGTGGGCGAGGCTCCCCGAGTAAAGGCAGGAGGAGTACTAGAAGTTCTGAAGAAAACTTTAACGGTTAGGGCTTTACCCGGCAACATTCCTCCGCATATAGAGATAGATGTTTCTAACTTGAAAGCTGGACAAGCGATACAAGTAAAGGACATACAAACTAAGGATTTCAAGATCTTGGATGACCCAGAAACCGTTGTAGTAGTTGTTGTAGGAAGTAAAGAGGAATCTCAAGAAACGGGCGAAACGGCTCAGTAAGCTTCGGTCGGATGAAAACCGCGGTTGTAGGGCTTGGAAATGTGGGGTTTGAATACGCCTTTACAAGGCACAATGTGGGGTTTATGGTGGTTGATTACATAGCGGGAAAGGAAAACTTAAAATTTGAGGACTATCCCACGGTTTTTCTTGCGGAAAGTAAGAACTTCTATTTGATAAAGCCGAAGCTCTATATGAACAATTCGGGAAAGGCGCTTTTAAGCGCCCCGATACCCGTAAATAAACTTCCCATATTGGTTATATACGACGATGCGGATATAACCTTTGGCAAAATAAAATTCAAAATTGGTATAAATTCCGTTCCAAGTCATAAGGGATTGAGGGATATATACGAAAAACTGGGGAGGAGGGACATTATGCGCCTGAGGGTAGGTATATCAAGGCCACAAGGTGTGGATCTTGCTGATTGGGTGCTCTCAGAGTTTTCGGAGGAGGAAAAAGAAAAACTGCCGGAAATATTTGAAAAATGTTATCAGATTGTAAAGCTGGTAGTGTCTGGAAAGGCGGAAGTGGTATATGGAAGGGGTTTGGGACTATAAAAGTTTAAGTTCCCCAGAATTTAAACCCCTTAGCCCGGAGGAGGAAAGGGAACTGGCCATAAGAGCAAAAAACGGTGATAAGGATGCCCTTGATAGGATAATAAAATCAAATGTAAGGTTTGTGGTTGCCTTGGCAAGGAGGATCTATTTGGAGACTGGCGCACCTTTTGAAGACCTAATAAGCGAGGGCCTTATAACCCTTTATGATGTGTTTAAGAAGTTTGACCCAAACAGGGGAGTTAGGTTCGTGATCTTCGCGGAACCATACCTTTATAAGGCTATGTATAACTTCGTGAAGTTCCACAACAAGGTCCTCTCCAATATGCCAACACTAACGCATAAGGAGCTGGGGGAGATAATAAAGCTATATCAGGAACTCGGGAGGGAGCCGAGCATTGAAGAGATCTCCCAACGTTTGAAAATAGGGAAGAGGAGGGCAAAGAGGATAAAAGAAGCCATAGACTGGAAGATGTTAAAAATAGAGAGCCTTGATAGGGAAACAGACGAGGATCATGAAATTTTCGACACATATTCCAACCTAGCAAAAACGCCCTCGGATTTGGTGGAAGAGGAGTATAGGGAGCTAAAGATGGAGGAAATTGTAAACGCCATATTTGAATCCGACTTCCTTTCCGATAAGGAAAAGCGGGTGATTTGGGAGCATATATTTGAAGGTAAGGACTTAGCCGAGATAGGTAGGGAGATGGGATACAGTAGGGAGTATATCCGCCAGCTTAAAAACTCAGCAATAAAGAAGATAAAGGAGAAATTCCCTAAAATAGAGAGCCTGCTATAACCTTATTAGGGGCCTCCACCAGGGTATTCCTACCATTAGCAATATCACAGAAATTACGGTCAGGATCTTCCACAAATTTCCGCCCTTCTTTGACCTTGCAAGGGCTATATGCGAAAATACCAAGGATAGGGTCATGAGGAAGGGGTGCTCCAAAACGAAAAACCTTACGAGAAACTCTTTGGTTTTGAATAGTGCCAAACCCAACAAAAACTGTAAGGTTATAAAAATCGCGTAAATTTTCAAGGGCTTAGCGTTGTTCTTAAGGGCTCCTAAAACCGCAAGGAAACCAAGCGCTAAAACCACCCACCTAAAAAGGTTGTGTAAGGAAAGCAAAAATTCCATCTAAGTTTCTATGAGCTCTACGTTCGCCCTAGGTATCACCACCTCTCGCCCATCCATTAACCTAACCTTTAACACCCTAACCTTTGACTCCGTCTCTATTACTATAGGTTCGTTGGGAAGATCTATTACCGTTCCTATCTCTCCGAAGTAAGGGTCCCTGATGATCCTAACCGTTGTTCCTATGTCAAGGTATCCGCTTTCGAGTTTGTCCTCAACCTCCTCAAAGGGATCCACATCCTTTCGGAATATTATCACCTCAGGCCTTTGAACCCCGGCCCTAATTTGGGTTGCCCCGTTCGCGGAAGCCTTTAACCCCTCAAACTTCTTGAAAAGGTTGAATGTTCTCTCCGCCATAGGCAGATCCCCAAAGCCCTCCGTTATTATCAGGGTAAATGGTACGTTTTCGTTTCCCGTTATGGCGACCCCTATATCGTAACCTACGAACTCCCTTAAAACCCCATCGTCTATTGAACCTAAAACCAAGGCTTTTATACCCACCTCCGCCGCTTTATTTATCGCCTCTATGTCCGCGGTCCTTCCCCCCACAACGATTGCACCCTTAAGGTTTTCGTTTATCCTATCCGATTTGAGAATCTCGTAAGGTGAATCCACAGCCACCTTAAGCGTTCCTATCTTCTCCCCTCCCACCCCGAATATACCCTGAACGAGCCCCGCCACCGTCCTAATTATCACCCCCTCCCTCGGTATTACCTCCTCCACCACACCGTCCAAATAAGCCAAAACCTCAACAGGTATAGGGTTTTCCCTTAAGATCACCTGACCCGTTATCTCCGAAAAGTCCTCCAAATATCCGTCTATTGGAGAGGTAGCTTCCACTTTGAACAAACCAAAGAAAACCTTTGCCCTAGCTATAACCTGACCCTTCTTTATGCTTTCCCCTTTCTTTACAATTAGGGCATTTTTTAACTCGGAAGGGGGGATCCCAAGCTCCCCCGCTAAGTTCTTGGGATGCACGGGTCCTGGAAGCAAGGCCCTTGCAACCACATCCTCCGCATTCACCATATCGCCCTTATTTACCAAAACGTCCCCCCAAAGGGGAAGTTTCCTCTCCTTCCTTATTACCGCCTTCTCGGATACCTTTAAACCGGGCGTGTACGCGTGCGCCATAACGCGTATTTTAAACCGGTTGCCCTTCTCCCAAAACCTCCTCCACGTTTTTGTATATAGCTTCCCTAACCTCCTCTATTCCTATCCTAGAGGTTGCCGGTTCAAAGAAGCCTATAACTATGAGCTTGGTTGCGGAGATCTCGTCCAATCCCCTGCTCATTAAGTAGAATAATTTTTCCGGATCTATGG
>Ga0326760_1000185_pt1 | contig 36318 bp, 38 predicted proteins | sample GCREP_S_FD_207668 | JGI IMG/M metagenome (GOLD analysis project Ga0326760, IMG submission 207668) | Hot spring sediment microbial communities from Geyser Creek Basin, Yellowstone National Park, WY, United States - GCR.EP_S | ecosystem: Environmental > Aquatic > Thermal springs > Near-boiling... | reverse complement strand
CTCGGCGCCGGCTACGCGGACTCAATCGCGCTGGCCGCCGTCAGCGCGGCCCCGCCCGTGTGCTCGCTGCCAGCAGCCTTCATTGCGGTTGCAGCCGGTAGCGCGGCCCTGCCGGCAATAATGCTGAGGCTCTACGTGACGAACCGCGGGAGGCCCTGCCGCATGACCGCCTTTGAGATGCTCACGCACGTCTGCGTCTCGCGCGAGGAGCTCGCGAGGAGCCCGCTAAAGTACATCGTCGGCAGCGTGAGAGACGTGGAGCGCTACGACCCCAGGAGCGTCAGAGTAGACGCAGAGTGGGTGAAGGCAAGGTACGGCGTGCCGTACGTGCTGCTTATCGCGCTGGGCTACTGGGCCTACGCGGCGGCCTACTTTACGCTCCGGCTCCTGCCCTAGTCCTCGTCACGAGACAAAGCGCGGCGCCCCCGCGGCTACTCTCAGCCGCGTCCTCCCAGGGACCTGCGCGCTCTAGCGCTCCATGTGGCTAATGCGGTCCAGCAGCTTTCTGTACTCCTCGCGCAGCCTCTCCACCTCCTCCCTCAGTCTCTGGTACTCCGCGCCTCTCTCCATAGCCCTCCTTATTTTCTCCGCGACCTCTCTCGCCATTCTCCTGACGCGGCCCTCCACATCGCGCTCAGCGAGCTCCTGCAGGTCCGCCAGCAGGCGCGGCTCGAGCAGCTCGAGCGCCGCGGCTAGGGCTGCCAGCCTCACTCTAACGCTGCCGTCTCTCATTGCCCTCCTCACGGCCTCGAGGACCTCCTTGCGCGGCCCGAACTTTGCGAGAGACTGGACTGCCGTAACTCTTACGGGCGTCGGCACGTCGGGCTCTGCGTGTCTCAGCACCAGCCTCAGCGCGTCCTCGGCTCCCAGCTCTGCCAGCCCCTCGAGGGCGCCCCGCTTTATGACCTCGAGGTGGCTCTCGTACTCGAGAGCCCTCTTGAGGCTGTGCTCGGCGAACTCCCACTTGAGCCTCCCCAGCGCCCTGGCAGCCTCTGCCCTCACGTAATAGCTCTCGCTGCTGTCGTGAAGCACCCTGTCGAGAAACTCTGCCGCCTCCTTGCGCCTTGAGCTGCCCAGCGCCTCGACAATAGCCCTCCTCACCCGCGGGTGGCGCACCCCGCCGTAAGCCTCGACCAGCCTCTCTACGGCCTCCCTGCTGCCGATCTCGCCGAGCGCCCTCGCGGCCTCAACTGCAACGCCCCAGAACTTGTCGCGCAGAGCTGTTGCCAGCGCCTCGACGGCCCTCCTGCTGCCGTTTCTCCTCAGCGCGTCGACTGCCTGAAGCCGGCAGTAAACCTCGTCATCGCCCAGCATCGCAACTGCAGACTCAAGCGGATACTGCGGCTCGAGCACCTTCATGACCTTAAATGCCGGGTCGACGCAAACATATCTTGGCTTTTTGCAACGCGCGCGCAGCGCGACCTCCCTCTCGCTCACGACAACCTCCCTCAACTCCCTCGTGCCGTCCTCGTACACTATTTTCACATCCAGGGGGAGGGTGTAGACGGGGTAGCTGTCGTCTCTCTGTGCCTGCTCCATCCTGAGCCTGAGCTCTCCGTCTGAGTAGCCCCACGAGACTCTCAAAACGGGGTGGCCCGCCGAGTAGAAGAACTGCCTCCAGAACCACTCCAGGTCCCGCCCAGACGCCTCCTCCATTGCCTTTCTCAGGTCCTCCATATCTACGGCCTTGTACTTGTAACGCTCGAGAAAGAGCTTAAGGCCGGTCCTGAAGGCGCCGTCGCCGATGAGACCCCTCAGCGTGTGGAGCGCCACGCACCCCTTCTCGTATGAGTGCTTGTCAAAAAGCTCGTCTGGAATTTTATACACATTTATCACTATTGGCCTTGAATACCTCCTGGAGTACTCGTCTAAGTAGCTCTTGAAATTTAAATACATTTTATAAATGTACTCGTCGCGGCCCTTGCTCCTCTCGAGCCACAGGGCCTCCATGAGCGTTGCCAGCGCCTCGTTTATCGCTATGTGCCCCCAGTCTTTCGCCGTCACGAGGTCGCCGAACCACATGTGCGACAGCTCGTGTGCGACAAGGGGGTCAGAGGTGTAGTCCTCCAGCTCCGGGCAGGGGAAGTCGCCGTACGGGCAGTGCGCGTGCTTGTCGTGCACCGTCCAGTCGGAGAGCACCGTGATGGTGGTGTTCTCCATGCCGCCGTATATGAACTCGGGCACGATGACCTGAGCGTAACGCTCGTAAGGGTACGGGACTCCGAGGTACTCAGAGTAGAACTTAAGAATCTCGCAAGTGTTGTAGAACGAGAGCCTCCAGTCGCCGGCGATGTACCTCGGCACGTAGTACTCTAGTGTAGCTCTGCCGCACGTCTCCCTGTGAATTTCGAAATCGCCCGCGACTATCGCGAGCAAGTACGGCGACATCGGGTGCTTCATCTCCCAGACGAAGGCGGTCCTGTCGCCTAGATCCCTCACGGCTGCCAAAACGCCATTGCTCCCGGCCGTGAGAGGCTTCGGGACAGTCACGGCAACGGTCCACGGGAACTTTATGTTGGGCGAGTCGGGTATCGGCACCCAGTACCTGTTATACTCTGTCTCTCCCTGCGTCCACACGTAAACTAGCCCTCCCCTTCTGACGAAGTACATGCCTGCCCTTGGCCTCGCCCTGTAGCTCACGGCGACCTCTGCCACGTCTCCCGCCCTCCACTGGGGCGAGATCTCAATTACCTCTCCGCTGTAGTAATAGTCGTGGCTCGCCCCCAGCACTTCCATCTCAACGGCGTCCAGCACTACCTTGGCGCCGTCCCTCCTCGCCCTCGCTCTGTACCTCACCGTGCCATTGACAGCCTCCCCCTCGATATCTATCTCTATATCGAGTAGCATGTGGAGGATATCGAAATCAAAGCTGCGGGAGAATCTGGGGAGGTAGTCGGGAAAAACAAAGTCCCTTCCGGTTAAGCACTTCATTCCCGCCGGCGCGGGCTGCCGCGCGGCTACTCCTTTATCGTTCCTATAGAAATCAGCGTCCTCGTCTCTCTGACGCCTTCCATGTTGTTTACTGCGTCAAGCACCTTGTCAAGCACTGTCTCCTGCGTTATTATTGCTAGGTCGTAATCGCCCGCCAGCCTCAACGCCTTCTCTATCGGCAGCTTCTTGGCAATCTCGTACGCCTTCTCGCGGTATTTTGGCTCTATCTTGACGAGAATTATCACGTCACTAGAGTGCCCCTTGAGGAGTCTAACGGCTTTCTCGGTTATGTCTATAAACTCTCTCCCAGTCCTTACGAGATTAAGCTCCTTGAGCCTCTTCAGGTGAATTGCGAGAGCCTGTCTCGTCATGCCCAGCTCCCTCGCTATCTCGTCCTGGTCCCCGTACACAGTGTAAACTCTCATGGGCTGCGCCCGCTGTAACAAGAGGCTTAGCAGCTGATACTGTCTGTCCGTTAGCTTGACCTCCTCAGTCATATCGCTGTTTCTAGTTTTCGAAAATTTAAACTTAATTTAGCAAGTGACACCCCGCCCTCACCGAAAGGCCGGGCACTTACATCCCGGCATTATGTCTATCTCGCCTCGCTTTGCCTGCGTAATCATCTTGTGGTGCTCGTCGACGACGCCTCTTAAGAATGCGCACATGTGAATGCCGCAGACCCTCACCGAGACGGATCTCGCGCCGAGCCTCTCGGCGAGCAGGTCCGCGAGCCATTCAGTGAAGCGCTCCTGCAGTATCGGTCGCGCCGCGGCCCACCTCACCAGCCTAATGACTTTGCTCAGCCCGGGCACTCTATCTCCAGGCACGTACGCTACAGAGACCCTCATGATAATTGGGAGCAAGTGATGCTCGCAGAGAGACGCCGCACTAATGTCCTCTATCATCACAGGGCCGGGCCGCTCCTTGCCGTCAAGGGAGAAGAATACAATCTCTGGCGCTGGCTCTCTCAAGCCCCTCGTTAGCTCGCTCATTGCCTGCAGGAATCTCCTGGGCGTGTCTCTCAGGTCGGGCCTCTCGGCGTCCTCTCCGAGGTATTTCAGCAGGAGTCTGATGCTCTCCTCCAGTCTGAGCACTTCGTCGTGCATAGCAGCGCTGCGCGGCCCGGCAGAAAAAGTAAGCTGCGAAGATAGCCAGGCGCTTTGATGGCGCCGCTGCAGCGAGGGCGCGGGCTGTGCCAACAGATTAATTTAGGGCGAGATGCGAGCACATGGTTAGGGTTGAGAGCTACGGGCTCGTGTTGAGAGAGGAGGGCAGCGGAGAGCGGCGAGTCCTGGAGATTTTCTGGGGGCCTCAGCACCCCTCCTCCGGCCACACGCGCTTTATAGTCGAGGTGGAGGGCGATATTGTCGTTAACGTCACGCCGGATCCGGGCTACGTGCACCGCACCATGGAGAAGCTCGGGGAGACCCGGCACTGGATACAGAACATACCGCTATTCGAGAGAATCTCGCTGCCCGACGCGATAAACGTGACGTGGGCCTACGTCATGGCCATTGAGAAGCTGCTCGGTCTGGACGTGCCAAAGCGGGCGCAGTACCTCAGGGTCATAATGGCAGAGCTGAGCAGGATCTCCACGCACCTTTACGACCTCGGGATACACTCAATAATGATCGGGTCGTCGACGGGGTACATGTGGGCCTTCGGTTTGCGCGAGCTTTTGGTGCATCTGTGGGCTATGGTCACAGGCTCGAGAACCACGCCGACCTGGATCCTGCCCGGCGGCGCCCGCACGGCGCCGCCGGATGCATTTTACACAAAGACAAAAGAATACTTGAATTATTTAGAGAAAAAAATTGATGAGTTTGTAACAGTTGTTATAAAGAATCCCGTTGGGTATTACAGGCTGAGGGACGTTGGTTACCTTAGCAGAGAGGACGCCGCGAGGTACATGGCCACGGGGCCCGGCGCAAGGGGCTCGGGAATTGACTGGGACGCGAGGCGGGATTACAAATACGGCGCCTACGGCGAGTTTGAGTGGAGCGTGTGCGTTGAGGACGGCGGGGACTCCCTAGCCAGGACGCTGGTCAGAATTTGCGAGATAAAGCAGAGCGCCAGAATCATCAGGCAGGCGCTTGAGAAAGTGCCGAGAGATGGGCCGCTCGTCGGCGACGCACTCTTGGGCAAGATGCCGCCCAAGCTTCGGGAGATGGCGTCAAGGCGCGTGAAGCTAACAGCGCTGTTCCTCATGAGACTGCCCCCTGCAGAGGCTGTGGGCGTCACGGAGGGCGGGCGCGGCCGCTTCCTCTTTCACGTCCTCGGGGACGGCACTGAGAGGCCGCACAGAGTAAGGATCACAACGCCGTCGTGGCAGAACCTGCGCGCTATGATAAAGGCATTCATAGGGTCGAGACTCATGGACCTGCCGGCAATTTACGGCTCTTTCGGCTACTTCCCGCCCGAGCAAGACAGGTAAACACGGCGGTAAGCAATTAACCCTCCAGGCAATCTACGGCATGAACGCCACTCCCGAGGCGATCGCCCAGCTGATCCAGAGCGCGCTCCTATCGCCTCGCGTGTGGTTCTTTGCCGTCATGTTAGTGGCGTCGAGCGCCGTCTTGCTGCTTGCCGTCTGGTTCGAGCGCAAGGCCGCGGCGAGAGTTCAAATGAGAGTCGGCCCCTATCACGCCTCGCCGAGACTCGGCGGGCTCCTGCAGCTGGTGGCTGACGCGCTTAAGTTCATAATAAGCGAGCCAATAGTACACAGGGGGGCATTCAGGATTCTCTTCACCTGGGGGCCGCCCATATTCATCACGCTGGCATTCGGCGCGTCCTTGCTGCTGCCGCTGACCCCTGACCTGAGACTGATAAGGGACCCGGGCCTGCTCCCCTACGGCCTGGTGTTCTCGCTCGCGCTGCTGCTTCTAGTCTCCATCTCCGTTGTAATCATAGGCTGGTCTGCAAATAACAGGTTTGCCTATATAGGCGCTGCCCGCGAGGCACTCCTAGTTGCAGCGTATGAGGTCCCTCTGCTGCTCTCATTCCTCGCCATGGTAATACTATACGGGACTCTCAACCCGCTCGAAATAGTGGCCAAGCAGTACGCCCTCGTCGGCGCGGTTATGAACCCCCTTGCGTTCTTGGCGTTCATGACCGCCGTTGCGATGGCAACGGCGCGGTTTCCCTTCGAGATAGCAGATTACGAGGGCGACGTGGCCACGGGGCCTTACAGCGATTACGGCGGGGTGTTTCTCGTGCTGTCGTTTGCCGGCGGCACGTACTACGCTGCGTTCTCTTACTCGTTTCTCGCGTCGCTTCTATTCCTCGGCGGCTGGTCCCTCCCCGGCTTCTCCGCCGGGCCGTGGCCTCAGGACATGCTAGGGCACTTGATGCTCTCCGCGTGGGTTTTTGTGAAGGTTGCCGCGCTCATGTTCTTTCTAGTATTTCTTAGGGCCGTGATGCCCGTGCTGAGGCTCGATCATGCACTCGCGCTTGGGTGGAGGGGACTTTTAGTCATGTCAGTTCTATCGCTCGCGTGGTCAGTGGCGCTGAGGCTCGCGGGCGCGGCGCCATGAGGGCGAAGATGTCGGCGCGCTCAATAATAAAGTTCACAGTGGATGCATTTAAAGTAGTCATCAGGAACTTCATCAAGCCGGAGCGTATTACAATATACTACCCCTATGAGAGGCTGGAGTACGGCGCCGTGCGGGGCTGGATAGGCTTGCACGTCGAGAAGTGCACCTCGTGTATGATGTGCGCCCGCGTATGCCCCGCCAATGCAATTAAGATGTACCTGGCGCCAGATGGAAAGAGGCGCCCAGGAATTGACTACGGGCGTTGCATAATGTGCCACTTCTGCATTGACACATGCCCTGCAGACGCGCTGTACTCGACGGAAATCAAGGACTTGGCGTTTTACAGCTACGACAGCATGGTATTCACGCCCGACAGAGAGAAAGAGCCGCCGAGAGTGGAGGAGCTGCGCAAGCCGGTTGAGGTGATTGTGGATTACGTGAGAGGCACGCCAAGAAAGTTGAAAGTAGCGCGCTCCTAAGGCCCTCTCGGAAATTGCCGCAAGGCTTTTCCCCGCGTTTTCCACGCCGTGAACCTCAAGTTCACGCCGTGAACCTGCGCGTTCCTTAAAATGGCGCCGCGAGACGCCGGCATGGACGTAGTGGCGCTTGCGCGCGGACCCTGCGCCGGGCTGTACTACATCACCGCGGAGCCTCCGCACTGCGGCGCAGTGCGCGTGAAGCTCGTGGAACTCCCCACAGGCATGGAGCCCCCGTTCCGAGCGTCTCTCTTCAGAGCGCGACGCGGCGTGATGCTGTTAAACATGACTAGAGTGAGACTTGACGAGTTCTTACTGAGCCACTTCGATCACGTGATAGAGGGCGAGGTTAAGGACGGGCTCTTAAGCGGCGTCGTCTGCAACAAGAGAGTGAGAATTCGAGTGCTCGACAGATCAGTGTCAGGCCCCGTGCTCGCCTTAGTGCCTGTCGCCAGTAGGGTAAGCAGGCTCCCGCCTCTCGCGCTCACGCTCTATGCCTACAGGCTCCAGCTGGTCTAGGGGCGGGCGACCGGAAGTGGGAAAAGCAAATAACTACACCGTTAAGGTGCTTGAGTGACGCAGAGAGCACAGGCGGCGACAGGCACCGGAGGCCTCCCAGATCACCTGAGGAGGCCGGTGCGCGGGATGCGCGACTGGCTCCCGCCCCAGTTTTACGCGCTCAGGCGGATGGAGGAGCTGCTGTCGAGAGTGGCCGAGTCGTTTGGCTACAGGAGAGTGGAAACTCCTGTCGTCGAGCACTTTGAAGTGCTCGCCAGGAGGGCGGGCCGCGAGATTGTAGGCGAGATTTACTACTTCAAGGACAGGGCAGGCAGAGAGCTGGGCCTCCGGTTCGACATGACAGTTCCTATCGCGCGGGCGATCTCTTACAACCTTACAATTCCGAGGCCCGTCAGATGGTACTACTTCTCCAGGGTGTACCGCTACGACGAGCCGCAGCACGGGCGCTACCGGGAATTCCACCAATTCGGCGTGGAGCTAGTGGGCTCGTCCAGCCCCAGAGCGGACGCAGAGGTCCTCGGCGTGCTTGCGGAGTCCCTAAGGGCTGTCGGCGTGCCTGATTTCGTGGTTAGGATAAACGACAGGAAAATGGTGGACAAGATGCTCGAGAGCATGGGAGTCCGCGAGTATAGAGAAGCGATTTACCGCGCGCTGGATAAGAAGCACAAACTGCCCCGGGAGGACGTCGTGAAAATCATGACGAGCAGCGGAGTTGAGCCCAGCAAGGCGGAGGCCATTTACGACGCCGCAGTGGAGATGCCCCTCCAAGAGGCGGTTGAGAGCATCATAAAGAGAGCCGGAGCTGAACTGTACAATTTCTACTGCAAGTTGCTAAAGTATCTAGACTCTGCGTCGGGCCTTGACAAGTTTGTATTCGACATGTCCATCGTGAGGGGGCTTGATTACTACACCGGAATGGTATTCGAGGTATTCGCTGGCAATTACAAGCTGGCAATTGGCGGCGGGGGTCGCTATGATAGCTTGCTGGAGCTGTACAGCGGCATCAGCATGCCCGCGCTGGGCTTCGCCCTGGGCGTCGAGAGACTCATGGAGGCGCTGGGAGTTCAGGGCATCGAGAAGCCGCCCGATTATTACATTTACATCTTTGACGACGGGGCGTACAGTCTAGCCGCGGCGATTGCCCGGCGAATGCGCGCCAGCGGCAGCGACGTCGTCATAGAACTGGGCGATAAGACCCTGAGAGAGGCCCTAGAGTACGCGCTGAGGCTGGGCGTGAGGTACATGGTCATTATTGGGAGGAGGGAGCTAGAGAGGGGCGTGGTGAGAGTAAAGGACCTCGGCAAGAGAGAGGAGGTCGAGAGGCCTGTCACCGAGTTTCTCGGCAAGGAGGCATGACAGGCCATCACGCATACTGTGGCGCATGCTGAGCGGCCTGCTGTGGCTGGATGGGCAGAGCCGGGGGCAGGCCTAGCTCCCTCATGATGAGCGCTGCCTCGAAGAGCGCTGCCTGTATAATTGGGCCTGCCACGTGAGGCGGCAAATTCTTTGCATCAACGTCGCCCTGTATTGACGCGACTCCCCTGATCGTTACAGTAACGACGCTGGGCGTTGACGCAACGCTGACAGCAAAGGGCACCTCGAGGGCATCGCCCCGCTTGACAGCTCTCTCACCCTCTATCATCACGTGCATGTTTATTTGCAGCTGCGATCCCGAGGGCGGCGTGCCGAGCCTCTCGGCGTGTAGGTACTCGAACCTTATTCCGACCACACTCATCTGCCACTCCGAATTCGCGTCAATTTATCTGCCTACACCGAGCCCCTCCCGCGCCATCTCGGGGCACTTGCGCACTATTCGCTTGCTCCAGAGCAGGCCGAGCTCGAACAGCAGCGCGAACGGTATGAATGTTAGCGTTGTCGATATTAGAGTGGTGTCGGGAGTCAGTATTGCAATTACTATTAACGCGAGCGCGTAGACAACAGGCCTGTACCCCGCGAGACTCCACGGGTTCAGGAGGCACAGCTCAGAGAGAATTGCCATGACGACGGGAGTCTCAAAGATTGCCCCTGTTATGAGGGCCAGCTGAATCCACGAGCTTATTACCGAGGACACGCTGAAGATGGCCTCGACGTTTAGTATCCGCGACATTCCCACGATGAATCTCAGCAGCGCCGGGTACACGACCAGCGCGCTGAATAGATTTCCGGCGTAGAACAGTAGCAGGGCGGGCACCAGATATCTCCTCGCGGCCCCCTCCTCGTGCGAGTACAGGGCTGGCCTGACGTACATCCAGACCTCGTACACGAGATACGGGAACACTGCGAGCGCCGCAAAGTACAGCGAGATGTAAATAACGGCGTTCAGCGGGCTCCAGACCTCGCCCGCTATCAGGCCTATCCTCACGGTACCTGTCTTGTTCAGTTCCGCCATGAGGGGCTGCAGCGAGCTCATGAAGAGCCAGTAGGCAAGAGGGTTGTACTCCCCGGTGACGAAGAATGACGTGAGAATATTGAGCGGGCTGCCGCCGGGCCCTGGCGCGGGGAGCCACGTTATGATAAAGGCGACCACAAACGCTATGGCGACGCGCTTGAGCCGCGTACCAAGCTCGGAAAGGTGCTCCAAGATCGTCATCTCCCTGTCGCGCGGGGGCCTGTCCTCCACAGCACTACTCTTGCGTGCACTAAAAAACAAATAAAGCGTGCCGGCTGGGAGAAAGCATTTATTCTCCGGCTGCGGCTCTCATGATGTATCTGTGGCTCGGCGGGCAAGAGTGGATAATCGTGCTCATAGCTATAGTAATCCTGCTGATATGGGGCCCGACTAAGCTGCCGTCTCTCGCAAGAGGCGTGGGCGAGGCGATCAGGGAGTTCAGAAAGGCAGTCTCCGGCGCGGGGGAGAGGGAGGAGAAGAGGGCCGCCGAGAGACGGGAGGAGCCGGACAACAAGGTTCTCGAAATGGCGAGGGCCCTCGGCATACCCGTTGAGGGCAAGACGAGAGAGCAGCTACTGGATGAGATCAGTAAGAAGCTCTCCCAGATGAGGGGAGGGGTCAGCTCGTCGTCAGCTCATCAGCAGTCTGCTGTCTAGTTACTCATCAGCTCTAGGCAGAGGGCGGGGAGGGGGCGAAGGGGGCGACCCATCCGAGGGGGCGCCCGGCCGCCCGCCGGCAGTCTCCGGCCTGTACTTGCTGAGCAGCTCGCGGATTGCAGCCCTCACGGCCTCGCTCCTGCTGGGATACACCCCGCGCCTCACGAGCTCATTGACCATATCAATATACGTCTGGGGGGCGTGAAAGGAAACCAGTACCATTCTCTCGCGCTTTCTTGACACGCGGTCCTGCGTCCTGAGTATTTAAATATTGTGTTTTTAGCGCCAACCTCCAGTCATGCCTCTCAACAATAGAGCACGGGTCGAAGGCCGCTGCATCTGCGTACCTCTCCAGCCTGTACGCGTCGTCAAAGCCGCGCCCCGATATTAGCGCGGCGAGCCGCTCCGCGAGGGCCGGGCCGACCATGCCGCCGTACCCGTCGAGACCGCCAATTACATACAGGTTCTTAACGTGCGGGTGCTTTCCGTAGAGCGGGCCGCCGTGAGGCCCGACCTCGCAATGCCCAGCTCTGACAGCCAGCGGTATTACGCGCCCAACTCTCTGTGATACAAGTCTGGCGAGCCGTGACGCATAGCCGCGGGGCACGCCGCCGCAGTACCGGCCGCACCCATTCCCAATTATGTAGAGCGGTGGCACTGCCGGGCGCCCGTACCAGCCGAGCACGTAATCGCCGATGCTGTAATTCCAGAGCCGCCTCCGCGCGAGGCAGATAACGGCGTAGCAGTCATAGGGCACCAGCGGGAGGTTAATGCCCGCCTCCTGTGCTAGCTGCCTGTTCATGTGCCCGGCGGCGAGAACGACGATGTCGCCGGCCACCCTCCCGCCGTTCACGATCACGTGCGCCGCGTCGCCGACAACTTTCAGCCTGCCGTGTGCCTTAATGAAGCCTAGCTCCCGTCTTAGCTCCGCAACTACGCGTCTGACCGGCACTAGGTAGTCTCTGCTAATGACGGCGATTTCCCCAGGTCTCAGCCTCACGCCCTCTACCGTGTCGACCACCTCGTGAGGTATTCTCAGCCTGGAGAGGTCAACTCCCTCCGGCAGTATATCCACCGACGTGACTCCCTCAACTTCTGCGAGCTCGCTGTATATCTCCAGGCTTCTCCGCGCCAGCTCTACGTCGTCCTCGTAAGGCATCGAGAGCGTGAGCACTAGCCGTGCCAGCGGATACTGCAGCCTCCCTCCAATTCCGACGACCCTAAAGCCGAGCCGCCTCAGGAAGTATGCCGTGAAGACCCCGGCTATGCCCCCGCCGAGCACTACCGCCCTCACGCTGCGGGCATTGCTGTGGCGGGTATTTATGGTACCGCCGGCGCTGTGCGCGTGAACTGCCTGTACTGGCTTGACGAGAGAGTCGCCGGGTCTTGCGTGCCAAGCGCAGAGAGCGTCGTGGAGTGGGTCAGAGCTGGCGTGAGAACTGTAATAACCCTGGCAGAGTCGTGGGAGCTAGAGCACTACGGCAGGTGGGACCCGCGCGAGTTTCGCCGGGTGCTGGAGAAGAGCGGAATCAAGTGGGTGCACTGGCCCACGCAAGACGGGCGCGCGCCAAGAGACCTGCACGACCTTGCCGAGATCATCGCGCTTGAGGCATCGAGAGGCGCCGTGGTGGTCCACTGCGTCGGGGGAGTCGGGAGGACTGCCACGGCGCTTGCCGCGTATCTGGTACTCACAAAGTGTCTGAGCGCCGACGACGCGATACAGGAAGTGCAGAGGGCGAACCCGCTCATTTCAGTGACAGACGAGCAGTACCTGGCGCTGCTGGAGGTAGAGGTCTCCGCGAGGGACAGGTGCCGCCAGGCGCGCAAAGTTTAACTCCCGCCAGGCCCCCGCCGCACAGTGCGCAAGTTCGAGCTCAAGTACGGCGGCGTGACGCTATTCTTCGGCCCGGGGGCCGTGGAGAAGATTGGAGACTTCGTGCGGCACTTCGAGAGAGCCGTCATAGCGTCGGGGAGATCCTCAGCTGCTGTCTCCGGCGCGCTGGACGACGTGCTTAGACTGCTCGGCAATCTCGGCATCAAGCACACCGTGTTCAGCAATATCACGCCGAATCCATGGGCCGCGCAAGCCGAGGAGCTCGCGAGGGCCGTCTGGGAGGAAGGCGCGGACGCGGTAGTGGCAATAGGCGGCGGTAGCGTGATCGACGCGGCGAAGCTGGCGACTATCGTGGCCGCTAGCGGGGGGAGGGTTTCTGATTACAGAACGGGCGCGAGGAGGGCCAAGAGGGCGGTGCCCTTGATAGTTGTCAACCTGACTCACGGCACGGGCAGCGAGGTCAACAAGTGGGCAGTCGTCACGTTTGAGAATACCAGGGAGAAGGTCGGCATTTACGCGAGGTATCCGGACGTGTCGGTAGACGACCCAAGGTACACGCTAACGCTTGACAGGAGGCAGAGCATCTGCGTCTCGCTGGACGCGCTCTATCACGCGTACGAGTCCGCGACCGGCAGGCTCTCCAACCCGCTGACCCTAACGCTAGCTGAGAGCGCCGCCGCGACAATATCGAGGTCTCTGCCCTCTCTCATGAACGACCTAAAGAATCTGGAGCTCCGCTACGAAATGCTGTACGCGTCAATGATAGCAGGAATTGCGATTGACATGTCGCGCGTTCACGTGCTGCACGCGGTGGAGCACGTGCTGAGCGGCCTCGAGCCCAGGCTCCCCCACGGCTGCGGGCTCGGAATGCTGGGCCCGCGCGCGGTGTACTACACGCACCGGGCAGACCCCGGGACCTCCGCTAGAGTCCTGAGGGCGCTGGCTCCCAACATCAAGCCCAGCCCGGAGTATGCGAAGGATGCCGAGAGAGCCATTGCGAGGTTCCAGGAAGAGATAGGCTTTCGCGAGAGACTCGGCGATTACGGCTTTTCTGAGAGGGATGTTAAGGCGCTCGCGGAGAGAGTTCTTGCGACGTCTAGAGGCACACTTGAGAGCAATGCGCCGTTTCAGGTGACCAGTGAGGTTGTCGCCGACATAATTACGAGCGCACTGTGAGGAGCCGGCAGGAGGGTGGTGCGGGGGGTGGGATTTGAACCCACGCAGGCCTACGCCACAGGGTCTTGTGGGCCGGCCTGCAGCCGAGAGCCCTGCCCCTTGAGTCGGGCGGGCGGCGGCTGGTGGGACCTCTCTTCCCGCGCATTTTTAAATTTTTAGTTGTTTGGGGCGCCTAGCCCCTCCCCATGCCTTCTGTTGCCTCTTTTTTTCTCTCCGATTTCTCTCCGAGGCACACGAGGCGCGGCTGCTTTGGACGGGGGTTGTTGCAGCCAGCGATCATATAAGGCGTGCGCCGCCCTCAACGGCTGACTCCACTTTAGTCCCGCCGCTGGCGGGGGCGCGCGGGGGCCCTGAGGGCGGGACTGCGCGGTCCGGGATATAGGGCGTCCCGGGGCCCCCGCCCTCTGGATGGCTGCCGGGGCTGAGGGAGAGCATGTTTGCTATCTCCTCCAGCGAGCTGAGTCTTATGACGCGCTTGCCTGCCAGCGGCAGGTCAACTCCGTACGCCAGTATCACATCGTAGCGGCCCAGCCACTCGTACGCAAATGCCCTGGCCTCCTCGCTCTCGCCCTCGGACGAGTTTTGAGACAGCGGGTAGACATCTGCAATGCCCTCCGGAATTATGCCAAAAGTGGGATCGAAGAAGAGCACTGGAATTCTGCTCCCTGCAATGCTCTTTACAAACTGATACTCCCAGCTCTTGTTATACGGTTTCTCTTCGACGCGCAGGACAATTACCGCCCTCCCGCTTATTTCGACGCGCGACATCCTCGTGCGGTGTCTCAGCGGCTCCGGCCTTGCGGGCGACGTGTCGCCGTAAAACACCAGCCCGTGGGGTCTTGGGTGCGTCTCCGGGTCGTACTCCTCAAGCAGGTGCCGGTAGCGTCTCAAGAGCAGGAGGAACCTGTAGAGCGAGGGGTGGGCGCGCGCCTTAACTTCGAGGTACTCCCACAGCGTGCCCTCATATATGCGCTGCTTGACTTCAAGCAGCTCCTCCCGTATCACAGCCAGGTTGTGCTCTGCTATCAGCAGCGTGCGCTCGTGCTGGGGCATCTCCAGCAGCTCCCTCACGGGCATCTCGCACAGTTTAGTGCTGCACGGCAAGTAGTCCGTCCTCACGTCGTCAAGCCGCAGCGTCCTGTCTCTCAGCAAGACCCTGCCGTCTCTGGCATAGAGTATGTAGGACGCGCTGTCAAACGCGTCAACGCCGAGAGCCACGGCGAATGGAATTATCAGCGGGTGCCCGGCCCCGAAGAGGTGGAGCGGCGCCTCTCGTGCCATGTTCAGCTTCACGTTCAGCACAATCTCGAGTACTTGGTCGAACCTATATTCTTCGAGTAGTGTCGTCGGGCTGCCTATTGCGAATACGTGGAAGCCTAGTCTCGATAGCTCGCGGACTGACCTGATGAGCAAGTCGGTGTAGAGAGCGCCTTGCAGCGGCGCGACGACGAGCATGTCCAACCTGTCCAGCATCGTGGCAGCCCGCTTTGCCCTCCTGATCGTCTCCTCTACCTTGAGCAGCGCGCTCTCGTAAGGCTCTTCATAGTCAAACGGAATGTCGAGAATGACTCCTATATCGCTCCCTATTCTCGACTGGTATGTCAGGATCTCATCTGGATCGATTTCAACTGTGCCGCGGTGTATCATCTGATAGGCCCCGGAGTCCGTCATTACAACGCCGTCCCACTTGATAAACTTCTTCACGTCTACCGTCTTGCCGCCAGTAAGCTTGTATATGAAGTAGGCATTTGTTATCACCTGGCCAAAGTACTTCCTCAGCGTCTCGACAGGCACCTCCTGCTTTCTCGGGTCAACTACCGGGAAGAGCGCGGGAGTCTCTACGACACCGCCCTTCACTCTGAGCCGCCCCACTCTGGCCGCCAAGTCCTTGGCGGCAATCTCAAAGCTCACAAGAATCCCGAGACCTGCACGCCCTCTTTTTAACCTCGCCGCGAGCGCGCTGAAGCGGGCATAACACGGCGCTGGTCTCGCGGCCCGGGGCCGGGCGCGGAATGGGCGCCTGGGCTCAGCCCTGCACTTTCTCGAGCTCCTCGTACACTCTAGTCAGCTTGCCTATCTCGTCTGGTCCCTCGACGTACTCGAGCTTAGCCCCGCACACAGGACATGAGTCTCCCCCACTCATCACGTCGTCGAGCGCGTAGCGCATGAAACAGTTGGGGCACACATAGTAGCTCCCCTCGGCGAGTGCCTTTATTAGGAGCGACAGCTTCTCCCTCACTGCCCTTGCCCTGCCTCTGACCGCTTGCCGTATCACCTCGTCGTTCGCGTACCACGTGTACTCGGTTCTGTAATCTTCCGTCATTCTCTTCTTGGTGCCTATTAAGTTATGTTTCATCAAGTATTGAAGTATTCTTCTGACTTCTGCTGTGGAGACATTGAGCATTATTGCTATTTTATCGTCTGTCATGCTCTCTCTCTGCTCAAGAAGGAGTTCAACCATTTTTCTCGCGAGCTTCCCGTACTCCGCGCTGTCAAACTCCCACGCGACAGCCCTCTCAACTATGTAGAGGTAGGCCTCCCTGAGGGGGCTCACGCCCGAGCTGCGCCCGCGCCGTTTATAAACTTCGGGACTCTTGAGCCCCGCCAGCGCTCAAGAGCCCTGGGACAGACGCCGCCTCACGGCCAGCGCTCCCAGGCGCGCGACGTTTTTTACCTGCCGCGTAGACTCTAGCGTGCTCTACGTGGTAGTCGACGGCTTTTTCGGCGACACAGGCAAAGGAAAGGTAGTGTCATACTTGGCAGCCGCCGACAGACCGGCCCTCTGCGTGAGGACCGGCGCGCCGAATGCTGGCCACACAGTCATGATAAACGGCGTGGCGCACGTACTGAGGGCCCTCCCTGCGTGCTTTACGCACCACGAGGCCAGGCTAGCGGTGGCGCCGGGCGCGTTGATAAGAGTTGATATCTTCCTCGACGAGGTAAACAAGTACGGCAGGGGCAAGTCTCACGTTGATTACAATACCGGCGTAATAGAGGACCGGCACGTGAGCGCGGAGCTGGAGGACGAGTATCTGATGAGGGTGATCGGGTCAACGGGACAGGGCGTGGGAGCGGCCGTGGTGGATCGCGTTCTGAGGAGGCTGAGACTGGCCAGGGACTTCGACGTGCTAAAACCCTACCTGGCAGACGTCCCCTCTCTGGTCCACGAGCTTAAGGACCGCGGCGTTATAATTGAGGGCACGCAGGGAACGTTTCTATCGCTCTACCACGGAACCTACCCGTACGTCACGAGCAGGGACGTGACTGCCAGCGGCGTGTTAAGCGAGGCCGGCGTCGGGCCCAAGGCAGCTGACGAGATCGTCTTGGTCTTCAAGGCCTACGTTACCAGAGTGGGCGGGGGCCCCCTCCCTGGCGAGCTGCCGCCCGAGGAGGTCGAGAGGAGGGGCTGGGCGGAGCGCGGGGCCGTCACCGGCAGGCAGAGGAGGGCCGCCCCCTTCAATATTGACCTGGCCAAGAGGGCGGTCCTTCTCAACACGCCCACGCAGATAGCGATCACCAAAGTAGACGCCATATTTAGGGAGGCTGCCGGAAAGGCGCGCTGGGGGGATCTGCCCCCGGAGGCGCGACGGTGGATTGACGAGATAGAGAGCCAGCTCGGGGTGCCAGTCACGCTGATAGGCACAGGGCCCGAGCCCTGGCACGTGATAGACTTGAGGCGCGAGAAGGGAAGGCTCTGAACTAAGCGCTAATTTTAGCCCAGGCCGCCCTCAAGCCAGCTTAGCGCGCAGGCGCGGTTTGAGGCGTCCAGAGCGGGATTCCCCCGAGTCTCGGGGCCCCCAACTATAATTAGTGCTGGCCGCACGCAGGGAACATGATCTCCCCGTTTGACTGGCGCTACGGCTCGGACGAGATCCGCAGCCTCTTCACCCCCCAGTCAATAATTGATGCCTACGTTGAGGTCGAGAGGGCGCTTGTGTGCGTGCTGGAGGAGCTTGGAGTTGCCGAGCGCGGCTGCTGTGACGCCCTCGCTGGAGTTAAAGTGAGCGCCGACGACGTCTACAAGCTCGAGAGGGAGACAAGACACGACGTCCTAAGCCTAGTACTGCTGCTCGAAGAGAGGAGCGGCTGTCGCTTTGTGCACTACGGCGCGACGTCGTACGACATTGTGGACACGGCGTGGGCCATGCTGGTCAGGAGGGCGCTGTCGGCCGTGAAGAGCAAAATAGTGGCTGTAGGCGAGGAGCTCTCGCGCCTCGCGAGAAAGTACGAGAACCTTGAGATGATCGGCCGCACTCACGGGCAGTGGGCCGAGCCTATCACGCTTGGCTTCAAGTTTGCAAACTACTACTACGAGCTCTACATAGCGTGCAAGCAGCTGACGCTTGCCGAGGACATGGTGAGGGCAAAAATTGGCGGCGCCGTGGGCACAATGGCCGCGTGGGGAGAGCTGGGGCCCGAGATAAGGCGGCGCGTCGCCGAGAGGCTGGGGCTGCCGTACCACACGATAACGACGCAAGTGGCACCGCGCGAGACCTTTGCAGTGCTTGCCTTCGCGCTGGCCCTCGTGGCAGCCGTCTTAGAGCGCCTGGCAACCGAGGTCAGGGAGCTCTCAAGGCCGGAGATTGGAGAGCTCGTCGAGAGGGGCGGCGGCTCGTCGGCCATGCCGCACAAATCAAACCCGACAGCGTCAGAGAGAATAGTCAGCCTCGCGCGTTACGTCCGCGCTCTGGTCAACGTCGCGCTGGAGAATGTTGCGCTGTGGCACGAGAGAGACCTCACAAACTCGGCAAACGAGCGCATCTGGATACCCGAGTCGATTCTGGCGGTTGACGAGATGCTGGAAAGCATGCTTGCAGTTCTGAGAAGCCTGGAGGTAAACGAGGGCCGCATAGCAGAGAACTTGCAGAGAGCGCTGCCGTACGCGTTGACCGAGTTTCACATGAATAGGCTGATCAGGGAGGGCGCGCGCCGCGCCGACGCTTACAGAAAGGCGCGCGAAATTAAGGCAGTCACGTTCGACTACCAGAAGTGGCCGGTCAGAGAGCTCACAAGAGACTCCCTATCGCTCAGGCTCTGCGCGTAGGCCGCCGCGGCAGTTAATAATACTTTTTCCCGGGCGCGCTGCAAGCCTCGCGTGACTGTGTGGAGCGGCGCCACTGAGGCGTGCAGGGAATTCGCCGAGAGGCGCGAGAAGCACTCCGGCCTCCCCCACCTCACCCTGCATGGCGTCTCTCACGCAGACCGCGTGGAGAGGGCGGGAAGGGAGCTCTGCGCCGCGCTGGGAGAGGGCGGCGAGCAGTGCGGCGGCCTTCACGGGTCACTCCTGGCGTGCTCTGCTTACGCCCACGACGTGGGAATGTTCGTCACGCCGCAAGAGCTCAATGCGCTGTCACTGAACGCGGCGACGCTGCGCGAGTACTTAGACCCAGGGGGCGCCGCCGGCCTCTCGACGAGGCTAAGGCAATTCGCCAGCTACTTTGAGAAGTACGGCGAGGGCAAGAGCATCATAGAGTGGGGCAGGCTCATGGTGCCGAGCGCTAGCATAGGCGCCTCAGACATGCGGCACTTTGCGAGATTCCTCAGAGTGATACACCCGTGGGTGAGCCGCGAGATTACGAGAAGGGAGCTCTCGAGCTTTGTGAGCGGCTGCGTGGAGGACGCCAGGGCATTCGCGAGCGTCGTGAGTGACGTGGCGCTGCTCCACTGGGGATTTGCAAGACTCGACCTGCCCCCGGCACAACTCTCCGGCCGCGTTATTGATGTGAGCTTCTGGGGCGCCGTGCTAAGACTCGCGGATGCTCTTGACATCACTCGAGAAAGAGTGAGCGGGGTTGATGTCGAGGGCTTGCTTTCATTCGATGCAGGCTACGCTGCGAACATAGCATTTAAAGTCGCCGAGTGCGTGAGCGTGAGCAAGAGCGCCATTACAATTCATTTGCGTGCAGACGCGGCCCGCGGCGAGATCCTCGGATTCCTCCTGGTAGAGATGGGAGACAACCTCTATTACGACTACGCGTCTGTCCAGTCCTTTCTCGGCTCCCGCGGCGTGGCCCTCCCGCGCGTTTACGTGAGCGCCGGCAGGCGTGCGGCGGACATAACGCCGCACCTCAAGACTCTAAATGCCGCTCACAGCGCCGCGACTGCAAGGAGGGAGGGCGGGGAGAGCCAGTATGTTGAGAGACTGAGGGAGGGCGGCGCGCCGGCGAGATACATAGACGCGCTCGCGCGCGGCGGGCACACGCCAATTGACGCGCTGGCTGTGGCGTCGCTGTCCCGCGCAGCCCTCCGCGAGATAACAGACATGGTTCTGGAGACGCTGGAAAGCAGCGCGAGAGACACGCTAACGAGACTGCTCAGCCTGCTGTCAGCTCCGCCAGAGTAGCCGCCCCGCTTCAGGCGCGCGGCCGCGGGGCCGATCTCAGGATGAGGGCCTGCGGCAGCTCGCGTGCACGTGCGCGCTGCCGCGCCGCTCAAAACCAGGACCTGGCGGCGTGGCGTATGCCGTGCAGTCGGGAATTCCCGCCTCAAGAAAGGCCGCGTGTCTATTCTTGCAGCTCTCGCACCCGCCGCAGTGGATCTCTCCGTGCTTATAGCACGACCACGTCTCGTACACTAGCTCTCCCACCTCCTCGTAACACGCCCTCAGCAGTTGCGACTTCCTGACGCCCTCTCTGGACGGAGTCCATATCTCCACGTCGCGCTCGGCGCGGAAGTGGCAGATCCTAAAGGCTGCCTGCAGCGCCTCGATGCACTCGGGAGAGCAGTCCGGGTATCGCGGCTCCCACGTGTCGTCCCGCGGCCTTACGTCGTCGTACTGAGAGCCCAGCGCGACGTACACCCTAGCGCCGGTCAGAGCCTTTAGCGTGTAGGCATATGCCGTGGCAATTGCAGCCATAACCACATTCCTAATCGGCACCACAACTGTCGGCGCGTACTCCGCCCTCACGGGCACGGAGGCGTCCGTGAGCTGTGTGCCCCGCCACATCTCGCCGAGCCGCGAGACGTCCACCACTCTGTGCTCGACCACGCGCCCCCAGCCCTTGCTCTCAGCGATCTTGCCTATCCTCCTCATTAGCGCCACTGCCCTCTCGACCTCCGCCCTTGCCTTCTGGCCGTACGCGAACGTCAGTGCGTGCACGTCGCAGCCGCGCTTGAGCCACGACACGGCGTAGCACGTGCTGTCGGGACCGCCCGAGACCACGGCAACTACCCTGCACGGACCCTGGGTGCCCGCACTCCTCACGCGCCGCAGCGCTCCCAGCTTTTTTTTTACCTTGCTGCAAGAAGTGGGCCGCGGGGGCACGCAGAGGGCGCGGGGCGCCGTGGCTTGCCGTGATGAGGGCCGTCGGGACGCCCGACACGATGACGCACACCTGGAGGGCTGAGCCGCATTGCCGTCAGCACGAACAGTCGAGCAGCGGCGTCAAGGGACACTCTGCCTCTCCCGACCCGACGGCCCACATCGCGGTGTGCAGCGCGGCTCTGGAGATGGGGCCCAGGGGGAGCGGCACGTCGGCGAGCTGCGGCGTGTGAACGACGTCTGCTCCGACGCACTGACCGCCGTACTGCGACGCTATTATCTTGAGATCGGGCGCGCTCTCGCTCGCGCGCTTGATGAGCGCCCTGGCGAACGGCGCGTCGGCGCACGGCACGACCAGCGCGTCCACAGCTGCCGCGCGCGCCAGGATCGCGTCGGCAAGGCTGTTGTAATACGCCTCCTCGAGCACGCCGCTTATGTCGGCGCCGGCACTGCTGTAACGGCAGAGCCCCCTGCACGCGAGCTCTATCACTCTCGCGGCTCTGCGGTCCCAGATTCTGAACTCAGCTATCTTGCTCTCTATCAGCCTCCTGGCAACGTACGGCGCGACGAACTGTATGTAGTGGAGCGTTGGCGTTGCGTAGAGAGCGAGCACAGGAATTTTCTTACCCCTGTAGTACACGGTTATGGAGTCCTGGAACATTTCAATTGCCAGCTCGCCTGTGCCCTCTAACATTGCGAGGCTTCCGCGCGCGCTTATTAAAACAACTCGCAAGAGGGCTGGCCTGCCCGATATTAATATTAAATAATATAGCGCACACTAGATAGTGTCTGCGAGAGAGGTCACGAGAAATTTCGCGAGAAGAATGGAGAGCCTAAGGCTAAGACTCGACGCAGTTAACTACCTGAAGTCGGTGAAGCGGCTGCTGAATGTGACGTACAGAGACCTTTCCGTGCTGCTCAGCCTGCCAGAGAGCGTTCTCTCCAGGTACGTCACGGGCGACATGCTGCCGTCTCCAGACACAGCCGGGAGGATGCTGGCAGCGCTCGAAAGAGCGTACCCGCTGTCAAGCATTATCAAGACGCTAGTGAGGACGTACGAGACCTATGTAGACATGTCATTTGCAAACCTGCCCGAGCTCTGGGAGCTGTACGGCATATACCTCAGCAGGAGGTTCCCCGAGCTTGAAGTAGACGTCGTCCTCACGGCGGCAGTCGACGGAGTGCCGCTTGCCGTCGTCGCGGCCTCGCGGCTCTCCGCCAGACTCGTTGTCGCCAAGCAGTACAGAGAGCCGGGAGTTGCAAATTATGAGTACACGCTGCTGAGGGAGGGGAGGCCCGTCACGCTCTACATTCCCGCGACGCAAATTGGGCGTGGGGATCGCGCGTTTGTAGTCGACGACATAGCCAGGACGGGCAGGACTCTCGAGGCCCTAGCGAACTTGGCGCAAGCGGCAGGCGCGCGAGTCGTCGGGGCCTCGGTGCTGATGGCGCGGGAGGGGCTGGCGCTCCGGCTTAGCTTTCCTGTTGACGTAGTGCTACGCGTGCCGGTGTAGTTCGACAATTGCGATAATATTGTTTAATTGGGCGGGTTACTGAGCTGTCCATGCTCAGGTGCGCGGACTTGATAAGAAGGCCGCCAGTCTCGCTCTCCGAGACGGCAACGATAAGGGACGTGGCAAGAGAACTAGCCAGGAGCAGAGTAGGGATAGTGGTTCTGACCTCTAGGAGCGACCCGAGGAGGCCCGTTGCCGTGATTTCGGAGAGAGACGTCGTGAGGGCGGTAGCAGAGCATGTAGACCCCGAGAGGCCTGCCGTCGAGGTAGCGAGAAAGCCCCCGGTCACTGCCCTCGACACAGACCCTATCTGGGTCGCCGCGGAGAGAATGCGCGAGCACAAAATCAGGCACCTGGTAATTGTCAACAGAGATGGCGAGCTCGTCGGCGTGATATCCGTGAGGGACCTGTGCTTCGAGAGAGCAGTGCTGCAAGAGTTACTGAAGGAGGAGTACATGCTCTGGGGCTGAGAGCCGCACGCCCTCAACTTCCGCCGGCACGCAAAACCCGGCGCCCCGCGTGCAAATCCGCGCGGATGGACTATGTTGAGCCGGCACGCCGCGGGCCATCGATAACCTGAGGGCGAGAGGGGAGGGCTGTGGTGGCGACGCGAGTAAGTTCTTGCATGGTGCAGCGAGGCGCCCGCCCGTGAGCCGCGCTGCGGCGAGACGGGCGCGGGCTCGTGCGGGCTCGGGCAGGGGCTCTGTGGCGCTGGCCCCGCCGGCAGGAGAGCGCCAGTCCCGCACACCCGGCAGTACGGCCGGCGCGACGCTCGGCGACGGCATTAGGCGGCACCTCACAGTCAGCGCGCCAGCTCCTGCCTGCCTCACGCAGAGAGACCTGAAGCGGCACGCCCAGGCCGTGGACGCGGATCACCAGCATGCTATTAATCAGGCGGCTATCGGCATGCATGCCCCTGAGAGGCCCGGCTCCCACCGCCTTCCTCGCCACGCTCTCAGCATCTGCGTATATCCTGACGCGGCACTGCATGCATATCGGCGGGCCTGCCCAGTGCCTTGACTTTAACCTACCTGCCGCTGAGACCCAGGCAAGCTCACGGTCCCAGCTCCTTGACCGTGGGCTGTCCAGCAGCCCCTGAGGGCGGTTTCGATACACGCAGCGCCGCAGCTCCTCGCACCGTTTACGCATACTGCTAGCCAACTAGGCTGGTTTTCCTGCTATTAGCGGCCGACCTGGGCTAGAGTGCAGAGAAGCCTGCGCGGATCTCCTGGCTCGGATGCCGATAAAGCGAAAAACTTTTTTAAACGCGGATAATCAGGGCACAGGACCGGCGCGAGGGCCGGTAGAGATCGAGACCGCCGAGTCTAGCGGAAGGATGCCCGCTTGGCGCGGCGTGCCACAATACGCCCGAGAGCGCGGGCGATCCCGGGTTCGAATCCCGGCCGGTCCACCAACTCCTTTATTCCCGTCATGCCCGGCCGGCATTCTAACTTAAACATTCAGCGAACTCTCCGTCTCGGCGCTCTGCTTCTCGCCATCTCGGCGAGGTACATCGCTATCGCCTCTCTTACTTCATCGTCCCTCCTGGCCGGCCTTAGGAGGTCAGCTGCAGCGTACGGCCTAATTTTGGCCGCCTCGGGGCCGCCGGCGGCCTCAATTGCGTTGTGAAGAAGTGTCAACGACCGAGGAAAGGCGCAGAGTCTTCGGGAGGGACGCTACAGATCCTGGGGCCGAAAGAGACACAGAACATGTATGAAAGCTTCAGGACCTTGTATAAGCACTAAGTGGCGAGAAACGCTTACTGCATGGCAGGCGGCACTATTGTGACCGGCGAAAACTGCGCCTAGGCTGACTACGTGACTGCGCAAGCGCTCAGCGTAGACCCCGGGATCTGGGCTACCCTTACTTTCTTTTGTTACAGCGGCGCATGGTTCAGGCCGAAATTGCCGCCACTGCTGGAGAATAGCAACATGAGTATCATGATGCATAGCCTCTGCGGTCAGAGCACTCGGCGATGAGAGCGTTGGTGGGCGAGCGGTGGTCGGCGATAGACGGGCTGAACAATTTTAAGTTCTAAATATAGAACTGGCGTGGAAGTCGCCGTTGGGAAAAGGATTATGGAGCTCAGAGAGAAGCGGGGTCTTACCTTGTCGCAACTAGCAAAATTGGTAGGAATCTCCAAATCGGCGTTGTGGGCCATTGAGCAAGGGAGGGTAAGCCCCACCATCTCTACCCTGTGGAAAATCGCCAACGCCTTAGGCGTTACGTTTGGCGAGCTTGTGGAACATAGTCTATCCGTCGCCGAAAACGGCGTCGAAGTTCGTTTAATAGAACGAAGGAACAGCAAGGAGGTGTATCTCATGAGGCTGGGAGCCGGGGCTACACGCTACGCGGAGCCGCATGAAAACTCGCCGCTTGAGGTAGTTCACGTAATTGAGGGGGCTATGATAGTGGGGCCTCTCGACGCGCCGAAGTACGTCTGGGAGGGGGAGACGGCCAAATTCTACGGCGGGGAGCCCCATCTCTATATGGCGGTGGGCGGCGGCGCTGTTGCCGTCGTGGCTATGTTTTATCACACGCAGAGAAGACCTGCCAAGAGATGGTACCTCGACGCCACGCCTGTAGTTACAGAGGGGGTTAGGGACTTGCTTGAGCCAGACGTTGACAATGAGATCCTCGCCTATGCGATCTCGGTGGTAAACAAGAAACAGCCCCCGGAGAGGTATCTGGATCTACTCCTCTTTGACATTCTTTCCGCCGAGTACAACACGTTAGCTGGCAGGTTGACGCTACCTAAAGCCGTCGTACACGCGAGGGGTGCTAACCTTCCACAGGTTTTGAGAACTACGCCGTTCGAGCAGAATTTTGATGTGTACGAATATCTTATCTACGAGCCTCTTCATCCTGGCTATGCCGAGCAGGCCGTATATGTCGCGTACGAGCTCTATAAGCGCAGAATTACGGAGGTAATCAGCGTGACATGCGGCCCTGCCTATCACGAAAGGATTCTGGCGGAGCTTTTGCCCGATTTGAAAATATCCTGTGTGGAATCTTCGCCGTTTTTCAGGAAGTTGAGCCCGGTTCAAGTGCTGGACGACGTGCCCGCCGGCACTTCTGCTGTGGTTTCGTTCGGAGCTTCGCATCATATCGAGAACTTCCTTGAATGGATTTCGTCGAGACTGAGAAGCGGCGGCCTGCTCGTTGTGGCTGATGAGTTTATAGCGGACTATAACAATGAGCGAGAAAGGCGGAGAAATATAATAATGCATCATCTGCGCTACCTCCTGGACATCCCGCTAGAGAGATATCGCGTGGAGCTCCTATCTGCATACCACGCCGCTAGGGCAGAAAAGATAAAATTGGCCCTGGACATCTTGGCGAAGACGTACCACGGCATATCCAAAGAGCTTAGGGAGAGCGGAGACGACGTAGAAAAGGCCTTTCTTCACTTCTATAGGCTTGAGCTCACCTCGCTTCTGCTGGGGGTGGCATACATAGAGGAGAGGAAGACGTCGGTGGAGAAGTTCGTAGGCGCGGCGTCTGCGCTCGGCTTGAAGCCGGTGGCACAGTATAGAGTATATCCCACAGGAAGAGGGTCGGGCACCTACGTGCTGGTCTTCCGCAAGTTGTGACATGCGGGGTCAAGTCGCGGTCGGCATATTAGAAATGCTGGCGGTGACGGCTATTTGGGGTAGTGTACCCATTATATTCGAGCTTTCTGGACTTCCTTCGCCTGTGTTTGTCTTCTTCAGGGTGGCTATTACCGCCGTCTTGCTAGCTGTGGCTCTGCGCGGCTTCGCGTGTGACAGCCTGACTGCGATTTTGTCTGGCGTTTTCCTCGCGCTTAACTGGATCTTCCTATTCCACGCCACTACTCTTATGCCGGTGTCCACTGCTGTTATGATCTACTATGCAGGCCCCATAATAGCTAGCGTTTACATGCACTTTCTCGGCGAGAAAATGCAGACACTAAAGTTACTGGCCTTACTAGTCTCGTTTATCGGCGTAACCATGCTAATGGGGTTCGCCAGCTACACTACGCCCTTAGGCGTCTTATTTGCCGCATTAAGCGCCGCGTTTTATGCAGCGCTTATAGTTACCAGCAAGCTCTCCGCAAGTCGCATGGCGCCTATCCATTTAGTTCTATGTCAGACATCTGTGGCAACATTTTTCACGGCGCCTTTTCTGGCGCTATACAGATTTGAGGCGACCCCCTCCGCCTTAGTCGCGGCGTTTACAGCCGCCGTGTTAAACACCTTGTTGGCGCTGTTTCTGTGGTACGACGCGTTGCGCAGAATCACGGTACAGCTGGCGTCCGCGCTCAGCTATCTGGACCCAGTTTATGCGTCGACGTTTGCCTTCTTGTTTCTGGGCCAGACGCCATCGCAATGGACCGCCGCCGGTGGGGCTCTGGTGATTTTAGGAGGCGTAATATCGATCTACGCGGAAACCAGAGCAAATAAGCAGCACGACAAGAAGCCGGCATCTATAGCAAAGCGCAGCTGCAAGAAAACGGTGTGTGCCACATAGATTTCGCGCAACGCCGGGATATTCGCAAACAGCGTGCACTCGCGTTGCTGCCGGCGCCAGCCACGCTAGCGTTAGGGCTGTTTGCAGCGGGGCCGCCAGGAGACACCGCGCCAGCTGAGAGCGGCTAAAGGAGGGGAGGATTCTGGGCGCGACCTGCGCTAGTGGGCGCTCTCGACGCGGTAATCGGCATGTCGGGATCCCTTCTCGCAGCCATGCTTCCTGCCCGCAGGCCGGCGGTGTAAGCGCCGGCATAGTGGCAGATATGGTGGGCGCGCTACATCGCGGCCGGCCTTAATTGGCCGAGCTTTTCCGGGCGGCGCCGCAGCTCAGCGAGGCCGCAACGCGCTTGAATGACACGCTGACGCGCCGCGCCGATACCCTGAGGGGCCGAATACGCTCAGCCGCGCACTCTCGCTCCGGCTTCTCTGCGCCCTCCGTGGAGACCGGCCCCTTGGGAGCGGCTCGAGAGGAGGACTGGGAGTGCGGCGGCCCGGCGGGGCTGCCTGGGCGCTCCGACCGGGCTGAGCTACCGGGGCTTGCGGCTATTAGGCTGCGGCTATTTAAAACTTTCGGGAGGTCTGAGGGACAGCCGCGGTGCGGCCATCGCCGCGCGCTACTCGCCCTCGCGCGCAGCGGGACGGCTTTATTTCGCGCTGCAGCCCCACCACTCTGACGAGGGCCAGCTCCGGCGCGCGGCCCTCTCAGGCGCTCTGTCGCGCTCAAGCGCTGCCCTGCCCTGCCGCGCTCCCGGAGGCAGGACTGGGGCTGGAGGGGGCAGGCTTGGCGAGCTTCTGCTCGTAGTACTCGATAATTTTCTTCTTTGTCTCCTCGAAGTGCCTGGCGAGCTCCTCGGGGGGCAGTCCGCGCTGCAGGTACCGCGAGAACCTGGCGTTGTATAGCTCGGGGCTTGCCTCTTTCAATTTCTTTGCGTATGCTGCAATATGCTCGCCGCGAATTCTGCTCTCGCTCGGTATTACCTCCTCGCTATACGGTATCTTGAGCCCGGCATCCGCAGCCCCCTTCAGCACCGCGAAGACTCTAGCGCCTCTCGCGGGTCTGTGGAGCCCGATATCAATTATTGCCTCAGTCACGCCGCGGAGCCTCGCCTTATAGCCGGCAACTAGCCCGAGCAGGTAAGCCGCCGGGGTGTTGTTCTCGTCGCCCCTCCACCCGAATCTTGCGAGCGCTCTGGTGTCAACGCCGACCACGGTAACGTCGCCCTCAGGCCTTGCGACGACGATCTGCGCGATAATGTATTTGTTCGTCTTCCTCACGACAAGCCTGGGCTTTTTAGAGAGGAGAAGCTTGCGCCGCTTGCTGTAATTTGTCAGGCCGAGCCTTCTCCTCCTGAAGAGAACCCTGTACCTCGGCCCCCTTGCCATGTCACCTTACGGGCCCCTTGGCGAGCTTGCGCTCGTTTATGTACGCCTTCAAGTGATTTATGTCGCGGAAGTAGCCGCCCTTGACCATTCTGTAGAGCTCACGCCAGATCCGCGGCTCTATCACTCCCGCTCTCTTCAGCACACTGAGAAACCTCCTGAGCGGCCTGACTCTGTTTATCCACGCCCGCTTCTCATCGACTCTCGGTCCCTTGCGCCTGCCTGGGCCCCTCCTCCTGCCCCGCCTCTTTTTTTCGTGCCGCTCGCGCCAGCGGCCTCTCGAGTTTCCCCTCTTCGGCTCGGCCCACACAAGCCCCTCGTCTATCAGCGCCCTCACGTCATTTTTCGTCGCGACTTCCTCTAGCCTCTGCGCGGCCTCCGGCGATATTCTAACCCTGCTGGCGCCGACGCCGAGAATTTCCGCCGCTAGCCTCTTCACGTCCGTCACGGCCTACCCGGCCTGCGCCTGGCCTGCCTGGGAGTGCTGTGCCTGCGCGCCAGCGGCCTCGCTGCTGAGCGCCCCGAGCGCCCTCCTGCCGGGATTCAGGACGTAAAAGCCCCTTTCTATTGCCCTCTTGAGGATCTCCAGCCTCTTTCTCAGCCCGACGGCGCTCGCGATTCTAACGGCGTGAGTCCTCGGGTCCAGTCTGTCGAGCTCCTCCGCATTGTGGATCACGGCCTCGACGAAGCCAGAGGGGTGGAGCCCGCGCACTGCCGCCGGCTTGCGGTAGCCCACCTCGACGCACGGCGGCCAGCCCTTCCACTTCCTCCTTATCTTGCTATCCAGGCCGCGCGGGTAACGCCAGCCGCTGCCCTCTATCCGCTTGTAGCGCCACTGGTCTATGCGCACGAACTCCGGCATTCTTCTCTCCATCCTGACCCTCAGCCTGAGTAGTCTCTGCAGCCCTCCCGGCAGCTCTCTGCGGGGCCTGGGCAGCTGGGCCGGCGAGCTCACGCCGCCAGCGCGGGAGCCTTTTTATAAGCGTTCCCTGCCAGCGGGAGCGCCGTCGCGGTTTGGGCGGCGCGAGGCCCGCCGCGGCCTAATCAGCCAGCGAGCGCGCGGCCACGGGCTCTCCCCCAGCAATTTCAATTCTAATGTGAGTGCCGCTCGGCCTGTACTGCAGTCTCTGAGAGACGTAAGAGAGCCATCTCTCGAGATCGCCGGCATTGCATATCACGAGAACGACGGGATGCGCGGCCGTTTTCGGAAGCGCGTCGTAGAAGTCCGCGGGATTCACGGGCACACCCCGGGGGGAGAAGGGAATCACGTAAACAGGTTTCTCAGACGCGTCGACTTCAATCCACCTCAGCGCTGTTGGCGCCAGCCTGGCTCCGGCATAGTAAATGAGGTGGACGTAAGAGTCGTTGTAGCGCACCGCGCGGGAATCTGCGCGCGCAACGCTCCCGTTGTAGAAAACGTAGACTTCCGGCGATTTGGAGACCAGATCGAGGAATGCTAAGGGGCGCGTCCCGAAGAAAAGCTCGATTAGCATCCAGCCTATGCCCGTCGTTCCCAGTATGTAGCCCGTCTCGGCAAATATTATTGCCGCGAGCGCCATCAGGAAGAGTTTCTTCCGCCTCTTGACCCCCGCGGCCGGCACGTGTAAAGCTCCGCACGCCTCTTTATAACTTAGCGCCCGTGCTAGCAGTAGGCGAGGGGCCCGGGGCTTGCGAGTACCAACCAAATTGCTAGGAGGTAGAGCAGCAGGAGGCCCGCGCCCACTGTCTCAAGCCACTTATAACGCCCGCCGAATAGGAAGGCGGCTCCCACCAACACTCCCAGTGTGACGTAGCCCCAGAGCGCGCCGCAGTGCGGGCTCGAGAGACTCCAGAGCCCGTTGAGGAGGAGCGACACGAGCGCCACTGCCGCAAGCGCCACCGCGATTTCAAATAAGCTCATGGGCGGCACGAGCGCCGGGCTTAAAAAGTGAGCGCGCGTCCGACGCGTGGCGGTACTCATTGCCGAGGAAACAAGATGCCCTGCCTGCAGGTCCCGCGCGTTTCGCTACCAAGAGCTGCTATACGACATGCCGCACTTTGGCAATGTGCTTGTGGAGACGGGCTACTGCAGCGTCTGCGGCTACCGGCTGTTTGATATCGAGTACGCAGATGTGGGGAGGCCCACTCGCATTATCTTCGCGGCGAGGGACGGAGAGGACGTCGCGAGGTCCTACCTAATCAGAAGCAAGACGGGCACGGTGTACTCGCCCGACCTCGGCTTCTCGCTCGAGCCGGCACTCGGCGGAGAGCCGATGATAATCACAGTCGAGGGCCTCCTCTACCGCGTTGCAGACTACGCAGAGAAGCTGAAAGTGCTGGAGCCAGGGAGCGCGCAGAGAGTTGATGAATTCATACGGCGCGTTTACCGGGCGATAGAGAGCGGCGGCTTCACGCTAGTGGTAGAGGACCCGCTCGGCAAGTCGCTCATAAAGCCCTACAGGCCCGAGAGTATCAGGGTGGAGTACCTCTGAACTACCCGGAGGCTGCCCGCGGGTCTCGGGCTTGCGGCTAGCCCGCTAGCAGACGCGCCGGACTGTAGAATTAAAAAGCGCGCGGGGGGAGCCGCAGGTGCGTGATGACTGGGCGACCTCGCCCGACGCGTGAGGAATTTGCCGAGTGCTGACCCCGCCATTGATCATTGATATAAACCGGCCTTATTACAAGTATACAGTGGGGTCGCGAACGCGGCCGCAGTATTGATGCTGGCAGCACTCGCGAGCTCGGGACGCATAATGGCCGCGCTCTTCGCGTCAGTGGCCGTTGCTTGCGCGCTTGCGTATGCAATGCGCAACTCCAGGCTTGTCGAGCGGCTCACGCTGCCCATCATTGACGTGCTTCAGTCAATTCCCATACTTGCATTTTTTCCCGTCGCGCTGCACGCTATCGTGCGGCTGGCTCCCGTCGCGGGCGTCGAGCTGGCCGTCATGTTTCTGATTTTCACGTGCACGGCGTGGAATATCATCCTTGGCGTTTACCAGTCGTTCAAGACGATTCCGCGGGAGTACGTTGAAATGTCGCGTGCGTATCTCAGAGACAAGCGCCTGGAGCTGGCGCACGTGCTAATACCGGCAGCGCTGTGCAGCGTGTACTACAATATTCCGGTATCCTGGGCCAACGCGTTTTTCTTCATCACGTCCTCCGAGGTCATAGCCCTGGGCGCGTCTGAGCACAGGGTTTTTGGCATTGGGAGCCTAGTGATGAGCGCCTACATGAGCGGAGACGAGCTCATGATGGCGCTCGGCATAGTGGTCGGCTCGGCATTTAACTTCGCGCTGTATGCGCTGCTCTGGTCGCGTCTTGTTAAAGAACTACCGCCGCTGCCGGCGAGAGTGGCGGGGGCGTTGGCCGCTTGGACGAGCCACGGCTCCCTCTTATCTGCGGCGCTGATATTGATATTGTTTATCGCGCTGGTATACTGCGCCGTCTCGCCGCTCCTGGGCGCAGCCCCCGGCGTGGCGGCGGCCTACCTTATGTACTCTATCGACGCGCTGGCCGCGTCGCTGCTCCGCGTAATGCTGGTGCTGCTCTTGTGCCTCGCCATTGGTCTGCTCGTGCTGGAGTGCGTGCTCAGAAGGCCGGGGCTGGAAGGGGCTGTCCTGCTGCTGACCTCTGCATTATCGTCGGTGCCAGCGCCGTTTCTATACCCGCTTCTCAGCCACGCGCTCGGCGGCGAGCTGCTGGCGTACGCGCTTCTGCTGCCCGGCAGCGCCGTGTATGTGGTACTTAACGCGTGTGCGGCAAGGCGCGACGTGCCGGTTGAGTACGCCGCAGCGTACGGGATTAGGGGGCTTGTGTACTATGCGCACGTCCTCCTGCCGGCATCCCTCCCCTATCTCGCCACCGGACTGCTAACTGCGTGGGGCGGCGCGTGGAATGCAATAGTGATTGCCGAGCCTCTCGCCGGAGTTCACGGAATAGGCTCCGCGCTGGTCTCGGCAGCTGAGGCTGGCAACATGCAGCTGGTATCAGTTTTGCTGCTCACAATGACCACATTCGTCGTGGTCGTGAACGCGCTGGTCTGGAAGAGAATTTACAACAAGGCAGTACTGTGGCTCTCATAGAGCTAGAAGGTATTACAAAGAAATACAACAATACTATAGTGCTTGACAAGATATCTCTTAGTATTGAAAAGGGAGAGTTTGTTGCAATACTCGGCCCCTCTGGGTGCGGCAAGAGCACGCTGCTGAGAATTATAGCGGGGCTCGAGCGGCCCGACCGGGGCGTCGTGAGATTTAAGGGCGTGCCTGTCAGCAGCCCCCGCACTGAGATTGCAATAATGTTTCAATTCCCGGCGCTACTGCCGTGGAAGACCGCGCTGGACAATGTTGCGCTGCCCCTCGTCGCGAGAGGGGTTAAGTGGAGCCAGGCGCGCGAGATAGCGGCGAGATATCTCGCGCTGGCCGGGCTCTCGGGGTTCGAGGAGGCCTACCCGCGGCAGCTCTCCGGCGGCATGCAGTACAGGGTTGCTCTCGCGAGAGCACTGGCCGTAGAGCCCGAGGTGTTGCTGCTCGACGAGCCGTTTTCGATGCTCGACTCGCTGACGGCGGAGAGCTTGAGGTCTGAGGTGCTCAGAATGTGGCATGAGAACCTATCAACTGTGCACACTGCAATTATTGTTACGCACAACGTTGAGGAGGCGGTCTACATGGCGAGCAGGATAGTCATGTTGAGCCCGAGACCCGCTAGAATTGTTGCGAACATGAGAATTGACCTGCCATATCCGCGGAACAGAAGGAGTCAAGAATTCCAGCACTACGTGGACCTGGTGTATTCATACATCTAGGCCAGCACGACCCACGCCCCCTCGCTTATTTCTACGAGCTGCGCGAACACGGCCCACTCAAGCACCCTCTGGGCGCCCTCCTCGCTGTAGCCCTCGGACCTCAAGAGCTCTGCGACTCTCGTTATCTCTACTCTCTTAAGCTCCCCGACTAGCCTCAGCAGGCTAGCGAACGGCTCGATGTCCCTGAGCTTCGCCCTCAGGTACTTCTGGAGCTCGCGCAGGGGCCCTGAGACCGCTGCCCTCCCCGCCTCAGTGAGCTCGAGATCGCCGCCCCTCGCCCTTATCAAGCCTAGCATCTCCGCCGCGTCGATTGCAAGGGGCAGGCCCCCCAGCCCTGTACTTATGGCATTGCTAACGTGCATAGCGTCGGCCTTGCCGCCTAGACTGTAGACGGCTTTCAGCAAGCCCAAGAGCTGGTCGACGCTGACGGGAGGAAACTTCACAATAGCACGTGCCAGCCGCGCGTATTAAACTTTCTGTGTGCTGGGTCCGTCAGTGTGTTAATGCATGGCGGGAGGCGGCTCCCCGACCTTCCACCGGCCCCGGGGACGCGCTGGCATTGTTCCCAGCCCCCTCCGGCGCGCCTGCCTCAACAGCCAGCCGCCCTCTTGGCGGCTAGACATAGCGACTGAGCGCCTTGATAACCTCCGCGAAGCCCTGCTTTTCCAGCTCCTTCAGCTCCCTCTTCTCGTACTTGTAAATTATGTCGCCCTTGTCCGGGTCGAAATCCCACAGCGCAATCACAATAAAGTCTCCAGCCTTCAGCCAGAGTCTCTTCCTCAGCCTACCAGGCAGGCGGGCAATGCGGATCCGCCCGTCAGCACAAATGACCCTAAACCTGCCATCGCCGAGCATTTCTAGCACCTTTCCCACCACCTCATTCTCTCCAGGCACTCTCACCGACACGACCCTCCTTACTAGCAACCGCTTAAAAGCTCTTGACACCTTCTAACGGCAGCGCCGCTTAGGATATAACCTTTTACTGCCACCTCCCGCGCTCTGTTATGCTCACTTACTTCCTCCGTTGTGACGTCGGGCGGGTCAGGAGGGCACTAGGCGGCGATTACAAAGTGACCGCGCTTGGAGGCGTCGTTAGACTTGTCGAGAGCTTCGTGGCGCTGTACGAGGGCGACACTCCGCTGTGCATGTACAAGAGCTGGAGGCTCACGTACGCCGAGGCGTCGCTCTTCGGCGTGAGCCGCGCCGAGGTTCTGGTCAGGAGGAACGGCGTTATTGTCAGGCTGGTGAGGAGCGACGAGAGAGTTGGACTGCCGGAGCTCGCAGAGGGGTCGCCGCTTGTCATTCACGCTGTGGATGTGAATGAGTTCGGCGCGACTTACCGCGTGTTTAGAATGGGAGAGTACGTCGAGCTGGCGTCTCGGGGCGTCGCGAGTAGCATAAAAGAGATTTACAGGCCGAAGCGGGGGGTCAACATTCTCATCGCTGACGTGCCCACGGAGCCAAAATTCAGGCAGTTCCTCGAGGAGGCAGTAGCGCTCGCGAGGGAGCATTACGTGGAGCTTCACGTGACCATGATGTCAGACGTGTGCCCCCTATGCGGAGTCAGAATGGAAAGACACGGCAAGCTTGTGAGCTGCGCGCGCTGTGGCATAAGGCTTAGCCGGGACGTCAACGCTACGTGGGCTCTCGCCAGGAATATTGTGAGGAGGCTTGGCCGCAGCTCCCAACTCGCTGAGCTGAGAGAGCTCTTCCGCCTGTACTATCCATACGTCTAGCGCCAGCAGCAACTTTAATAGCTGCGGTCAACCCGGCGCCATGAGCGGGGCGCTTCGCGCTCTCATCCTCGCAGACATACACGGGGCTGCCGATGTGATAGGAGCGCTAACGGGGCGGTACGACGCCGTGATAGTGGCAGGCGATATAACGCACCGCGGCACCGTTTCGGAGGCGGCGGGAATTCTTAACGCACTGGCTAAAATCGCGCCTGTTTACTTCGTCCCCGGAAACTTGGACCCGCCCGCGCTGGCAGGCTACGAGAGCGAGCTCGTGAAGCCCCTCCACGGCAGGGTGCAGCAGCTGGGGCCCTACACTGTCGGCGGGGTCGGCGGCAGCCTTCCAACGCCGTTCGGGACTCCGTTTGAGATAGACGAGGACGAAATAGAGGGCACGCTCAAGTCGCTCCGGCCAGCCCCCCAGCTGCTAGTCGCTCACAACCCGCCGAGAGGGTGCCTCGACAGGGTAGGCGGGGTGGTGCCGGTGGGCAGCACCTCAATACGCAGGTACCTGGAGGAGAGGCGGCCCCTACTCTCGGTACACGGGCACATACACGAGGACAGGGGCATCGAGATCATCGGCGAGACTGTAATCGTGAACCCCGGCTCTCTGAGAGGCGGGCACTACGCCGAGGCTGTGCTCGACGGGGTCAGGGTGACAGTGCAGCTGAGGAGCGTCTAGAGCGCTCTCTCACACGCCCTGCCTCAGTACCGCCAGCCCCTCTGCGAGCTGTTTGTTCAGCGCCTTGATAAGGGCCTTGATATCAATCTCGACGACGCTGCCGTTCACGATCTCGAAATATACTCTGTCGTGCGACACCCTCAGCTTTCTCGCGCGCGCCACCCTCATCCACCGCACGTAGACGCCCATCTTCTCGAACTCTTGGTCGGTGCCGAGCTCGATCACCATATCAAGCATGTGCCTCACGGCGCTCATAACGGCGCGAATTTCCTCCATGTCTGTGTGTACCGTGACGACGGCAACAGAGTCCGTGTATCTTGTAAAGATCTTCAGCGCACGGATGACATCAGAGGCCGAGGCCGGGCTCCTTAGCAGCATTTCATTAAGCGAGTCGACCACGACAACGCCTCTCCTGAACTCTCCTGCGAACTCTGCAAGCTTTCTTATGAAGAGGCGCGCGTCTACAGCCTCCAGCCTGTGCCTGATGGGGGGCTTGAGCCTCGAGTAGTGCTCGTCCGGCGCGACAAAGCCGTCGACGACTGTGACGCGCTCGAGCGCGGCGCCGTGCTGCCTGAGCTCGTCTGCCACCTCGTCAGGCAGCGCGTCAAATGAGAAGAAGAGCACTGGCGCGCCCTGCCTCGCGGCAGTCGCGGCTATGGTAATTGCAAAGAAGCTCTTGCCTGTCCCCAGGGGCCCCTCTATCAGCATTACGTAGCCCGCTGGCACGCCATGAGGGAGCTGCCCGTCTAGAGGGATCACGCCGGTCTTAAACCCCGACATCTCTTGCTCTAGCCGGGATTAGGTAATAAGCGTTCGTGCACATAAACCCGCGCGCGGAGCGGGCGCGTGAGCGTCATACGGCCATTCGACCCATGGAGGAACCCGCTGTGCACGTGCCCGCCCAAGTACGGTCTGAATCCCTACACTGGCTGCGGCCACGGGTGTCTGTACTGCTACGCCA
>Ga0326760_1000183_pt1 | contig 36348 bp, 33 predicted proteins | sample GCREP_S_FD_207668 | JGI IMG/M metagenome (GOLD analysis project Ga0326760, IMG submission 207668) | Hot spring sediment microbial communities from Geyser Creek Basin, Yellowstone National Park, WY, United States - GCR.EP_S | ecosystem: Environmental > Aquatic > Thermal springs > Near-boiling... | reverse complement strand
TGGGGTTTTCGGCCATGGCCTTCAGGACATCGGGTATCGCTTCCTTGGCCATAAGTCCCTTGCCCAAGGCCTTGAACATCTCCAAGAGCCTGGTCTCGTCCACCTGCTCCAAGGGGACGCCTTCCCTTTTCAAGCTCTTCCACGTGTATTCGAGGGTCGTAGCGACTATCGTCGGGCTGACCTCTGGGACCTCTGAGACTATCCTCTCGAACAAGTCGAGGCGGTAGGAGTTTATCATCAACAGAGCCAAGTCCTTGCTCAGCCCGTACTCTTCGACGAATCTCTTGAGCTTCTCTTCAGGCATCTCCGGCAAGGACCTTGCAAGCCGTTCTAGCCTCTCCTTGGTTATCACGATGGGCCTGACGTCGGTTTCGGGGTACATTCGAGAAGCCCCAGGCCTCGGCCTCATGTAGCGCGTGGTACCGTCGGGATTGGCGGCTCTAGTCTCGTCCGGGACCCCTCTAAGCGCATCCCTACAACGCCTCAGCACGGCTTGGAGTGCCTTCACGGCCCTCTCCTCGTCGTCGACCACGAAGACCGACGCATCGTTGGGGCCACAACCGAGCCTCTTCTTGAGCTCGCTGACCTCTGCCTCGGTTATCCCGTACGCTGGCATCTCGTCTGTATGGAAGAGCCCCTTGACGCCGCCCCACACAACGGCGTAGTCTTTTAGTTCTGTTCCGAACCTCCTCCCCGGCTGGATTTCCACTCCCAGCAAGCCGGCGAAGCCCTCGAGCTTTATGGCCATCACTTTGTGGCCTCTTTGAAGCCCCTGCAAAATTATCTTGCTCTTGGTGTTCTTGAAGACGTCGCTTACGTCAACTACGTCGCTCTTTACGTCGACCACGCCTCGTCTCTTGAGCTCGTCCCTTATCTCTAAGAGCTTGAGCTGTCTCTGAACCTCCAGCTCTACCACCTTCGATATCAGCTCTAAGTCTTGGACGCCCTTGATCTCCACCTTTCCTCCCTTCGCGAGTGAGATGTTTATGTCCTGCCTGATGGTCCCAATGCCTCGTTTGACCTTCCCGAGTATGCGGAAGAGCTGGCCAATCTTCAGGGCAACCCTTTGGGCTTGCTCCGGCGTCTTTATCTCGGGAGCGGTCGAGACCTCTATGAGCGGTATGCCAAGCCTATCGAGCTTGAACACGACCTTGTCTTCGGACTCCGATATCTTGCGCGCGGCGTCTTCCTCTAGGCATATTGTTTGGATGTGGACGGGGCCTTCGGGGTCTTGGATCACGCTTTCGGGGCCTCCCACGGCTACCACGGCCGTTCGCTGAAAGCCAGTAGTGTTCGAGCCGTCTATGACTACCTTCCTCATCACTTGGACGACATCCGGGACTTGGGCCTTGAGCATGAGGGCTATCTGAAGGGCTATGTCCAAGGCCTCTTCGTTGAGCGCGTGGGGAGGCTCTTCATCCATCTCGACGAGGCAAGTAATATCGCTATAAGCTTGGTAGACATAGGCCTTGCCCTTCTCGTACTCGAGAAGGGCCGCCTCATCGACTGCTCCTAGCTCGCTACGAGTTGGACGCAAATACCTAATGAAGACTACGTCGGGCTCGTCGTCCTTGAGCATTGTTGGGCACGAGCAGAACAGCTTCGACTTAGTGTTGAGTTGCTGGTGTAGCTCGAGCCCAACCTTTAGACCCAGCTCCTCGTACCTATTCACCGAAGATCCCTCGGTACTCGGTCCTCGGGTTTATCTCGCCCGCTATGTTTGTTGTCATTAGCCTCTTGACCTCCTCCTCGTCCTTGGCATTGGCCAAGCACCACATCAACTTGACAAGTGCGGTCTCAGGGAGCATGTCTTCGCATGGCACGACGCCCATTCGCAACAACTCCACGCCAGTCCTGTAGACGTTCATGTTGACCCTACCCCATATGCACTGAGAGGTCATGGCGACGACGAGCCCGTGATCTATGAGCCTCTTAATCGATGGAAATACGTAGCTTGGTGCGTGCCCGAGCCCCGTGCCCTCGATCACGACCCCCTTGTAACCAGCGTGGATGGGCCACTCTATCGCTTCAGGGGGGATTCCGGGATAAGCCTTGATTAGAGCGGCTCTGCTGTCGAAGCTCGCCTGCACCTTGAGGCTCTTCCTGTCTTCGCTACGAGGCTTCAAGTCCTTAGCGAGGACGACGAGCTCCCTCCCCTTCAACACTCTCGCGAGAGGCGCGTCGTTTACTGGTTTGAAAGCGTCCCTTCGACTCGTGTGGCACTTCCTTACCTTTGTGCCCCGTATAACCACCAAGCTCTCGTCACTTATACTCTCGTGCATTACGACAACTACTTCCGCAAAGGGCGCACGAGAGGCAATGAGCACTGCCCCTAACATGTTGAGGGCGGCGTCGCTCGATGGCCTGTCCGACGATCTCTGGGCTCCGACAAGCACCACGGGAACGGGTAGTTGTTGTAGAGCGAAGCTCAGCGCAGCGGCAGTGTAGCCCATGGTGTCCGTGCCGTGCGCTACTACCACCCCGCTCACGTCTTCTTTAACAACCTCCTCAGCTATCGCCTTAGCTATCACGGACCAGTGCTCAGGCCTCATGTCCTCGCTGAAGATGTTGAATAGTGTGCGCGTCGATACGATGGCTATCTCGCTTAGCTCTGGTACAGACTCGTAAAGATCTTCGGCTGAGAGCGACGGGTAGACCGCTCCGGTCTTGTACTCGACCTTGCTTGCTATCGTACCTCCGGTGCCCAAGACCTTGACCTTGGGCAACCCCGCCTTTAGCACCAGTAATTCCCTGTCCTCGAATCTGGGCGCTTGCCTCTTCGACACCAACTCGACCTTGACCTCTGAGAGCTTAAAGCCGATGTTGTAGCCGTTGTCCATCTTTATCATAACGTACTCGTCGCCCAATATCTCGGTCTTAGGCATCAAGAGGCCCTCGTAGGTCGTGTGCCCCTTAATTATGCGGACCCTGTCGTACGGCTCCACGTTCAACCGCTTTAGAGGACCAGGAACGTCGAGTTGCTCGTCCAACCCTATCACCATTTAAATATAGGCTTATTAGATATAGGCTTGCAGGCGGCACAAGAAGAAGGGCCTCGCGGGGAATTAAGTCTAAGTCTGGTATCGAAAAACGGTAGCGCAGGGGCTTCTGCTAAAACGCAGATGCGAAGGTTATGCAGGCGGGGAGGCCTTCTGCTTGGATGCCGCCAAGAACCTCCTTACGTATTCTTTGTGGTTCCTAACTCGAGGTACGGGGTTCCTCTTGGGCTTGGGCGGTATTTTAGGCGTTTGCGACCTAACCTTACCCGCCTTCGTTAGTGAGCCGTGCGATGGCATGGTATAACCACCAGACTCCTCTTCAGAGGATGAAGAGCGGCCCTGATATAAATGTGTTGCTAAGGAGCTAGGTGACTGGCTCCCTGGCGCCAGAAGGCGACCTTCTGAGACGGCCAAACTCCTTTAAGCGGCTCAGCGTGACGTCGTCGAAGACTGGACCCTCCTTGCACAGCCTCAGGCCGTCTATGACGCAAGATCCGCAGACTCCTATTGCGCACTTCACGTATCTTTCAAGCAACATCTGATGACGTATTCCCTTGCTCAAGAACATTTTGTGCAGGGCGTATAGCATCTCTTCAGGGCCGCAGGCGAACGCATAAGAAAAGGTCTTATGCTCCAATAGCTTCCTGGTGGCGTCGACGGCGGTTCCTTTGAGTCCTAAGCTCCCGTCGTCCGTCGCTATCACTAAATCGTCCCCGACGAGCTTCGACAATTCATTGACGAAGAGGGCCTCGCTCGCGCTCCTAAAACCGCATACGACGTATGGTCTTAGGGAGGAGCTCGCCAGAACCTCTATGAGTGGGAGTAATGGTGCTATCCCCACTCCACCGCCGACGACTAGGACTCTGCGCATAGAATCGGCTTGTGGTATAGTGAAGCCCTTGCCGTAGGGACCTCTAATGAAGACTCTGTCGCCCGGACTTAACGATGCGAGAGCCCTAGTCCCCTCCCCCCTCACCTTGAACGTGAGCCTCAGCGCCAAGCACTCGTAGTCATAGCCCGATGGAGAGAGCGGGAGCTCGTCTACGCCTGGGAGCCATGCCATGACGAAGCGCCCCGGCCTCGCTCCGCGTACGACCTTGCGATCTTTGAACCGCAGGGTTACGGAGAACAGACCCTCCGCCTCTGCCCTCTTCTCATTCAAGAGCCCTTCGAAGTAGTACCTATTCACCACCTCAATGCGCCATACCTATTAGGTCCTTGACGTCTCTAAAGCCCTCTTCCTTCATGTACCTCTTCAAGCCGTTTACGAGCTCTCTAAAAACCTTGAGCCCGCGCCTGTAAACTGCTGTGCCCACTTGGACCGCCGTGGCCCCCGCCATGAGGAACTCCACGACATCTTCCCACTTTGTTATCCCGCCTACGCCGATCAAGGGCACGTTGAATTCTTGGTAGAGCTCGTACACGACCCTCAAGGCGATGGGCTTGATGGCTGGCCCTGATAGACCCCCGTATACAGACGAGAGAATAGGTCGCTTAGCGTATATGTCTATGGCCATGGCTCTTATGGTGTTTATCGCGGTTATGGCAGAGGCCCCGTGCTTCACAGCGGCTTCGACGACCTCCATCAAGTTTGTCGTTAGCCCCAACTTCACGAAGACGGGTAGCGACGTGACGGCAGAGACCGCTTTGACCACTCGGGCTGCGAGCTTCGGGTCTTCGGAGAACTGCCTAGTTTCATGGACGTGGGGGCACGACAAGTTCAGCTCCAAAGCCTTCGCCAAGCCCTTCTCGGAGATTAGAGAGGCTGCTTCGGCGTAGTCCTCGACCTTGGCCCCAGCTATGCTGAATATCACGGGGATCTTGGCCATCGCCTCTTCGTACTCGAGGCACTCGGCGATGTAATTCTCTACGCCCGGGTTGGCTAGGCCTACGGCGTTGAGCAACCCGAAGCGTAGCTCGACTATCACCGGGTTAGGATTTCCCTCCCTAGGGCTTACGGTGAGGGACTTCGTGACTACAGCCGAGGCCCCAGCCCTGTACGCCCTGATCAACATGTTGGGCGTGGTGCCGAGCACTCCAGACGCCAACATTATTGGATGTTTGAGTTTGAGTGAGGCTAAGGAGACCTCTAGGCTCATGGTTGCCACCTATATGAGGCAGAAAAGAGTTATATATTATCATGGTAGTCATTTAATTAAATCAAGCAAAAGGGGAAGCGAGCATGAAGGGCTATGTCGTGGGCAGCTTCATAGGCCTTCTGCTCTGTGATGACAAAGGAGAGATTATGGAAAAGGCCTTGTTCCCCAAAGACCTCGAGGAGCAGGTCAATAGGCTCTACTCATTGAGCAAGGGAGAGGTGATCGATGAAGTCAGAGAGCTTTGCGAAAAAGCTCAAAAGCTTAACGTGGACGTGCTCGTAGCAGAAGACCCTCGGATCGCGCAAGCGCTGGTAGCTTCGGGCTTCCAAGAGGTGAGGGTAGAGGCCCCTAATAAAGTGGCCAAGCTCGTGAGAGCCCGAATGCTCGATCTCGCGGTCAAGTTTGGTTATGCGCAAAGCGAAGAAGAGGCTTTGTCGATTCTTCATAGAATCGCCTCAGACTTGAGCGCTAGAAGGATAGTTGAGGCGGTCGAGAAGAGGGACCTCCTTGTAGCTCAAGCTGTTTCGTGCATAGATGAAGTCGAGAAGGTGTTAAATGTATTAGCTTCGAGGTTGAGGGAGTGGTATGGGGTACACTTCCCAGAGCTTGGCAATGCCATTAAAGATCACGAGGACTTCATAAAGGCGCTGTCGATTATTGGGCATAGGGATAATGCGAGGAAGCCCGAGGTCTTAGAGAAGCTCGGTTCCTTGAGGGACAAGGTAGCCAAAGTGTTAGAGGGCGGTCCCTCTCTCGGGGCCAACGTACTTCAAAAGGACATAGAGGTAATAAAGGAGGTCGCTTCGGCGACTCTAAGGCTCTACGAACTCAACGAGAGGCTTAGAAAGTACGTTGACGAAGTCATGGGCGAGGTAGCCCCCAACATAAAGGAGCTCGTCGGCCCCGTGTTGGGGGCTCGATTAATAGCTCTCGCTGGAGGGCTGGAGAGGCTCGCGAAGTTACCCGCAAGCACGATCCAGCTCCTCGGGGCCGAAAAAGCCCTCTTCAGGGCTCTCAGGACTGGCAGCAAGCCGCCCAAGCACGGCATAATATTTCAGTACCCCGAGATACACAGGTCTCCTAAGTGGCAGAGAGGCAAGATAGCTAGAGCACTGGCTGGAAAGATAGCCATAGCCGCCAGAGTAGACTACTTCACTGGAGAGTACATAGCTGACGAGCTCAAGGAGGACTTGAAGAACAGGATAAAGGAGATAAAAGAGATTTACAAGGCGCCGCCTAAGAAGGTTGTAGAGAGGAAGGCGGAGAGGAAGGCTCCTAAAAAGGCTAAGAAGTAAAGGGGTGAATAGCTCGTGAAGGTAAGGCCCCACGAGGATATAAGCGGAGTTTACGTGGTGGAATTGGATGACGGAAGCATGAGGCTAGCAACGCGTAACTTGGCCCCCGGCGTCAAGGTTTACGGCGAGATGCTCATTAAGCACGAAGACGCGGAGTTGAGGTTGTGGGACGCATACAGGTCTAAGCTCGCGGCGGCCTTCATGAAGGGTTTAAAGGTGTCGCCTCTTGCCGATGGGACGCGAGTCCTCTATTTGGGGGTCGCGTCGGGGACCACGTGCTCTCACATCTCCGACATAGTAGGCCACGGAGGCCGCGTCTATGGAGTCGAGTTCTCGCCTAGGGTCATGAGAGAGTTTCTGGAGAGAGTGGCTAAATATAGGAAGAACGTGATTCCGATACTGGCGGACGCTCGCTTGCCAGCCGAGTACGCGAACTTAGTGGAGGAGGTCGACGTCATTTACCAGGACGTCGCCCAACCCTATCAAAGCAAAATACTCGTAGACAATGCGGACTTCTACCTAAAGAAAGGCGGATGGGCTTTTTTAGCCGTAAAGGCTAGGAGCATAGACGTCACTAAAGAGCCTTCAGAGGTCTACAAGAGGGAGATAGAGACCTTAAAGGATGGGGGCTTCGAGATAGTCCATGTCGTGCACTTAGAGCCTTACGATGTTGACCATGCAATGATACTAGCGCGCAGGACGTGAGCTTGTTGTTGAACGACGCACGTGGCTTTGAGAAAGACTTCATCGACAGAGTGAGCAGAATGCTCGTGCGGGAAATAGAGAAGATAAACGATCACCTGCCCAAAGAGAGTCGGACTTTGAAAGAGCTATTGGAGATGAGAGAGCCAAAGGTCTTGACCAGAGCTGGTGATGAGCTCATAATGGACAGAAGAGAGCTTGAATTGCTCGCTGATATAGTGCCAGCACATTATCATGACAAGCTGAAGCTACCCATAGTCATACTGCGCATGATGGAAATGGGGGAGGGGGTCTACATGATATGTGGAGGGGATTTAGAGGCCCGAATCATAGCCAAAGTTTTAGGCCCGGATGCCGTACACTACCACGATGGCAGGGCTTTCGTGTATAAACCTTATATAGCTATCTTGCGAAGTAAACTTAGGACGACAACAGTTATAGGCTTCGTCTCTAGCATCGAGTGAGGGGGCGGAGCGTGCCCCTAGAGGGCGTGATCGCGAAAGCTGTGAAGTCGCTGTATGAGGGAGGCTTCGAAATCTCGAGGCCCTATGCTAACGAGAGGAGTTCCATAAACATAGTCGCCAGAAGCGGAGATAGATTGATCTTGATTAAAGCGCTGAACGATACCAACGAACTGAGGAGCTGTTGTGTAGCAGAGATAAAGAAAGCGAGCTATGCCTTGAGGGGCTCTCCACTCGTCGTCAGTGAGAGGGACGGGCCTCACGAGATCGACAGAGAGGCGGCTTATGAGAAGCAAGGGCTCTACGTCGTCCACCCAGAGGCTCTAAGAGACTACTTCGAGGGGAGGAGACACTACGTGTACTATAGAGGTGGCAGGTTTTACGTGAAGATCGACGGCAAAAAGCTGAGGGAGATACGAGAGAGGATCGGTCTATCGCTAGGTGGATTGGCGAGCTTATTAGGCGTTACGAGGAAGGCTGTTTACGAGTATGAGAAGGGCGAGATAGATGCTACGGTCGATGTCGCTTCGAAGCTATACGACACTCTCAGTAGATACGTGGGCGAGGAAGAGGCCCTACAGGCGTTTAAGCCCATAGACATCTTAGACAAAACCTTGTCCATTGAGGACAAAGAGCGCTGGATAGACGAGAGGAGTAGTAGGTCGAGGCTTCAAGAAGAGGTGGCCCTAAAGCTGGCTAGGTTGGGGTTTTCGATATTCAAGTTTAAAGAGGCCCCTTTCAACATCATAGCTAGGAGGAACGGAGAGGGAGGGAGGACGTTACTAATCTTAACGCTAGAAGCCCTCAGTGACAAGTTCAAAGAGGAGCTAGAAGTGCTTCGAGGAGTCGCAGAAGTCGCCAAAGTTAAGAGGCTGGTCGTGACGCGAAAGGTCTCTCGAGAGAATGGGGTGATAAGCGCTAAGGAGCTCGATGACGTGTCAAGCCCCGAGGAATTAATCGAAGTTGCTTCATCTGGCTAATAGTTTTACTATATCTTCGACGTCGCCGCTAAATCTAAACCCTTTAGGATTGAAGTGCGTCGGAGAGGCATGAAAGCCCTGAGAGCGGAGCTTCTCGATCAATTCCTGGATCTTCGGCTGCCTCAGCTTGTACTTATGCGAGAGAGCGTCTACGGTGTAGAAAGTCGGAGGACCGTCTGCTTCGCTCGTTATCAACTTTAAGATTTTCTTGAGCTCTTTCTTATTGAGCAAGTCCAAGGAACTTGCTACCCTAGCGACCTCCTCGCAAAATGTCTTGTCAAATATGGGGCCTATCCAGAGAGGGCCTGCTGCCTCCATAGGGGAATAGCACTTCTCGCACAAGCTCTTTGTCGATGCCAGATCTTCGAGCTTCACGATGCGTCTATGCAGGCAGTTGCGACAGTGGTATATCAAGCCGATGTTCTTTGAGCCCTCCTTAGAGGGGGTCAGCTGGGCGAAGACTCTAATGTAGTGCCTTGTGCTGTGGGCGATCAACGGCTTTATTGATAACTCGTACTTTCCAGTTTCCCTGCATAATAAGCCTAGCACCAGCCTAACTGCGAGCTCGTGGCAGTACTCAGTCCTCAAGGATAGGCCACCGTACCTCCTCAACGCCACACGAGGGTAGACACCGCAGAGAGGGGGCATGTCCGTGGCGGTTAAGGCTATCACGCCCCCTAAAATCGTTGATCTAATGGCTGAATCCACGTAAGGCGCGGGCGAGCCGAAGGGGTCTATATCGACAAAGTCGAACCTCTTCCCCTTGGCGTCATACCTTGACAGGAGAGAGTTCGCATTCGAAAGTTTCACGACGACCTTTTCGTGGACCTTATTCAGGAGGGCGTTGATCCTTGCGATCCTCACCGCCACCGGGTTGACGTCTGATAGGACGACCTCGTCGACCTCGTCGACCTCCTTGGCGTACCTGATCCCCCTGACACCGCTCGCGGTTAACGGTTCCGCTACTCGCAAGCCCTTCTTCCCGGTGACGTTCGCATAGGCCTTCAATACGCAAATGGATAGATCGCGTGAGAAAGACATGAAGGGGTTGTAGAATACTGCCTTCTCGGCCTCTTCCCCCAAGATTGCTCGATCTGGCAACAGTAGCTTGACCTTGCCCTCGTACAAGAGCTTGAGGGGCATCTTTATACTCATGGCCTTTAACTCGCTTACTTCGCGTCGCCTAACTTATATTCACTCTCTCCTTGCCAATAGCCCCGAAAGCCCGTGCATATCAGATATATCTCTCTGCTCCTCTGCCGCGAGGCCTTGGGCTTAAACAAGCGCACCACTTCGAATTGCTGTCGTAGGATCGGTAAAATATCATCGAGCTCGCTTCCTTGAAAGGCCTTTATTACGGCCACCCCTCCTCTTCTAAGCAACTTATTGGCGAGCTTAACTACGCATCTAACTATGTGTTCGTGCCGTGCCATGTCGGTAGTCCACACACCCGTAAGCTTCGGCGAAGCGTCGGATAATATTACGTCGACTTTGCCGGGCAACATCTCCGCGAGTTCTTCATGTAAGTCCTCGTCGCAAACGTCTCCTACTATAGTCTTGACGTTGGGCTTTCCGAGTTCCTTTATGGGCCTGATGTCCACTCCTATTACTAGGCCTTTGGGGCCAGTCGCTCGAGAAGCCACTTGCAACCATCCTCCGGGGTAAGCTCCTATGTCCAAGACTACCTGCCCCTCTTTGATTACGCCGAACCTCTTGATTATTTCGATCAGCTTGAAGGCAGCCCGAGACCTAAAGCCCGAGCTCTTCGCCATCTTATGGTAGTGGTCTCTCGACCTCTCTATTCTCCACCTTCTCGACATATCCATCGCTGGCTCACGACTTTAAGAGCCAGCGGGTTAGGTCTTCACACTTCTCAGGGCTTATCGGCTGTCCGCTGCCGCATCGCGATAAGTTCGTGCATGAAAAGCAAGGGCAGTCGTCTATCGCGTCGAGGCTTATCTTGATGTCGCTTGAGATGGCTACTAGCTTGAAGGTCTTCGAGCGGCCTCTATACACGGGCTCCCTTATAATGAGCCCTCTCTTCTCTAAGGTTAGTGCTATGCGGGAGCCCTCGCGACTGCTGACGTTTAACGCTCTCCACAAATCACTTTGCAAGATCCCTTGAGGGCCCGCACTACTTATTATCTCGAGGGCCTTTGAGTATAGGTCCTCGCTGTCTTTTCGACCTTGTTTCACAGCTGAGCTATACGGCGACTACAAATTCAAGTTTTCGCAGAAGCTCTTGGTACCTATTGCGTATTGTGACCTCAGTCACGTTAGCCGAGGCGGCTATATCTCTCTGAGTACATTTGACGTGCTGAAGGACGCAGGCTATGTATATAGACGCAGCAGCAATGCCCATGGGGCCCCTACCAGAGGTCAAGCCCAGGCCCCTCGCTTTTTCGAGGATAGCTATCGCGAGCCTCTGCACGTCCTGCGAAAGGTTTAGCTTGTTCACGAGACGTGGTATGAAGTTTATCGATGCCATGGGCGTGATCTTTGCTATCAGCGTCCTCAAGAGGAGCCTGTAGCTCTTGCCTATTTCCCGCTTCTTGATGTTGGAGGTTTGAGCGACTTCATCGAGTGTCCTCGGTATCCTATTTTGTCTACACGCCGCATAAATAGCGGCAGCGACCATACTTTCAATGGACCTACCCCTTATCATCTTCGCCTCTACCATCTTCCTGTAGAGGACAGCCGCGCTTTCTCTCACGTTCCTCGGGAGGCCGAGCTGCGACGCTATTCTGTCGAGCTCAGACAAGGCGTGGGTCAGGTTCCTTTCAAAGGCATTAGATACCCTCGATCTCTGTTGCCACTTCTTCAGCTTGTAGATTTGCATTCTCTTTGCAGGGCTCAAGTCCCTCGAAGACCTGCCGTTTCTGTGCCAGTCTATCACGGTCGAAAGGCCTTTGTCGTGGATCGTGAGAGTCAGTGGAGCCCCAGCCCTAGCCCTCTTACCCTGCTGCTCAGAGTCGAAGGCTCTCCACTCAGGGCCTAGATCTATGAGGCGCTCGCTGATTACGAGGCCACATCGCGCGCAGGCCATCTCGGCGCGATCGTAGTCCCTGAAGAACTCGGTGCTTCCACACTCCGGGCACCTGAACTCAGTCTCATCGGCTAACGAACTCTTCATCCCCTTCATCTCCTTCTGCCTTTCGAAGCGAGTAAGACGTAGACCTTCTTGATGCGCCTCAAATCATCGGGGTCTATCTCGCTCGAGGGCTTTATCAATATGTAGGGCGATGAGATTGGTCCTATGACATCGTAGACAGAGCCTATGATCCGGCTTTTGTCGTCGTAAACCGGGTCGCCTATCTTAGGAAAGGCCTTGGAAAGGCTTTTAGCCACGAGCTTATTGTTCTTGGACAGGTGAAGTACCGATCCTAGAAGGGTCAGGGAACCCCTCATGACAGGGGATATATCCTCGATAACCCAATATAAATGTTTCTTGAGGAGGTTATGTGCCATCCCCTAGGGCTAGTTAGACTGGAATATCAGGAATTTGAGGGCTTTTTGCTACTTCTTGGGCTTCTTCCTCTCCTCTGCGATCTTCTTAGCTATCATCACAAGTATCTCTCTTTTAGGCCCCACCTTCTTGACGGAGACTCTCGACGTCTCCTCCCACCACCAAGCCGGATGGGCCTTCTCCTCAATTATGGGGTCGAGGTTTAAGTCCCGAGCGGCGCGGAGGATCTCATCTATCTTCGGAGAGGGCACGGCAAGTCTCTTGGGGATTTTCCTCCCCTGAGACTCGCTTTTATTGCTGTCCAAGTAGCAGGGGTAGACGACTACCCGGCTCCTATCTCCTAATATGACCTTCACCTTGCCCTTACTTGAGCAATACAGCGTTTACGACCCCGTCTTGACCTGGCCTCGACGTGACCTTGGCAGCTCCCTTCTCCGTCTCAATTACGGCACCCTTGGTTATCACGCCTCGTCTAGAGTAATCGACGCTCGCGGGGTTTTCTCTTATCCTCAAGATCTTGAGCTTGTACACCTTGTTCGTCTCGGGGTCTAAGACATTAGCATAGGTGGCGTACTTGAGGCTTACCTTCTTGTTTCCACCCCTGACCCTCTTGATGATCCTACTCTCCTCCTCCGCTGGTAGGGTTTCGACAGGGTCCCTTCCCATCTCGTATTTCCTCTTCTTCCTGTGGGGCCTTATCTTGCCCCCAGTTGGCTTCTTCAGGTCCCTGCCGTGGTATTGGGGCATCCGACGAGGCACTCCACGCCATTAATGTTATAGCGAAGAGAAAATCTAAAGAGAGGGGTTATAAGTTTTATGCAAATGAAGTGGGGCACATGAGCGGTGAGGTCCTGCTAGCACACGGCGCTGGCGGAACCTTGATGGTCGAGCTCATCAAGAGCTTGATCTTGAGAAACGTAAGCCGAAGAAGGGTGTTTGACGGAGTCGGCCTAGACGACATGGACGATGGGGCGACCATACCCCTTGGTGACTACGAAATCGTGCTGAGCATGGATGGGCACACCGTGGACCCTATTTTCTTCCCGGGGGGCGACATTGGGAGGTTGGCGGCGGCGGGCACGATAAACGACTTAGCGGTCATGGGAGCAAGGCCTTTGGCGATTATGGACTCGATGGTGGTTGAAGAAGGCTTCCCTCTAAGTGACTTAGAGAGGATAATAAAGTCGATGAACGAGACTGTCGAGGAGGTGGGCGCTGCCATAATTCACGGAGATTTCAAGGTCATGCCCAAGGGCAAGGTGGACAAGATAGTCATAAGCACCGCGGGCGTAGGGCTGGCTGAGAGGGGCAAGGTCTTGAAGGACTCCAACTTGAAGCCGGGGGACAGGGTCATAGTAACGGGCTTCGTTGGCGACCACGGCATCGCGCTGGCCTCTGTTAGAGAGGGGATAGAGTTCGAGGCCGATATAAAGTCGGACGTTGCCCCGATATGGGACGTCGTTGAGGCGGCCTTGAAGGTCGGGGGGGTCCACGCTGCCAAGGATCCCACGAGAGGCGGGCTCTCCATGGCCTTGAACGAAATGGCCTCGAAGTCTGGCCTCTCCATATGGGTTAGGGAGAGGGACATACCCATAAGGGAGGAGGTCAAGGCTGCCTCTGAGATGTTGGGGCTAAACCCCCTAGAGGTGACTTGCGAGGGCGTTGCGGTCCTCGTGGTCGACGGCTCTGCGGCTGAAGAGGTCTTAGAAGCAATAAGGAAGACGAGGCACGGAAGGCACGCCTCCATCATAGGCGAGGTAAAGAAAGAGCCCGCGCGCAGGGTCGTGCTCGAAACAGTGGTAGGTGGCAAAAAGCTATTAGAGCCCCCCCTTGGAGAACCGACGCCTAGAGTGTGTTGAGAAGTGGAGGCTGACAGAACCCCAAGAACAATAATCGACTCGAGGATCAAGAAGCTGAGAGAAGCCATGGCCAAGCTGGGTGCTGGAAGCCTCTTGATCTCTCAACCGGAGAACGTGCAGTACGTGACTGGCTTTAGGGCTGTCGGCAATCCACCCAAAACCTCTTGGGTTCTCATACTTGGAGATCGCGAAGAGGTCTATCTTCTAGTTCCAGCTTTAGAGTACTATGAGGCCGAGGAGGAGGCCAAAGCAGCGAAGGTCGTCAAGATCAGCAGGGACAAGAGTACTGCTGAAGGTATCCTCGAGTTCTTAGCGGAGGTGAAGGCTCCAGGGCCTATTTTTACGGACTGCCTACAGGACCGCGACTTGATAGAAGCACTTAAGAAGAAAACGGGGGAGCTGAGGTCCATGCAAGCAATCATAGAGAACTTGAGAGCTAAGAAGGACGAATACGAGGTCTCGTGCATAAAAGAGGCCATAAAAAAGACGATGAAGGGCATAGAAAGAGCGCAGGAAGTCCTACGCGAAGGCGTGAAGGAGACGCGTCTCTTAGCGGAGATAGAGAGGGCGCTATGGGAGGAGGACATAGAAGGCCTAGCCTTCGACGTCATCGTGGCTTCGGGCTTGAGGTCTTCGTACCCCCACGCTAGACCGTCAGCAAAGCGAGTAGAGAGGGGAGATAGTGTCGTAATAGACGTGGGGGTGAGGGTCCAAGGTTATTGTTCGGATATCACGAGAACGTTTATCGTCGGGGGTAATCCAGAGGCGGAAAGAGCCTTGACGTGTGTAATTGACGTACAAAACGCCGTGGCCTTAGACGTAAAGAGTGGGGTTAGGGCCTCTGACCTCAACGCGAAGGCCAGAAAGCTCTTGGAAGATGAGGGGCTACATGAATATTTTCTGCATGGCCTAGGCCACGGCCTAGGCCTTTCAGTTCACGAAAAGCCTATCATATCTTCTTTAAGCGAAGATATATTAGAAGGTGGGAACGTCATAACCTTGGAGCCCGGCGTGTACGTCAAAGGAAGATTTGGGGTGAGGCACGAAGACGTGTTCTTGGTTGGGGAGAACAGTTGCGTGAAGTTGTCGTGAAGGTGAAGAGCGCATGAGGTTCTACCTAAAGGGCTACCTAGTCTTGAGCAAGCGATTAGATGATGTGGTTATCAAGAGACTTTCGGAGCTAATAGGCGAAGCTAACAGGACTTTACTCGTCAAAGGAGCGCCAAAGGACAAGGAAAGCGAAGCAGCGAGGGTGGTCAAGTGGTCAGTGAACGATGAGAGGGTTTACGTCGAAATCGAGTCCGGTAGGTACGTTAGAGCACACGACGCGTTATTTAGATTGAAGAACTACTTGGGCTCGGTGCTAGGAAGGGAGTTCAGAATAGGCATAAGAGGCCTCGGAGCGTCGGCTTACGAAGTCGAGGTGCCTCGCTTTAAGGGCGACCTCCAAGAGGTCTTGAGGCTCGTGGGTAACAAGGGCTCAGTAGAAAAGGTTGGCGAAGGGCTCTTGATAAGGCTCAGAGAGCTGGGCGAGGAGGACCTCGAAGCGAGGCTTGTCGACAGGCTCGTGAAGAGAATGCTAGAGGGTGCCGTCGAGGCCCCGGCAGAGGAGGCGAAGCTGGTCCCCTTCGGCTTCGTGCTTGAGCAGTCGAGGCCGAAGGACATAAGAGTGAATGTCGAGGTCGCCGCAGAAGCTGAGAGGTTGGGATGGATCAAGAGGTTCCCAGCGAAGGGACAATGGATCTTCACGGCCCCCATGGTCGGACTCTTAAAGGTCATGAGGGATCTGATAGTAGAGCAAGTCTGCAGGCCTCTGGGCTTCGAGGAGTGGATGTTTCCCAGGCTCATACCAATGAACGTGCTGGCGAAGCTCTCGAGCTACGTCGAGCACCTTCCGGAGGGCATGTTCTATGTGTGCGTGCCGCCTAGAGACCCCTCCGCTTTCGACGAATACAAAAGGGAGTACGTCCTCAAGAGAGTCATACGTAAGGACTTGCTGAAGGAGATATTGGGCGAGCCCGAGTACGTCCTCGACGCGGTCCAGTGCCCGCCCTTCTATCAGTTCTTCAGCGAGGAAACCGTCAGGCTGGAGGACCTCCCCATAAAGGTCTACGAGTGCATGGGCGGGTGGACGTGGAGGAACGAGGCTGGCGGGGTCGAGGGGCTTGCTAGGACCAACGAATTCTGGCGAATGGAGATGGTCTACTTGGGCTCTCCAAGCGACGTCGCCAGGATAAGGGACGAGGTCGTGTCGAGGACCGTAGAGCTAGTCGACAAGGTCTTGGACCTTGAATGGAGGGTGGTCGTGGGGGCTCCCTTCTACCTATCGAGCGAGGAGGCCAGCAAGAGGAGAGTCGACATCTCCTCGCGTGAGAGGATACCCACATTAGATGTGGAGTGCTACCTGCCTTACAGGGGGGAAAGAGATAAGGCCGAGTGGTTGGAGATAACAGCGGCAAGTATACACTACACCCACTACGTCCTAGCCTTTAAGATAAAGGAGGTCAAGAATCGAGAAATATGGACCGGTTGCGTGGGCCATGGGCTGACTAGGTGGGCCACGGCCTTCTTAGCTCAGCATGGCTTCAACCCTGACGATTGGCCAAGTCGAGTTAGGGAGCTTTATGAGAAGAATGGTCCTTATAAGATCGCCAAGACGTTAGAGTGGCCTTCAAGCAAATAACCACATCGTGCTCATTGAGAGGCCTTGTGCCGTACTTTCAAGACGACCGACGCAAATTATTTGGAGTTGAGGGCGTCAGTCCGCCCATCATATCTCATCGCTTTGCTGCTCTTAGACCGTCATCTCTTCATCCGCCGTGAACTACTCGACTGGAGGGCTATATAGACTTTTAGCGATCGCGGGCGCTGTCAATAACATTAAATTCCGAGTATCGTCAAGAGTATTACAGACATGGTTCGTGGTGTTGAAGGTTGACAAGCGAGGTGACCGTGGGGGCGATAGCCGACGTCCACTCGCCTAAGTACTTGGAGGACTTCAAGAGAGTGTTGAACAACAGCCCCGACGTGGACCTTATGCTCCTTGCTGGAGATATGATATACAAGGGCCGAGTTGAGGAGTACGAGAACGTCTTAAACGCCATCAGAAGTAGGTATGATGGTTGCAGGGTAGTGGCCTGCTTCGGCAACGAGGAGTACGACGACAGAATTGAGCAGATAACGAAAAGCTACAATAGTGTCACGTGGTTAAACGATGAACACACGACGATAAACGTCAAGGGACTTGAGCTAGGCATTTTCGGAACGAAGGGTTGCCTTGACAGGCCAACAGCGTGGCAGAGGAAGAATATACCAAACATAGATCAGGTGTACGAACAAAGGCTCAAGAAGATAGATGAAGCGCTCGCATCCCCGGATTTCAAGAGAGCAAACTACGTGATCCTGCTCTCACATTACTCCACTACGTTTAAGACGCTTGTTGGAGAGCCCCGATGGGCTTGGCCTGAGATGGGGTCGAGCAGACTTGAGGAAGTAGTGGGAAGACGTGGCCCGCACTTAGTCATTCACGGGCACGCTCACAATAGCAAAATCCACGTAGTCACGATCAATAGGACGCAGGTGTACAATGTTTCGTTTCCCGCCACTCGAAAACTGACGATCATCAAGTTACGGAGAGTTGGAGGGGCAGGCGAAGGCATGAGGGGGCAGGCGAAGTTAACGTCGTTTATGACGAGCAGGACTTGAGATTATCTGGTATTTAGTAACGGATACGTAAGGGAGTACATCTTCAAACGGCAACCTTATTTGATGCCAGATATAGTAGTGTAACTCGGTCCTACATGTCTTCTTTAACCTTGGTTCTTGACAAATGCGTTTCATGCAACATCTGTGTCGAAGAGTGCGTTTTCCTCTACAACTTGGGTAAGAGTCCTCGAGAAATAGCGGAAGACCTTTTGAAGGGGGATGAAAGGGTTCGAGGATGTCAATTCCTATGTTTTCTGTGCGGGCTATGCAGAGCTGTGTGTCCAAACCAAGTCGAGGTAGTCGAAATGATGCTCGACAGTCGACGTAACTTAGCTGAGTCGCTCGTGCAACAGAACACGTGTTATAGGATCTATTTTCCCGACGAACCGGTATTCTTGGTCGATGCGCTCAAGGAGCGGATGAACATAAACTTCAGTAGTTACGTTCCGAGAACTTTTAGGTACGCCTTTCTCCCAGGCTGCTCAATGAGCTGCTTCTCGCCCAAAGCGGTCACGAAGTTATATGAGCTCTTAGCTGAGAAGCTGGGGGATGTCGGGGTTCTCGACGTATGCTGCGGCAAACCCCTTTACGATTCGGGCTTGGAGTCGAGGGCGAGGAAGTGGCTTGATAATAGGCTGGTGGTAGAGCTTAAGAAACGCGGCTGCAAAACAATAATCACAGCTTGCCCCAATTGCTTCTATTACCTTAAATCCAAGCTTCCGAGTTTTTACGAAGTAACAACGCCGTACGAGGTCTTAAAGGATTATTTTGAGCGTAAGCCTGAAGGCACGACGTTAACGATCCATGATAGTTGCCCAGATCGCTTTGAAGGGATCTTCGCTGAACAAGTGAGGAAGACCCTTTCTGGGTGCAGGATAATCGAGATGGCGCACTCCAAGAGGAAAACGCTGTGTTGTGGTGCTGGCGGCTTAGTTTCATGTAGCGATACGGCTCTCCCGGTAGCCCTTGTTGAGAGGAGGCTGAGCGAATTTGCAGGTACAGGAGCTTCACTGATGGTTGTTTATTGTTACACCTGTGCCAGTACGTTCTGGAGCCTTCAACAAAGCGTCGAGGTCAAGCACCTCTTGAACCTGCTTCTAAATGTGGAAGACAACTCCGAAGTAGTGAAGCGAGGAGAAGTCGGGAAAATGGTGATGGAGATTATAGTAGGCGGGAGGTGAAGCCATACCTATGATCCCAAGGAACTACGTGAATTTATGAGCCTTGAGGCCGTGCGGTGAAGTCAAAAAGCTCTTGTCATGGTGCTCTCTAAAAAATGAAGTGGGGTTTCAGGAGGGCCTTATGTTCCTCGGGAATTGCATGAATGGTACTAGACCCGTAGCTCTGTAGACCTTGCAGAGCAACGCCCTGTTTTGCCACGAACCAGTGTAGGGGTCCAACGTCTCCAAGTCGTCCAGCGTTAAGACGTTGGCGTTCGATATCCAGTTGCCGTACCACCAGTACTGATCTCCAGGTAGCTCTGGGTACCACCAACTCGCTTCTGCGTTGACGCACCTCGGGTGGATGGCGCTTGAGATCCTAGCCTTCATCAAGATCTTGCCCCTCTTGGTCTCAATCCAGACCCAGTCACCCTCCGCTATCCCTAGCTCCCTTGCGGTGTCTGGGTGTATCTCCACAGTCGGCTCGGGGTGTTGCTCTCTGAGACCCATGCCCCACTGCCTAAGCTCCGCGTGGAACTGCGGCCTGAACCTCCCGCCAGTCCCGAGTATTAGCGGGTACTCCTTAGCCAAGTCGGGTTGTGTTACCGGGCTCTCGTAGGGCTCGATGTAGTAGGGCAAGGGGCTTAAGCCTAGCTTCTTGAATATCGAGACCCAGAGCTCCGCCCTGCCAGTCAGAGTCCCGAAGCCCCTCGGCCTGCCTGTGTTGGGGTTTATGTGCTCGTAGCTCCTCGGGGTCCATGTCGATATCACGTAGAGGTCCTTGGCTTCCTCTAAAGTCAGGCCTATGGAGGCAAGCCTAGCATTATCCGCCTCGTCTAGGGTCTCCCACGGGAATGCGTCCTTCCACTTCTCTGGAGGCAAGAGCCTCTTCGCGAGCTCTCTGAATATCCAGTACTCGTCCTTCCTCTCGCCCAAGGGTTCGATGGCTCTCTCCCACACTGTGAGACCTGGGTGGAAGTCCTCGAAGGTCCCAACGTAGGGCCTCTCGAGAGACTTCGTGCAAGCCGGGAGGACGTAGTCCGCGAACGTGCAAGAGGGGTTCAGCCACCTGTCTATGACCACCGTCAGCTCGAGGTTGGGGCTTTTGAGGGCCTCGTAGACGAGCTTGGTGTTCGGGGCCCAGACTGCGGGGTTGCCGGTCCAAATGATTAAACACTTTATCGGATACGGCTTTCCGGTCAGAATGGTCCTAGCCAAGACTGGCCAGTTTATGCCGAACATGTGCCCAGACACGCAGGGGTTAATCCTCCAGACCCTCCTGTAGTGCGGCCTGACCAAATCAAACATGGGCCAAGCCATTATCGGGAACTTGTCTGCTCCGAGTTGCTTTTTCTTCATCTCCGGGGTCAAGTGGTCTTGGTAGTCGAGGAGGGCCTCTCTCAGGAACATCCTCCCGCCTATCTCTGGGCCTGGCTGAGTCATTATGTCTCCGCCGACGATGTCGAGGTTGCCCGTCAGAATCCTGAGCATGGACCTAGCGATCTCGACGGACATAGAGGCCCTGCCGATCTGGTCTGGGGCCACGCCCCTGTACATGCAGGCCGGCTTCGTCGTCGCGTAGATTTTGCAGGACTCCTCCAGCAACTTCTTCGGCACCCACGTCACGTCGGCCATCTTCTCCGGCGGGTACTCCATTATCCTCTCCTTGAAGGCCGTGAAGGCCGTCTTGCACCTCACCTTCTGCCCGTCGACTGTCTCGATGTCGAAGTAGCCCTCGAGCTCGACCTTGACGTCGTCATCCGGTATGGGCTCGCCACTCAGCGTGTAGAACTGGCACATCACTGGATCCCAGACCACCGGACCTCTCTTCTTGTCTATGGCTATGAACCTGTCCTCCCTACCCCCCTTCACCACATCTTTTTCGGTCAACCACCAATCTATGTCGGTCCTCAGGAGGAGAGGACCATTGGACCACTTCTCAACGAACTCTCTGTCGAAGAGGTTGTCTCTCAACATTATGTACATCCAAGCCAAGAAGACGCCAGCGTCGGTTCCCGGCCTCAACTGCAACCAGCAATCGGCGTTCCTAGCCTCCTCAGTGAACCTCGGGTCCAATACTATGAGCTTGAAGTCCTCTCCTCTCCTCCTCCTCTCCATTAATGCATGCCATTGGAGTGGCAAAGACTCAGACGGGTGTCTGCTATCGAGGACGATGCACTTGGAGTTCAATATGTCTGGCGTGTGAGTGTTAGCTCCAAATATGCAGTATTGCATCGCCACGTCGCACGTAGAGCATACAGTACCGGGGGCCGTCACGTTGCCTGGGTTGCCCAGAGCGAAGAGGAACCTAGACCTAGCCCAGTAGAGGTCCGTCCTGTATGTACCCTCGACAACGGCTATGCACTCTGGGCCGTACTTGTCTATGAGTTCCCTGAGCTTAGCGGCTATCTCGTCTAGGGCTTGCTCCCATGATATTCGTTGCCACTGACCTGAGCCTCTCTCACCGACCCTCTTGAGCGGGTACATGAGTTGCTCTGGGTGGTAGATGAAGTCTATCATGTGGTTTATCCTTTCCTTGCATACGTAGCCCCTGCTCACCGGATGCTCTGGGTTGCCCTCGACCTTGACTATCCTGCCAGTCTTCTTGTTGACGTACACCAGAAGCCCGCACCGGAGCCAACAACCTGGTTCGCCGCTATGGCAACCAGCCTTCTTTATTATAATCTCCTCTTCGGCCATACTTCCATGCCCTACCGCTCTTATGCACTCTTCCTTGTATATAGATTTCTTTAAAAAAGTTGCTCCGCGCCCTTCCTTGCTCGCTGTCCTTCTGTCATTTACTCTGCCCACCGTCTTCTAAAAATGGAAGGAGGGGTGAAGAGCAGAGGATTAAGAGGTACGTCTTCTTAGGACCTTTGACGCCTCATTGTGTCAAGGATGCGCTCTCAAGAAGATATGTTTCTGAATTACGATGTGCAAACATAAAATTTATAAAGTTGTGCTCTTTCCTTTCATTTCCCGAAATGTCTGATTCATGGAGGTAATCGAAGGTGATATTCCTTCCGAGAGCTCAGCTCCCGCCGAAGGTGACTATAATAGTCAGGAAGCTCGACAGCGACGAATATGAAATAGTCACTGAGCCGAAGCTCGATACAACAGTCTTCGGGACTTTCTTGATAAGGCTCAAGCAGTGCGCTAAGGGAGCCAACGTCAAGCTTACGGGAGGCAAAATAATTGTGAGTGGAAGCCTAGACTTCAATGCCATGGTGACGTGCTTAAACCAAGGATCTCCTATACCCGTGGAACTAAAGATGTAATTTACGTGCGATCGCTCTACAATACCCTGCCTCTGTATAGTTTTTCTCCATCCTCAGAAGTCATGTTGTAGAGACAGAAGGGGACCAGAACGCCCTTACCCCTAACCTCGTGAACGCAACATTTCTTCAACCTTTTAAGGTCCACCGTCCACAGGTCTTGGGCGAAGTGACAGCCTATGCAGAAGAAGCCTTCCGGCTTAAGATGTTCGAGTAGTAGCCTGAGCGATGACCCCATGACAGGTGGGTCGGGACGACAATTTGAGCAGCACCCAAGATCCCTTGCAAACTCCCTAGATGCGCCCACTTCGTCGGCCACAGCTTTTAACAGTTCGTCGAAGTCTATGAAGTCGTCCTTGAGTCCGTACTTGTCGACTAAGAGCTCTGCTTCTACGAGCCTATTTATAACCTTGAGCTCGCCAGCACTATAACACGCGTACACCAGTGCGGAGCACCGTGGATCTGGGCATGGCACGGGGATGAAGTCTAAGGCCCTCAAGACCCCTCCGCTCTGGATTTGGAGTTGTAGTTGCACGTCGCTTATCGTCGTCCTGTCTAGCGGGTCGAAGAGGGGCTTGGGGTATCTGCCTAGGGCTGCAAATGGTTGGAAGTTCACTCCTACGGCTCTCTTCGAGACGGCATACCTTACCAAGTCCCACAACTGGCCGTCGTTGACCCCCTTAACGACCGTCATCGCCAAGGTAACGCCTAGCCCTGCCTTTGTGCAGTTCTCAAGTGCCTTTTCCTTGATTTTTGTCAAGTCGACCCCCCGAAGCGTTAGATGTACATCTGGTGTAAAACCGTCGAACTGCAGATAGACTCCTCTAAGACCTGCATCGGCCAGCTCCTTGGCCAGCTCGGGCTTTTTGGCCAACTCAATGCCATTGGTGTCGACTTCGATGAGTTTGAAGCCCAAGTCCCTCGCGATGGTCACGATCTCGGGCAGGTCTTCCCTGATCGTGGGTTCTCCGCCGGAGAGCTGCAGTGCCGTGGGGCCTCCCTCGAACCATAACAGCTCCCTCAGCATATCCTCGACCTCGTCGGCCGAAGGCATCCACGTGAGCTCGCTCCGCGAGTCCGCGAGGCACACGGGGCACATCAAGTTACAGGAGTCGGTGACCTCCACTATGGCTAAGCAAGTGTGTTGTCGATGCTCTAGGCACAGGCCGCAGTCGTAGGGGCAACCCTTAATAGTCTCTTTTATTCTGGGCTTGGCTGGTCGCCCGTTCGTCGAGAACCTGAGGGCCCTCCTATAAAGAGTTAAGTCGCTCCAGAGGAGAGCCTTGAAGGGTCCATGCACTGGACAGGTCTTCTCCATGTACACCTTGGAGCCGTCAGACGTTATCTCAGCTGGCACGCGCGTCAAGCACTTTGGACAGAGGCTCTCGGTGCGCTCGAGGCCCTCCATACGGAGGAGCTGAAGACCTCTACACGTATAAGCCTTACTTCATGTTCTTCGGCGCGATGGGCGCATGCTCTCCATGACCTGGCGCTTGACCTCTTCCATCCCATATTTATCTTCTCCGCTGGCCTGATAGCCAAGGCCTGCCGAGTAAACCCTCTTGATGTTCCTGAGGAGCTGGTTATTGTTCTGCCTTACCGTATCGCTGAAAAAGTATATAGGGCTCAAGTACAGAGTGCCTGCGACGGAGATGAATTTCGAGGAAGATCTCAAGAGTTGCATGGGTAAGGTACTGAAAGGAAGAGAGGTAATATACGCGTTTCTGGGAAGGGTGTATGAGAAGGAGGTCGACGAAGAATTTCTCAGAGCCTTAATCCATCGTATGGACCTACTCTTAGCGTTTGAGGAGATGGCTGGTGTCGACGTCAACTTGAAAGAGGGCTTTAAGGGGCTCCGCGCCTACCTCAGCGGAGCAAGAGATAGGGAGCTGAATGAAGTCCTGCTTGAGCTAGCCGCGGACTATGCAAACCTGTTTCTAGGAGTGGGCTATGCATATCATAAAAAAGGTATACCGCACCCGTCAGAGTCAGTTTACTTGACAGGCTACATGTATCAAGACGTTATCGATGAGATCTTTGATGCCTATCTCGAGGCAGGAGTGACAAAGTCGCCGGAATTTAGAGAGCCCGAAGACCACATCGCATTGGAGATGTACTTCATGGCGTACCTCTGCACGAAAGCCCTTGAAGCCTTGGATGCCGGGGATCTGCAGAGTCTTCGAAGACACCTCAAGAGGCAGAGGGATTTTCTCACCAATCACCTGTTAAAGTGGGCTTTAAAGCTCGCCGACGATGTCATTGAGAACGCCAATACCATGTTTTACAAGGCCGTAGGAAAGATAACCAAGGGACTTCTGACGATGGAGGGGGAGGTCCTCGAATGGCTCGCCAGAGGGCTAGAGGCCTGACAAAATATGGGTAAGGTAAGTGAGCTTCACGCAGATGCTTACGTAGTTCTCATCACAGTTTCTCTAAGAACACGTCACCTACGTTCACGTCCTTGTCGGTCGTGAAGACCCCCAATACTTTCTCCTTGTAACCACTTTTCTTGACCTTGATGAGGTACTTGTGGTTCCACTTTAATCCTTTAAACCAAAAGTCGCCAAGTTCATCGGTTTCCACCTCGTATTTCTCGTTAGTGTATACATCCAATGCGGTTACGTGCGCACCGATTATCACTTCCTTTTCCTCTGGGTCCACCACGCAACCCGATATGAAGGGCCTTGGTAGGTTTAAGTAATAGACCCTAGGCTTCGTGTCGTATTCTGGATTCAACACCTCGGCCTTAGTCATGAGTTCCCTGATCTTGGGGTCACTATCGTCGCCATATGTTATCGCCTCCGTAGGACACGCGTCGACGCATCTTGGTCCATACTTCCACTCCGGGTCGTCGAGCAGGTGTGCGCACAAAGTGCACTTCTGGGCTATGCCTAGGGAGTCGTTGAAATATATGACGTTGTATGGGCACACCTCGATGCAGAGCGGCTTCGTCCTCAGCTGTTTGCACCCATCGCACTTGCCTGGATCTATTAGCACTATCCCGTCGGCCCTCTTGCTTATAGCCTTCGTCGGGCACACCTTAATGCAAGGGGCATTGTCGCAATGCATACATAACCGGGGTACATAGGTCACTTTGACTTTAGGTATGGAGCCCCTCTCCATTCTTTCGACCTTGATCCAGAAGTGCCCATACTCCGGCTGCGGCCTTGCGTATGGGCTCCAGTCGTTTGCGACGTGTTCGTCCTTGCATGCAACGACGCAGCACATGCACCCGATGCACTTCTCGACGTTCACTACCAAGACTTTACCCATGCCCTCACCCCCCTAACCGACGACATAAGCCTCCGTTGTCGGACCTATTATAGGGTGCATCTTCTTCTGGAAGGCCTCGGGGTACTTCTTCATGAACTCCAAGACGTTGACTTTCTTCACCCCAACCAGTATGCCGGAGCATATCTGCTCTGGGACCCTTATCACTTCACCGCGCTTGTACTTATAGGATGATGCTGGTATTATCAGGTTTATGGCCCCTCCTCTGTCGATCTTGTGATCAACGCTTATCATGTCCACTCTGGCGCCATGGTCTATAGATATGACCCCAGGCTTTATCCTCTCTGTGACTAAGACCCCGGCGAGAATAGCCCCTAGGTCGTTGTAAATCATCACTACATCGCCCGTTTTGACGTCAAGTCTCTCGGCATCGATTGGATGTATCCAGACGGCCTCGTAGAAGTATCCGTCAGGCCCCCTGATCTTGTATATCTCCCTAAGCCATATTATCTCATCGCCCTGAGAGTGGAACCGGTATCTAGGATGGTTTGAGCACAATAGGAAGGGGTACTTCTCCCTCTTCGAGGACGTCGGCAGATCGTCGTGGTTTATCCAGCGGGCTACCGGAGGCCTCTCCTTGTCGTTGGGCGCATACTTCAGCACCAGCTGCGACACCATCTCTATCTTGCCAGTAGGCGTTTCCAGCCCGCTACCCGTCTTGTAGAACTTGCTCATGAAGCTGTCGTAGGCATCGTAGCCGAATCTCTTCTTTATTTCGACCCACTCCTCCCACGTGGGGTGGCTGTATAGCAATATCTTCCTCTTCTTGAACTCCTCCCACGTTATCCCGTACTTCCTCTTGGCCAAGGTCTTCTCATAGAAGCTCTTCTGTATTGACTCTGGGTCTGGGAAGGCCTCAAGGAGCTCCGGCTTGTTGAACTCCTGCGCAAGCCTCTGAGCTATCATCCTATGGATCTCATAGTCGCTCCTTGACTCCCCTATGGGTTCGATGCACTTGTCGTGGTAAGCGAAGCCGTTTATCTCAGAGCGGCCTACTACGACTAAGTCGGCCACCTCGAAGTCTGTTAGAGCTGGGAGCACCAAGTCTGCGAACAGCGCGTCGTTTTCGAACCACGGATGTATCACGAGGTGGAACTCTATGTTCGGGCTCCTCAGTGCCTCTATGTACTGGTACCCGTGCCAGCACGTGGTGTAGCAGGCGTTCTCGTTCCATATGGCTCTGATGCCCGGATGATCGTCTCTTGGCGGATATTTGTACTCGACGAAGAGGTCCTCCACTCTATTGAGCTGGGAACCTGAACACCACCACTTCAGTGGTGGCCTCATTATCGCATCTGGGACCAGCACCTTTATCAAGGGCACTGCTGGTGGAGGGTAAGCCCTGTTCGCGTAATCGGCCCTATCGATGTAAAGGGTCTCCCGGGTCTCAGCGGTCACCTCGGGGTATGTGGGCAACGCCGCTATGTCCTTAATGTTAACTCTCTGCGATATCCAGAACCTCAAGAACTGCCTTCCAGGCTTACCGAGCCCTTGCATAGCTAGAATGTAGGCCTCTATTCTACCGACCACGTGCGAGTAGGGTCCTCTGACCTTAGGCCCACCGTACACCACAGCCAGCGACGTCCTTTTCTTGGCCCAGAGCCTGGCCAAAGCCTTTATCGTCCAAGATGGGATCCCCGTTATCTTCTCGGCCCATTCAGGGGTCTTGGGGATGCCGTCGTCCTCGCCCAAGACGTGCTTCTTGAATTCTTCAAACCCGATGCAATGGGTCTCCACGTACTCCTTGTCGTAGAGCCCCTCCTTGATCCACACGTAGGCTATGGCCAAGTAGAGGGCCGCGTCCGTGCACGGGTTTATCGGAATCCATCTATCTGCCCACACAGCCTCAGAGTAATTTAAGTCCGGTGAAATGCCGATGATCTTTATACCAGCCTTCTTGAGAGCCTCGCACAAGTGAGAGACGTGAGAGCTAAAACCAGCGGCCGTCGTTTCCGGGTCACAACCCGAAAATATCACGACCTCGCCGTACTGAAGCACGTTGTCCCATGTCCCGTCTTGGTAGGGCTCCCCGAGCGTTGGGTCGAAGCCCCACACAAGCTTGGCCCCCCAGTAGTAGCCCTCCCAGCTGTCCGGGTTCCTCACTTGCTGAGTCCAGCCCGTCCCGAGCTTGTGGAAGAGCATGTGTCCATAGAAGTGTAGCGTGTGGAGGAACCCCGACTGGCCGTGGCCGTCTGCCTGTACTAGTATGGGCGTAGTGTCACCATATTTCTCCTTTATCCGCTTAATCATGTCGACAACTATCCTCAATGCCTCGTCCCACGAGATCCTCACATAACCGGATTTCCCCCTATTCTGCGGGTTCGGGTTGTCAGGACTCCAATCAATTCTTTTCAACGGATATTTGACTCGCGTGGGCGCGTACACTCTGTTCTTGTAAGCCAACATGTGTGGGTGGGGGACGGCTTTCCTCGGCCTCGTGAAGATCCCTCTATCGGTCTTGATTTCCCATAACCTGACGTCGTCCGGTATGTGGCAGGGGAGAACCCTTATGATTCTGTTGCCCTTCACGTGCACCTCCATAGGAGGGGGAGAATAGCAGAAGCCGCCAAGCCCCGAGGGCAAGTACTCAACCCTGATGCCGTCTTTAGCCGCTTTAAGCTTTTCAACCTGCTCTTTGGACACCTCCTTTAGGGGAGCGTGAAGGCCGCTTGGCAAGGCTTCTTTGAGTATCTCGTAAAATGAAGGAGGCGGAACCATAGCTCTTCGGAAGCAATTTCTTTCTTGAGTACGCCATATAAGCTCTACTCCGGTGAAGCGCGTAAAACAAGGTGGTCGATAAGTTAAGGTTGCTCAACGTGTATGAGCACAAGCTTATCGTAAAGATCAAGTTAAGATCTACCGGCATGCGTGACTTCGTGGTTCCCAAAGGCCGTGGCTACGAAGGCTCGAGTACTACCACTCCGAGTAAGTGGCCTCTATCTTTAGAGCTCTCAAGAAAAGTTCATCGTGCTAGGCCGTAAAAATGAGGCAAACTGACATTAGGGGTTTGCCCGTGAGGAAGCTACATCCCAAGGTACGCCTTCTTGACATAGGCGTTGTTCATGATCTCCTCCGACGGCCCCTCCAGAACCAGCCTGCCGTTCTCGATCACATAAGCTCTCGTCGATATTTGCAGCGCGAGATGCGTGTTTTGCTCCACGAGGAGTATCGCGATCCCCTCAAGCTCGTTGATCTTCTTTATAGTGTCGAATATCTGAAGTGTCACCCTAGGGGCTACTCCGAGCGACGGCTCGTCGAGGAGGAGCAGCTTGGGCCTCAGCATCAGGGTCCTCGCTATGGCGAGCATCTGCTGTTCCCCTCCGCTCAAGGTCCCAGCTATCTGTTTTCTCCTTTCTTTGAGTATGGGGAAGAGTTCGTAGACTATTTGAAGCGTCTCCTCCCTCTTGATCCAAGCGTGAGGTAGGTAGGCACCCATCTTCAGGTTCTCCTCGACAGTCAAGTGAGGGAAGAGCCTCTTCCCCTCCATGACGTGACCTATGCCCATTGCCGCCCTCTTGTGCGGCTTGAGCCTCGTCACGTCCTTGTCGCAGAAGATGATTCTGCCGCTTTTCGGATATATTATTCCACTTATGGTCCTAAGCAACGTCGTCTTCCCAGCGCCGTTGCTGCCGATGACCGTTACTATCTCCCCCTTAGATACCTTCATCGTGACGTCCCAGAGCACTTGGAGGTCCCCGTAACCCGCGTTCACCTTCTCTACCTCGAGCATAGGTATCGCCTCCTACACGAAGATCCTCTGGCCTAGGTAGGCCTCCACAACTCTAGAATCGTTGACCACCTCTCTGGGCAACCCCTCTGCTATAACCTTTCCCTGATGAAGGACCACGATCCTTTCGGCCAATGACATCACCACCTTCATCACATGCTCGGTCAGCATTATGGTAACCCCGCTCTCGTGGATTTTCCTGACGAGCTTTACCATTTCGTCGATCTCCGATGGGTTCAGACCTGCAAATGTTTCGTCGAGCATCAGGAGCTTGGGGTTGGTCGCCAAGGCCCTCGCCAGTTCACATCGCCTCCGGTAGTTGAAGTTGAGCTTGCTTATTGGCTTGTTCGCCTGCTCCTCGAGCTTGAGGAAGCTCACTATTTCCTTGGCCTTCTCCTTGGCCTCCCTGAGTGACATGCCTGCACCGAGCGCCCCGACCATCACGTTCTCGAGGAGTGTCATGCTCATGAATGGCCTGGGGATCTGGAAAGTCCTAGCCATGCCCATTCTGCACAACTTGTGGCTTGGCAGGCCCGTTACGTCTTTGCCGTCGAAGAAGACCTTGCCAGATGTTGGAGGGTAGAAACCCGTGATGCAGTTGTAGAATGTCGTCTTTCCAGCGCCGTTTGGACCTATGATGCCAACGAGCTCCCCCTTATCTACCTTGATGTTCACACCATCTAGCGCCACGACACCGCCGAAGTGCTTGGATAGCTCCTTAACCTCGAGCAAGGCCATTCACGTCACCTCCCGAGCAACTTCAATAGATCTGCTTTCACAGGGCCCCAGCCCTCCCTGATCACGGTCTTCACGACCCCCCATATGCCCCTCCTAGCGACGAAAAATACTACCATGAAAATAGCCCCGAAAACCACTAAGTCCAAGCCAGCCTTCCACCCGAATGTCACCCTCAAGTACTCCCCAAGACCGACCTTTATCGCGGCACCTATTATCGGACCGATGATCGTCCCCACCCCTCCTATGATGGTCATCAGTATCGGATCTATCGACGTGAACAGCGTCAGCACCCCTCCGGGGTCCAGAGATGGGTCTATGTATGAGATAAAGACTGCGTAGAGCGCTCCGGCGGCTCCGGCCATGAAGGCACTTATGAACATCGCCATCATCTTTAATCTAAAGGTGTTCACGCCCAAGGAGGCCGTTGCGTCCTCGTCGTCCCTTATGGACTGGAGCATTAGTCCATAACGCGACTTAGATACCGCATAGACCACGTAGGCGGAGACGAGCATCATTGCTAGGGCGATGTAGTAATACGGGAGCTTTTCTGCGAAATCTATGGTGAAGAGGGGTGTTTCGACCTTGGGAGGGGTTGGCACCGTAACCCCCAGGGCCCCTTGGGTGAAGTCCGTGTTGGCTACGATGAGCCTTATCACCTCTGTTATCGCCAACGTAGCTAAGGCGAAGTAGGGTCCTCTTAGCCTGAAGCAGAGAGCCCCCACAGCTAATCCAACCATAGATGCTATGAAGCCACCTATAAATATGGCTGGCCAAGGATTGTACCTGAAGAAGTCGACGTAAAAGGTTAGCAATGCTAGTGTATAAGCCCCCGAGCCGAAGAAGGCGGCGTGTCCCAGAGACGGCTGACCAGCGTACCCCGCGAGTAGATTCCACGCCTGAGCCAACGTCGCAAATATGAGTATGAGCACTAGCACCTGTATCAAATAGGTCTGGCCAGCTATGGGCATCGGGGCTAGGACGGCAGCTATTATCAGGGCTATGGTTACCGCGGACACCACGTCGATTTTCTTGCCCCCGAGCTTGCTCATGCGATCACCTCTTGCCAAAAAGCCCCTGGGGCCTGAAGAGGAGCACCAACACGAATATCGTGAAGCCCACAGCGGGCGCGAGCGCTGACGGTACCTGTATTGTTGCGACTGACTGGGCTATACCGATTATTAAGCCACCAAAGAAGGCCCCCAGCACGTTGCCAAGCCCGCCTAGCACGGTTATTATTAGAGCGTAGAGCGTCAGGAGTATCCCAACGTAGGGGTATATGTAGAATATGAGCGCCAATATAGCCCCTCCGCAGCCAGCCAATGCTATCCCAAGGCCTCCTCCGACGAGCCTTATCCTGTCGACGTTTATCCCGAGAGACTCTGCGGCCTCGGGATCTTGTGTGACGGCTCTGATCGCTATGCCCACTTTAGTCTTGGCCAAGAAGAGTTGCGTCAGAACTATGAGCGCTATGGTGAGGGAAAAGGCGACGAGGTACTTCCCGTCCATCGATAAGGGACCTAGCTTGTAGACCCCGTAGGAAACGGGTATCCACCTGTAATCGCCGCCCCACAAGGCCTGAGCGACGTTCTCTATGAATATTGATAGACCGAATGTGAGGATTATCGACCCCATCATCTCCCCGACGATGTGCTTGAATATGAACTTCGTGATCGCCATGCCCAGGATGAAGAAGAGCGCGAATGCCACGGGGATGGAGATCAGCGGATCCACGTTGAGCAGGCTCCACAACCAGAAGGACGTGAACATCCCGAGCATCGCGAAATCGCCGTGGGCTAAGTTCTTGATGCCCATGACCCCGAATATCAGGCTCATGCCCATTGCTATGGTGGCGTATATGCTGCCCAATACCACGCCGTTGACGGCGTTAACCAGCGCGAGCTCGAAGGGCACACTCCCACCGTTACCAGCTGCAATGAGCTTCAGAGGACGCGACGCGCTAAATAAGCGCGATAGAGCTTGATTTATAAGCCTTACTCCCGGCTCCAGAAAAGGCGCTCGGATATCTCTTGCGATCACGTCCTTTGTTCAAGAAAACTTATAAGTCCCAAAGGAAGAAAGAAAATACACTGTTAGTTTGGAGGTCACTGAAATGGGAAAGGTGGAGAAGGCCTCCATTGCCGTGGCCGTGATAGCGATAATAATCGCTGCTATAGCCATATACTACGCCTCGTCAGTGACGGACCTCAGCCGCAAGGTGGATAGCCTAAGCGGCCAAGTATCGACGTTGAGCAACAAGGTCTCCGAGCTTGAGAAAGCCTTGGGCGCCATGGCTCCTCCAAAGCCACCTCTCGAGGAGTTACTTAAAGGCTTCACACTTAGGGTCGGAGTGTGCTTACCACTGTCGGGGGCTCTGGCGGCCTTCGGGGAGTCCGGGTTGCGAGGCGCTTTGTTTGCAACCGAGGAAATAAATGGCGCTGGCGGAATACTCGGAGCCAAGATCGAGCTGATAATCGAGGACTTCGCGGGCGACCCGAAGGTAGCTGTGACTGCCACCGAGAAGCTCATAACGGTTAACAAGGTGCATGTCCTGAGGGGCTACTTCACTAGCAGCGCTGCCATGGCTGCAATGCCCGTGGCCGAGAAGTACAAGACGCCAGTCCTCTCCATCGGAAGTAGTGCTAAGGAGCTCTGCATGCAGGGGTGGAAGTACTGGTTCAAGACTCCGCCTAATAGCACGATGTTCTCCATAGTTGCCGTGGACTTCCTCACGAAGTGGGTGGAGCCCCAGCTGAAGCTGGGGAGGCCGTTGAAGGTCGCCATCATTCACGAGAACACGCTCATGGGTGTATCCGACAAGAACGAGTTCTTGAACGTGACTAAGAGCAAGGGACTCAAGTGGGAGATCGTGGCTGTGGAGGCCTATCCGTCCGGCGCTCTCGACTTCAAGCCCCTCCTAGAGAAGGTTAAGGCGGCCGCGCCTGACGTCATAGCCATATCTGGGTACTTGACGGACACCGTGCTCATAGCCAAGCAGGCCAACGAGGTAGGGCTCAAGGCGATATGGATAAGCATCGGAGGCGCAGGGATGCAGACCCCCAAGCTCATCGAGCTCGCTGGCGAGAACGTGAAGTACTGGTTCGTGTGCAACGAGTACTGGTACGACAGAGCCTACCCCAACAAGCAAGCTGGCTACGAGGTCTCCAAGAAGTTCATGGCTAGGTACGGCTATCCGCACGACTTCCAGTCGTGGGCGGGCTACGCCGGCATGTACATGCTCAAGCTGGTGATAGAGGACCTCGCGAAGCAGAACCCAGACGCGTTAAAAGCGGCCTTTGAAAAAGATGACGTAGCCACGATACGGGAGATGATAGCGGAGGGCCTCAGGAAGTTCAGGCTCTACATAGACTGGCTGGGGGAGATATACTTCGAGCCCAACGGGCAGATGGCGTACTCGATCAGCGGACCAGCTATGGGATGCACTGTTCTGCAGGTCCAGCCCGCATCGCCCGGCGACCTGTGGTACGACTCCAAGAGCGGGTTGACGTTCCACACGGTGTGGTCGCCTGTATATAAGACGGCCGACCCGATATTGCCACCACGCTAAAAAGCTAGCCTTTACAACCAATACCTTTTTTCCCCCAAAGACAGGATAACCTTAGACTATGATCTTACTATATATACCATATACTATTCATACCGCATTAAGCCGTGAAGGGCTGCTGAAATGGCTGAGACTTGTTGTGTCAGAGGTCATAAGCATGAGCATCGATTGCAAGATCACGAGCACTTTATAACTAAGAAGGAGCAAGGTCGTTGCATCTGAGGATTATGAGACGCGCGAAAACGCTGATGTAGAGTAAAGATAAGAGAGGCTGTGCTGAAGTGGTCGTTCTGGCGGTTCTAAGCCTTGGTTCGCGAGGGGGTAATGAAGCCTTGTCCTTAAAAGTGCTGGTGTTCCCGTTCAATAGCCTGATACTGAGCGACATGGTCCTCAGGAGGGGGCACAAACCCCTCACATCGATGGAGGGCATTGCTAAGAGGGTTCAAGGAAAGGGTATCGATAGGCCCCCCTTTAACATACGTGATGAAGATCTAGCCACGTCGCTAACAGTCGCTCCAGCAGACATGCCTGCCGGGGCCAAGGGCAGGATAGCTCTCTTGATGCCCCTCGTCCGCGAGGCCGAGGCCGCAGTGGTGATGAAGGACGCCGAGGCCTCCTTCGGACCCTCTGGTTGCCTGAGGGCGAACATGGCGTTGCTGTACGAGTTGAAGAAGAAAGGCATACCAGTTCTTGAGGTGGAGGAACCCAAGGATGGTGCTAAGGCCGCGGAGCTTCTAAAGAAGATGGACGCGTTCCTTGGAAAGCCCCGACCTCTTGACCCTCCAAAGCCATCAACCCCAGCTCACCTCACAGAAATCGTGAGAGCCTATCCTGCAGTAAAAGCGCCTTCGAATCCCTCGGCTCCGTTCAGGATAGCGGTTTTAGGTTGCGGGCTTGAGTACTCAGGAGTTTTCAGTGAAGTCGTTGAAGCTGTGAGAAGCGTAGGAGCTGAGGTCTACATACCAGAGTACTCCAAGGAAAAGGTCAGGATGGTTGAGGACGTCTTCGGCTTTAAGCCCGCAAGCGGGGATCTAAGGGCCTTGCTGGCACAGGCGTTATCGTTAGCGGAATATAACATGGGGGTCAAAGGAGCTATTGTCATGACGTGCTTCAGATGTGGTGAAGGGAGCCTCGTCAGGCACGTCGTCAGGTCGTTTATAGTCGAGAGGCTCAGAGTCCCAGTGATAGCATACTCGTTTACTGAGAGGACCAGAGCTCACAACCTCTACTTGAGGGTTGAGGCCCTTTACAATTTGGCCTCTAAGAGGAGGCTCTACAGACCCCCAGTGAAGGGGCTCGCGCTTGGCGTAGATTCTGGCTCGACGACCACGAAAGCTGTCGTCTACGATGGTAAGGAGGTCTTGGGATGCTCGTGGAAGCCTACGATCGACATAGAGAGGGACGTGGAGAAAGTCGTGAACGAAGCTTTGGAAAAAGCGGGATTATCGTTGAGCCAGATAGATGCCATTGGCGTCACAGGGTATGGAAGGTTTAAGGCGAAGGGATTACTGAAGAGGGCCTTTGAGATCGACGACGTAAATTCGAGCGCTCTAGGGGCGCTCCTATTGACGGGGGCCAAGACTTGTCTAATACTGGACATAGGCGGGATTGACAGCAAAGCGGTCTCGATTAAGGACATGGTTCCCACGGGCTTTACCATAGGAGGCACGTGTGCAGGCGCTTCGGGGAGGTTCTTAGAGGTCGTTGCCTCTAGGCTTGGAGTAGACGTTGGAAAGCTTGGTGAGATGGCCCTTGAAGGCAACACTTCTAAGGTCAAGCTGAACGCCTACTGCGCCATATTCGGCCTCCAAGACGTTGTGGCCTTGCTGGCTAGGGGCGCTAGCAATAATGATGTGGCCGCCGCTGTATGCAGGAGCGTCGCAGAGCAGTTCTACGAGCAGTTCATGGGCGATGTGGACGTTGTCAACCCGTTGATCCACGTCGGGGGCACGTCGTTGGTTAAAGGGCTCACGGAGGCTCTCAGGGGCGTGACGGGGCTCGAGGTCCTCGTGCCCAAGTACTCTCAATTTGCTGGAGCCGTAGGGGCCGCGGCCATGGCTTTGAACACGAGGTGCTAGCCTTGGCGTGTGTCTTGATAGCTCTCTTACCGAGCTCTAGGCTAACTCCATCGGCATTAGCTTCGGCCATATCATGGCTGGGGCTACCCCTCAAGATAAAGCTCTTTGGGTTTGGCCTCGCGGTTGAAGGCTCTGAAGAGGACGTTAAGAAGGCCGTAGAACTGAGCTGGTGCTTAGACGGCGAACATGTGCTCGTCAAGCCAAGAGGTTTCCCCGTCGTCGACGAGAGGTTTATGGACCCCATGTATCGCGGTTGGGGCACCATGAGGCGAAAGGGCTTGCTACAGCTGGACTTCGAATTAGAGCTGGCTGAGAATCTTGTTGAATCTGCAGGCATTGCTATAAGAAGACGAAAGACGAAGATCGTCGAGTGCAAGCACGTGAGGGGATACGTGACAGCTCTCGTGATCGAAGAGGGAGACGAGAAATACGTGTACTGCCCAGAGTTGAGATTCATGGGCGATCACGCATGCAGTGGCAGGTGTCCCTACGGGAAGGTCGTTATGTGGGCTTGAGCTAGCAAAAAGTCCTGTCTGGTGCTCTCCAGACGCGCCAACATCTCTCAACATTATCAAGCTCTAAGCTCTTTCACGTAGTTTTGATGCGTATGTGGGATTATAATTCTTAGAGACGAACCGGGGTTCGTCAATCGCCTTCTTCATAGTAATGCTGACTGGCTCGATAAAGTTTTAGACGCCGTTTCTCTCTAGCTTGGGATGGGTGAAGTGATTTGACTTCGCACGAAAAGGCGAAAGAGGCTCCTAAAGAGGAAATCAGACCCGAGGAAATAGTAGAAGATTTGTGGAGAGACCTTTATGAGACTAGGTGTAAACTCGCTTATGGTCGTAAGACTTTACCGATTGATGAAGTTTTGTTCGTGCAAAAAGGTTAGACAGCGAAGAGATCCTTTAATGATTTGATCTTTATATCATTGCTTAAAATGGCTCAAAA
>Ga0326760_1000182_pt1 | contig 36590 bp, 36 predicted proteins | sample GCREP_S_FD_207668 | JGI IMG/M metagenome (GOLD analysis project Ga0326760, IMG submission 207668) | Hot spring sediment microbial communities from Geyser Creek Basin, Yellowstone National Park, WY, United States - GCR.EP_S | ecosystem: Environmental > Aquatic > Thermal springs > Near-boiling... | reverse complement strand
TTAGGGACGCAGACATAGTCGTAAACACTGCGATGTATGGCGGCCACCAGTACTACGAGGAGATGCGCCGGATAAGTGAGAAGCACGGCTATTATCGTGGAGTAAACAGTACAGAGTGGAACATGGTCAGCGACTACCACACAATCTGGGGCTACTACCAGTGGAAGCTAGCAATGGACATAGCGGGGGAGACAGAGGAATACGCGCCAAACGCCTGGCTAATACAGCTAGCAAACCCAGTATTCGAGCTGACGACCCTAATTGCCCGGGAAACAAGGGCTAGGGTTATAGGGCTGTGCCACGGGCACATGGGATACAGGGAGATAGCCCACACTATTGGCCTGGACCCAGACAAGGTGGACTATGAGGCCATAGGGTTTAACCACGTCATATGGCTTACTAGGTTCAGGTACAACGGGGAGGACGCTTACCCACTCATAGACAAGTGGATAGAGGAAAAGGCTGAAAGGTACTGGCGGGAGTGGAGGAAGACGCAGGTAAACCCATTCGACATCCAGATGTCTCCGGCGGCTGTAGACATGTATAGGCGGTATGGCTTGTTCCCTGTTGGGGATACTGTGAGGGGAGGCACGTGGATGTACCACTGGGACTTGGAGACAAAGAAGCAGTGGTTTGGGCCGACCGGCGGCCCAGACAGCGAGATAGGCTGGGAAATATACCTGACCCATGGCGAGGCCTGGCTAGAGGAACTAGAAGAAGCTCTCAAAAACAACAGCCCGCTTGCGCCGATGTTCCCCAAGGGATTGACGGGCGAAACAATAGTTCCCCTGATAAATTCACTCATACACGACGAGCCCGGCACATACCAGGTAAACGTCCTAAACATGGGGGCAATAGAGGGGTTGCCAGACAGCATAGCTGTAGAGATACCAGCGGCCGTAGACGGGAAAGGGGTGAAGCGTCCACAGGGGCTAAGGCTACCGGGAAGAATAATGAAGCTCGTACTCTGGCCAAGGATGCTAAGGGCAGAAATGGCCATAGAGGGCTTCCTAGAGGGCGGGTTCCAGGTCCTAGTCGACTGGCTAATGCTCGACCCAAGAACAAAAAGCGAGAAACAAGCCGAACAAGCATGGCAAGAAATACTATCCATCCCCGGAAACGAAGAAATGAAAAAACACTACAGATAGTTTTTCCCCATGTTCCGTCATCACGCTACTCGTTCTTTCACATGGATCGATCGTTTTCATTCTTGAGGACACAAATAGGAAGGTTTTTGTAGCGCAAGCTGAGATGAATGAAAGTTAATAATGACGCGTAATGCCTGTTTCAGAATTGCCTGCAGACAAGGGTAACGTTGACGGCAAGTGAAATTAACTCAGCTTCTGCGAGAGAGCCACTTAGCGCTAAACAAACCCCAACAATCTGCAAGGCTTTAGCGAGACTCGCAGAACTGACGCGGACTTCATAAGGAATAGAGCGGGTCAAGAGCACAAGAAGAGATCCGGTAGCAACCAATCCTCAGCAAGGGCAGAAGCGGTGTGACACGTAAGCCTTATCGTCTACTCTTTTTCTCTCCTCGTCCTGAGCTCAGCTACGAGAACATTCACAACATTATCTCTTAAGGAGTCGAGGCTTTTCTTCAAGTAGTCCATGTCTAATTCTATCTTCTCGATTCTCTTCTCCAGAGAGCCAATCCTTGCCTCTAGTCTCTCTTCTAGAGAGCTTATCCTCGCGTCATATTTCTCATAGATGGAACCTATCCTATCATCGAGGGAGTTTATCTTTGCCTCAAGGCTCTTCTCTAGAGAGCTTATCCTCGCCTCGAGGGACGAGCTCATCTGGTTCATCATTAATATTCCTACCTCCCAGTCGCTGAGTTTTTTCCCTGCTAATGCCTTCTCTGCCACCTTCTTCACGTATTCGGCTAGAATCCTCCCTACTATCCCAGTAGCCACCGTTTCAGCCAACAATGTAATCTAGCACTAAGCTTATATAAAAAGCTTCTTTACCCAGAAGCAGGCAAGCATTACCCTCATCTTTAATCCCTTCAGAAACCAAGTACACTTGTAAATGACTACCAGAGGAACTATCCACCAGTTCTGAGTTGCAAGCATAAGGGAAGCGCGCGCTGAATATTTGTGTCAATCACTGCCTCCGGCAATGTTTTCACCCAGCCCTTTAGCGATTATCCCTTCAATTTCTTCCGGAGTAAGGGGTCTTCCAGCTCTAAAAGTTTTTCTCCTCAGAACTTTTTTCTCCATAATGATTCTCCCTTTTTCATCCACATACATGTCTAGGTAGTCGCCTTTCTGTAGTCCCAATGCCTCACGTATCTCTTTTGGAATCGTTACTTGAAAACTCCTCGTTATTTTACTTCTCTTCACAGTAACTCATTACAAATTACTTCTATAAAACATTTCTCATTTATTCCATAAAATCCTCCGAGAATATTACACTCACTCCTGGTGCATTCGAGATTTTTTCCCTCACTACCTTGTTACCGGTTAGCTGTGCCCTAACACATGCAAAAAACGTGTAGTAACCGGCTAGGAAGAACCGAGAGTTCTACAGATGTAACGTTTAAGTTGTCTTTCACAGCGGTATATAGTTTTGCGTATTTACAGCACAAAGATCTGTCTCTACCAGCTATTTTCTTTACTGGCGGCTTAGTTGCCTGGACACGCCACTCATCAATATTTGTTGTGGCGGCAAAGACTTAAAATATAAATATACTAGAAGAATAATAAGCAACAAAAACATTAATATTTCCATGTTTCAACCCAGCTAGAAAATAAAGACGCTTGGAAGCCCAAGTATCCTTGCAATTATAATAATTACTATTATGAGGAACCATGGCGTAGAGGCGACCGCGAACACCCTTATGTCTGTAATGTTTCTATACATCGCGTAGAACACTATGGATATGCTAGCAAGCAGGGTATAGAGGAATAGGTGGAAGAGGAACTTCCCAACAAACACTGGGAAAAACTGGACAAGATACGCCACAGTGAAACCGTCAATAAAGGAAAGAACAATGCCAACCGCGAACGCGCTCCACTCATCCTCGCCCTCAGGCCTGCCCTGGAAAAGCCTAAGCGTCGCAGAAGCAAACACCAAGACCAGTCCCACAAGCGTCTGGACAATCATAGATAAATTTTTGCTAAAAAGGGTATTTAAATAATTTAGTTCAAAACCCACCCATACAAACGCAAAGTTTAATTAAAAGACCGAAAAACTCACAGTTAGGATGAAAGAATACATAACAGCCATACTCCTCCTCGCTTTGGCAGCCACGGCCACACTTCTCAGCCTCCAGACCCTCACCCAGAAAGCAACAGCTACACCGACAGGCCTCATCGTTACAAGCCCCACGACAAGCCTAGTCAAAACCGAGACAAGAAACAACACGCACATCTACACCCTGCAGGTTCACGTTAAGCCCCTATCAAGCCTCCAAGCCGAAAAAATTGCCTGCATATACGGCGCCAAAATCACGGCACTCAACACGTCAGCCGGAAAAGCAACCCTCGAGAAAAACCCAGACTCTGCATGCATCTTTTTCACAATCGACAACCCCTCCATACGAGAAGCCGAGGCAACAGTCCTCGTCACCGCAGAAACTCTCCTAGAGGAAAAAGGCGAGCCACCAATACTCCTAATAGGGGCACTGACAGGCATAGCGGCGGCAAGCTACCTAACCCAGACAGAGAGCGGGAGAGACAAACTCTTCAAGGCAATATCAATACCAATAGGCTACTACGTCGCACGCCACGAAGACGTCCTCAGAAGCAAAAAGAGGGTAGAAATACTAGAATACCTCAAAAAAGAGCCCGGCGCAAGCATGCGGCGCATATCACGTGACACAGGCATAAGCTTCGGCGAGGTCCAATGGCACCTCTCCATCCTCGAAAGGCTCGGCTACGTCCGAAGAGCAAGAATAGGAAAATGGACAGTCTACTACCCAACAGGCTCCCCAGCAGAGAAGTGGCTAGAAAACTTCATAACGGACGAGCTAGGCGAAAAAATCACACCACAAACAGCCGCCACCCTAGCGGCCAGGCTAGAGCCATACCTATCAACAGGCACGATACCGACGAGCCTAATTAGGGAGGCAATCGCGCGCGCGCTACGTATGGCGACCAATATTTCAGGAGCTGGCTATACATAGACGAAGTATACGTGGTCGCATACTTTGACTGTGTTTCTGCGAGCCAGGATCCATCCCTAGACGTTGCAGGGAGTGCCCCAGCAAGCTCTTTGAGCCTCACATCTACACTTCTCACTCGCCAAGATAATGGTTCATGTGTTGCCTGTAGAGGCTAGGTTAAAGCGCTCGCTCGCGCCGATCGTCGCTACTGAGGTAGACGCGAGGAGTAACGGGGCGGCTTCGAGTTCTTATGGCTTGTCTGCGGCTCTCTACGATGTTGTAGTCAAGGTGGGCTCCCTCGTTTCGGCTTCCGGTTTTTCGTTTACTGTTAGCGGGCTTTATATTAGAAACTCGACGGACGTGAGGAATAATGTTGCCTACGTGTCTGTAGCTATCGACACGAATAATGATGGCGTTGTGGACACGGAGTACATTTTTTACAGAAACGATACTGTGGGCGGTGGAGGCTATGTGGTACCTGTCTTCTTGACGACTACGACATACTATACATATAATATTGGTGGGATTGTTTCAGGCAGCTCTTATACTTGGAGCGGTTCTGTGCCGTGGAGCCAGAGTGGAAGCGTCCTCTATGTGGCCCTTGTGGCTGTCGACGCGAGTGGTAATCGTCCTGGGACTGCTGATGATTTTTGGGTTTTCTGGGACGACTTGTCTCTGAATTACTATGCTTGTGACCCGTTGCCGAGTGGCTGGAGTGTCTCGGGCAATGTGACCTATAGGAGTACTGTTGCAGGCGGGATTTCTTATGCGGCGAACTTTACGGGTCAGTATCCCTTTGGATTCTACTTTTTTGACTCTGGTCTCAACCCTGTCTTTGGGGTAAATGTTACGTCGGCAAGTAGCTACGTAGTTGTTTGTGGGGCTTCTAGGTACACGCTTAGTGTCTCTGGCGTGTATTGGGTTGACCTTAGACCGTTGTCGGGCGTGTATGAGGCTATTCTGCGGGATAGCTCAGGGAACATATTGGCTAGGCGCATGTGTAGTCCATCTGGGTCTCTTAGCTATGTGGGGTTTAAGAATGTGAATAGTTTCACATTGAACGTGTGGGGCAAAACGTGAATTTCGGCACAATGGAGAACATTCTATTCTTTTAATTGGTGTCCCTTTTGGTCTCTGTTTTAGATTTATGAAGTATAAGATAATTCTTTGTATATACGGGTGGCGAGTTAAGCTTTTGATTTTTAGGTTTTAAGGGGGCGCTAAAACGGGTAGCATCTAGAGCACAAGAGGCTAAACGAGAACCAGGAGAAACTGTGGGAAAAGTTGGATTCCGTATGGGGCAGCATGCTGTATGGGTTTAGCCAGTTGATCCCGTTTGCTGGTATAAGTTTTGAGGAGTTTGTTCGGAAGCTATTTACCCGTGAGCTTAGACGGAGGGGCATCATTGGGAAAGGAAAAAGGCTGGTAAGTGCGAGGATAGATGGTGAGGAGATTGACATGTTTCTTAACGAGCCCTTGATTGTGGGTGAGATAACTAGCTATGCTGGGGGCGTTGATGAGGAGTTTAAGTTGCTTAGGAGGGCGAGGCTATTAGAGGAGAAGTATGGTAAGGCTTCGCGGAAGGTGTTGGTTGTCTTGACGGATCCAAGGAAGGTGGCAAGGGAGATAAAGAGTGTTGCTAGGGAAAACGGAGTCGAGGTTATTATTGGGAAAATCACTGTGGCGCCCAAGGAGTAACTTTTTTTGCTAGGTTTGCTGGTTTTCTTCTTTTAGCTCGCTCATTGCTATTCCTCGTATGATGGAGGCGTAGATTAGTAGTTTCCATACTTCTGGGACTGTGGCGCCGTATTCGCTTACAAGTTTTCTTGCGATTTCTCTGAGCTCGTCTGCTTCTTCGAGTGTTAGTTTTTCCTTTTGGATTAGCTCTTTCATTCTTTCGGCCTCCTCCTTTGTGAGGGGGTTAGTGAAGATCCTGGCAGAGAGCCTTAGTAACTCGTTTTTGATGAATGCGACGTCTCTTGGTTCGAGTATCTTTTTGAATCCCAGGAACTCTGCGAAGAACTCTGTCTGGTTTCTTGTCGAGACGGCTATCTCGTTCATGTTTCTGGCTATGAGGTTTATGCGTTCCTCTATCCGGTTGAATCTTTCGTTGCTCTGGGCAAACTGTTTATCTATATTGCTGAACTTTTCGTCCATCTGGGCGAGAATGCCTTTGACCGTGCGAAATTGTTCATCGAGTTGCGCCAGTTTCTGGTTAGCTTGGGCAAGGCTTGTCTCGATTTGGTGAAGTTTGGTATCGTGTTGGGTCATTTTTTCTTTCATGGAGGTGAGACTTGTTTCCATTTGTGTAAGCTTCTCGTCCATAAGTGTCATTTTTTCTTCGATTTTGTGAAACTTTTCATCATGTTGGGCTAGATGCTTCTCGACTTTGTCAAATCGCTTTTCTACTTGGGCAAATTTCTCGTCGAGTAGTGTGAACCTTGCCTCCATTCTTGCGAATTTTCTTCCTAGCCAATACGCAAGGGAGAGCACAGATGCTCCAACAGTCAGTATTAGGCTTGCAACTTCAACCAGGAAGGGGTTCTCGGCCACTAATTATCCCTAATAATGTAGCCGGAAAACTATATTTAAGGGTTACCTTGCTCATTCATTTGAGAAATCAAAATCTAAGGAAAACTTTTGAAAGAATGAAACTTCTTTACGGTTGTTATGGTGCCTCTTCTATCCTGACCCTTACGTTCCGTATTCCTCCTTGAGCGTATAGGTTTAGGGTTATTTCCTGTCCTATTCCCTTTTCTCTGAGCCTCGCTACTAGGTCGCCTATTCCCTGTATTTCTTTTCCGTCTGTGCCTATGACTACATGTCCGGGCCGAATGCCTGCCCTGGCTGCGGGGCTTCCCGGAACCACTCTTATTATTAGTACGCCGGCTGGTTTTGGTAGGCCAAGCTGGTATGCTATTACTGGGTTTACGTCGAGCCCGTATATTCCTATCCAGGGTCTGAGTATTCTGCCATATTTTTCTATCTGGCTCAGGGAGTATTTTACCTCGTTTATGGGAATAGCGAAGCCTATGCCCTGCGCGAAGGGAATCATTGCCGTTGTTATTCCTATAGCTTTTCCCTCTAGGTCTATTAGGGGCCCTCCACTGTTTCCAGGGTTTACTGGCGCGTCTGTCTGTATGAGGTTCTCGTAGATTTTTCCCTCTGTCCTCAGGTTTCTTCCAAGCCCACTTATCACGCCGAATGTCAGGCTGGGGCCTCCCAATACTTGTCCAAACGGGTTGCCGATGGCTATAACAAATTGTCCAACCTTTAGTTTGTCAGAGTCTCCCAGCGGTAGGGGTTTAAGGTTGTCGCGTGGGATTTTGAGGAAAGCTATGTCGTAGTGGGGGTCTATGTCTATAATTGTTGCTTCTACGTTTTCTCCGCTTGAAAGGGTCACGGTTATATGTTCATAGCCCTCGACCACGTGGGCGTTTGTAACAACTATGCCTCTTTCGTCTACTATGAATCCCGAGCCGAGACCTGAAACAGGCTCCCTTATAAACAGGAAATCTAGGATTTTGACAGCAGTTATGCTTACAACGCTGTCTTTCACCTTTTCATAAAGCTCTATAACCCTTTTTTGAAATTCTTCAACCAGGTCGATCGCCTAGCTATTAGGAGCATTTTTGACTAAAATCTTTAGCTTTTAACAATTGTCTTTGATAGGAAATATTTATAGCTTGAGGGCTTCTTCGACTCGTTGTGTCGAGTAGCAGTGATAAAAGAACTATTGCCCTGCTGTCATGGTACAATTTGACTAGCAGTTTTGCTGGAAACCTTGTGGCACCGTTCCTTCCCATCTTTTTCTACCAGCTGGCCGGAAACAAGTTTTTCCAGACGAGCATCGCGAGCCAGTCGTCAGTAATAGTCTCAGTGGTAACGGGCCTATTCTGGGCAAGGCTTTCAGACGTTAAGGGCCATAGGAAGAGGTATATACAGCTCGGCATATTGACTGGCATTCTCTCGTCTATTGCACTGAGCTTTGTAGACAACATTGAGACAGCTATACTTGTCCAAGTATTGGGAGCATTCACCGGCAGTGCTAGTGGTGCAGCCTTTTCTGCCCTTATGGCCGAGAAGTTCCGCGACCAACGCGGAGCGAGGCTCGGAACATACAACGCGGCAGGCGTAATTGGAGGCTTCACGGGGAGCCTTGTCTCAGGTTTACTGTATAACACTCTTGGATTCAGGTGGCTTCTCAGGCTAAATGCTCTACTAAGCATTATCCCCCTCTCCTTGATAAGCCTCATCGATGAGGAGCAGAACAACAGCAACAAGGCCAGCCTAAAAGGCTTCTTGAGCCTTCCAAGAATACCCAGAAGATTCTGGAAGCTTTACCTAGCCAGGATAATTCTGTCGCTCCCAGACGCCTTCAGCGGCGGCATATTTGCAATCTACTTTGTACAGTTTCTCGCTGGCCCGCCAGAGGCATGGTCCGTCTTGATAGCCGTAACTACCCTTTTTGGGCTAGCTTCTATACCCTACGGTAAGCTGGCAGACAGGCTGTCTACGAGGAAAATGTTTACGATGGCTGGGCTCGGCTGGACCCTGCTCTATCTAGGCTACTACCTGTCTCCTAACTATTTATGGTTCTCAGTGTTCTTCGTTATACCCGTGTGGCCGGCCTTCTGGCTCGCCTATTCGAAGGCCCTCATGGATCTTAGCGACGAGTCTGAGCATGCAACGTTCTACGCATTTGAGGGAACTCTTTCTACGATATTTGGCTCTCTTGTCGGCATCTTTGCGGGCTACTTGGCTGACCAGTTTGCGCCCAGGACTCTTTTCCTCCTCTCGGCCTTGGCGGCTGTAGCTGGCACCGTAGCGGCTAACTTGTTGCTGGAAAAATAGGTCTCTGTTTTTAAGGAGAACTACAACAAATAATTAAATAAGCTATGGGTTGTCTATGTAGATTTGAGCTCGATGTTGCTAGATGTAAGGGACCTAGAGGTAGATGTTGGTGGCCGCGAGGTGCTTAGAGGCGTCAATCTTTCAATGGGAGAATCAGAGGTACATTTCCTGCTTGGGCCAAACGCGGCCGGCAAAACTACCCTGCTTTCAGCTATAGCGGGTGTCCCGAGGGTCTCTGTAAAAAGGGGAAAAATATTATTCGACGGAAGAGATGTGACATTTACGCCTCTCGATGAGAGGGCAAGGATAGGGATAGCTCTTGCATACCAGTTGCCCCCGGAGCTTGTAGGGGTATCGCTCCGAAGCCTGGCTAGACTACTCTCAGATAGATTCAATACTGCTCCCTACATGGAGAAGCTTGCAAAGATGCTTGACCTAGAACGCTTGCTTGACAGGGAATCCTTCAGGGGGTTTAGTGGCGGGGAGCGTAAAAGGGCCGAGCTCTTCCTTATATCTCTCATGCGTCCCAGGCTCGCCCTCCTAGACGAGCCAGACAGCGGTGTAGACATCGACAGCCTAAACCTAATTGCCGAGGCGATCAGATTCATTAACAAAGAGTTCGGGTCATCTATTCTCATCGTTACACACACGAGGCTACTCATGGAGAAGGTGGAAGCCCAGAAGGCGCATGTTCTCTGTAATGGGGGGATTGTTTTAGCTTCGTCACCGCGTGGAGTGCTTGAAGTGGTAGAAAAGACAGGGTATAAGGGTATCTGCGGCGAGGGTGAGGAAAATGATTGATTTGGAGGAGGTCAAAAGGGCTTTAGAGAAGCCCTCACCTTATGGTCCAGACATTGACTTGTCTAGGTACAAGATAGACGAGGGAGGTATAATTTACAGGGAGCCTTCACAGGAAATCTCTGAGTCTGCAAGAGAGAAGGTAGGCATCAGCGTTGAACAGGCAACTTATCTGCAGGTGGGAGAGACGGTTTTTGCAAGGGCTATGGCGGGAAAGCTCTTCAAGGAATACAATGTGGTAGTCAAGCCCCTCTTTAAAGCCCTTAAGGAAGACAAGCTTGCAGAGAAACTTGCGTGGACCCTCTTGAGGCCCGACCAAGACAAGTACACCGCGTACGCTTACCTGTACGGGAAAGAGGCAGGCTACTACGTCTATGTGCCGCCAGGAACCAAGGTTCCCTTACCGATATACACTTGTCTAAGCCTTTTTACCGAGAACCAGGTCCAGACAACACACAACATTGTATACCTTGACGAGGGCTCGGAAGCAATAATTACTACGGGATGCCTAGTCCCGCATGGCGTCAAAGGCGGGCTACATGTGGGGCTAAGCGAGTTCTATGTCGCTGAAAAGGCGAGGCTCATATATACGATGATTCATTCGTGGGGCGAAGGGACCCACGTGAGGCCTAGGACAGTTGTGAGAGTAAAGGATGGGGGAGAATATGTTAGCTACTATTCTGTCTATAGCCCCGTCGCATCTATACAGACGTACCCAATGGTTCACCTCGAGAAGAAAGCCAGCGCAAAAATGGTCTCAGTCATTGCTGGCTCTGGCCCAGGGGTATATGACATTGGAGGAGGAGCAATCCTTGAGGGCGAGGGTAGCTCGGCAGAGCTGGTCTCTAGAACAATTTCCAGTAAGGGGTCCCGTATAATTTCTAGGAGTAGCATTGAGGCCCTTGCAGGCGGCACAAAGGGGCACATAGAGTGTCTGGGCGTAATGCTCGATGACAGGTCGACGACAGAGACTATACCGATACTCAAGACTAGCGTTGAGGGGGTTGAACTGACGCATGAGGCCGCCATTGGAATGTTGTCGGGCGAGAAGCTCGAGTATCTTCTGGCTAGGGGCTTTACCGAGGAAGAGGCCAGGAGCATACTCCTAAGGGGATACCTCACCCTCGAGGTAAAGGGCATACCTCCATCTGTTAAGACAGAAATAGACAGGATAACAGACTACGTTATAAAGCATGCACTAGGCTAGACAGGAAAACGTTTGGGCTTTCTGCTTTGTACAAATAAAATGGATACTATTTTTTGTCAAACTTGAAGGGACTAACCTTTTGCCCGTGCATTGCCTCTAGAGCTTTGAGCCTCTGGGTCTGCTTGTCCATTATCTGGAAAAACTCCTTAGGGGTGTCTGGGATAGTGGAATATGTCTTTGTAACCCTCTCGATTTTTACGAGGAAGCCTTTGACACGTATTGTGAACATTTTCTCGTAGAGGTCTTCTTTGAATTCTTTCCCCAGCTCCCTTGCGAAGATTTCCCTTAGATCCTCGTATGTCGGGATATAGCCTACAGGCGTCTCTATGGCCTGGGTCTCGCCGTGTACCCTCTGCTCCATCCATTTTAGCCAGGCAATCTTGTCCCTTTTCTCGGCTAGGAACTTTCCGTCTTCACGTAGGAAATAGTTTACGCTGAATATTTTCGGAGGCCTAGCAAGCTTCTTCTCGAATTCAAAGTGCAGAGCTGTAAAGGCTCCAACAGAGATTGGCAAGAAGTCAAGAATGGCGTATGGGTTTAGCTCCATTACACCTACCTGGCCAAGGACAGCCGCTGTCCTTTCGCTTTCAAGCGATGCGCCCATTGTTACTATTCCGTGCTTCCAGTCGAAGGCCTCCAGGACAGGCGGCAAAGTCGAGGGATCCCTGCCTCCAAAAATGAAGCCAGACACGGGGACGCCTTCCGGGTCGTCTATCCTTGGGTCAAGCTTTGACAAGTGCCTTATGCTAACAGTGAACCTCGCGTTTGGATGGGAGGGAAGTATTTCTTTTCCATTTTCGTCCTTTTTTCCCGGCCACCATTCCCCAGCATAGTTTATGCCTTTTTTCGGCTCTCCTGGTTTCCCGCGCCACCAGACATTGCCGTCCTCCATCAGCAGGACGTTGCTAAATATTACTTCTGCAGAGGGGTTTACAAGTATGCTGTAGATTTCTGGGTCGTCCCGCGGATTAACATCATCTATGATTCCGAACATGCCAACCTCTGGGTTTACAGCCCTAGCCTCACCATTCACCGCATGTATTATTGCCAGGTCGTCTCCAACGACAGTGTCGGCAATCATAGCTGTAGATGTTTTACCGCATCCTGCAGGATAGGCTCCCGTGAAGTAAGAGATTCTTCCACCCCTCCCCTTGACGCCAACAATGAACATGTGCTCTGCAAGCCAGCCTTCCATATAGCCCTTGTAGACAGCAAGCCTAAGCGCGAGCTTTTTCAGGCCAACAGTGTTGCCGGCGTACTGTGTGTTGGCACTGTATACAGAGTTTCCCTCTAAGTCAATGAATATCCTCCTGTTTTCAACGTTCTTGCTCCAGCCGTTCTCGTCTCGCTCGCCGGCAGAATGAATAAAGAGCATGTATTCCAGTTCTTCACCTTTCTCTACAAAGTCCCTGTAGCCGTTCCTGTAGAGAATTTCCTCGCTGTGAGCCACATAGGCAGAGTCAGTTATCTGGACACCGTTAAGAGACAGCTTGGAGTATCTAGGACCATATAGGTAGAAGGACACAAACATTTCTTTTCCATTCATCACTCCCCTAAACAGCTTTCCTATCTCGCTTAGCCCAGCGTCCCGGTCAAAAGTGTTGATGAGGGGGACCTGCATGCCTCCAGGATAAAGTATCCTCGTATTCCCCTTGTCACGTGCAAGATCCTTTGGCCCATCAAAGTGCACCGTATGCATGGGATACACTGTAGGATACTCCTCCCTGTTCTCAAGTGCCCTCTTACGGATATAGTCCTTGTCCTCGTCGCTACCCGTATTTACATATATGCTTGCAGGCCTAGCTACGAGCGCCACCTCTGCTATGTCTCTCCAGAGCCTCGGATTCTTGATCTCTTTGAGCCTATCTAGGTGCTCCTCACTGCAGAAAGTTGCAAGTACGCGTAGAGGGTCCTCAAGGGACTCCTTCTCAATTAAACCTGGGAATCTCACATTTACCTATATCAAGAACCTATTAAAAAATCTTAACACTGAGCGATAAGGGATTATCTTGGAAAGGCAAGAGGCATTCCTATCCTATAGAAAGCCATAAAGCTTAGACAAAAAATTAAAATATTCTCGTGACTCTATATCCTGATGGGAGAAACAAGCCCTGTCGAATTTTTTGACGACTTTAATGGAGAAAGTGACCACTGGAACTATAGGACAGATAACTATGCATCGATTAGCCAGGAAAAAAGCATCCTAAGACTCTGCAGTGGCCCTACAGAGGCGCTTTACTATTCAAACGCAGAGCTCTCGGACGGGCTATTCGATGACCTTCCCTGGGTCGAGAAAACATTTGAGGCAAAGCTAAGGATGACTGGGATCCATTATGGTAGCGCTGGCTGGGGCTTCTGGAACCACACGATGCAGTTCGACAAAAACATGTGTATGTGGTTTATCCACCTGCAGAGCAGGGGACCATACATGTTGCAGGGCTTCTTTGCACAGGTAGGAAAACACCTCTACCCCATAAAGATCTATAGGGGTAACATTGCACTTCTCAGCTATGCATCACGCTTGACACTTGGAAAGCTAGGTGTCCTCATACACTCAGCTAAACCGTCACTCCAGACGCTCGACCTCACTGAGTGGCACATCTACAGGGTTGAGTGGAGAAAAACAGGCGTAAACTTCCACATAGACGGCAACCTAGTCGCAAGGCTACCTCCGCCAGCCCAGGGGACAAAAGCCAGAGCAGACATCTGGATAGACAATGCTGTATTCGGCTATAACCCTAGGGACGCTGGAAGAGTCTATAGGCACCTGACACAGGAAAAGCGCGCGCGCTAACACAACATGTATAGAAGTAGACTACGTGAAGATCTACTAGGAATAAAAATGACTCCCTACCACCATATCCTCCTGCAAAGAGAACATACCTCGCTCAAGACGAGACACGGGAGATAAGCTTGCAAATAGACCACTCAGTCATCCCAATCGTCAATATATACGTTCTGAGGCTCTCCAGAGAATCATACCTAGACCTCTACAACCACATATCAGAAAAGTACCCACTAGAGGCATGCGGAATACTCCTCGGAAAAATAGAAAACGGTATAGCGATAGTTACGAGGATACTCCCCCTCACAAACATAAAAGAGTCAAGGACAGAGTTCTGGATAGACGAAAAAGAATGGATAGGAAAAATACTCGAAGCACAGAAACAGGGCCTAGAATACATCGGCCTGTACCACAGCCACCCAGACGCAGAGCCCCTGCCCTCGCCATCCGACAGGCACAGGATGCTCGAGTGCCCAGGAGAAGTATGGCTCATAGTGGGCTACTCCCCCTCGAGCCTCACTATGGCTGCATACAGGGTCGGAGATGACGGCTATTCTTTGCTTTCGATTTCAACTCAAGTAGCTCATGAGTGAAAACCTCAAATTGAATGAACAAGCTATGAAATATCCATGTAAAGAAAGAAAAAAGTTTAATAATAATTAAGGTAATAACTTTCACAAGAACACAATGTTTACAAAACCACTAACTATTAGACATAAAGATGAATTTCTGACAAAAATAGAAGAAAGTATTTACTCGTGGCGTAAAAAATACTATGAAGAAATACAGCTTTCACATCCTCCCCGCCCTATAGCCCGTACACCTAGATATGAAGATTTCCTCGCATTAAGCCGTCCTTTCTTTTCATCAATCGATGAATCAGATACTTTCTACGTAAACCTGTACCGGTCAATCGAATTTAGTTCGTTAAAGAGTCATCTTGCATCAAAAGTAGTTGTCATGCATAAAGCGGGTTATGACTTGGGAAGTAAAATGGTCGAAAGCGGAGTAATTAAAAGTTTAGATGACGCATTACTGGCATTACCTTTATACCGCATTGGTCTCTTAGATGTCATAACTGAAAAACTGGACTACATGAAGCTTAACATTTACGAGTGCATCAGTTGCTACGGGATTCCAAACATAAATAGAACACTATGTGACTTTGAAGCGGGTGTTCTCCAAGGCATATTAACGAAGCTTTACGGATCCTGTACTATTCATGAAAAATACTGTTTTGGCACAGGATATTCTTTCTGCGGGTTTGAGGCATTCTTCGAGTAGATAAATATGCTAAAGACAATGCTACTTTCTATCTCTAATAAATGTGCATACACTTGTCCTCTCTGCCCCTTCCAAAACACCGGTGAAGCCAAGATAAGTCAAGAACATATTCGAAACCTTCTAGAAAAAATAGAAACTATTGAAGACATGATTTTGATTTGTACTGAATGGTACAGTAAAGCCTACATAGACTCTCTCTTGTCATTGTTTTATGATAAAGCAAGAAAAATATCCTTGTTTCTCCCAATAAGTGAGACCAAAAATTTACTTAAACAAAGAAAAATCCTCCAATCCGGCTTTGTTTCCAACATTATATTTATCATGTATCCGGAAACAACAGTCCCAGAGGATGATATCCATACTCTTTTGTCTTCGATGGACATAGACATTGGCATTTGGTTTATAGCAGAGTTAAACAATTCAAGCTATAGAACTTTTCAAAAGGTTTTTCCAGTTGTCAGAGGATTAGGACTAAAAATTTGGATAGGCGAAATACCTTACAGCTATTCAAACTCCATGGATCCCGTCGTGTTTGCATTAAAAGTGGGTGGAAAGAGTATAGGTCTTCCATTTGGTTCTAGGTATGGCTACAAGATTTCCCGAGCATATATCGATGACTACCCCGTAACTCTTGTGATAAGACCACCAATGTTATCAAATATTCTTTACCTCTCTCCTACTGGTGAACTAGCTAAACATCCAAAAAGCCAGTTCAAGGTAAAAATCGAGGAAGCTGATACCGAAATTCTTAGAAAAATAATTTTCATGCCTGAGAATTTACCTTCGAGTGAGTTTATATTTACTCCTGAAGTCTATGTAATTTTACGGGAAGAACACAAAGGAGTAGAAATAGACCCAGAAACAATACAGCTCCTAGAAGCTATACAGACTTTCAACTCTTTAAAAGTAGCTTGCAAAAGCATTGGAATTCCCTATTCATCTTGTGTTGAAAGAATAGCTCTACTCGAGAAAAAATTGGGGAAAAAACTTGTAACAACTATAAGGGGCGGAAAAATGAAGGGGAGAAGCTATTTATCGGAACTAGGCTTGCAAATCTTAGAAACCTATAAAAAAATAATTTTTAAAGTAAATGAAGACCTTGCCAAATAAGAATTACCCGAATTATTCTTAATTGTTACTCGACTACAGAGGAAGATGATAAAATAGCGTACCTCGGAATTTTTATATGTTATTTTCTTACTATCTTATTGACAAACATGAAAACAGAAAAGAAATTAATCATTGCCCATCCTGGACTATGCACAGGTTGTAAATCTTGCGAAATAGCCTGTGCCGTGGAACACTCTAAATCCAAAGACATTTACTTTGCTTCGCTCGAGACACCTTCTCCAATACAGCGAATAAGAGTTCTACTCAAGGACAGTTACAGCATGCCAGTACGTTGTCAACACTGTCCTGATCCTCCCTGCCTAGCCGCATGCCCAACGAAGGCTATTTTCCAAACGCCTGAAGGCTTTGTACTCATTAATGATAGCCGTTGCATAGGCTGTGGCTCGTGTGTTGACGTATGTCCCGTTGGAGCTATACAAATACATCCCGAGTTAAAAATAGCTATTAAATGCGATTTCTGTGTAGATAGGGTGAGAGCTGGTTTACTTCCTGCTTGTGTAGAGGCCTGTCCAACTGGTGCATTACAGTTTGGAACATTAGATGAACTCAGGTCTAAAGCGCGAGCGCCAACACGTACAAAAATGGAAGAAACTATTAGCCCTAAAATCTTAAGGGAAATGCTTCAAACTGTGGGGTGGGTATAAAATGGAAGGAGAAAAAGTTGTTTTAAAAATACAGCCTCAGAAAGTCTCTCTAAATCCTGCTGCTCAAGAGCTTATCGAAAAGGCACAAAAAGAAGGTATCGAAACTGCTTGGGACAGATATTTAGCCCAGCAACCTCAGTGTGGATTTGGGTTGCTAGGCGTATGTTGTCGTAATTGTGTGCTCGGACCTTGCCGTATCGATCCCTTTGGAAATGGACCTAAAAAAGGAGTATGTGGTGCAGATGCGGATACTATTGTTGCAAGAAATCTTTTGCGAATGATTGCTGCTGGAGCTGCAGCACATAGTGATCATGCAAGAGATATTGTCCATGTTTTGGAGCTCGTAGCTGAAGGAAAAACTAAATCCTACTCAATCAAAGATGTTGAAAAACTTTTAACGGTAGCGAAGAGTCTGGGGATCCCCATTGATGGGAGAGACACCTCAGAAATTGCTAGGGATGTCGCCCATGTCCTGGCGCATGAGTTTGGTAAACACGATGAAGAGCCTTTACGTCTGCTAAAGGCTCTAGCACCCAAGAGAAGGAAAGAACTGTGGCAAAAATTCGGAGTAATGCCCAGGGCTATTGACCGAGAAGTTAATGAAAGTATGCATAGAACCACAATGGGTGTTGATGCAGATCCCGTGAATCTACTGCTTCATGGTGTACGTACAAGCTTGGCTGATGGATGGAGCGGCTCCATGATGGCGACTTTTCTTAGTGACATCCTTTTTGGCACACCAAAACCAATAGAATATGTAATTAACCTTGGTGTCCTAAAAGAAGACTACGTTAACATAGTGGTTCACGGACACAACCCGATTCTCTCTATTAAGATAGCCGAGGTAGCAATGAGCCCTGAGATGACCGAGCTAGCTAAAAAGTATGGTGCCAAAGGTGTAAACGTAGCAGGTATGTGTTGTACAGGAAATGAAGTCCTCATGAGGCTAGGCATACCGACTATAGGCAACACATTACTACAGGAACTTGCCATATTAACAGGTGCCGTGGAAGCCATGATTGTCGACTATCAATGTATAATGCCTGCTCTTGCTACTCTTGCCGAATGCTACCACACAAAGCTGGTAACTACGGAACCTAAGACAAAAATACCAGGGGCTATTCATATAGAGTTCGACCCTGCTAACGCAGACGAAATTGCAAAGAAAATTATTACCCTTGCAATTGAGAATTATCCTAATAGAAATAAAGCGAGGGTTTATATTCCTAAACACAAGTCCAAGGCAATTGCTGGCTTCAGTGTGGAAGCAATACTAAGCGCACTTGGAGGAACTCTTGACCCACTAATAAATGCCTTGAAAGATGGTACGATAAAAGGCATAGTAGGAGTAGTTGGTTGCAACAATGTCAAGGTCAAACAGGACTTTAGCCATATAACCCTAACCGAAAAACTCATTGAGAACGACATCTTGGTAGTAGGAACTGGATGCTGGGCTCACGCCGCAGCTATACATGGGCTCTTCAGTAAAGAGGCTGTCGAAAAAGCTGGACCAGGCCTGAAAAAGGTATGCCATGCTTTAGGAATTCCTCCTGCTCTCCACATGGGTAGTTGTGTAGACTGTAGCCGTATACTCTTAGTTCTGGGAGCACTCGCTGATGCTCTCGGAGTTGACATCTCTGACTTGCCTGTTGCTGGATCGGCTCCTGAATGGTTCAGCGAAAAGGCAGTCGCGATTGGAACTTACTTCGTTGCAAGCGGTGTTTTCACTCATTTAGGTGTTGTACCTCCTGTTTTAGGAAGTAAAAAAGTCACAAAGATTCTTACAGAGGATATTGAGGGCGTTTTGGGTGGGAAATTCTATGTTGAACCTGACCCAGTAAAAGCAGCAGAGACAATAATCAGTGTTATCAGAGAGAAAAGAAGAAAACTTGGTTGGCCTGTCTAAATCAGGCTTTATAAAATTTTTTTCTAATATGGGTGTAAAGCATGCGTATAATCATTACCGGTAAGGGTGGAACTGGAAAAACCACGGTTGCATCTATAATGGGTTTCCAGCTTTCAAATATGGGTTATCATGTTCTCCTGATGGATGCTGATTCTTATCCAAATCTAGCTCAAAGCCTCGGTCTTCCGCGAGAATTTTCTGAGAAAATCATACCCCTAACAAAAAATGATAAACTTATTCGAGAACGAACAGGAGCCGCGCCAGGTGAGGGCTGGGGAATTTTCTTCTCACTAACGCCAAAGGTTGATGATTTGGTAGACAAACTAGGAATCAAAATTAACGAGAGCTTACGATTGGTAGTTGTCGGGGGAATTGAGGAACCTAAAGAGGGATGCATGTGCCCGGCGATTGCATTGGCAAAGGTCTTTCTGAGACATGTTCTTTTAACCGAAAAAGACATAGTCATTGTTGATTCGGAGGCTGGTCTTGAAGTATTTGGCAGAGGCCTAGCAGAGTACTTTGATAGAAACATTTGCGTTGCTGAGCCTACTATAAAGTCTTTAGACGCTTGTAAACAAATATTTGATTTTAGTGAGAAGCTCGAGGTAAAGGAAAATATTCTTGCGCTAAACAAAGTGAAGGATCTGTCAGTAGTCGATAAGCTTCTTGGAAAAGTTTTTACAAATACTCCTCCCTTTTTTGTCATACGGCATGATCCTCTAATCGAGAAAATTGAGCAGATAGGTGAGGGTGTTGAAAGCTTGCGAAACACTGTTGTCTGGCAGGATGTTGAGAAACTTTGCATGTATACCTTGAAAGGAAGGTGAGAAGAAATGTGTGAGAGTGATGTAACTGTAAAATATAATAATACACAGGAAAAGTTTGAAGAGGTTATACAGCTCCATATTAAAGGAAACAGCCTAACTATAGTTACTATAGGAGGTAAAAGGAAGACATTTACAGGTTTTAATGGCATTTCCTTCCTAAATGCTAACTTTCTTTCACATAAAATTGAGATAGAGTTATTTGGTGAGGTTAATGTTACATAATCTATACGTAGCCAGCAATTTACTTCAAGCGCACGCTAGTTTCCTGTGTGAGGACTGCAGAAGGCAAACGGAAGTTCAGAAAATAGCATTCAAGATATAGCTTTCTCTAAAATATTTATTTTTCTTAGGTTAAATATTTTTTCCTTTCTAGTTTATAATTTTGTAAAATTCACTTATTGCTACAAATAAAAAAATTTTAATTTTGGGTGACATTTAGTGAGAGATAGTTGCTAAAAACATGTGGGGTCTGTGGGTATAATATATGCCTCGTCATAATCTTGAGAATTACAGGGAAAAAGTGCTTGAAGGGTCTGTCATAGTTACTTTGCTTAGCCTAGGGGCTGGCCCGATGGTTGCACAGCTGGTTAACGTCATGTATAGTGTCTTGAATTCTTTTTGGCTTGTTCTCTATGATCAGTTGACTGTAGCAGTTCCAAGACAGGTTTTTCCTGTACAGATGCTTTTCGGAGCATTGAACTCTCTTGTTTCAACTGCTGGGGCGGCTTTTGTCTCGCAGTATATGGGTGCGGGCATGTATCGTGAAGTGAAGAGGGAATCCTCTAGGATTTTGACAGCGTCATTAATAATTGGGGTCTCAGTTGCTACGTTATTCTTGGCTTTGCGGGACTACATTTTCACTTATATCGTGGCTACCCCGCCCGAGATAAGGTCGGAAGTTATGCGCTACACGCTTGTCTCAGGGTTTAACATTATTTTAGCTAGCATCTCAATGTCTCTCAGCCTAATTGTAAACAGTATTGGTGAAACTAGGCTTCCCTCCTTGATTAACATCGCCTCTGTTACCGTAAACACAATTCTGGACCCCGTTTTTATCCTTGGTATTGGCTTTGTTCCTAGGTTCGGGGCAATGGGAGCCGCTCTTACAGACACTATCGGCTTATCCTTGTCGATAGCTGGCCTTTACACATTGATTAAAAGGAGGATACCCGAGGCTATGCCTTCGCTGGTTCTTGATTTTCCAAGGGAATGGCTTGTAAAAGTTCTCCGTATAGGGGGGCCCGTCACGCTTTCAATGTCTACAAATAGCCTTGCATTTATCATCCAGCAGAGAATGGTGAATGAGTTCGGTGTCCTAGTGACCACGGCATATTCTATAGGCATGATAGTTCTAGACTTGGCCGACGGGATAATGTGGGGCCTGCTGGGGTCAATAGCCATAATCGTTGGACAAAGTCTTGGTGCCGGAAACATAAAACGTGCAAGGGAGGCGGCAATTAAAGGAACACTCTTCGTAGCGTCTATTGTTGCCCTAGGAGTGACCATTATCTACCCCTTCAGGCTCTCCATAATAAGTGTATTCACCTCTAACCCACAGGTACAAGCGCTCTCGATGGAGTTTCTAGACACTATACTTGTTGGGCTTCCCTTCTTCGCAATGTTTATTGCCGGGATGAATATTGGGAGGGGCTCTGGAAGCACGCTTATCCCCACTGTCCTCGGGATGTTTAGGCTGTGGGTTCTCAGAATAGCTCTTTCATATCTACTTGCATTCCTAATAGGGATGGGCCCTCAGGGCCTGTGGATAGGCATAATGCTTAGCAATGTTGTTGGCGGTCTTCTCATCCTTGTCTGGGTAAGCCTAGGAAAATGGGCAAGGCCAATAATAAAAACCCATGGCAAGACTCCCGCTGAGCCCTAAAAAATCAGTAAACTCTTTTCATCAGTTTCTTGGCGCCAAGCTTCTTCCAGACAACATAGGACAAAAAGGCTCTCCCATACATGTCCGTGTTCTGTGTGACCCATGCACCGACAGCTCCCAAATAGATGGATAGAAGCTGTGAGGGCAAAGCACGCAGGAAGATTACCGAGAAGCTACTAAGTATGAATGGTATCCACACGCTTCCCATTCCCCTGATCGCCCCAAAGTATGCCTGGCTTATCCCGAAACCTATCTCGCTTATCGCTGCGAGCACCAGATAGATAGTGGTTAGACGGGCTACGTCGGCGTCGGCCGTGAAAAAGTTTCCAGCAAAAGGCGATATAGCTATGAGAATCATGGTAGCTATTCCCATCCAAGTGGTAGCTAGCTTCACACCTTCTTGCAACACGTTGTTTGTCATGTTCTCGTCGAGCCTTCCCGTGCCTTGACCTGTTTTTATCAGAGTCGCCGTGCTGACTGCAAAGCTAGGCTGAATAATTAGGTTTTCAATAGTTATCCCAATGTTGTGTGCGGCGAGGGCGTTTGTCCCACCCCGGGCTACAGCGTTTATGTATATGTTCTGGGCTAGGCTAGCGACAATCCTCTCGGACGCGATTGGCAACCCGACATATAGGACGCGCAACCCAGTAGTTGACGGGAGGCGGGGCCTCAGAGAGACGTTAAGAGGGAAAAACAGGTACGCCAAGAGACCAGATAGACTTGCAACGCCGGATGCTAGACCCGCCCCATACACTCCGAGGGGCTGTAGGCCAAAAAGTCCGAGAGTTAGGGACGGTATCAGAATTGCTCCCGCAACAAGGCTTATAAACGAATAGATGCTCGGCGGCCATGGCTTGTCAAGGCTCCTATACACGGCGCCAAGAACCGAATTGATGAGTATAGCTGGCAAGCCAAGCAGTCTTGCATACGTGTATTCATAGCCGGCCTCAACAACTTCGGGGTTTCCCTGAGATACAAGGTAAATGTAGCCTTTTAGCCAAAGAGGCAGGCTCGCGAAAACGACAAATGTAACTATGAGTGCTATTGTAAGCGTTTCTCCCACTGCCTTTTCAAGTATGTCGCGTCGACCACTCCCTATAGCCTGGGAGCATACAACCATCACTCCGCCTGTAAAGATCATCGAACCAGCATTGATTATGAAGAAGAGGTACGACGCTAGACCAGTTGCGGCCACAGCTGTCTTGGAGAGCCTGGAGACTGCGAGTAGCGATATAAGGCTGAGGATAGAATCTGCTATAACGCCCACAAGCATGGGGTAGGCAAGCCTGCGAACCTCGCTAGACACACATATACAGGCAACACTATTTTTAAAAATTTTAAATTTGTTTAGCCTTGAGAAGATAAATGCCAGAAACGATACTGGTAACTGGAGGCGCCGGCTTCATCGGGAGCCACCTCGTAAAAGAACTCGTCAAGTCGGGATACAGCGTACGGGTTCTTGACAACCTGTCAAACGGATCCCTAGAAAATATCAGAGATGTCCTTGGCTCTATAGAGTTCATTAAGGGAGACATAAGGGACAAAAATGTCGTGGAGGATGCCCTCAAAGGGGTAGATGCTGTGGTTCACCTAGCCGCCCTAATAGACGTGGCAGAATCTGTAGAAAAGCCTGAGCTATACCTCGACGTCAATGTAAACGGGACATTTAACGTGGCAAGAGCCTCTAGAAAAGTCTCGGCATTCATATTTGCATCCACGTGCGCAGTATACGGCGAACCCGTCAAGATCCCCATAGGGGAAGACCACCCATTAAGACCCAAGTCTCCCTACGCCGCCACAAAGATAGCTGGCGAGGCATTTGTACAGGCATATGGAAACCTCTACGGCTACAGGCCGGTCATCCTTAGGTTATTCAACGTGTATGGGCCACGCCAGTCCAAGGCTTATGCTGGAGTAATCACAGAATTCGTCAAGAGGGCTACAAGTGGCGAGCCGCCCATAATATTTGGGGACGGGGAACAGACAAGAGACTTTGTCCACGTAAAAGACGTCGCAAAAGCCATAATCAAGGCGCTCGACTCAGACAATGCCTCAGGGATATACAATGTTGGGAGCGGCGTAGCTGTAACCATAAACGATCTTGCACACTTGATTCTAAAACTCGCAGGGAAGGAAAACGTCGAGCCAATACATGGACCTCCTCGGCCAGGGGACATAAAGCACTCACAGGCAAACATAAACCGCGCAAAAAAGGAGCTGGGCTATAATCCTTCAGTAAGCCTAGAGAAGGGAATCAGAGAAATATTAAGCCTGGGCAAAAAATAGACACGTTTCGCTTTTTCCGGTTCTCCCGGTGAACATTAGCATTCCTCGTACGAAGTACCTGCTCAGGAACAGGAAGATCAGGAGCGGTGGTAGCGAGCCGATGAGTGAGGCTGCGAACATCTCATTATAGATTGTTCCAGCCTGTCCAATATAGCTAAAGATTTTTAGGGTTACGAATTTTTCGTAGCCTCTCATCATAGAGAGGGGAACAAATAGGTTATTCTACATGATAAATATTAGGAATATTTACAAGATAACCATAGCCATTTAATGAATTACACCTTGCCGAAAGCCTTGCAAGGCAAACACTTGGATAAATAATCATCTCTTATGTAAGGCGTGTCCACTGCGGCACACGCGCTAAATTTAAGTTATTGTTTCGGTGATATGGTGCAGAACAGAAACATAGGTGACAAGTTATGTGTCCTCACAGTGAAACTATTGAAATCTACAGTATTGGAGAAATTCTAGTAGACATGATTTTTAAGAGCGAGGTTAAGGAGGGGGGCATTGTAGAGATTCATTTTGGCGGGGCTCCGGCTAATGTCGCTGTTGGTGTTGCTAGGCTTGGCCATAAGGCTGGCTTTATCGGTGCTGTTGGTAGCGACTCTTTCGGCGATTTCCTAATCAGGACACTCAGGGAAAACGGTGTCGACGCGAGCCTCGTAAAGGTGAAAAAGGCTAGAACAACCCTCGCAATTGTCACCGTAGACCCTTCTGGTGAGCGCAAATTCTTCTTCTACAGAAAACCATGGACAGAAACCGCCGACACAATGCTTACACCAGACGACGTACAATTAGAGATGCTTAAACAGTCAAAGATTATACATTTTACTGGTTTTTCTATGTCGCAACCTCCTTTTTCTAACACGGTTGAAAAAATCCTAGACTATGCTGTTTCAAACAGGCTTTCGGTTTCTTACGATCCAACTTTTCGAGAAGACATATGGTTCTCAAAGGAAGACTTTCTGAGTAAACACGATACCGCTCTTAGGCACGCGAATATAGTCTCTCTCAGTATAGATGAAATTCAAGCAATCTATGGAACCATTGACTATAGAAAAATCGTTGAAAAACTGTTTTCATCATATCCTAATATAAACGTAATTGCTGTACGCCTTGGAAGCAAGGGGGCCTATGTAAAAACTAGATTTGACGGAGAGGCCTACAGAGACGCTTTCAAAGTCAGAGCCGTTGACACTACAGGAGCAGGAGATGCGTGGACAGCCGCCTTCTTGGTCTCCTACGTGTTAGAAAAAATAGACCTAGAAAATGCAATAACTTTTGCAAATGCAGTTGCAGCCATAAAATGCACAGGATATGGAGCCATAACTGCCCTGCCGAACAGAGAGAAAGTAAAACAGTTCCTTGAAGAAAACAATATATTCTTTAAGAACTAAAGAAAAGCAAAAATCTACTTCACATATTTTAATCCTCTAGAAAGTGCCATGGCCGCCAATATCAATATTGTTGCCGTGATCATCTGTCTTATATAGAATTCCGTATATCCCATAAGGATCAAAATGTTATTTAAAAGGGTAAGCAGTAGTGAGCCCAGGAACGCACCTACAGGGCTTCCTACGCCACCAGTCAGCATGATTCCACCCATAACACAGGATGCAATGGCATTTAGTTCAAAACCGTTGCCAGTCCAAGGATCAACAGCCAGGCCTGCCATACCGATGGTTAAAATACCCCCCAGTCCATACATAAGTCCTGCCAAAGTGAAAGCAATTATTTTTACGAGGTCAGCTTTAACTCCTGAAAGCCTTACTGCTTCTTCATTGCTACCAATTGCATACAGGTATCTACCGAAAACTGTTTTTTTAAGCAATAGATAAACAACCATTTCTACAAGTATGACCAAAATGAAACCCAGAGGTATAAGGTTGCCTATAGATAATGCAAAGACTTCATAGGGTTGCAATCCATATATCAATTTACCGCCACTTATAAACAAAGTGAGAGCTCTCCAGATAGCGAGACCAGCCAATGTAGCTACAAACGAGAAAATTTTGAACTTAGTCACAAGCAAACCATTTAGGACTCCGATAACTAGTCCGCTGAGTACTGCAACTATAAGCGACAAGTAAAAGTTATTAGTAGAAATGTAGGTTAGAGCAGAGACCATTGCTGTAAAACCCAGTGCAGATCCAGGCGTCAAATCGATACCGCCAGTAAGTATTACTAACATTTCTCCTGTCGCTATAGCAGCCAAAGGAGTTACTTGTAGTAAAACTATTTTCGCGTTTGAGACGCTCCAAAACTTTTCTGGGACTATTAGGCTGGCTATTATTAATAATGCTAAGAGTGGCATGGTGGGTCTTAGAATCTCACTTCTAGATAACATGTCTATAATGCTCTTAAATTTTGTATTTGTTCTACTTTCCCCCTTCACAATATTCACCTCATACCTCTAATTATGTAGCATACTCGTTAGCGCATCTCGAGTTAGATTAACATTAGGTACAATATATTTAATTTCACCATCATAAATAATCGCTATTCTGTCAGCAACCGCCAAAGCTTCATCTACATCGCTAGTAAGCCATAGAACAGAAATCCCTTCTTTTTTCGCCAATTCGTAAACCAGACGTCTTATCTCTATCTTCGCACCTACGTCAATGCCTATGGTAGGTTCATCCAAAACAATTAACTTTGGCTTAGCTAGTAAAGCTCGAGACAACAAAACTTTTTGCTGATTTCCACCACTAAGTTTAGAAACGCTATCTGTCAGCGAAGGCATTACAACATTAAGCTTCCTAAAATAGTTTAATACTTCATTTTTTTCATCTTTAGATTTAATAAAGAAAAACTTAGAAAATCTTTCGAGAGAAGATATAGTTGCATTGTGAAGAACAGACAGCCCCAAAAAAAGCCCCTCATTACGTCTATCCTCCGGTAGATAAATAATACCCAGCCTCCTTGCATCAACAGGTGACTTTATATGTGCCTCCCTGCCATCAAAGATGATTCTACCGGTTGTAATTCTTTGAAGACCTATAAGAGACTTACCCAGCTCTGTTTTACCTGTTCCTAGTAGCCCGAATACAACCAGCACTTCACCCCTATAAACTTCCAAGTCTATACTTTTGAGAGGAATCTCACCCATTTTCGATGGCATCGTGCTTAATCCTTCAATTCTTAGCAACGGTTGTTCCTCCTTAACCAAATTCATTGTTTTTCTCGAGGTGCTTAGTACTTCAACCTCCGTTCCAAGCATCATTTTAATCGCATCTTCTATCTTCAGTTCCTTTGTATTGAAAGTACCAACTTTGATCCCATTCCTGAGTATCGTTATTTTGTCACATATTTCAAAGGCTTCCTCAAGCCTATGCGTAATAAAAACAATCACCAAGCCTCTGCCCTTAAGATTTCTAAGAATTTCAAATAGATTTTCAACCTCTTCCTTTATAAGTGGACTAGTTGGCTCATCAAGGAGTAGAACCCGGGCATCCATCACAAGTGCAACGATCAACTGTGTTAACATTTTTTCAGAAGCTCTTAGATCCATAACACGTGCATAGGGATCAATATTGACTTTCAACTCCTCAAACCTCTTAGTTGCCTTATCATAAAACTCCTCCTGATTAAACTCTCTGAAAAGAGGAGCATTATACAGTGACCCAAGCAGAGCAATATTCTCAAGTACAGTCAAATGCGGAATAAGTGTAAGTTCCTGGTGAACAAGTATGATGCCGTGCATTCTTGCATCTCGAGGACTCTTGAAAAGGACTTTGCTACCATCTAGATATATACTCCCCGTATCTGGTTGGTGAATACCATAAATTATTTTTACAAGTGTGGATTTCCCTGCACCATTCTGGCCCAACAATCCATGAATCTCTCCGCCTTTAAGCTCCAGCGTAACATCTTTTAGTGCAACAGTTCCTGGAAAATATTTACTAATATTCTCCAAACGAACCATCATAAGTTTCACCTCTACGCCAGAAGTTTAAAACTTTACTTATCCATTAAAAATATTGCGATGCCTTTATTAATATGTTTTTAAAAAAATGTTCTTGATCAACAATGAAAATCAACACGAGAACATTAGCAATTTTAGCTGGCATCATAGTACTTGTATTAATAATTGGAGCATGGTACTTTACAGCAATGCAGGCACAAGAAAAAAAACTCACCATCTACTTCTTTGACCCTGAACCCGGTAATCCTTGGTGGGACCTAGTCCCACATGGCATACAGATGGCTATAGACGACCTACAAAAAACAACTGGAGTAAAAGTTGAGTATAAAAGGTTTGACGCAACAACGCTTGACCAACAGGTTAGCCAGCTACAGAGTGCGCTTTCAATCAAGCCAGACATAGCCATTGTAGGTGCACGTTCTGATGCTGTACAAGACATACTGAAGCAATTAAGGAATGCTGGAGTAAAGGTTATACTTGTTGACCGAGACGTGCCTGATAAAACCGCGCGAGACCTATACTTGGGCACCGATAATAGATATGCAGGCTTCTTCGTTGCCCAAGCATTCCTGAAATACTTACAAAGTGCAGGTGTAAATCCACCTTATAAAGTGATTATATTCAGGGGTTTACCTGGGGTTCCAACAGTTTCACTTAGATATCAGGGAATGATGGATGCCTTGCAACCGTTAATACAAGAAGGTAAAGCTCAAGTAGTCTCAGTAGTAGAAGTTGATTCAGGCAATTATCAAGAATGTTACTCTAAGGCGCAGACATTAGTAGCCACCTATGGAAAAGATGTCAACCTATGGCTAGCCACAAACAATTTGCAAGCCATGGCAATAGTTAAGGCTCTGCAAGACGCTGGATACACGCCTGGAAAGGACAAGTACGTTCTCGGCTTCGACGCACAGCCATCAGACTGGCTCCAAATGATACAAAACGGCCTTGTATCAATAAGCGTAACCCAGACACCACATTTAATGGGATACTGGGCCGTCTGGGCCGGCTACTATTTATCTACAGGACAAGTGAGTTTGCCGTCAGGAGCCGTAATAAACACACCCCTATACACAGTGCTACCAAACAATGCAACGGTAGTGTCAACCAAGATAGACTATTTAACTGTCAGTCCAAACGAGCTACTCAACCTCATGAAGCAACTCACACCTTCGCAACCACAAATCCAGGCTCCACCATATAAACCATAAAAAATATTTTTTTATTTTCTTATTTTTTATTTAATAAATTAAGATCATGACAAGCTCGAGTGCTGGTGCGTAGAAAGGGGCGTCCCGACCAAAAGATGACGGGCGCTATGAGAATACGCGTCCCTAGAGACTAGGTTTAAATTCCACGGCTTGGTCATTATTTATATGGAACAATCTTTAGAGACGCTGAGAAGTTTCAACTGGAAGGACTTTGGAGTTGCTTTCGCGGTTCTCTTTGGCTCTAGAGTGAGTGGCAACGTTTTCAGAGGCGATTGGGATATCGCTGTTTGGCTGGAGGAGTTAAAAGGCTTTGACGAGCTGTTTGCCAGAGTCGCCGACCTCCAGTACTCGCTGTCCAAGTGGCTAGGCGTGCCCGAGGAAGCCGTTGACATCGTCGTGTTAAACCGATACGAGAAGCTGCCATGCACGCTACTCATTGAGATACTCGGAAAGGGTAAACCTATCTACGTCAAAGACTTCAAGGGCTTTCTCGAATTGCAGATGAGGATTTTGTTTCCCTGCTTCGACTTTATGATAGACGCCAAAAAACTGAGACTGTTAGAGGTACAGATCGAAGCGGTGACCAAGCATTGGGAGTCCTAAAGCGCTTGCTCGATAATTTGCTATACTACACAAGCTTGCTCGACGGTCTCAAGCCTGAAGACCTAGAAGACGAGTATAAGTATTATGCGGCTCTACACTTGCTACAGACCCAGGCCCAAGTTTTGATGGATATATTTGCTAGAGCCTCCTCTACTCTTGGACTTGGAGTGGACGGATATATCGATGCTGGACATAAGTTGAGGGCTAAATACATAATTACTGACATGGATTTGGATCTATATCGCCGAATGGTAGGTTTCCGGAACGTGGTTGTACACGAATATAGTGATGTTGACTCTAGCATTGTTTGGGACATCATAACCAATAAGAAATATAGGGAAGTTTTGCGCCTCGCAACCAAGGTTGTTGAAGAACTAGAGAAGAGGGGGATCGATTGCTGAAGGTTCGACAAAAGACAAACGTGTAGGTTATGCGAAAAATATGCCTCCTTTAATGCTACAGACATGCTTTACATCTAGTTGCCCAGAAAAATCGCAATTGTAGAGTAGCTTAAGAATGCGCCTAAATGTTGTGTAAACTCATAAAAATACTTCCCTTAGAGCGAATATTTTTCTTCAGGCTTCAAGACAACAACCCTGGTGCTGGCGGTTTTCTCGACCAACTGCTTGAATTCTTCTGGATCCACCCTTATAACTGGGAAAGTATTGTAGTGCATCGGGATAGCTATCCTTGGCTTTATCAGCTGGACGGCCTTCGCTGCCTCGTTGATGCCCATAGTGAAGTGCCCCCCTATTGACAGAAGGGCTACGTCTGGCTTGTAGAGCTCCCCTATGAGAGCCATGTCCCCGAAGAGGCCCGTGTCGCCGGCATGATATATCGTTGCATCCTTACCGGAAACTACGACCCCTGTCGGGGTGCCTTTGGAGGAGCTGTGCACCGCGGGCGTAAATACAATCTTAAGGTCTGGCACGCTGAGGGGGCCACCGACGTTGGCGCCTATAGCCTCTATGCCTTGGCTGGATGCTTCCTCTGCCAGCTCATATACGGCTACAAACTTGGCGCCCGTCATTTTTGCAATCTCGAAGCTGTTCCCCAGGTGGTCTCCATGATCATGTGTAACAATGATATAGTCGACTCTTGTCCCTCTGTATGCGGAGGGCTTTATGGGACTTTGCGGGTTTTCGAGCCATGGATCTATGAGAACTTTCTTTTCTTGTCCGTCTAGTCCTTTAAGCACAAGTTCGAAGGCCGCGTGGCCGAAAAAAGTTATAATGGCCATAGGAATGATTTGTGATTCATGGATAAATAATTTTTTGCCTCTCCTATGCTATGTTAGCGTTCCTTGCCGTAAATTTCTTTTGATACGATCTCTCAATGCCCACATGTAGATTGCTGTAGCAAAGATGCTCACGGCTAAAATGTCTAGTGGGGTTTTGAAAATGTTGAGTGGGGAAATTGGGAGAAAATTGTTGTAAGTGAATGTTTCGTCTCCGACCAGCGAGAGAATCGTTAAGCCGAGGAGATAGACAAAATACCATGCTGTCTTTTTCAGCTCGTCTAGTTTATTGCCGGGACCACGTATGAGGTATAGGGCTAGGCTAGAAATAGCGATAAGTGTTCCCGTAAGTGACCACGGCCAGCATGCCCAGTAAATGTATAGGGAGCCCAGAATAAAGCCAGCCAGGCCAAGTATTTTGTATGAGCCCTTTTCTTTTATCACTGCTAGGCTGAGGGCGGAGATGGCGTAGGGAATAAATTCAGCTATCATAGCTATGAGTACTACGTTGGGAAAGCTTGGCGCCAGTACTATCACTAGCCCCGTGAGGATTGAGGAGAAAATAAGCGCCACATGAGGAGTCTTGAAGCGGGGGTGAACCCACGAAGCTTGCCTAAAGAAGTGTCCCTCATGCGATAATGCAAATGCCACCCTGGCCTGTAATAGCACCCAGTCGCTGAAGCACCCAGCAGACGAGACTGCGGCCCCTATCACCATTAGCATTGCCAGCCATTCGAAGCCCAACGACCTAGAGACATCTGCTAGGGGTGCAGAGAGGGACGACAAGGAGCTCCAATTTCCGCTCTTTAAGCCTAGCTTTGCCCAGTTAACTGCCCCGATGAAACCTAGAATGACCAGTATGTAGACCAGGGACACAACAATGAGTGTTGCTATCGCTGCCCTCTTAATGGTTTCTGCAGGCTTTTTAACTTCTTCTCCTACAAGGACAAGACTCTCGAATCCAACGAACATCCAGAAGCCGAAGGCTATGGAGAGCCATATGCTTCCAAAGCCGTAGGGTGTAAAGGGCTCAAGATTTGAGGGCTTGAAGCTTATTAAAGCAATAATTATGAAGACTATAAGAGGCACAATTCTCATGACTGTTAGAACAAAGTTTGTTACCGCGCCATGCTTTACCCCAAGAATGTTTATGAGTGTAAATATTCCAAGGAGGAAAAGTGCTAAAGCTACCCCGAGGGGACTAATTGTAAGGTTATTTGACAAAGCCGGGAAATAGAAAGACATGTAGAGGATAAACGAGTAAATTATCGCGGCTGTTCCCACAAAGCACGAGACGTAGAAGCTGAATCCAGTAATGAAGCCGGGAAGATCCCCAAGAGCCTCTTTTGCAAAATAGTAGGGACCGCCAGACTTAGGGTATATTTTTCCAAGTTCCGAGAGGACGTAGATAAATATTCCAGTGATGAGGCTCATAGCCACAACTGCCAGTAGTGACAATGGACCGCTTACAGATGCCAACAATCCGGGAAGTGTGTATATTCCCGAGCCTACCATTGCTCCAACTCCGATCGATATAAGCAATAAGAGGTCTAGGTCTCGTCTAAGCTCGTCATTCATGGGCGCTTTAGGAGAAGAGTATACATAAAAAGGTATTCCTTTTATTTCTCATAGTAATAATTCTAAGCGACTCGACAAAAAGCTATTAGGCTAAAAACCATTGTAGAAGAGTTCTAGCAAATAGAAAGGAAAAATAAGTCTGTTCACATATTCATTAGGATCTCAAGAGCCTTGTCGGCATGTTCTTCTGCTTTCTTGAGTCCCTTTATTATGGCTTTTATCACGCCGTTCTCGTCTATGATGAGGGTAACCCTTGATGCGCTTTTGCCAGACTCGCTGAGGACGCCGTAAGCACGAATTATGTTTAGCTCTGGGTCGGCCACGAGTGGAAAGCTCACATTGTACTTTTGGGCGAATTTTTCCTGTGTAGGGAGCTTGTCGGCGCTTACCCCTATCACCTCTGCTTTTAGCTCTCTGAATTTTTCATACATCTCCGAGAATCTCTGCGTCTCTCTCGAGCATCCCGGTGTGAAGGCCTTGGGATAGAAGTATAAGACGACTCTTTTTCCTCTCAGACTAGCTAGCCTTATCTTGCCCTTCGTGCTTTCTGCTTCGAAGTCTGGAGCTGGAAAACCTGTCTCTACCGGCATGTGCTAGTCTAGACTCTAGTAGCTATTAAGCTTTGCTGTCCTCAGGGTCACTATTTGTTTTATGAGAAAAAGATGAGTTATCTTCTAATGTTTTTGTAGATGCCCAGAAGTATTATTAGCAATGTAAGTAATGCAACAATTATCATGGGTAGATGTATTGCGAGGAGGCCTATGAAGAAGAGTGCAGCTCCCCCGATTATGAACACTAAGGCTAGGAACTTGTCAACTATTGCATAGAGGATCATTGCAAATACTATTGTGAGGACAAACAGAACTGTCTCGTTCGCCACAAAGAGGCCCGCACTTATCAATGACTGTGCTATAGCGAGGCCTGCTAAAAGGGAAATGGCAAGCCTAAAAATCGCGAAGCCTATCATCGCGCCCACTATGAAGCCTATAACGAAGAGAACAAGCGGTGTGAGAACAGCTTGGAGCTCGTGGGAAGAGTACTGGTAAAAAACGTATCCAAGCGCTATTCCAGACAAGAGTGATACCCATAGACGTGCAAGCTTGTAGCCCCATACAGCCGTTATAAAGCCCAGCACGGCTAATAATATGGCGTCTGGCAGATTCATCATGTATATGAGAAACGGCTTATTTATATATGCCTATCCATGTTTTTCTCCTTGGTCTTTGCTGGGTTACTTTATAAATAAGTATTAGGCATAATATTCCCTCAGCCAGTAACAGGCAAAGGCATAAATCTTTGTTTTAAGAAACAAGAATACCTATGAATGGATTTTTCGTACATACAACTTAAAATATATGCCCAGTTAACACACCTGCTATGACGAAAAACACACTACTAATGGCACTAACTTTGGCCATGTTAATGCTGTTTGCTCCCATGCTCTACGCAGACTCAGGAGTCTATGGCTATATTGTTGATCCCAATGGCAATCCTGTCAGAGACGCAGTGGTCACAGTGCTAGACTCTAACAGCGGCGTTGTAGCTATGACAACTACTGGTCCCAATGGGTTCTTCCAGGTGTCTTTGTTGCCGGGCACGTATACGCTTAGGGTCTCCAAGGCTGGCTACGTAGACAAGACAATACAGTTCACTTACGGCAAGACAGGCTACCCGGTCTTCCTTGGAAACATAACCCTAGACTACGCTGTCCAGTACTCCCTGCCAGTGAGGAACATAACTATACCAATCTTGACCTACATAAGCCTCCCATTCACAATTACCAATAAGGGGCCGAGGCCCGAAGACGTAGGCATAAGGGTCAACACAAACTGTAGCCTGACAGTTGAATTCCTCCAGGGAACAACAATAGTCTCGAAGGCATCCTTGAACCCAGGCGACACCCTGAGCCTCCAGATGAGGCTGTGGGCCCCCTATCAGAAAACAGCCAGCTGCATAGTAAACATATACTTCGACACCACTGTGCCGAGAACAATAATTATGCAGGTCACAATATTGAACACGACGCTGGGAACAATTTCGGCACAGACAAAAAGCATAACGGCACAGCCAGGCGCAACAGTAACTCTCCCGGTAAAGGTCACAAACACCCTATCTAAAACGTTTACGGCAGACCTGGCCCTAGGCTTGCCACAGGGCTGGACAGCCACGCTACAAGACCAGAACGGAAACGCTGTTTCAACTATACAGCTGGATCCCCAGCAGTCGATCCAGCTACTCCTAAAGGTCTACGTACCCAAGGACGCAGAGCAGGCCAGCTACCCTGTACAAGTAAAGATTACCGGCAGAGACCCATACTTCACTGAGACCCTCGCTTTCCAGGTAAACATTGTTGCCGGCACGCCCAATGTAGCCCTGAGCCTAAACGCCCCCCACGTAGACGCATATGCAGGCGCGACAGCCAAGTTCCCCTTCACGCTTAGCAACACGGGGACAGCCGACTGCCTAGCATCCTTCAACCTCTCAGGACTCCCAAACGGCTACAAGTGGCAGATAACAGACAGCCAGGGAAACGTCGTCTCACAGGTCTACGTCAAGGCAGGCTCCACCGCGAGCCTAACGCTGGCCGTCACTATACCGCCAGACGTTGAGCCTACAACTATACCCCTAGAACTCTCAGCTTCCTGTGGCTCCAGCGTGGACAAGGCGCAGCTAAGCTTAGGGGTTATGGGGACATATAAGCTCTCGTTCGTGACGCAGAGCTTCTACCTGGAGATTGTGCCGGGCTCCACGCAGACGTTCCAGATACAGGTGCAGAACACTGGCTACAGTAGCCTGACAAACCTTAACCTGGCATTTACCAGTGTGCCAAGCGGCTTCACGGTCAACGTTGACCCAGTCAACGTGTTGGTTTTGAAGCCGGGCGACACGGCTACATTCACAGTAACGATTACGACTAAGGGAGACATAAATACTGGGGACTACTACTTGACTTTTGTCGTCAGGGCGGACCAGTTGCCCCAGACGTCTAGAGACCTCCACGTATATGTAAAGCCCCAGCAGTCAATGGTTTATGTGGCTTTGGTAGCAGTTTTGCTTGTTGTCGGAGCACTTTATTTTGTTTATAGGAGGTTTGGTAGGAGGTGAATAGTGTATGGAGTATGTTATCGAGACAGAGGGCTTGGTAAAGATATATAGGGACAGGGGTGGCGAGACAGTCGCCCTGGACGGCGTGGACATTAGGGTTCCAAGGGGCGTCCTCTTCGGCCTCTTTGGGCCCAACGGCAGCGGGAAGAGCACGTTGATATCCATACTGATTGGGCTTTCCCTGCCCACGAGGGGCTCAGCTAGGGTTCTTGGCTTCGACTCTGTTAGGGAGTCGATCGAGATAAGGAAGAGGGTAGGGGTATTGCCAGAGAACTTTGGGTTCTACGAGCACATGACTGCCTACGAGAACCTCGAGTACCTCGCGATGCTCGACGGGATACCGGAGGCGGAAATCAAGTCAAGGATAATGAGTGTCCTAGAGCTCGTGGGGCTAAGAGACAAGGCAGATGCAAAGGTTGGGGGCTTCTCGAGGGGCATGGTGCAGAGGCTTGCCATTGCACAGGCGCTCCTAAAAGACCCAGAGGTCTTGATCCTTGACGAGCCAACTATTGGCCTGGACCCGAGTGGGAGCGAGGTTTTCAGGGGAATTATGCAGGGCCTCGTCAAGAGTGGGAAGACTATCCTCGTGTCGACGCACCTTCTCAGGGAGCTGGGCTACCTGTGTACACATGCGGCCCTCATCAGGCAGGGCAGGATAATTGCCCAGGGCCACATAGACGACTTGTCACGGAAGCTCTGTGAGACCAAGGGCTACGTCTACGAGGTGACGGTTACGCGGGACCCGGAGAAGTTCCTATTGGAGGCAAAGCAGGCGCTACGCGTCGCCGAGGCGTCTATACAGGGAAACAAGGTAGTGCTAAGGGTGATGGGTGAGGCAGAAAAAGAGCTTACAAGGCTAGCCTCGAACTACGGGCTAGTATCACTCAGCCAGGTCAAGCCCGGATGGGACGAGATATACGTGTTCTATCAGGGAGGTGGCTGGAATGAGTAAGGCGTGGATAGTTGCAAAGAAAGAGATAAAAGACAACATAAAGAGCAAGAGATATTGGGCGCTTGTAGCCATCCTAGTACTTTTTGGCATAGCCCTCTACACCTATCTAACTGTATCAATCACGATTGGAGAGAGAGAGGAAAGACTCTTCACAAGTTTCTGGAGTAGCTTTGTCGGTTCCCTCTCTTTCATACTACCAATAATTGGAATATCCCTTGGCTTTAGCTCGATATCCGGGGAAAGGGAGAGGGGCACAATAAGACT
>Ga0326760_1000181_pt1 | contig 36768 bp, 31 predicted proteins | sample GCREP_S_FD_207668 | JGI IMG/M metagenome (GOLD analysis project Ga0326760, IMG submission 207668) | Hot spring sediment microbial communities from Geyser Creek Basin, Yellowstone National Park, WY, United States - GCR.EP_S | ecosystem: Environmental > Aquatic > Thermal springs > Near-boiling... | reverse complement strand
CGCCGTCATGCCAGCAGCAATAAATGTCCAGGCGCGACATGACGCGTGGCCCGGCGCCACCCCCTGGTGGCCGTCACGTCGCTGACGAGAGCCGGCGTCGAGGCGTGCACCGACTTCCTGGAGTCCATCTCGACGAAATTTGACGAGTTCTGGCTGCCGCTGCCGCGCGAGATGTGCGAGGGAAAGCCGGCAGATCTGGGCCCGCTGGAGGGGTACCTCGAGCCGCTCCTCGGGCTCTACCACGAGATCAAAGCGAGGTGGAGGTGCTACGAGTCGGTCGAGAGCCTAAAGCGCAGAGAGGTCGCCGCGGTGAAACTCGCGGCGCTGGTGATAAAGGCAAAAGTCTTCGAGAGAGTGGAGCTGAGGGAGTGGGACGGTGTCTTCCCGAGGGCCGCAGAGAGCCCGCCGGCGCCCTCGCTCGTCTTTGGAGTCCCGCCCTCTGGCGATGTCACCATATGCGGGACCTACCCGCCGAATCCTCTCGAGGTGGCGAGCGACATCTGGCACAGGCTGACGCCGGAGGGCAAGCTCACGCTGGTGCGGTGGATAGTGCGGTACATCGAGCAAGTCGTGAGCAGCGTGAATCTCGACGAGGCCCACTACAAGGTCTTGAGGCTGGGGTGGGGCGATGCCTACCGCTCGCTTCTCCGCTGACGCGGCTGAGAGGGCCTTCTAACAGGCGCGCCAGAACTGCTCGATAGCACTCACAGCGCGCAGCCTAACGAGTGCGAGCAAAGCTGCGGAGGCCCATTCCTGTGCTGCCGCGTTTCAAGACCCCCGCCTCGCGACGCCTCCGGAGCAAGAGCACGCTGGTGGGGCCGCCGGGATTTCTGGGCGGGCTCTCCCCGAACCCGGGATCACCGGCGATCCAGCGACGGGGCTCGGCCCCAGGCCGGCCTCACGATGGGAGCGACGGCCGCTCCCATTATCCTGGCCAGGCTAGACTACGGCCCCCGTTTCTCTCGCGGCGTCTATTTAAGATTTCCCCACATAGCTAGCGGCGTTTAGCTGGCAGCGTGCATAACTGATTTAACGCCCCGCGCGGCAGCGGGGGCTAAATGTCAGGCCCTCTCTGCATGAGGCCAATAGGCTTTGTGGAGGTTGGAGTCCCCCGGACAGGCGGCGTCGACGAGTACAGATATTCTTTCGTCTCGGTGATTCGAGTTTACGACGAGTATGCGGAGGGGCTTGAGGGGCTGGAGGAGTACAGCCACGCGTTCGTGCTGTGGTACTTCCACGAGGCGGGAGAGGGCAGGCTCAAGGTGAGGCCGGTCGCGAGCGAGGTCGCGCCCGAGGTCGGCGTGTTTGCCACGAGATCGCCGCTGAGGCCCAACCGCATAGCGCTGACTATTGTCAAGCTGGCCGAGGTGAGCCCGCCGCGCGTGAGAGTGATGGGCCTTGACGCGTGGACTGGGAGCCCGGTGCTCGACATAAAGCCGTACGACCACTTCGACGTCGTGAACGAGTTCAGGACGCCGGACTGGCTCGAGGAGTACGTGAGGCGCGTGATAAGCCGGCTGCCGCCGTGGCTCGGGCCGCGCTACATGCGCGGGAGCGGGAGATATTAACGATCGTGCCTGCCGCGCGAAATTGTTTTTCGCCCGCACGCAGTAATACGCCGCTGTGACGAGCGACAGCTAGGCAGATACGCGAAGAGCCTCCTCTCGCTGAGCCCGCAATCCTGGCAGTGGGGGCTCGCCTGCTTCCGGCAACCGCGATGCCAATGTTATGCACCGTACTGGCACGCAGAGAGCGCTAGAGGTGTGTCGGAGTGCCAACGCTCCTGCCCTCACAGGGCCGGCTGACAGCCGGCTCTCTGCAGGCTGGAATGCAGAGAGGTACCTAGCATAAATTTCCTCCGCCGGCAATCGCCAGCATTGCGCTGGCCGGCTCTTCGGGGAGAACACGGGGCAGCAGATCGGGAAAAAGCATAAAAGGGAGGAGGCGCCTGGCACTCAGAGCCCGGTCGTCTAGCGGCCAAGGGGCCACGGTGAGCGGTCTGGGCGGCTCCCGGGTCGGATGTGTACCGTCCCGGGCTCTAGTCCTCCTGAGTTAGACTCCACGTAGTGTGTACATACTCCTACACCCTTGCCTCCATGTACGGAATCGCGGCGACCTTGTCGCGCGAGACGCCGCCAAACCCGCCGGCTCGGGCCTCCCAACATCCAGGGCATACTTAAACACTGCGGCGTTAATACGCGGGCTGGTGGGAGAACTCTACAAGCACAGGTAACGCCTGCAACTCCAGTCACAGTTATGCGCTTTTCGAGCCGATCATTACAACTGAAAGCCCCCCGGGGCGTGGTCGAGCTTTCAAGCCCTACATATCCCCGAGTCCCGGGAGGGATAGGGGTAACGGGCCGGAGGCCCGGCCCGCGGCCTGCCGCCGGACGAGCGGGGCGGGCGCCCGCCAGCCGTGAGGCGGTGGGGGTGAGGGCGGCAAGCCGCAAACCGGCGAGCCGCCGGGGGACCCGCCCCTCAGGGCGGGGAGGAGGTCAGAAGGGCTCAATAGAGGGCGACCGCTGTTAATACAGGCAGAAAGGCGCCGCTGGACCTCGGCTGCTGGGACCGATTGAGAAGCTCGTTGGGGCCCGAGGTGCGGGTGCAAGAGTGCAAGAACTGCCGCAGGCGGGCCAGTGCCGTGGTGCGGCCCTGAAACCGACAGGGACGGGGTGCCGATCACGCGGGCGCGGGGCGCCTCGATAATGGCTGAGGTCCAGGTCCACTACTCTTTCCGGGCCTGAACCGTTATTAACTCCGGTACCCAGCCGGCGCGTGGAGGGATGTCCCTTTCGGGCATTGTGGCCTGCCGGCGCCGCCGAGCTGCCGCGCGGCCGCATCAAAACGCCTGCCGGGATCCAGCCGCAGAGCGCAGAGAGACCTCCCGGGACCCCCTGAGGGCTGGAGGGAGCTGAGAGGGCGCCCGTGATACCCGTATCTGTTCTCGTCACGGGGCGCGGCACTGTGTCGTTTAGGGTCAAGGGTGCGTACGGCGTCGGGAGGCCCAGCGAGTTCTCTGGCCACTTGAGGCCTGTGATCGCATGGAACCTCACGTGGAGGTGCAACCTTAACTGCGCGCACTGCTACGCTGACGCTGGCACCCGCCGCGCGGAGCTAACGACTGCCGAGGCGTTGAGATTTGTCGAGCAGGTGGCTGAGATTAACTCGCCGCTATTAATACTGTCAGGAGGCGAACCGCTCATGAGAGAGGACCTCCCCGACATAATTAGGCGCGCTAAGGAGCTGGGCATCAGAGTAGCCCTCTCTACGAACGGCACCCTGATAAGCCCCGCCGCGGCGAGAGTGCTCGCAAAGCTCGAAGTTGACTACATTGGCGTGAGTCTCGACTCAGCCGAAGAGCGCTTTCATGACAGCTTTCGCGGTTTGCCCGGCGCCTTCAAGGCCGCGATTAATGGCACGAGGAATGCCATCGCGGCAGAATTGAGCGTGGGCCTCCGCTTCACCGTCACGGCAAAGAACATCCACCAGGCTGGCCAGTACGTGGACTTTGCCGCGAGCCTTGGCGCACTGCGGGTTGTGTTCTATCATCTCTCTGCCGCCGGCAGGGCAAGGGCTCTCGGCAGTGACTGGTGGTACACGCCGCAGCAGTACGCGACCTTCATGGAGACCTTGGTGGCCAAGGCTAGGGAGTACGCGGGCAGGCTCGAAATAGAGACCGCGCTGGGCCCCTTTGACGGCGTGTACCTCGCGCTGATTCTCGGAGGGAGTTCGCTGCGCGAGTACCTCGAGTTCGTGAGGCTCTCGGGCGGCTGCGGCCGCAAAATAGTATCCGTGCACCCCGACGGTAGCGTCTATCCGTGTCAGTTCGTCGATTTCTACAGGCTGGGTAGCGTGCGGGAGAGCAGGCTCGCAGAAGTCCTCAACCCGGAGAGGCTCGACCCCTTCATCAACACTGACAGGTACTTGCGCGGGCCCAGGTGCTCGGCATGCAGGTTCAGGCATTACTGCAAGGGAGGAGACAGGGCGAGGGCTTACTACCTAGCCGGCGACATGTTCGGCGACGACCCGCTGTGCCCCATACCTGTCCTCTTCGGCCGCCTCGCGGCGCAGGAATAGCGCTTGCAGCTATCAAGACCCAAACTAAAAATCCGCCCCGCGGCTGCGCCACCCGGCAATGAAGCTGAGAGTCGCAACAAGAGGCTCCCCCCTCAGCCTGATTCAGACGGAGGAGCTCCTCTCGCAGGTGAGGGCCGTCGAGCCGGATATAGAATTCGAGACCATTATTATCAAGACAACAGGCGACTTGATACAAGACAGGCCGCTCTATAAAATTGGAGTTAAGGGAATATTCGAGAAGGAGATAAACATGGCAGTGCTCCGCGGCGAGGCCGATATAGCGGTGCACAGCCTCAAGGATCTGCCCTCCGAGCTCTCCCCGGGTCTCGTAATTGCGTGCTTCTCCAAGCGCGCGCCCCCCCACGACGCCGTGGTCAGCAAGGCCGGCTACACCATAGAGACTCTGCCAAGAGGCGCCGTGGTGGGCACCTCAAGCGTGAGGAGGGCAGAGTTCCTCAAGGCCTTGAGGCCGGACATTGAGGTGAAGCCGCTTCGGGGCAACGTGGACACGAGAGTGCGAAAGCTCCTCTCGGGGCATTACGACGCTGCAATCATGGCGCTTGCAGGTCTCTACAGGCTCTATGGGAGCTCGCTGCCTGTTCGCGCCGCCCCTCTAAGCGCTGAGGACATGCCGCCGCCGCCGGGTCAGGGAATTGTCGTCGCTGTAGTGAGAGAGAGCGATGCGTGGCTGATAGAGCTGCTCAGAAAGGCCAGCGACAGGGCAGCGATGATTGAGGCAAGCGCAGAGAGGGAGTTCTTGCAGAACGTGGGCGCCGGCTGTCACGTCGCCGTGGGCGGGCTGGCGAGACTCCTGCCTGGCGGCACTATAGAATTCACGGCGGGTTACGCGAGCGGAGGGAGGAGGCATGTGGTCAAGGTATTTGGCGACGACCCGCTGGAAGTCGGCAGAAGGGCTGCCCGGCTCATCTCGAAGTTCAGGGAGGAAGGCAGCCGCTAGGGCGCGGCGGCGCGGGAGTCAGGGAGCTCGCACTACCGTCAGGGAACACCAAATAAGGCATCTCCAACGCCGCGGCGTCTCGAATAAAGTCATTGAAAGGATGAACGACGAACCTAAAATAGAGCACTGAAAGTTCAGGGATGCTACCTGGCATAGCGTTTGCGGTGATCGCTGCCGGCGTGCTCTTGACGGTTCTTGCCGGCGTGCTCATAGAGCAGCTCGTGCGCTATATCTCGTGGAAATTTCGCATGGAAACTGTGGGCGTTGCGGCAATATTCGCGCCGGTTATGACGTCATTTCCCGAGCTAGCCACGTACATTGTCGCGCTGGCGCACGGAGAGGTCGAAATTGCGTGGGGATCCATCGTGGCGCAGCCCTTCATGGCGTCAACTATTATATACCCACTTGCAGTTCTCGCCAGCCTTGTCTGCTGGGCGCTAAAGCGGAGACGCACGGCGGTGCCACGCGTCGACCGCATCATTGCGGTCCCGCTGCTGACCTTTGCCGCCCCGCTGCTGCCGTTACCGCTCACTAGCGAGGCTGCCAGCGCCCACGCCAGGCTCTACGGCGCTGCGCTGCTCGCGCTGTATTTCGCGTATGCCAGGTTCATGTTGCGTGAGAAGAGGGGGGTAGAGGCGGCGCGCGTGGCCCTCAAACTCGGAAACCCGGTCTTTCAGGCGCTTACGGCCATCCTCTCGCTTTACCTCGGCTGCGAGATTCTGGTGTCCGGAATTAAGGCTCTCGGCGAGACGCTGAAAGTAGATAAGCTGGCGCTTTCAATCGTGCTCGTGCCGATAGCGACGGCGCTTCCCGAGTCTATTGTAGGGCTTGTTTTCCTCGCCAGGGGCAGAGACAGCGAGGGTGTGAGCGCAATAGTCGGCGAGAAGGCGCTGTACAGCACATTCTACCCAGGAGTTGCAATGCTGCTGGGCACTTACTCTATCGAGCCGGCGGCAGCAAGCGCGCTACTCATCGCCATTATGGTTTCAGCCGCCGAGGCCGCCATCGTAGTGCTCTCTAGAAATTTCGGCCTCACGGCGCCCGTGGGGCTCGCGGGTTACGTCTACTATATTACGTGCTGTCTTGGCAGCCGCCATATTGTTATATAGCCGCGCTGCAGCATCACTCATGCACAGAGACCAGGCAATAGGCACGGGCCTAATAGCGGCCGGCGTGGCGGGAATACTAGTTTACTGCTGGCTTGTCTTCTTCACGCCGCCGCCGTGGGACGTGCTCGTACTCAAAATAACAGCATTCATCGCAGTGGCAGCAATTCTGGGAGTGCTCGCGTGGGTCGGCTACGCGCTGGCCACCACGCCGCCGCCGAAGCCCATTGAAGAGATAGAGAGAGAGGTGCAAAAGGCCCTTGAGGAAATAGAGAGACAGATGAAAGAGAGCAGTGGTGGCTCGCAGACGCCGCCAAGCCCCTAATTCTGTCTGTAGTCACAAGGCTCGACGTGCACCGACACCTCGCCCATTAGCTCCCTTCTGAGAGCTTTCTCAACGCGATCGGCTATCTCGTGAGCCTCGCTGACCGACATGTGGCCGTCAACCGCTATGACCACATCGGCGTGATATATACTTCCCGACTTCCTGACCCGGACGGACTTGACGAGGCGCACGCCGGGCATCTCGCGCGCAATTCTACATGCCCTGTCTGCAATCTCGCGCGGCATGTAGTCCAGCAACTCGGTTACAGAGACTCTCAGCAGGGCAGCACAACGCAGTGCCAGATAGCACGCAGCAGCCAGAGCCGTGCCTGCATCAATAGCAGGACCCCAGCGCGTCAGAAAGCCAGCGCTGTGCGCCGACGCCACAATTCCTGACAGAAGCACGGCAAGCGCGGAAAGCGATATTGCCGCGTCGGTTACAAAGTGAGCCGCGCTCGCGCGCAGCGTGATAGAGCGGCCCTTCTGGCGGCTCATGCTTGCCGCCCTGCTCACGTCTATCGCCACGGCGGTGCCCAGCAGCGCCGCGCTAATGAGAGACGGCGCGTATGGCTCCCACAGCACTAATTTATGCAATGCCTCGTATGCAATTATCGCGGCAGAGAGGAGCATGACCATGGATGAAATAATGCCTCCAACCGCGTCTGCCCTCTGGTGGCCGTAGGGGTGCTCTGCGTCTGGCGGCTTCAGGCTGGCCTTAACTACTAGGTATGCCGTTGCCACCGCGGTTATGTCAACCGCTGTGTGCACCGCGTCAGCGAGCACCGCTGCGGAGAGGCTCTGCGAGAAGGCCGCGAATTTTAACGCAGCCGCGCTCACTACAGCCGCGACCGCCGCCCGTGCGGCCGACAGGCTTCCGCGCGCTAGCGCCTCGCGAGACACCTCTCGGCAGCAGCCTTGAGCTCTCTGGCGAGAGGTGGGTTCTTCATGAGAGCCGTGCCGACCAGAACTCCCTTTGCGTGCAGCTCGCACGCTCTCTCCACCTCCTCCTGCTTGGAAATTCCGCTCTCGATTATGTAATCGACGTCTCCTCGAAGGGCCCTGGCCACCTCAAAGGCTCGCTGGAGGTTCACCTCCAGCGTGCTGAGATCTCGCGCGTTGATTCCGATTATTATCTTGCCGCCCCACGTTGCGACCTCCCTCGCGTCTCTCGCGTTGTCAACTTCCACCACCGGCGTGAGGCCGAGTCTCTCGGCGTACTCAGCAAGCTCCATTGCTGCCTCTCTCCCGACTAGCTTGTAAATTATCAGCACTGCATCGGCACCGTAACCGAATGCAATATCAATCTGCCTCTTACTGATTACAAAGTCTTTCATGAGGGCCGGCTTGAATGCCTTTGCGATGCCAATAAATCTGTAATCTCCAAGAAACCAGAAGGGCTCCGTCAGCACCGAAAATGCCGAGACGTGCGCGCTTAGCTCCGCGAAGTAGGTCCACGGCGGCAGGTCAAGCCTGATGAGGCCGCGGGGGGACGAGCGCTTGTACTCTGCAATCACGCCAAACTCTCCCAGCGCTCTGGCGAAGTCGACAAGCGGTACGGCTCTCGGAGGCGGCAGCGGCTCGGCCGCCGCTCGGAGTTCTACTGTTCTCTTCACTGCGGACAGAAAGTCCACGGCAGCCTGCCCGCCGCGCGTTATATTCTTTTGTGCCTGAACATGCTTATAGCGCGCTCCCCCAAGATTTGGCGTGATATCGGTGGTTACAAACTGCAGCGCTAGAAAGCTCAACAGGCCAGCCCCGGCAAGGGAGCTCTACCGCGGGACCGCGTTTGCCCGCATTGTCCGGGTTGTAGACGAGGTGAGGCGCTCTGGCGCGCCAGTATCGCTGTACGTCCTCTCTGCAAGGTACGGCCTCGTTGGCGAGTGGCAGGTGGTGGAGCCCTACGATGCGACGTTAAGGGGCGCGCCCCCGGCTGAGATAAGAAGGTGGTCTCGCGAGGCGGGCGTGATAGACGCGCTCGAGAGAGTGGCAGCCGTGTCAACGCTAGTTCTCGTAGTCTCGAAACCGTATTACATTGCAACTGAGGAGGTGGCATGCAAGCACAATGCATACGTGCTATCTCCGTTCAGAGCATGCGGGAGATGGATAAGGACTGGAAATTTCGACAAGCACATCGCGCTGAGGAGACTTTTAGTGACGCTCGCAGCCCGGAGCGCCAGCCCCAGCTAGTTAATCGGGGGTCGGGACTGCGTGCTAGCGGATCTCAACTCTCGTGACGCACTGCACTGAGCGCAAGTCTCTCATCACGAGGGCCAGGCTGGGCTCCTCACGCAGATCTTGCTCCAGAGCACTGGACGCAGTAGCTAAATTCAGTGCGTTAATTCAATATTGGCCGGCTCGGCGGCTGGAGGAGCAGGCAGATTTTGACTGTCCGGTCTGCACAGAATGACCCTCCTTTTGCCCCCGTCCGGCTGCCTTTCAGACTCCTAGGGAGTCTCTTCCGGGAGTCCTGTACGCAAGAGTGACCGCTCCCCGGCCACAAAACTCCTGGCACAGACTCCCTAGGAGTCTGATGCAGGCGCTCCCTTGCGGTTCCCTGCCCGGACTAGCCGTGGGGAGCCGCCCGGGAGGGCGCAGAGCGCGGAACGCCGGGCTATGCCGTGCACGCAATTGCGTGGGCTGCGGTGACGGCTGCTGCATAAGGAGTGCCAGGCCCTCTTTTTCCCTGCCCGCCCCGGCAGGCCCGGGCTAACACGTCTGCCGGCGCGATTCCTCCAGCCGCGCTCCCGGGAGGCCTAGCGGCGTCTCGGGGCTCCGGCCCCCGGAGAGCAGTGGGAGTTAGGGGCCTTGCAGCCCCTCGCGGCGCCTGCGATCAAGTTTAAGAGCTCGAGACCTCGCGCAAGTGCCGCATCTCTATTCCCGCTCTTTATTAACCTCGTAAACTCCTCGTCCTCGCACAGCTCCCTGTAAAATTGCATTCTCACCTTTGCATCATTCAGCCTGCTTTTGGCCTCTCTCTTGAGCTCCTTATAGATTTCATAAAATAACGGCACCCAGCTCTTTCTTATACAGTTTTCTATTACGTCGAGCGATAGGCGCGCAGGAGCGCCGGCAGCGCCCTCGCTAGTGACCGCAATTCTCAACCCAGCAACAACCCGCTCGTACGGCACAATGACGTGAGTCCGGCTCGCGTCGGTGGCGTCATTCACAAGCTTTCCCGCAGCCTCTGCCTGCCGGAATAGTTTCAGCGCGAGTGCCGAGTCGTCGACTGCGATAACGACCACGTCTGCCCACCTAATATCCTCTGAGGGGTCGTGCTCGCGGAGGTCGGCCCGCTTTATTTCCACTCCGAGCGCCTCCAGCTCTTTGGTCACCTCCCTCGCTATAACTCTCACCCTTGCCCCTGCCTCATGAAAGTACTTTGCCCTCCTAGTGCCGACAGAGCCCCCGCCAAGCACTAACACCCTGAGCCTCGAGGCCTCAACCCACAGCGGTATGCGCATGCACCCTGCGTGTCAGCTAAATTAATTTTATGGCCCCCTCCGTCCGAGGCGAGCTCCCGCTGCCGGGGTTAGTGCCTCCAGCGGAGCCCGGGGGTGGCATCCGGGCGGCTCATGTTTTATCTATCACGTAAAAACGCCTCTGCCTGAAGATGATGCCCGCGAGAAGCGCCAGAGCCTCTATCGGCGACAGCATGAGAACGTCGAGAAGAGGGCGTCTCGCCTTTAAACTCCCGTAGGCGTAGACTGCCAGGTAGACGGCGGAGACCGCCAGCAGCGCGCTGGGTCCGTGTATTGTTACCGCGGGCCCCATTACAAGCATTGCGACCGAAATGATGAGAACCACCGCCGGTACGGGGTTTCGATACTTAAGCGCGTCGTAAAATGCGCCTGCCCACCTCATTCTCTGCATCATAAAATCGCGGAGCGTGTTAGGGCTCTTGACGGACACCCTGGTGCGGCTCTGGAACGTCTTGTAGCCGCGCCTCACGAGCTCCATCGCAAAGCGGAAGTCCTCTGTAATGCTCTCCCCCATGGCGGGCCAGATCTCGTGAAGCACGTCGCCCCTAACTATTAACAACTCGCCGTGCATGCCAAAAATGGGCTTCCTGAGCATCTCGAGCGCGAATCTGTATAGCGTCAAGTCGTTAAAGTACCTCGCCCAGTCGAGCGCGTAGGCGAGCCTTGAGCGGCTAGGCCTAGGCACCAGTATGCCGTTGCCGGCAACACAGCCTCTAGCGCCGTAATACGTTATGTCTTTCAGGAACTCTGCGTCGAGGGGGTAGGAGTCGTCGTCGAGGAATATGTACCACGCGTCCCGCCTCACGTAGTTGACGACAAACCATTTAATTACCCGGTACTTGCTCCCGTCCTCCTCTCTTGGAATTAGCAAGACATTAGGAAGTTCAAGCGGTGTCGATGACAGTATTACAAATTTGAGTCCAAGACGCCTGAGCTGCGCGACGGTCTCGCGCAGCGCCGGGAGCACTCTCTCTGTGCCCACTGTGACGACAACAATGAGGTAGTTGGCGGCCGGGGGTGCTTTCGGGGAATTCCGCCGCGCCAGCGCGCCGATGGATATTAATGCCAGGTAAAGGCATCCCAGGACGTTGGCAATAAGCGACAAAGGCTCCATCGGCCGGTGGCGCTCGCATCATTTTAAAAAGCGCGCCAGAGTGGGGGCTGCTGTAAATGACCGCAACGCGGGCAGACACGTCTAAACAGTGGCTGAGGCGCAGGCTTAACACGCTCGACATTTACGCGCTTGCATACCCCGACATTCAGAGCACCTATTACTTCCTGGTTGGATTCATTGCGCTGTACGCCGGAGAGTATACATTCCTCGGGGCGCTTTATGGCATTGTGCTGATGGCGGCAATTACTCTGGCGTACGGCGAGATGGGGTCGCGGTACCCCGAGACTGGCGGGTCCTACTTGTACGTTTACAGCGGCTTCAGCGCCCTTGCCGCCTACATATCCGCATGGCTGCTGGCCCTCGACCAGATACTGATGGTCGCCTACGGAGCCGTCTGCGCGGCGAAGATAATAGGCGACACTACGGGATGCGAGTACTGCGAGATTCCTATTGCAGTTGCGCTGAGCACGGCGCTTTTTACACTCGCGCTGGCTGGTGTTAAAGAGAGCGCGGCAGTCGCCAGAGCCGTCGCAACTGTAGATTTCTCAGTAATGCTCGCGCTGATAGCGCTAGCCCTCTTGCGGCATCCTGCAAGCCCGCCGTACTTTAACTGGGCCGGCGTCGGCGCCACTAACTTCCTTTTTGCGCTGTCCCTCCTGTCCCGCGGGTTTACGGGCATTGACGTGCTTGGACAGCTTGCTGGCGAGGCCAAAAGCCCGCTTGTGCAGATTCCGCGAGCGGCTGTAGCCATTGCAATAACGTGCGCGGCGCTTGGGCTCGGGCTCACCGCGGCAGTGATGTCGGCGCTGAAGCATGACGCGATTGCCAAAGACCCCGCCTTGGTGCCGCTGTACCTAGCGAAAGAGGTTCACGGCGTCATGGCGCACCTCGTCGCGGCCGACTTGTCGCTAGTAATGACTCTGGCATCGCTCGCGGGCTATCTATCCTTCTCAAGGCTGCTGTACATGCTGGCGGAGAGGCATTTGCTAAATCCCGTCTTCCGGCAGCTCCAGCGGCGCTTTAGAACTCCCTACGTGTCGTTACTTACGGCGTATTTCATATCTTTTGCGTTCATAGTGACCGGGGGCGTTGAGCTCATAATAGCAGTTTATGCCGTGGGGTCTCTCGTGAATTACCTACTCGTCGCGCTGTCGCTTGCGAGAATTTCGAGGGCGCGCGCTCTCTACGCTGCGTTCAGAACACCGCTCATTGCCGGAATCCCGCTCTCTGCGGCGCTCGGCGTGGTGCTGATATCCACAGGACTCATGCTGACGGTAATCGAGAAGCTGAGATACATTTGGATTCTCGCGCTCTGGCTGCTCCTCGGGCTGCTCTTAATGCGCGGGATCCTCCGGCGTGGCGCTCGAGGATAGGCATTAGGCTGAATGCCTGTGCCGGCCCTGCCCGCAAGTGCTAAAAGTGCCTGCAGAGGCACTGGGTGGTGAGAGCCCCCTCAACCAGCGCGAATTTGGGCTCCGGGTTTGACGTCGTCGCTGTCGCGCACGATGCCTACTTCGCGGACGCTTACGTGAACGTCGGGAGCGGGTGCGGCGTGCACGTCAAATTTCAGGGGTACGACCCCGGCTCTGACAACACTGTCACGCGCGCGTTTGAGAGACTGTTTGAGATACTAGGCAGGTGCTGGGGCGTCGAGGCCGCCGTTAACAACAAAATTCCGGTGGCGCGCGGTCTCGGCAGCAGCGGCGCCACGGCGGTTGCGGCGCTCGCTGCGTTCGTGAGGGAGGCGGGCGTGAGCGCGAGCCCGCAGGCGATCATCGAGGCGGCGGGCTTGGGAGAGGCGGCAGCAGCAGGGAGTCCCCACTTCGATAACGTTGCCGCAGCGGCGCTCGGCGGCGCCGCGATTGTCTTGTCGACTCAGCCGCTAGAGGTCTCTCACTTCTTCCCCCGCCTGCTGTTCGCCGTCGGGGTTCCGGACGTCCCGCCGCTGCGCGAGAAGACGAGAGTAATGCGTGAGCTCCTGCCGAGGGAGGTTGCATTCAGGGCATACGTGACCCAGCTCGCGAGGGTCTCCGCACTTGTAATCGGCCTCGCGACGTCTGACTACAGGCTCGTCGCGCTCGGCATGAGAGATGACGTCATTGAGCCCCTCAGGGCGCCGTATATTCGCGGGTACGCCAGGGTTAAGATGTACGCGCTCGAGGCGGGCGCCCACGCCGTCACGATATCCGGCGCGGGCCCCTCGGTGATAGCTCTCGTAGACGACAAGCACAGCGACGCGGTGAGAGCGGCAATAGAAAGGGCGTACGCCGAGGAGGGCATTAAGGCCGAGGTCAAGATTGCCTCTCCCACTCACGGCGCGCTGTATTACGCCGGCCTGAGCCCGCCCTAGCCGCGCCGGTACTGCCCCGCGCTCCCGCTCAGCCTCCCGCGCCCTGCGCGGGAGGCGCCTCGACAAGCCCATTCTCCGTGCAGAGGACTCTCCGCAGGGGTGCAAACCGCAACGGATCTCTAAGTCTCTCGGGGAGCACGTCGACGTGCTTGCTGAGCTCTTGCGTGTCAAGCACCATCTCAGCCCCACTCTCGCCGTAAACTTTATCGGCGAGGAGATCGATGTAAATTATGTAGCGCCCCCACTCCGGCGTCGTATTCAGATTGACATACGTTCCTACATTCTTGCCCTCTGCCGTGTAGTAACTGTGCACGATGTAGTTTGCATTTTTAGGAATACAAGTGAGGGCGTAAAACCCTCTCTCAATCTTTATGCCGAGACCGTCCAGCGTGCCGCCCGGCTTTAGCGCCCGCCTTACTACCAGGACGTCTCCTGCCCTTTTAATAGCCCGTCCGCCCATCTTTATTACCTCGCCCCACGGCTTGATGTGATATATTGTGACGTCCCCGCGCGCGAGGTACTCGGCAACTCTGTCGTAGATGTCAGTAGAGACCGCGGCGTGATCGAGAATGTCCAGACACTCGCCGAGCTCCTGCGCCCTGAGCGCGTGATGGCCGCGGATTGTTACTACTACAGCTGCCCTAGCCTCGTCGAGCCTCTCTTTTGAGTACTTGTCGAACAGCGCAAGCGCAACGCACTTGCCGTGCCTCAACACTGTCCCCGGGGGGCCTCCTTGCGAAATCCTTAACATCTCCTGGTAGAGCTGTTCTGCCTCTCTGGCTATCGACTCGTCGTCCGCGTAGCGGGCAGACGACTTAAAGTGGAGGCCCATGTTCGCGTAATTCCTCAGGCGCGTCCCTGCCAGAATTCTGAGCCTCAGCCTCTCGTGCTCCGGTATGTGCGCGCTGAAGGTAACTCTCCCCGTGGTGTTGAGTTCGACAAGATTTCCCTCAACTATTATTTCTGGCACGGCCACTCCCTCCAAAGGCCCCACTGGCGGTTTGACCACAGTAAATATCCCGACGCTCCCTGGCTGCACGACATAATTCCCGGGCACTCTCAGCGTGATTTTGTCCGGCGCCTCAACTCTGCCCTCTCTAACTGCACTCCCAACGAAGACCTCGTGATACCTAGCGGCGGCTCTGGTCACAATTGCGTCGGCGCGCTCCCTCAGTCTCTCGAGAAAGAGCTCCACTGCGCCGCACTCGCCCACCAGTACCACGCCGCTTTTTGACTCGTGATCCTTCACCGTCAAGTCTGGCGGCGAGTAGTCCGGCTCTAAGCCGAACCGGCTCAGTACTTGCGCTGTTGGCTGGACGATCTTAAAGCCCCAGTCAAGAGCGAGCTTCGTAAGCGCTGTGGCGAAGATGCCGCGAATGCGCACCTTGTACACTGACGCGCGCGCGCGGCGGTTTATAAGCAGTGCCCATAACGCCGGGCATCTGGCACCTGGCGCGGCCTGCCGGACTCGCGCAATGCCGGGCAGCGCGCAGCGCCGGGCGAGTTTGCCGAGGCGCAATCCTGCAGTCAGGGCAGGCACCTGAAAGGGCGCGGAGAAAGGCGTCAAAAAGAACCAGGAGTCTTGAAAGAAGGATTGAAAGGCAGGGGCTCTACAGCGACACCTCAAATTGCCTGTACCCTCTTGACAGCCGGACTCCTGACCTTCATGATAATTTTGAAGTTACAGTACGGGCACCTGATGCCAGGAAGTATTTCCATTTCAGGTTTCGAGAAAGTCTTGCCGCACCTCATGCACGTGTAGATCTTTCTCTCCTCGCCCACGCGCGCGCAAACCGCCCGGTTATAAAAGCGTGCCGCGGGAGTCACTGAGCCCAGAGCCCTCCGTGGCATAGAGCGCACGCATTCTCTCGACGCCATGTATCTCCTCTATGTACGCCGCAACGGCAGACGGCACGAGCTCTCTCCACCTCTCGTCGCCCCTCGCCATCAGCAGCCGCACTGTAGTTGCGGAGTAACTCCCGAACTGCGGGTGGCCCCTCACTTTCACGCCCCAGTAGGAGAGCGCCGCGGCGACCCAGGGATTGTTCGAGTAAATCGCGTGGTGCCGCGGGCACCAGTGCCGTAAGTACGCACCCCAGAGACTCGCGGAGCTGCCCGTGTCCGGAACGGTGCAGTACACCAGGCGGCAATTCCGGCCGAAGTGTCGCAAGAACATCTCCACGCGCTCTCCCGGCGTGAAGGGATTCTCAAAAGTTAGTGCCCTGTCGGCAGAGCCTATGGCCACCACAACCTCGTCGTGTTGAGAGAGCAGCCACTCGACCACCTTCACGTGACCCCAGTGAAGTGGCTGGAAGCGCCCGATGAACAGCGCTCTTGCCTCCCCACTCACGGAGAGTCAGGAGCAGTAGTGCTTGATTAATGCTGATCGGCGCCCCCGCCGCGAGAGGCAGGCTTCTGCCCGTAAATGGCTTAAATGGTGCAGGAGCACTGCAGGCTGGTGATGCTGCAGCTCGCGGCGGACGCATGACGACAGGGCATACTGGCTGACGTCTCGCGCCCCACCCGCCGACCCAGAATCTGTCTCGCAGCAGTCTTGCCGGTCTTTCTTCCAGTCATTTCCCTTGTTTAATATCAAGAATGCCTTGATCCGACCCCGCGCATATCTTTGCAAGCGTCAGAGCTCGGGCTGGAGTTTAAAGGCGCGAGTGGGAAGCGCCAGGGGGCGGATCTCAGGAGGGATTGAAAACTACGTGCCGACAGGGCGCGGGAGACAGCTCGCGGAAATACAAATCTCAGAGGAGGGACTGCAGGGCTACTTCATCTTCACCATCAACTCTGCCGCCAGGATCGAGTTACCAGCCGCTCCCCTTACTGTATTGTGTCCCAACACGACAAACGCGAGCTTTCTCGGCGCCAGCTTTCTCACTCTGCCAACGACCACCGCCATGCCTCTGCCGGCCCACCTATCGAGTCTCGGCTGGGGCCTGTCTATCTCGCTCCTGACCTCTATAGGTCTCTCCGGCGCCGACGGCAATTTAAGCTCCTGCGGGAGTCCCTTAAACCTCGAGAGCGCGCTCACGACGGCACTGACGTCAAAGTCTTTCTTCGTGTCCACGTAAACAGCCTCCAGGTGGCCGTCGAGCACCGGGACGCGCGTCGTCGTGACGTAAATCTCGAAATCCGCCTTGAGGACCCTCCTCGTCTCGAGCACCACTTTCTCCTCCTCGCCCTTGATGTATGGAATTGCGTTGTCAATTATCGCGACACTGGGCACTCCGCGGTATCCGGCCCCGCTGAGGGCTTGCATTGTGACGACGTGAATTCTCTCTATGCCCCACTCGTCGAGAATGGGCTTCAGCGAGAGGTTCAGTATAGTGGTGGTGCAGTTCGGCTTCTTGACCACGCCGCCGCTCCACCCCCTCTCTGCTCTCTGTCTCTCAAGCAGTTTTAGATCCTCGGGGTTTATCTCGGGCACTACCAGCGGAACGTCGGGGTCGAGCCTCATGTTGCTGGCATTTGAGAGCACTGTATGCCCCCGCGCCGCCAGCTGAGGCTCAACTCTGGCGGCGACCTCGCTCGGGAGCGCCGAGAATATAAAGTCGACGCGCGGCACCCTGTCCACGTCAAGCTTCTCTATTCCCATCTCGGCTATCTCCGGCGGGGGCGGCTCTTCCAGAATCCAGCCGGCCTGGAGGAGCGTCTTGCCCGCGCTCCTCTCGGATGCCGCCATGCCAGCGATCTCAAACCACGGGTGTCTCGCCAGCAGCTGGACGTACCTCTGGCCCACGAGGCCCGTTGCACCGAGAATATACACCTTCAGGCGGTCCATGCAGCTCGTGTGCTGGCGCGCACATATGCATTATGCTCCACCCCACCCTCTTTCTATTCTTTTTATGTTTTTTCTCGCGTTCTTTTTCAGATTTCTGCCAGAGGGGCGGCTGGTGGTGCTGCAGCTCGCGGCGGACGCATGACGGCTGGCTGGCCGACTCCCTGCCCGGCAGACTTCTCTCGCGCGAGCGGCGAAAAGCATAAAATTGCAGCAGCAAATGAAAAGAAGCGGGCCTGCCGCGGGGCGTCGTGGCTCCAGACCCGTAGGCCGCTGCGCGGGCGGACGTCGGGGGTTCAAATCCCCCCGGGCCCACCACCTTTAAGTTCTGCCAGGGCTCCCCACCGCAGAAAAGGATAGTATGCGACAGATCCCTCTCGGCGGTGAGCCGAGCCGTGCCGCGCGGGGCGCCAGAGATCAGGACGGGCGAAGTATAAACCTCGCATCAACGACGTAGGCCCCCCTTCCCTCCTCGAGCGCGATGACGGGGTTCAAGTCTGCCTCCCGTATCTCCGGGTTCTCCGTTACTAGCCGCGAGAACTTAATCAGCACGTCCACAATAGCATCTATGTCGCGCGGGGGCATCCCGCGAAAGCCCGTGAGGAGGCGATACGCGCGCACTTCGCGCACCATCTCCCACGCATCGTGCTCGTCAATTGGGGCGACGCGCATAGTGAAGTCTCTAAGCAGCTCAGTGTAAATCCCGCCGAGCCCGAATGCAATTAAGTGCCCGAAAATCTCGTCGTAGACCGCGCCGATTATTAGCTCCACGCCCCTGGGCACCATCTTCTGCACGAGCACTCCCTCCACGTCCGCGTACGGCGCTTTCGTTTTCACGCCTTCCAGCAGTCTTCTGAAGGCCTCCCTAACTCCCTGCGCGTCAGCGACGTTTAGAACCACCCCGCCCACGTCGGTCTTGTGAACTATCTGCGGCGATATTACCTTCACGGCGACCGGATAGCCTATCTGGTCGGCTGCCTTGACGGCGCCCTCCTCGCTCTCGGCGATCGTGAAATCCGGTACCGGTATTCCGTACGCCCTCAGGAGCGCTAGCGCCTCGTCCTCGCGGAGCTTGCTGCGCCCGTCCGCAACAGCCCTCGCCACAATCTGGTGGGTCACGGCGGCGGGGGCCCGCCGACTATTTATAGCGTATTCACGAGCGCGCGTTATGCCGCCGCGGCCTCTGCTATTGCAATTTTCCTCCTGACCTCTCCGTACCTATAGAGCGCCCACAGCGCCTTTGCTGCCCTCTCGGGAGTCGGGTACACCGGTATCCCGTTGTCCTCCAGCGCGCGCTCGAACTTTATGACGAACTCGCTGCCGCCGAAGTTCACGACAGCTATCGGCTTCCCGTACCTCCTCGCGGCAGTTATATAGTCGGCAAGATTGTGTGTGAGGCCGGGCACCTGCACTAGCGTTATCACCAGCGCCATGTCAAAGAATGCGGTTGGGAGCAGCGCGTCGAGCACGATCTTGTAGTGCTCGTCTGTCGCGCTGCCGGTCAGATCGACGGGATTCGACACCGTGGCGAAGGGCAGAAGCTCGCGTTTTAGCTCTCTTGCGATGCTCTCCGGCAGCTCGGGGATCTCGAGACCGAGCTCCTCCAGCACGTCCACGGCCTGAATTGCCAGGCCCCCGCTGTCGGTCACCACCAGCACTCTACTGCCGCGCGGGATGGGCTGCATTGCAAGAGCCTTTGCCATGTCAAACATCTCCCTGACAGACGATGCCTCTATAATCCCCGCCTGACTGAAGAGTCCGCGGTACATATCGTAGGAGCCGGCCATCGCGGCGACGTGGCTCTTGACGGCGCGCTGGGCTGTGCGGCCCCTGCCCGCCTTGTACGCAATTATCGGCTTGCGCGCTGCCACCTTCCTCGCCACCTCCAGGAGCTTTCTGGCCTCTCCGGGGTATCTGAACCCCTCGAGGTAGAGCGTTACGACGCGGACGTTACTGTCGTCGGTGACGGCCTCGACGAGCTCCGTGACTGTCACGCCGGCCTCGTTGCCGTAACTCACGACAATGCCCAGGCCCAGCCCCCTCCGCGCCGCCCAGTCCATGATGGCCGCGGTCACGGCGCCGCTCTGGCTTATAAGGGCCAGCGGCCCGCGAGGGGGCCTCCCCGCCCTCTCGGAGGATAGGAATACCGTGTCGAAGTCGGCAAATGCATTAAAGAGGCCTATGCAGTTGGGCCCGAGCACCTTAATTCCGTACTGCCTAGCAACGGCCACCACCTGCTCCTCGAGCGCCGCGTTTCCCGCCTCCGCGAACCCCCCGCTTAGCACTATCGCCGCGGCGACGCCCTTGCGGCCAGCCTCGTCCAGCACCTTGGGCACGGTGGGGGCGGGGGTGGCTATGACCGCGACGTCAACGGGCTCCTGCACGTCAAGAACGCTCTTGAAGAATTTCACCTTGCGCCCCCACAGCTCCACCTCGTCGTACTTAGGGTTGACAGGGTAGACGGCGCCCTTAAACCTGCTTAGCAGATTTTCCAGCACCACGTACCCCACGGAGCCAGGTTTTGGCGACGCCCCAATTACCGCAACGCTTGACGGGTATAGCAGCTTTTTCAGCATGCAAGCACTTGCCGGCGGCCAGAAATATTTAATTCGCGATGTAGCGGTATAAGAAAATTTATACCCAGACCGCCGGGGCTCAACAATGCCAGTGGCGCTTGACCCCGAGAAGATGGAAATTGTGACAAGGCACAAGTTCGGCTACAAAGTATGCAGGAAGTGCGGCGCCAGGAACCCGCCTGACGCCGAGAAGTGCAGGCGCTGCCGCAGCAAGAACTTGCGACCGAAGAAATTCAAGAAAAAGTAGGCGCGGGGCAGGCGCCGGGGGCCTGCAGCGGCCCGCATGGGCAGGGTCTTCATTGTGGGCGCGGGGCCCGGCGATCCCGAGCTTATCACGGTCAAGGGCTTGAGACTCCTGGAGTCAGCAGATGCCGTACTGCACGACAGGCTGGTGCCGCGGGAGCTCCTCCGGCGCGTGAGGCCGGGCGCTATCGTAGTTGACGTCGGCAAGCAGCCCGGCGGCATTGGCGCCTCTCAGGAGGAGATAAACAGAGCGCTGTATGAATACGCGTCCCGCCTTAACACCGTCGTGAGGCTGCACGGAGGCGACCCGCTGGTCTTCGGCAGGGGCTTCGAGGAGTGCGAGTACTTGATATCCAGGGGCGTGCCGTGCGAGATAGTCCCCGGCGTTACCAGCGGCCTCGCGGCCCCGGCGAAGTACTACATACCGCCAGTGGTGAGAGGGACGGCTAGCTCTGTTGCACTGGTCACCGGGAGGGAGGACCAGAGAAAGGGCGCGAGGCAGGTGGACTTCAAGAAGCTGGCAGGCGCAGTTGACACAATAATAGTGTACATGGGCGCGTCGGTCGCCGGGCAGATTGCGAGAGAGCTCATCGAAGGCGGCCTGCCCGGCGACACTCCTGTCGCTGTGGTAAAGTCTGCGTTTTACGAGGACGAGGAATTCTTCACAACAACTCTGGGGAGGCTGGGCCCCCTCCCGAGCCCGAGCATAATCGTCGTGGGGAGGGTAGTGGAGAGAGGGTTGAGGCTATGGAGGGCGGCGCTGAGATTGTCGTCATCAGGATAAAGGAGGGGCCCTGCCCGGGGGGCGCGGTGTGCGCGCCCGTGGGCCGCGCGATCCCGCGGCGCGACGTCACCGTGCCCGAGGGGGACTACTTGGTGGTAATGAGCCCGGTGGCCGCCAGCGCAGTTGACGTGGCGGCGCTAAGGCGCAAGTTCAAGCGCGTTATCTGCATAGGGCCGTCGACCGCGAGAGCTGTCGGCGACTGCGAAATCCCCCGCGAGTACACCAGCTACGGCGTGGCGGAGCTGCTGTCAGGCCTCGCGCCGGGGAGGGTCGTTGTGTTGAGATCCAGCTCGGGGAACGACATCCTGAGATCCCTGACTCCCGGCGTGATTGAGGTGCCGGTTTACGACGTCGAGATTGACCCGGAGAGGGCGAGAGCTGCCGCCCGGCTAATTGCGGGGGCCCGCGCCGTGGTTTTTGCCAGCTCTCTCGCCGCGGAGGCCGTCGCCGGGCTCGCGGACATGAGCGGCAAGGTCGTCGTGGCGATAGGCCCGGTCACCTCCCGCGCGCTCTCCCGCCTCGGGGTGCGGCACGCGACCGCGAGCAGCGCGACAATAGGCGACGCTGTGAGGCTCGCGGCTGAAATCTTGAGGGGGCGCGGGCAGCGGTGAGCCGGCCTTAGTAAAGCCGTAGGGCACGTGCAGCGAGCCCGCCCCCTAGAGAGCGCGGCGCGCCGTCCGGCGCCACGCACGTCGCTCCGAGAGACCCTAGCAGCAGCCTGAGCTAGCCACCACCTCGTCGAGACCCGGCAGTTTACGCGCGTCAAGAGGCGCAGGCGCGCGGCTCTTTACGCGCTGGGCGCGCCGCCGGGCGCTCAGGACCCCGGGAGAGGTAATTTCATAACGGCCAGTCCTCCGCACGGCCACGGATGACGACAAGTTCCCGGAGGAGTGCAGGAAGAGGGCCGGCGCGCGGCTGTGCAGGGAGGTGCTCGCGGCGTTGAAGTCAATAGACAGGGAGGGGCTTGTGAAGCGCATAGAGAGGGGCGCCTAGACTGCCTCAAGAAGTGCATCAGGGAGTGCGAGAGGGGGCACCGCCGCGAAGCCGGAGCTGGGACTGCTGGCGGCGCTCGCGCTGAGGATGCTGAGGGGCTGCGGGGAGGGGCTGGAGAGCCTGCTCGACATGATTGAGATGCGCCTCTCCCCGGAGCTCGTCGAGAGGATCGCCGCGGCGGAGGAGGGAGCGTGCTGCGAGGGCTCTGAACAGGCGCCCCGCGCTTCTTCCGGCGCCGCGCGTTTGCTCCCTTGAGATAATGGTGGGCCCGCCGGGATTTGAAGTCCCGGGGTACCCTCCCGGGATCACGCGGACCCACTGCGGTACACGGTAGTGTACAACCGCGCATCCTACCAGGCTAGACTACGGGCCCCGAGCGTCCCCCGCCGTTGCTTTTAAAGGTTTCCGGGCCACGCCGGCGCTTGCTGCCAGGAAAGCTTAATAAAGCGCCGCGCACAGAAAGGGGGGCCGTAGTCTAGCGGAAGGATGCCCAGGCGCTGTAGCGCCGCGCAGGCCTTACAGCCGGGGCCCCGGCGGGGGGACGCGGGCGACCCGGGTTCGGGGCAGTGCCCGCCCAAGAATCCCGGCGGCCCCACCACCCCGCCCCAGTCAGGGGCTTAATTACACTAACCTGCGGAGTAAAAAAAAGCCGGGAGGCGCGGCCCTGCCATGCGTAGTGCACTCATCGCGGCTGCAGCTGCCGCGGCCGCGCTCGCGGCAATCGCCGTGGCGCTTTACACGCTGCGGCCCGAGCCGGGCCTCTACCTGGACTTCAGGTTCCACGCGCCGACCGGCGCCGACGAGACGGGACGGCTCGCCGCCCAGAACGTCTCGCTCTGCATCTTCGCGAGAGTAGTCACGCCAGAGGGCTCCAGGCCCCTCGCGGGCGGGTGCTTCAGGGGCATTCCCGTTGTTAAGATACCCTACGACGCAATAAAAAAGCACGCCGACAGGTGGCGCGAGCACCTGCGGTCCATGGGGGTGCCAGAGGAGCTCGTGGACAGACACCAGATAGGGCTCATAGTCGATGCGATACTGCTGAACAGGACCAGCAGGGCTCCGATATACACGGCGCACGACTCGATACCGCTCACGCTTGGCGACTTCAAGAGGCCGCAGGCCGTGTACTACGTAGCCCGCGTCGCGAGGGGCCGCCCGCAGGTGGAGGCAGCGAGGGCTGCTGCCTGGCCGGCAAGAGCGGTGGCGGCGGCAGAGGCGAGAGATCCAACGTGCGACGGGAGGGAGTGCTACTGCTACGGCATAGGCGAGAGCATCGACGCGATCTGCTGGATACCGGTGGCGTGGTCGGGGCCGGAGAACTTGACGTCGGCGCTCCCGCCCGACTACTTCACGAGCCAGGGCGGCGTGCTGTACGTGAAGACCCCCGTGCTCGTGGTTTACAACAACGCGCCGAGGGCGGGGGCGAGGCTTGGCAGCTCAATACTGATTTATACGCAGACCGACAGCGTCGTCGCGAGGCTCGCCTACAGCACGGGCCAGATAATCAGCGCGCTGAGGCAGGGCAGCTGGCCAGGCGTTAATTTATTCGTCGGCGGCGCGGTCTGGGGCGGCCAGAGGTATAGCTACTTCAGATACCTCCCGCCGCTTGACCCTGGCGGGCGGTGGTGGGCTTACATCTGGGCGAGGCCCGTCACCGAGCTCTACGAGGTCTACCTCTGCTTCGACGGCTACGAGTACAGCTGTTACTACTACATGTACGACGAGCTCGACGCGTACGTCTCCAGCGTGCTGATCAGCGGGGTGCAGATTCAGGGCGGGAGCCAGCCGGGGCTCCCCCACAGCGCGTTGATGAGCAGCTTCTTCGGCGGCGTTCAGATGCAGCAGCTCGTCGTGCCGGAGACCGCGCTGGCCGACGGCAAGCTGGACCCCGGCGAGAGCATCACGCTCCAGACAATCCTCCAGAGCTGCGACAAGTGCAGCGCAGGCTTTGACGTCGGCGTGCCCGTGGGCGCCCTCGTGGGAATGGCGCTCTGCAGCGCGCTCGCCCCTGAGTACGCGCCCGCCTGCCAAGCATTTCTTGGAGGCGTCGTCGTGTCGTTCGGCTACCAGTCGTCGAGTCTCTACATTGATGGCGGGCTGGAAAACATCGGCTCCGACTACATGTACGTCTACATGGCGGCGAGCAGGCTGACGTACGCAACGCCGTCCGGCTGCACGTACGGCGCGCCCGCGGGGCTCTACATCGAGGCGAGATAGCCGGCGGCGGGGTTAACTCCCGCCTTTTTCCTCACGCCCTCCCGGCGAGCTCTCTCAGCACTCTCATCATGGCCCTAGCGTTGTCTAGCATTGCGTGGTCGTTGTTGAAGAAGACGTAGACCCTGCGCGGCCTCAGCGCCGCCAGTCTCTCTGCCACCTCCCGCAGCTCTCCCTCGCTGTAGTTGTGAGAGTACCACGCGGACCTTCCGTGCATTCTCAAGTAGACCGTGCCGCGCACCGCGACTATCCACGTAGCATTGGGGGAGTCCACAGACACCGGCGTGAAGCCCGTGCGCTCGGCCCACGAGACCGTCTCGTCGGAGAACCAGCTGGGGTGGCGGAACTCAAAGGCGGCCCTCCCGCCGAGGAGCGAGGCGACCCTCTCCACCCTCGCGGCGTTCTCCTCCGACTTCACAAACGCGGGCGGCATCTGGAACAGGTAGAAGTCTATCAGGCCGTCCATCGGCTCGAAGGCGGAGAGGAAGCGCCGCAGAGCGTCGAGCGCCTTCTCCGAGAGCCTGCCCGAGTGCGTCACGCTCCTGTGCACCTTGACGGCCCACCTGAGCTCCCTGCCCACCAGCGCCCACCGCCTCACCTGGCGCTCTGCGGGTATGCGGTAAAAGCTCGCGTTCAGCTCGACCGCGTTAAGCCCGCTGCTCCTGACGTACCACTCAAGCGAGCCCCCGAGATTCCACGAGTAGGCCCAGCCGGACGTCCCGACAAAGATTCCCACGGCGTTGCGCCAGGCGGGGCGTTTTATCGTTGCGCGCCTCCCGCCGCGCCGAGCGCCATGGCAATTTCCGAGGGCCTGTAGCCAACTATCACCCTGTAGCTCCCGTTGGGGTACACCACGGCGACTATCGGCGTTGCCGCCTCGCCGGCGAGGAGCTCTGCGAGGCGCCTGCCCGACTCCACGTCTATCGCGCAGTGCTCCCGCGGGAGCAGGCCGGAGTAGTTGCCGCTGCCGCCGAGCAGCCTCTTGTACGCGGAGACTATGGCGCCCATCACGGCGCCTCTCGACGCGTTAGTCTCCTTGTAGAGGCAGCGGAGGCTCTCGTGGTACTGCTCGGCGTCTGGGTGTACCACTAGGTCGACGAGCGCGAGCCTGCGCCCCTCGAGCAGCGTCAAGTTGTAGACGAAGAGCCTGGCGCAGTAGGGGCAGTGGAGGTCAAAGAAGGCCACTAGCGCGGGCCAGCTGCCGTTAAACGGCATGCCGACTCTCTCCGCCGCGCGCAGTATCTCGAGACCGCCGCCTGCCGCCGCCTTGACCTCGCGCGCGAGCTCTCCTATCACCGAGCTGAGCTCGGGCGTCAGCGGCGTGACGTTCCTCAGCGTGTATGTCAGCGCGGCGACGAGGTCTCTCTCCGAGACCTCGCGCACTCTGTACGCATACACCGCGCCGTCGGGGAGCACCCACTTCTCGTGCTCGAACACCAGCTTTATCGTGCTGCCGAGCAGCTGCAGCACGGGAACCTCCGTGACGTTGGCGTAGACGAGCGCGCGGCCATACGGCGTCAGGGCAGCGCCGGCGAGCCTCCAGTGCGAGGGCGAGGTGGGCCCGGGGAGGCCCAGCAGCGCTCTCACCAGCTCGTCAAATGTCCCGGCGGAGGGCAGCTGTGCGGCTGCAGCCGCGCACTCCCTCCGCGTTACAGTCACTCTCTCGCCGGCCACGGTCGCTGACGCGGACGAGTTCACGCAGAGCGCATAGGACCCGTTCGCGTACTCGGCGTAGTACGTGAGCTTTCGGATCACGTGCGGGGTCTCGACGAGCGCGTTCATGACCCCCCTCGCGCTCTTCAAGAGCGCGAAGAAGCTGCCGTTGCCGACGCGCTGGCCGTAAACCGTGCCGTACTCGCTCTCTGTGTAGTACGCAATGCCGCTCGCGCCCCTACCTCCCGCGGCGCTAACGCTCACGTGGTACACGTAGACGCGCCCGGAGGCCTCCGCCTGGCCGTGCTTGTGCGCGAGGAGCGCGAGTGAGAGCAGCGCGGCCGCGAGCGCCGCGGCGGCAAGCGCCAGCGCGAGCGCGCGTCCTGCCATGCCGCTCTGCGCTCCGGGCCACTTAAATCATGCCTATACGCTCCTGAGCGCGGCCTTCAGCGTGCTGAAATCGGCGGGGTTGACCTTGAGAGTCGGCAGGCAGGACTCTATGACCTTGTTCGTGCCGCCTACCAGCACCGCCCTGACCTCTCTGAATGCCTGCCTCGCCGCCCTGAGGATCTCGGGGCGCACGGCATCATCCTCGCCGTCAGTTATAAGGACCAGCTTGTACTTGTAAAGGCCGCTGCGCTTTGCGTCGCTAACGGCAGTATGAACGGCGGCGGTGATGTCAGTCCCGCCGAGAGGCATGACGCTCAGCAACGACCTTATAGCCTCTTTAACGCTCGTTACCGGCGGGTGGACTATCTGGTCGAAGAACCTCAGCACGACCCTACTTCCCTTTCTCATCAAGGCTATGGCGAGGGCGGTAGCCCACGCTATTTTCTGCGTCGCGCCCCTCGCCACCTCGTCGTACACGGTGTAGAACATGGAGCCGGACTTGTCGACTAGCAGGTACAGATTTCCCCGAGTGTCTACACTCAGCTCGTACACTGAGAGCGACTTCGTCGCGAGCTTGTAGCTGAATAGCTCGCGCGCCGAGATGTAGAGCGCGCGCGTCAGATTTGTGGCCCTCCTGAGGTCGGAGAACGCCTTTATTCTCGTAATTCCGGTGACGAGCCCCTGCCTCTCCTCGACCTCTCCGTGTCTGAGCTCGGGTCCCAGCACTGAGAGCACCTCCACTACTGACTCGAGGATCTTGGCGAGTCTAGCGCGGTACGGGTCCGCGTCTATGCTGAACAGAAGCTCGGCTGCCGTCTTGCCGGCCTCCTCGCCGAGCGCGCGCGCAATGGACCTCCGCAGCCGCTCGACATCTTTAATACTTCCCATGTAAAATCTTATGAGCATCTCTATTTCCTGCTGCGCGCGGTCGCCCGCGTTCCGCGCGCCGCGCTCCTCGCCATTTGCAGCGCCACTCCCTCTCTCTGCTCTCCACAGGAAGTTGCTGTAAGCTCGCAAGAGCTTGGTTGCTGCAATTTTCGACACGCGGTAGTTATACCTGCTTATTTTAGATACCTCCTGGTATACATCCGACGAGAGATATGTCTTTACAAACATATACCACAGAGTCTCGTCGCGCCCGGGCTGCTCTCTTAAGATCGGCGTCCTGTAGTGGACGTAGAAGGCGTCTGCAATTACGTCGTCTGGCAGCGACGCCAGTCTGGAGAACATGCCGGCTCTCTGCAGCTGTCTCACTATACTGCGGACTCTGAGTCTCGTCAGCTCGTCGCTATAGTCAACGTTCAATAACACGCCCACTCAGACCTTGCCGCGCGGATTTTTAACCGCGCCTCCGAGCTGGCGCCCGCGCTAGAATAGCACCTGGCTCTTAATGCTCCTAAGCGCCTGGCCTATCTCCTCAAGTTCTACGTGGAAGAACCTAGTTATTACTGGATCCCGCTGCGACTTCTCCAGCAGCTCGTAGGCCTCCTTAATTTTCTCCCTGGCCAGAGAGAGAGCATTGCTGGATATGAGCGCCTTTATCTCGTTGACGATGTCGTACAGAATAGACAAGCCGCCGGGCATGTGCGACGCGAGGAAGGCCTCGTACTCGGCGAGATTTTCCCTGTTCCCGACCAGATACTTTAGCACTTTCAGCGTTGCCGCCCTCAGCGCTGCCGCGTCAATTTCAGACGGCGGGATCCCCAGCACTGTCAAGTACGCTATGACGTAGAGCGGGATTTTAACCCGCGTCCTATTGGATATCATCACGTGGTCCAAGTAGGATGCGACAATGGGTGACGTGTGCTTTACTATTGTATCCAAGTGCTCGTATGCAAACTCTAGTGTACAGTCGTTCAGCTTTCTCACCTCGTCCATTGTCATGACAGGCACTAGCCTGTCGAGCTTCTTCCGGAGCAGGAGCCCGGCCCTCATCAGCTGCTCGGTCTCGTCCGGCTGCGCGTACTTGGTGAACACGCGCAGCGGGAATCTGTCATAGAGCGCTTGAAGCTCCTCCTCCTCCGGTACTCTGTTGGAGGCGCCGAACACAGCCCACGTCCTCACCGGTATTATGCTCCCGCCGTCATAAATCACTCTCTCGTTGAGAATTGTCAACATTGTATTTAAAATTGCGCTCGATGCATTGAATATCTCATCAAGCAGTGCTAGGTCTGCATCAACTATTGAATTTGTGTATATTCTTTTCACGCTCCCCTTTAATAGCTCGACGATGTCAATTGGGCCTATGATCTCCTCCACCTCCGTGAACTTTGTGAGGAGGCGGTAGAACCACTTCGCCTTCAGCAGTTTTGAAATGCACGCAATGAGCATGGTCTTGGCTGTGCCGGGGGGGCCCACCAGGAGGAAGTTCTCGCGCGTGACTATTGCCGTCAGGCTGGCCGTGATTTCGTCTGTGAGCTTGAAGAAGAGTGAATCGAGAGCCCTTCTGGCTTGCGAGATCTTGGCTACTAAATCCTCCACTGCAGCCAGTGCGGCCCCCGCTAAAATTTTTCCTCCCGGCACTCTCCCGCGCGCGGCTGCGGCGCGCTCGGCACGGGGCCCCGCAGAGTATTTGGGCCCGCGATCCCTGCCTCTGTTGTAAATACAGCGCTGAAACTTTTTGCGAGCTCTGCTATAGTGAGCTTCAGCTGCAATTATAAATTACAGCGTGTGAAATTTTATCGTGGACTATTTCTTCGACGAGTTCATGTCGCAGGTGAGTAGGAAGCTGCGCAAGTACTTAGCCAGCAGTCTCGAGCAGGAGTACCCAATCGAGATGCTGGCTGGCAGGCTGCCTGCGCTCGGCGTGAGAGCGCCGCGCGAGAGTCCCGAGACTGCCGGCGTTGACGGCGGCGCGGTAACAGTCAAGCTCTCAAACGGGCACCACGTCGTACTGGCCAGAGCCGCTGCCGTGGGGCCTGACTTTATCGAGAGGGAGTTCCTAGTTGACATAGCAATAGCGGACTCTCCGCCGCTGCTGTGGGCGTATCTCATAACGGTGGAGTCGCTCGCGGGGCTGAAGGCAATCGAGAAGCACGACATTAAGGTGCTGCTGGCGGACGGCTCGCTTTACGTCAGAGTCACCAAGCTCGTGCGCAGCCTGGCAATCTCGCGGGAATTCCAGAGCCTCTACCACGCCCCGGAGCTCGCAAGGGCGCTGCTTAGTCTCTCAAGGCTCCTCACGAGCGCGCAGAGACGCGGAGTCAGGCTGGTCTTTGTCTCCAAGGACTCGAGTCTCAGGCTGCTCAAGGAGCACGCAATATTTGAGAAGCTGAGCGAGAAGTACCGCGACGGGGTTTTCGCTAGAGGGCTCCTCTGGTACTCAGTGCTCTGGCTGCGCAAGTACAGAAGGGAGTTGATAGATTTCTACAAGGCGGCCCAGTCGCTAGATCGCGAGAGCGCCAGGCTCGTGTCATTACTGCTCTCCCAGTCAATAACAGACTCAGAGCTGCTCGCCAGACTGCTCCCGGCGGGCAGCTACACCGCGCCCATGCTCCTAGGGTGTTGCGACGCGCATCTAAATTACAGGGGCTTGACGGCGGCGGAGAGGCTCTCCGAGGCCGCGGCGGAGAGGCTCAGGGACTCGGCGGTATTTAGGCCGCAGGGGGACGGCGCTGCCGGTATGGCGGAGGCGCTACGAGAGGCGCTCGAGGCAGTACCAAAGCTTTACCTTCTCTACATCAAGCTCAACGACAGCGACACGCCGCTACTGGTCGAGGTGCCGGCCTACGGGTCCCGGATGTTCGACGGGACTCCCGCGAAGGCATTCTGCCTCACGGCCGGGGTGGGCGATGTTGCGGGCATTCTGGCCCAGCAGTACAGAGACCCGGTTCACTACAACACGTGGCTCTGGTACGCGCACGTGATAGCGTCATTCAGCTCGCGCCAGATCTCGGAGTACGTGGCCTACATTAGGAGGGTTGCGGCGAGCGCGGACATGGACGTGGCCAGGAGGGTCAGGATGGCATTGGGCCCGTGAGTGCATGAGAATTGGCTATGTAATATCGGCGAGCTCGCCGCTTGAGTTCATCGCAACGCTCGACCCAGAGAGACCCGTCAGCCTGTACGATTACGTCACGGTCGAGCACGTGGAGTACGACAGCCACGCCAATGAGTACCTCAATGTGAGGCTGCTCGGCCAGGTGGTGAGGATTTTCAGGAGCCCCTACTCGGCCAAGAGAGATATGTCTCTGTATAGCGTGATCAGGGAGGTTGCGAGCAACATCCTGGAGGTTCAAATTGCGAGGGTCAGGGTCCTCGGGTACGTGCATGACGGCGAGCTCAGACAGCCGAAATACCCGCCGAGAGTGGGGGCCCCCGTTTACGCGGCCGAGGACGCGGAGCTGCGCGAGATTTTCAAGGTGGAGCGCGGTCTCTGCGTCGGGAGGCTTGTCAGCAGGGATATCGAGATATGCCTGGACGTTAACGGCATAAAGCGCCACGTGGCAGTCATAGCGGCAACAGGCAGCGGCAAGACGTGGTTCTCCGTGGTGCTTGTAGAGGAGCTGGTCAAGAGGGGCGCAAAGGTCGTCGTGGTAGACCCGCACGGCGAGTACGTGCCAATCCGGGACAGCGTGCACAGACTCGGCCCGTTCTCCGCGATTGTGGTTAGAGTCTCGAGGCAGCACGCCGGCGACGTCACGTACAGAATAGGCGTGCTCGACAGCGACCCCGACGCAATTGCAAACGCCGCCGGGGTGCCCGCCGGAGCCAAGAAGATAAGGTACGCGATATACCTGGCGTGGGCGTGCGCGCGCAAGGCGCGCGAGACTCTCGGCAGGCCAGCCGGCCTCTCGTTCATGCAGGGCGTGCTTCGGACGGCGCTGCGGGGCGAGGCAGCGCTCAACAAGCTACTCCACCAGCTGGGGGCCGCCTCGGACTTCGTGAGGGATGACTTGATGCAGCTCGCGAGAAGGGACCGGCACGCAATATTCAGCGCCCTGACGTACCTGAGGAGGCTGAGGAGGCTTGGCGTGTTCTCGTCGAGGTCAACGCCGCTGTCCCGGGTCCTCGCGGACGTGACCATAGTCAACCTCGCCGGCGTTAACGAGGAGGTTCAGGACTACGTCGTGTACCACTTACTCTCGCGGGTCTTCAGCGCGAGGGTGCGGCACGTGAGGTCGCTCCGGGGGGCCAAGATACCGTGGCCCGTCGTCGTTTTCGTGGAGGAGGCGCACAGATTCGCGCCCCCGAAGGCGCTGAGGCGGACAAAGTCTTACGAGATACTAAGCAGAGTGGCATTCGAGGGTCGGAAGTTCGGGGTGTACCTGGTCGTAGTGAGCCAGAGGCCCAGCAAGGTGGACGCCGACATAATGAGCCAGTGCCAGAGCCAGGTAATAATGCGTGTAATAAATCCAAAGGACCAGGAGGCGATCAGAGATAGCAGCGAGCTCTTGGCGCAGGAGTTCCTCGAGAACCTGCCCGGGCTTGACGTGGGCGAGGCAGTCGTGCTGGGCCCGGTGGTCAGAGTGCCCACTGTCATCAAGCTGAGAGACAGGACGCTCGATTACGGCGGCGCGGACATAGACCTCGACGCGGCGTGGAGGCCGAGCAAGGCCCTCGGCGCGGTGCAGCTGTGGCGCAGGCTTTACAGCTCGCTGCCAACTCCGGACATCACAATCACCGCCGCGAGGCTGAAGACGCTTAGAAAGGCGCGCGAGGGGGGGCGCGTGGTGGTGACGCTCCTCGACGGGGATAGGGAGGTCGCCGTGGTCATAGACAACGGGAGGCCCGTGTGCAACGCCTGCGGCGCGGGGAGGCCGTGCGCTCACATCTACAAGGCGCTTGAGGAGGCAGTGGAGGTAATAAGGCACTCGTGACGCTGGCGCCCGTGAAAATCCTCCACATCTCAGACGCCCACCTCGGGCGCGCGCAGTACCAGCTGCAAGCGCGCGAGGAGGACTACTACAGGGCGCTTGAGGATGCCGTCAGGCTTGGGAGGGGGGCAGACGCAGTGCTCATCACAGGAGACCTGTTTGACTCGAGAAGGCCTCCCGTGAGGTCCGTCGTGAGGTTCGTCGAGGCCGTCAGAGAGATCGGCGTGCCGATCTACGTCGTGGGCGGAAATCACGACTTCAGTTACGTGAGGTACAGGGCAGAGGCAGGAGACTGCCAGGCCCAGCGGTGCGGCCCGCACGACACAGTGCTGAGCCTCCTTGACAGGCTCGGCGTGATAAGGCTGCTGTGCTGGGAGGCTGCGGACGCAGGCGGCGTTCACGTGTTCGGCGCGTGCGCCACGCCGAGGGCCTACGCCGGCGAGTACAAGAGGGCCCTCCAGAAGGCGCCTCCCAACTGCGTGCTGGCAATACACCAGGCAATCGAGGGCGTGAGGGCTAGGTATCCAGCCGAGGCGGATGAGTACACCATGCCGGCAGAGGTGTTCCGCGGCGTGCGCTACTTGCACATTGCGGCCGGCCACGTGCACGACCACATGCTCACGCACCCGGTGGGCGCGGTTTGGGCCGGCTCGCTAGAGCTGTGGGACGCCGGCGAGTTCGAGACGTGGAATTACGCGGGGAGGTTCGAGAGAGTCCAGAGCGCGGCGCAGAAGGGCGCCGTCTTGCTGGATATCGCCGGGAGGGGCGTGTCGGTCAAGTCGATTCCGCTGCCCGCGAGGCGCCCGATGTACAGGCTCAGGCTCTTCGTGCGCGATAGGGAGGATCTGCTGCGCGCGATAGACGAGTCTGTGAGGGCGTTTGACAGGGACGGCGCGGTGATACGGATCGAGATATGGGGGGCCCCGGATGGCGGCGTGAGGGCGGGGCAGATAGCGTCGGCGTTCTCGAGGGCGCTCTACGTTGACGCCGTCTACAAGTCCGCGCCGCGGCGCGAGCCGGGCGCGAGGGGCGGCGCGGCGTACGAGGAGCTCTGGCGCCTGGTGAGGGAGAGGCTCGGCGGATACGCCGAGACTGTCATAAAGGCCATGGAGCTACTGCGGGACGGCAATAGAGAGGGGGCCTACAGACTGATAATGAGGGCGCTCTACGAGCAGCGCGCGTGATCCGGGGGCTCGAGCTTTTGAACTTCAAGGCGCACTCCCACGCTGCCCTCAGGTTCGGGGAGGGGGTTAACTTCATACACGGGCCCAACGGCTCGGGCAAGACATCCATAATGGAGGCTGTGTCCGTCGCGCTCTTCGGCTCGCAGTGGGTGAGGCGCGTCGGCAGCAGGTGGTCCGCGTACCTCAGGCGCGGGACTCCTGCCGGCGAGGTGAGGCTGCAGATCGAGTATGCCGGCAGCCAGGTCCTCGTGGTGAGGAGGTTCAGCGATAGCGGCAGCGTGTCCTCCGGAACTTACCTGTCGGTGAACGGCGGCGTTGTCGCTAGGGGCGACGCGGAGGTAACGAGCGCGGTGACATCCATGCTGGGCCTCGGCATTGAGGAGTACCGCAATCTGCTGTACGTGAGGCAGGGGGAGCTCAGGAAAATCTTGCAGGAGCCGGAGTACTTAGACCGCGTGCTCCGCCTCGACGTGTTTGACAAGCTGGACGAGATCTTGAGGGACGCGCTAGGAGAGTTGAGGGCAAGGCGCGAGCGGGCAGGGGGGAGGGTTGAAGAGCTGGAGCGCAGAGCCGCGCAACTCCGCGAGAGAATAAAGGCGCTGGCGGAGAGGCTCGCGGAGGCGGAGAGAAGGCTCGCGGAGATGCAGGGCATCGAGTCTGAGTACAGGAGCGCCGAGCGGGCATACGTCGAGCTCAGAGAGCGCTTCGCGTCTCTGGCCAAGGAGAGAGAGGCGCTTGAGAGGGAGGCAGAGGAGTGCGCGAGAGCGGTGCTCGACGCGGACAGAGATCTCAGGGCAGTGGAGGGCGAGCTGGCAGAGATCGCCAGGGCGGCGGACGAGCTGAAGTCGCTCCCCGAGATTGAGGACGTGGAGGCGCAGTATCAGGAGCTCAAGAGGCTCGTGTCGCTGGCCGAGAGAATTCCGCCCGAGATCAGGAGCTACGACCCCGCCCTGCTGGCGGAGGTCAGGAGGAGGGTCGAGGAGGTGAGTGCCGCGCACGCGGTCGTGAAGTCGAGACTCGAGCTTCTCAGGGACGTGATAAGGCTGGCACGGCGCGCCGAGGGCGGCCGCTGCCCGATCTGCGGGTCCCCGCTCTCGGGCGAGACCATAAAGAGGCACGAGGCCGAGGTGGCGACGCTGGAGGAGGAGCTGAGGCGCCTCTCGGAGCGGCTAGAGGCGCTGCGCGGCGAGGAGAGGAGGCTGGAAGAGCTCGACAGGAAGTACCAGCTGTACAGGGAGTACGCCGGTGTGGACGTGGAGTCTGCGAGGAGGAGGCTCGCGGAGCTCGAGGCGCTTTACCGGAGGAAAAGGGAGGTCGAGTCCAGGAGGGCCTACTTACTCGCGCTGCTGAGCAGGGAGCGCGACGCGAGGGAGCGGCTGGAGTTGGCAAGGGCGAGAAAGGAAGAGGCCGAGAGGAGGGCAGGAGAAATTGGCAAGAGGCTGGCGCTCGTGGAGCGCGAGCTCAGGGACGTGCAGGAGAGGCTTGGGGAGGCCGAGGCCCGCTTCGCTGCACTCAAGGCCGGGTACGAGGAGTACCTGTCTGTGAGATCTCTAGTTGCCGAGTTGAGGCGCCAGAGCGAGGAGCTCGGCCGCGAGCTCGAGGGCGTGCTCAGAGAGCTCGAGGAGAAGAGGGCCGAGGCGCAGAGACTTGACAGGAGTCTCGCTGCAGCGAGAGACTTGCGGTCGGCGCTGGCGGAGCTAAAGCCCTTGGCACGCCAGATGCTCTTGAGAGTAGTGACGGAGGAGCTAAACGCCGTGTTTCTGAAGCTGAGGCACAAGGAATCGTTCAAGTCCGTAAGCCTTGTCGAGAGCGATGGGCGCTACGTCGTGAGAGTACACACGCAGGCTGGCCACATAGACCACGGCCTGCTCTCGGTGGGAGAGCAGAACCTGCTCGCGCTCTCGCTGAGAGTGGCGCTTGCCAGGGCCCTCCTAGGGAGAGTGCCCTTCATGCTGTTCGACGAGCCGACGGAGCACCTAGACGAAGAGCACAGAAGGAGGGTAGTCGAGCTTGTGAGAGAGCTCGCGTCAGTCGTGCCCGTGATAATCGTGACGTCACACTTGGGCGAGTTCGAGGAGGCGGCAGACGTCGTGATACGGCTGTGAGCAGGCACTCGACAAGTGAGAGTGTAGATATAAAACCTAGCGCGCGATTGCAGCTGCATGCACCTTAACAGGCCGCCTAATGGAGTTTACTACATAAAGAGGCCGGTAGAGCTCAGGGCGTTTATCAATCTGCTGAAGAAGTTCAGAGGCTACGCGACGACGCTCATAACGCTGTACATCAACACCGAGAGGCCCATTCCGGACGTGCTGAGCTTCTTGCGGTCGGAGTGGGCCACGGCGTCTAACATAAAGGACAAGACGACGCGGACTCACGTTCAAGACGCGCTGGAGAGAATAGTAAATAACCTCAAGGGAGAGGCAAAGGCGCCGGAGAGCGGCATGGCGCTGTTTGCCGGCTTTCACATGGAGAGCCCCGGGAGTTACGACTGGGTGTACTACGTCATTGTGCCGCCGCAGCCGATATACACATTCAAGTACATCTGCGACACGGCGTTCCACACGGAGATCCTCGAAGACCAGCTGCACGCCGGCGCGGCTTACGGCATAGTTGTAATAGAGCGGGGCGAGGCCGTGATAGCGCTGCTGCGGGGGAGCAGGTGGGAGGTCGTGAAGACCGTTGAGTTCTTCGTCCCGGGAAAGCACCACGCGGGCGGGCAGTCGGCCAATAGATTCAAGAGACAGATCGAGCACCTCGCCGAGACGTTCTACAAGCTCGTCGCCGAGGAGGCAAACAAGATCTTCCTGCACATGCCGTCGCTGAAGGGAATTATTGTGGCAGGGCCCGGCCCCACGAAGGAGGAGTTCCTCGAGGCGGGTGGTCTCGACTACCGCCTCAAGGGGCTCGTGTTAGCGGTAGTCCCGGCTTGCTGCGCCAACGAGTACGGCGTCATCGAGGCAATCAGGAACGCGCGAGAGCACTTGAGGGAGAGCGAGTACGTGCGCGCCAAGGAGACAATGGACAGGGTGATGTACTACGCCGTGAAGAAGAGCGACTATATAGTTCACGGCAGGGAGAGGGCCTTGAGAGCGCTCGAGATGGGCATTGCGGACGTCGTTATCGTCGCCGAGGAGCTGGGCGAGGATGCCGTGCTGGAGGTCGCGATGCTCGCGGAGAGGCGCGGCGCGAGGATAGAGGTCGTGCCGCGCGAGGTCGAGGAGAGCAAAACTCTCGTGCAGGCCTTCGGCGGGTATGTCGCCATTCTATCCGCGCCCGTCTGGATCCTGGAGCAGCAGTTACAGGCGCAAGCCGCCAAGACGTAGCGGGCGACCTGGCCCTCGGCAGTTGAAAGGAATGCGTCACCCCGACAGCATTTTTTAAGCCCGGGACAGGGGCAGTCATGGCGCTTGCAGCGCGCAGGAAGGTCAGAATCAGGCTCTACGGCACCAACCCGGCAGACGTCGACAGGGTTGCAAGGGAGATAGTGGAGCTGGCTAGGAAGATGGGCGTCGGGGTCAGCGGGCCAATACCGCTCCCGACGCGCCGCCTGACGGTGACCGTCAGGAGGGCGCCCTCGGGACAGGGGTACCACACCTTCGACCACTGGGAGCTCAGGATATCCAAGCGGCTCATAGACATAGAGGCCTCCGAGAGAGTGCTCAGGCGCCTGATGACAATTCGCGTTCCCGACACTGTTAAGATAGAGCTGCAGCTGAT
>Ga0326760_1000180_pt1 | contig 36821 bp, 30 predicted proteins | sample GCREP_S_FD_207668 | JGI IMG/M metagenome (GOLD analysis project Ga0326760, IMG submission 207668) | Hot spring sediment microbial communities from Geyser Creek Basin, Yellowstone National Park, WY, United States - GCR.EP_S | ecosystem: Environmental > Aquatic > Thermal springs > Near-boiling... | reverse complement strand
CGTTAACTGCCTTCAGCATTGTCGCTGAGTTGCTTGAACTTGCGGTTCCAGCGGAAGCGCCCGATGAAGAGTTGTTCAACGAAGCTCTCTGGTTCTTTGAGCAACTTGAAAGGGGTCTGTCACCGACGAAATGGCTCGTCGCCGCTCAAATAAGGCTGCTTTGGCGGATGGGTTGGATGCCGCATCTGCTTTCCTGCTCTTCGTGTGGCGAAAACATTGCCAGCGAACAAGTCGCTTTTGCACCTTCCATTGGCGGCGCAGTGTGTGAGAAGTGCCAAATCTCAAAAGTGCCTCCGGACGCTCAACTTTACCCGAGCGCCGTGCTTCAAGCGATTTACGCCCTTTGGCAGCAGCCGAGGGTGATGGAAACCCTGCACCTTCGCCCGATGCTTTGGCAGCAAGCCCTAAATCTTTTGCGAGCCCACTGGCGCTATCACTTGGAAGTTGACAGCAGGGCTTGGAGGGTTTGGCAACAAATCACCACAAAGCCTTCTTTTGCCCGACGGTTCTGAGCAGAGACCTCAAAAGCCCGAGGCTTTCTGTCACCACTTCTATGGCACTCCCGCTAAAACAGCGTCATAATTGCTAAACCGAAAGCGTGCTCGGTTTTCAAGCACCATTGCAACTGCCCGAAAGGAGGCAAGTGCCATGACCAAGAACAGCGTCAACATCAAACTCGGCGGTGAGGCTGGGCAAGGAGTAGAGTCGTCAGGGATGGGATTTGCGAGAGCGATAGCCCGTTCGGGTTTACATATTTTCGGCGTGCAGGACTACATGTCGCGAATTCGTGGAGGTCACAACTGGTATCAAGTTCGCGTCTCCGAGCGTCCCCTTTACGCCCACGAACCGAAAATTCAACTTCTCCTCGCTTTTGATGAGCGGACAGTTCGTGAACACCTCGACGAAGTTGTTGAAGGTGGTGCGGTGATTTACGACGAGGGGTTGAAGGTGGACGAAGACGAGATCAAATCCAAAGGCGTCATACCGATGCCAATGCCGCTTTTGAAACTCGCGGAAGAACTTGGTGGCAGCAAGTTGATGCTCAACACCGCTGCTGTCGCAGCAGCGGCGGGTATTTTGGAGTTTGACCTGAGTTACCCTGAGAGTGTCATCCGAGACAGTTTTGGTCGCCGGAAAGGCTCAGAAATTGCCGACCGGAACATACGAGTCGCTAATGCCGCTTACGAGGAAGCGCGAAGGCGATACGCCCACCTGTTTGAATGGAAACTTGAAGCCATACCCGATGCTCCCAAAAAGATGGTGCTCAACGGCAACCAAGCACTTGGGCTCGGCGCTATCGCTGCAGGTTGCAAGTTCTGTTGTGGCTACCCAATGACACCTGCCTCCAGTTTGCTTGAGTTCATGTTCGCCCAAGCGAGAAGGTTCAACCTTGTCGTCCGACAGATAGAGGACGAGATTGGTGCTTTGCTACATGCTATTGGTGCAGCCCATGCAGGTGTCAGGGCAATGACTTGCACTTCAGGCGGTGGGTTCAGCCTTATGGTTGAGGCGCTGAGCCTTGCCGGTTCAACGGAAACTCCCGTGGTTGTCGTGGTAGCCCAAAGACCTGGTCCAGCAACGGGGATGCCAACCAGAACGGAACAGGGTGAATTGCTCTTTACGCTTTTCGCCGGTCACGGCGAATTCCCGCGAGCCGTCCTCGCACCGGGCTCAGTTGAACAGTGTGTTTACGAAATGGCGCGGGCTTTCAACTTAGCCGAAAAGTATCAGATGCCTGTCATCGTGTTGACAGATGCCTTCCTCGCTAACTCCCTTCGTTCCGTTGACATGGATGCGATTGATTTCCGCAAAATCACCGAGAACATAGACCGGGGCAAACTGATTTTGCCCCACGAACACGAGAAGATTGATGAAGCGCTCAAGGACGGTTATCGCCGCTATGAGTTTTTCGAGGACGGAATTTCCCTTCGCATCCCGCCCGGACATCCCAAAGCCATTTACTCCGTTGCAGGCGAAGAGCACACACCTGAAGGCTTCATTGACTGGGAAGAACGAGCCGATAACCGGGTCAAGATGATGCAGAAGCGGATGAGGAAACTTGAGGTTGCTGTCAGCGATATGAAGTTGCCGCAACTTTACGGTCCGCAAGATGCCGAATTGACGCTGGTTTGCTGGGGCTCATCCCTCGGTCCAACCCTTGAGGCTATGGAGCGATTGAACGATAACGGTGTGAGGACGAACTTGCTCCAGTTCATAGACATCCACCCCTTAGATTGGGAAAGCGTTGCCGACATACTGGCAAACTGCAGGCGTTGGGTTTCCGTCGAAGGCAACTACAGCGCCCAATTGTCAAGGTGGATTCGCATGAATACGGGTTTGAAGCCTGCGGGGACAGTGACCCGTTACGATGGTCGCCCGCTCAATCCCGTTTACATCGTTGAGCAACTTCAAAGTTTGCTCGTCAAAGTTTGAGATCGGCAGGAGGTGTCAAGGATGGTAGCGCAAGTGACGATGAAGGACCTGCAAAGTCCTGTTGAGCCGACATGGTGCCCAGGTTGTGGCGACTACGGGATTTTGAACGCCGTCAAGAGGGCGTTAGTCCAACTGGGCATTCCACCTCACCAAGTAGCGTTCTTCAGCGGCATAGGTTGTGGGAGCAAACTCCCCGATTACATAAGGGCGAACGGCTTCAACAGCCTTCACGGTCGTCCCGTCCCTATCGCCCAAGGCTTCAAGTTAGCCCACCACGATATGGTTGTGATAGTTGTTGACGGTGACGGCGATAACTACGGGATTGGCGGTAACCATTGGCTGCATGTAATGCGCCGAAACATCAACATCACCCACATCGTCCAGAACAACATGGTTTACGGCTTGACAAAGGGTCAGTATGCACCAACCAGCATGAAAGGTTTCGTCAGCAGCACATCTCCTGAAGGGACAATTGAGTGGCCAATCAACCCCATTGCTATCGCCCTCGCTGCTGGCGCTACTTTTGTGGCTCGTGGCTTTGCTGGTGACCCTAAACACCTTGCCGACTTGATTGCCAAAGGCATCCAGCACAAAGGCTATGCGTTGATTGATGTCTTCCAGCCCTGTGTCATTTTCAACCGCATCAACACCTACGACTGGTTCCGGGAGCGGATTTACAAGTTGGAAGATGACCCCAACTATGACCCGCACGATAAGCGCATGGCGTGGGAGAAGGCTCACGAGTGGGGTGACCGAATACCCATTGGCATCTTCTACATCAACGAAGACTTGCCGACCCTTGAAGAGCAAATCCCTGCGTTGTCGGAGAAGCCACTATACCAACACGAAATCCCGCCCAAACTTGAGGACTTGGAAGCACTCAAACTCATGTTTGTGTGACAAATCGTGGGTTCGGCGAATCAGACAGTAAGCAAGCGAACAGCAAGGGCGTGAGATAGCGCCAGAATGGCAAAGGAGTGGGATTAGTCCCTGCCAGAAGTAAAAACGACGGCTCTCAAAGGTCGACGCTGTGAAAGGCGCTGGTCGGTTTTTTCACTTTACGGACGGCGGATTAGCGAACCCAGTCCAAATTTCGTTCAGTTCCTCAGGGGTCGGGTGGTATGAGAACAGGATGATGCGATACCTAAAGGTGAGTTTTTCGCCCTTAGCAAGTCTACCGACATCCTCTGGTGGTAAGCCAAAGTCCTTTCGCCCAAACGGACCGTTAGCGAAAAGACCATAGTCGCGGACATGCCAAGGGTTCGGGAAACTCCTGTTTTCCTTATGGTCGAAGAAGGCAATGGCAACAGGTTCGCCGCCGACCGTTCCGTAGTAGAGACACCAACTTGCCCGCTTGCCCCAAGCGTCCCTATCTCGGTGACCCGTTGAAAGCAGGATGTGCCCTGTCCCCCTTGACAAAGTTAATTCGTCCGGGATTCGGATTGCCACGAAACCTTCTTTGGTGTCGCCAAAATTGACATCGCCTTCAGTGGCAACGAAAGTTTGGGTCAGGTCCAAAATCCGCATGTTTGGCAAAGCGGTGAACCGAAGTTCCTGAATTGCCTCGCAGAGTTTCCTGCCATCTGCACCGAGCCAATCGTGCCGAGCCTTAATGATTCCGAACAGCGGTCCGCTTTCTAAGGCTTCAAAATTGCGATGGACAATTCTACCTCTTTCGCTCCAAAGGTCATGTCCGTTGACATCACCGTGAGCGACCCAAAAGCCTTTGTGGTGCGGATGGTCGCGGGTTTCGCCCTCACGAGGTTCAACAGGGAAACCCCTCGTCAAGACTTTCCCGTTCGGTCCGACCAAAGGGAAACAAAATGGCTTGGCGAACTCGGGAGTGAAGTAGTAGCGGGTGAAAAGTTGACCGTTGGCTGAAACCGTAACCCACTTCTCTTCCTTCGTCAACACGACAGTCGGCTGCGCTGGATTTGGGCTAACCTGAATTCGGTAAGTCCGCCGGGTATTGGCGGGCAACTCCGCTTCCAGCCAAACGACTGAAGTCTTGCCTTCGTCACTCCTGACGATTTGAGCCGGGCGCACTTGCCCGTCCTCGCCGATAACTTGAGCGCTTTTGGCATCTGAGGGAATTGAAGCGTCGAACTGCAAAAAAGTTGCCCTTAGAGGCTGCTCTGTCTTGACAGTCACCACCCATTCGGACATTCCCCGAACCTCCTTTCCCAAAGCGAGCAAAATGGTGACGAACAAAACTCCCGCACTCATCATTATTGCCCGCACCATGTTTCAACGCCCTCCGTGCCCCGTCAGTGTAAATCCCGAATTTCGCACCTGATGCAGTCCCGACCAAAAAGCATAACGCACCAAAATCTTGGACAGCCTCAAACCAACGCTCACTGCTGCCTAATCCGACGATGCTACACTTTTTCGGGCAACAAACTGTGGCTTGGAGGGGATAGGAGATGGAGCGACGATGGGAAGAACTGTTGGGGCTTGATTACGGCTTTCGTCTCCCGCCTAAAACCGACTACGGAATTGGCATCATCGGTTGTGGCAGCATCGTCAACCATGCCCACTTGCCCGCTTACCGAAAATTCGGCTTCAAAGTTGTGGCTTGCTGCGACATCCGCGAAGAGGCTGCGAGGCAGACCGCTGAAAGGTTTGGGATTCCGAAGTGGTTCACGGACTACAGGCATTTACTGGATTTGCCCGAAGTTGAAATCGTTGACATCGCCATCCACCAACAGGGTCGCGTTGAGATTGTCCAAGCAGCGGCTCAGGCTGGCAAACACATCCTCATCCAAAAACCCTTCGCCCACAACATGGAAAACGCCTTGGCAATGGTGGAAGTTTGCGAAAAGTTCGGCGTGAAACTGATGGTCAACCAACAAGCAAGGTATGCGCCGGGACATAGGTTCGTCAAGTTGCTGGTTGAAGGTGAGTGGCTCGGCGAAGTTTACCATCTGACCCACCATGTTCGCAGCAACCAAGATAGCGGTTGGTATGCAGAAACGCCCAACTTCCTCATCGTTGATCACGGCATCCACTACCTTGACCTGATGCGCTACTGGACGGGACGAGAGCCAAAACGAGTTTACGCCTCAACGGTTCGGATGCCCGGTCAGAGAGCCATTTCGCCAATGGTCTACAGCATCAACTTGGAGTTTGACGGAAACTGCATGGCGAACCTTTGGTTCAACGATGTCGTGCAAGGGCGCGACAGCCATTACGAGTTCACCGTTGACGGGACTAACGGAACAGTCAGGGGCAACGCAACTCAAGTGACTTTGGCTTTGAAGGATGCGCCCATCCCAGTGATGAGGCTTGACTTGAAAGGCAGTTGGTTTCCTGACGCCTTCGCTGCAACGATGGCGGAACTGATGCGAGCAATTCAGGAAAACGACGAGCCGTCAATCTCTGGGCGGGACAACCTGAAGACCCTGAAACTCGCTTTGGCTGCCGTCCAATCTTCCGAGACGCACCAACCTGTAGCCATTGACTGATTGGCTAAGGTTGCTGTGCCGTAGTTCAGGTCACTTTTTGTGCCGCCTGAACATCCCTGCCCCTAACAAGCCAACTCCCAACAACAAAGCCAGCGCAGGCTCAGATGAAGCGGCGAAAACGAGTGGCTTACCTATGAGGGTTGCTGAACCGTTGATTTTGGATATGTCGGCTTGGACGATTGTGGGCTCAAAGTTGCTGACATAGCCGAAAACTACAGAGTTCTGGCTTTGCTGTATGTAGTTGGGTGCTGGGAAGACCCAAGAGGCTTCGGAGAGGGTCTCATCGTAGCCTGCCATTATCGGGGCAATCCCGCCACTGAGAAAGTCGGGAAATTCAGTTGCTCCCGATGGCTTGGAAGTGTAGAAGGAGAAATTGGGCGTTGCGCCGACAGTTGCTGGGTAATTCGTGGGCGCAACAGAAAATGCGGTGATTTTCCCGCTGCCAGAAGTAAAGACGATTTGGTAGGCATAAACCCATTTGCCCGCAGTCGCACCGCCAGTTGAGAAGTAGGCGACACTCACGATTTTCCCAGCAGCGCCGTCGCTGAAGGTGAATGGATAAACCAAAACTCGGACATCCGTCGGAGCCCAAGTGGAAGTGAAAGCCGTCCACGAGACCGATGTATTGGACATAGGTCCGGCGCTTGCCGTCCCGAAAGCGAAACAATTTAGCGCCACGAAAGTCGCCAGAACAGCCCACGCTTTAAACCGCAAAACCCGTCGCATTGACATTCCCTCCTTTAGTCGTTTTTGCGCCTGCGTGTTCGCAAATTTTAATTGCACTCGGCGTCGTTGCTGTGACGGAAGTCACGAATGCGTGTAATGCTTTTTGTCGGCAGTTCAGAAGTTGAGAGGTGACGGCGGAGATGCGAATGGTGGCAGCAAGTTTGATGGCGGCGTTAATTTTTACGACAGGAGGTGGGGCAACTGTGACGGGGGAAGTGAAGAGCCCAATTGCCATTCCGCCCGGTCCGTTTCAGCCAACTTGGGAGTCCTTGCGCAACTACAAGGTGCCCGAGTGGTATCTTGACGCCAAGTTCGGCATTTTCATCCACTGGGGCGTTTACTCGGTTCCAGCCTACGACAACGAATGGTATCCGCGCCACATGTATGTCAAGGGGCACCATGTCTTCCAGCATCACCTTCAAACTTACGGTCCGCAAGACAAGTTCGGCTACAAAGACTTCATCCCCATGTTCACAGCCGAAAAGTGGAACCCGAAGGAGTGGGCGAGGCTGTTCAAGGAAGCAGGTGCGAAGTATGTCGTCCTCGTCGCTGAACACCATGACGGTTTTGCACTCTGGGACAGTGCCTACACCGAATGGAACGCTGCGAAGATGGGACCGAAACGCGACATCGTGAAGGAACTCGCGGAAGCGGTTCGCGCTGAAGGGTTGGTTTTCGGCGTTTCCTACCACCGAGCCGAAAATTGGTGGTTCTTCAACGGCGGTCGCGAAATCCCTTCCGATGTCCAAGACCCAAGATACAGAGGGCTTTACGGTCCAGCGCAGCCGAGGGAAACGCCGCCGAACGAAGAGTTCTTGAACGAATGGCTTTTGAGGGCTTGCGAGTTGGTTGACAAGTATCGCCCGCAAATTTTCTGGTTCGACTGGTATATCGCCGAACAGCACTCAGCCTTTGAGCCTTACCTTCGGCTTTTCGCCGCCTATTACTACAACAGGGCTGCTGAGTGGGGCGTTGGTGTGGCGATAAACTACAAACTCCATGCCTTCCCTGAAGGGACGGCTGTCTGGGACATTGAACGGGGCAAACTTGACAGGATGCATCCCTTCTTCTGGCAAACCGACACATCAATTTGCAAACGGTCTTGGGGCTACATCAAGAACCACGACTATCGGACGCCCGACTCCGTCGTTGACGATTTGGTTGACATCGTGAGCAAGAACGGCTGCTTGCTCCTGAACATCGCTCCCAGACCCGACGGGACGATACCAGAAGAGCAGCAACAAATTTTGCGGGAAGTCGGGAGGTGGCTTGAAATCAACGGCGAAGCCATTTACGGGACGCGACCTTGGATTGTTTACGGCGAAGGACCAACAAGAGTCGTTAGCGGCTATCTCAAAGAACTTGAAACGCCTCCTTTCACAGGACGAGACATTCGTTTCACCCGCAAAGGCAAAATCCTTTACGCAATCGCCCTCGCCGATCCGGGCGAAGAAATGGTCATCCAGTCCCTCAGCACCAACCTCAGGCTTTACGAAGATGAAGTTGCGGAAGTTTGGATGCTCGGCTACGACAAGCCACTCGAGTGGAAACGGGACGAGACTGGCTTGAGGGTAAAGTTGCCAAAGCAAAAACCGTCACCACACGCGGTTGCGTTGAAGATTGTGCCGAAAGAGTGAAACCGGAAAACTTGTGTGCCGTTGAGACCAACGAGAAGAGCGTTGGCTGAAGGCAATGACTGGGAAAAGAGCGCTATCGAGAGCGGTGGGCAGTTATGCGGGTTGACAATTTATTGCGGGCAAGTCTCATGTTAGCGGTTGTCTTCCCAGTCTTTTTCGCGCGGTGAGAATGTCGGACCAACTGAATCGGTTGTTTCGTTACCCAAGCCTTGAGCGCTGCTACTGTCGTTTCCGAACTAACACCATATCGTGGCAGGGCGTAGAGGTCAACGCTGACCGTTATCGGCTTAGGGTTCACTACTGCTGCCCACCGGTATCCAGCCTTTCGGGCAAGCGCCTTGAGAGTCTCGTCGACATGCCCGCCGGGATAAGCCAACCCTTCAACTTTGACCCCTAACTTTTGCTCCAACTCCCGCTTAGACTGGACGAACTCCCACTCTACCCTTCGCTTGAACTGTTCATCGGACAGGCTTCGCTTCAAGCGACGCGGATAGGTGTGGGTGACGGTGTGGGAAGCAATTTCCACCAGTCCGGATTGAGCCATCTCCCGCAATTGTTCCCAAGTCAACGCAGCGGAAGTTTTGCCAATCCATTCCGTGTAAACGAAAAGGGTTGCCTTTGCGTTGTAGCACTTTAGAAGCGGAAACAAGACCGTGTATGCGGACCGAAAGCCATCGTCCACGGTAATGACGACTGCCTTTTCGGGCAAACGACCGTTCCACCGACCAGTCAGTAAATCAACAGCCTCACTCATCGTCAGGAAAGAAAAACCCAGAGCCCTCAAAGTTTGGATGTGGGCTTCCAAGCGCTTCGGCGAAATTGACCATCTGTTCGGTCGCTCGCGAAAGTCGTGGTAGCAAAGCACAAAGATGGAGTAGCCGGGCGGCAAGGGCGGTGGCTTAGGTTTGGGCAAAACGGGAGTGACTTTTGCACCGAACTCAGGCAAACTGACCCGTTCAATCCTTTTCTCGCACCAGTCTCTCATGCGCTCACAAGTTACCTGCCCCGCTTTGAGCAAGACAAGCATCAGCCCCACGATGGCTATGGTGCTTCCTATGGTGTGAAGGATTTTGATTGCTTTCATGGCTTCCCCTTCCCTGAAGGCGCTTTTGGCTGCTCAAAGGAATCCTCTTCGCCCTGCTCCCTAAAGGAACTCGCCGACTCGACATGAATGGTGACATCGGCGTTAGGCAGCGCTTTTCGAATGTCATGCTCAATTTCGTCGCAGAGTTGGTGAGCCTCTTCAACGGTCATATCGTCCCTGACGACGAGGTGAAGGTCAATGTATCGGTGCTTGCCAGCCTGCCTCGTCCTGAGTCGGTGGGCGTTGATGAACTTGTGGGAGTGAGAGTTGAGGACTTGGTCTATCAGCGCTTCCTCTTCCTCGGGCAAAGCAGTGTCAAGCAAGTGGGTGACCGCTTCCCGAAGGATGTCAAATCCAGCCTTGACGATTAAAATAGCCACGAAGATTGCCAGCAGCGGGTCAATGAAGTGCCAACCGGTCAAACTCAGGACACCCAAACCGGCAAAAATGGAAAGCGCAGCCAAAGCATCTGCTTGCAAGTGCCAAGCATCAGCTTCCAAAGCCAGCGATTCAAATCTTCGCGCGACGGAGAAGAGATAACGAGCGACACCGATGTCCACAATGACGGAAATCCCCATCATCACCATAGCGGCGAGGGGGTAGTCAACAATTGTGCCCTTGAGAAGTTTCTGGATTGCATCGGCTGCAATGAAACCTGCTGTCACCCAAATCAGCAACGCTTGAACTGCACCCAACAGACTCTCTACTTTGCCGTGCCCGTAGCGGTGGCTTCGGTCTGGCGGTTTGGATGCTTGAGAGACGGCAAACCAAGCGGTCAATGCAGCCACCAAATCCAATGCCGATTGGACACCGTTAGCGACCACACTGATGGCGCCGCTGAAAATCCCGACGGCGATTTCCGCCGTCGTCAAAAGGGCTGTCGCCACAACCGAAATAACTGCTGCCTTTTGCTCAACGGTTTGAACCAACTCGTCGTCACTCCCTCACTTTCGCTGAGAAAGTTTGCGCCAAAGGCGCACCAATCATTTTGACTTCGGTGGGCGGCGAATGAAGCGATAACGAGCCACTTCGTCACTATCGTGAAGTTTAAACGCACTCTCTGGCTCAACATGAATGGTGACATCAGCATCGGGCAACTCCCGTTTAATCTCACGCTCAATTTCGTCGCAGAGTTGGTGAGCCTCTTCAACGGTCATATCGTCCCTGACGACGAGGTGAAGGTCAATGTATCGGTGCTTGCCAGCCTGCCTCGTCCGGATTTGGTGGGCGTTGATGAAACTTTGCGAGTGATTTTGAAGGACGCGGGTGATAACGCTCTCCTCGGTCGGAGGTAGTGAAGCGTCCAAGAGGTGATGCGTCGCTTGTCTCAACAAATCAAAGCCTGCTTTCGCAATGAATGCTGCAATCACAAGGGCAAGTAGCGGGTCAAGGAAATGCCACCCTGTGACTGCCAGAATTGCAAGCCCTATCAGGACAGCACCTGAAGAGTAAGCATCGGTGCGCAAATGCCATCCATCTGCCTCCAAAGCCAGAGACTCAGTTTTCCGGGCGACAGCAAACAAGTGAGCCGAGACGATGAAGTTGACGACCGTTGAAAGGGTCATGACCGCAATTGCGACAATCGGTTGTGAGACTTCAACCCCGTGAATGAGCCGCTGGATGGACTCCCAAACGATGAGCAAACAAGCGACCCAAATCAAAATCGCCTCCACAGCACCTGACAAACTCTCAAATTTCCCGTGCCCATAAGGGTGACCTAAATCGGGAGGCTTGCCCGATTGTCGGATTGCAAACCACGCCATCAGAGCAGCGAGTAGGTCTGTGCCAGAGTGAAGCCCTTCCGAAAACACGGATACAGAGCCACTCCACCAGCCGACCAAAAGTTTTATCGCAGTCAAAGTGCTGGTGGCGATGACCGAAAGCGATGCTGCTTTTTGCTTTTGCGATTGCTCCATGCCGACTTACCTCTCGTCCCCTTACGCTTCTGCGAACAAAATAGCACAGGTGGGCGAAGAAGTGAACGAGGGAAAAATCCCAAACCAGAATGGAGCCCCCGCCGGGACTTGAACCCGGGACCTCACCCTTACCAAGGGTGCGCTCTGCCGCCTGAGCTACGAGGGCGTTTTTCGCTGCACATTATAACGCACACTTTTACCCTCCGCAACCCTTCAGGAAATGTTCGGGACAAGGGACATGGGATTTGACAGATTTTTTGAGCGCCGAATTAATTTGGCGAAAAATTCTGGAGGGCACGGCTCCTGCCGTGCCGAAACTTTGCGGTCGGGCAGGAGCCCGACCCTCCAAACCTTGATGCGACGAAATTTTTCGGCAGTGCGGGAGCACTGCCCTCCAAAACTCGCCACTCGCCATTCACTGCCGTTTTGTCCCCCGTCCCTTGTCCCATGCCCCCTCACGATTGACGGACAAGGATGCATGTGGCTATAATGAAGCGGGCTTTTCAGACAACAACCCTCACGATAGCGGAGGTTCATTTGACAGGCGATGGGAAGGTTCATTCGCGTTGCTGTGGACATCATGGGTGCTGATTATGAGCCTTCGGTCTTGGCAGAGGGGGCAGTGGCAGCGGCAAGGGAAAACCAAGACCTCGCTGTCACCCTCGTCGCCGACCATGAAACGGCGAAAACTTTTGCCATCCCTGAAGACTTGAGGGAGCGAGTTTCGTTCGTGATGGCATCCCAAGTTATCGGCATGGACGAACCACCACTGATGGCAGTTCGCCGAAAGCCTGATGCCAGTTTGGTCGTCGGGATGAAGATGTTAGGCAATGGCGAAGTGGACGCTTTTGTCACGCCCGGCAATACGGGCGCCGCTTTAGCCGCTGCGACCCTCCATGTCGGTTGCCTTCCCCCCATCACTCGCCCTGCCATCGCCATCATCCTCCCGCACCACCAAGGTCGCTTCTTGCTTTTAGATGTCGGCGCCAATGTGGATTGCAAGCCCGAACACTTTTTGCAATTCGCCTTAATGGGCGCTGCTTATGCTGAAGCCGTCATGGGCATAGCGAACCCGAGGGTGGCACTTTTGAACATCGGCGAAGAAGCCATCAAGGGAACGAGCACAGCAAAAGAAGCCTTCGCGCTGCTCCAATTGGCTCCAATCAACTTCATCGGCAATGTTGAGGGAAGGGATTTGCTTGAGGGAGCGGCGGATGTTGTCGTCACCGACGGGTTTGTCGGCAACATATTGCTCAAAGCTGCTGAAGGCATCGGGCTGTTCATCTGGCGCGAAATCAAGGGCTTGATGATGACCAACTGGAGGACGAAACTTGCTGGGTGGCTTTTGCGTCCCTACTTGAAAGCGCTGGGCAAGCGTTTGGACTGGCGCGAATATGGCGGGGCGCCGCTTTTGGGCATCAAAGGCGTTTGCATCATCGCTCACGGCTCTTCCGACGACAAAGCCATAGCCAAAGCCATTGCTGTCGCCCGCGAGAATGTCTTGGTCAACGCCGTTGACCGCGTCTCCGAAAAACTCCAATCAATCGTGCCAATGGCGACAAAATGAACTTTCGTTCCGAGGTGATGTCAATGCGGTCGGTGGGCATCGTTGGGCTTGGTTCGTATGTGCCTGAAAAGGTGCTGACGAACTTTGACCTTGAGAAAATCGTTGAGACAAGCGATGAGTGGATTACGACCCGAACGGGCATCAAAGAGCGACGGGTTGCCGCTGCCCATGAAACGACCACGACGATGGCAATTGAGGCGGCAAAATCTGCATTGGATGATGCAGGCGTTTCCGCCAATGAGGTTGATTTAATCATCGTCGCCACTGTCACGCCTGACTACTTTTTCCCTTCAACGGCGTGTCAAGTCCAACACGCCATCGGCGCTCCCAACGCAGCAGCCTTTGATTTGCTGGTCGGTTGCACTGGCTTCGTTTACGGCGTCGTGACGGCGTGCCAATTCGTGCAAACGGGCGCTGCCAATTGCGCCCTCGTCATTGGCTCGGAGACGCTGACTCGCATCGTGGATTGGACGGACCGAAAAACTTGCGTCCTGTTTGGCGATGGGGCTGGTGCTGCGGTTGTCGCACCTGTGCCCGAGGGGCGTGGTTTGCTCGCTTTTGATTTGGGCAGCGACGGCAGCGGCGGTCCATTGCTCAAGGCGGAAGCGCTTCAAAGTTGCTGCGAAATGCCCACAAGCGTCGGTTTGAACGGGCGACCCACAATCTACATGAACGGTAACGAGGTCTTCAAGTTTGCGGTTAGGGTGATGGCTGACAGCACCCTCGCTGCCCTTCAAAAAGCGGGCTTGACCGTTGACCAAGTTGACCTGATTGTGCCCCATCAAGCCAACATCCGCATCATTGACGCCGCTGCCCGAAGGCTTGGGGTTCCAATGGACAAAATTTTCGTTAACCTTGACAGATACGGCAACACCTCTGCTGCGTCCATCCCTATTGCGATGGACGAGGCGAAACGCAGTGGGCGAATGAAAGAAGGCGACATCGTTGTGGCGACCAGTTTCGGTGCAGGCTTGTCGTGGGCTACATTTGTAATGCGCATGTGAAACGACTTCGGGCGGGCGATGCGTTGCTGCCACAAAAGAGGTGACGAAAATGATCACGGCGACGGAAGTTCAAACTTTGGAGTTCCGCATCGTCAGGCAAGTTAAAACTGACCCGCCGCTGACTTTCACGGTAGAGATGCGCTATTCGCCAGAGGACAAAGGTTACATCGCCGACTGCTACGAGATGGATGCCTTCGCTTGGGGCGAAACGCCTGAAGAAGCCATTGAAAACTTGCTGGACGCCATGTTAGCGATGGCGGAAGCGATAGAGGCGGTGCATGCAAAGCAACCTCAACTCCAAAATCCTCGTCTCTCTCACGCTCGTTTCGTGGCAGCATTGGGCGACGAAACTAAACTGCGGAAAATTCTGGGGTTGTGAGCCATGCCAACTTATCGGGAGTTTCGGGAAGTGTTGCGGAAAGCAGGGTTCGTGCTCATCCGTTCTCGCAAGCACGAAGTTTGGTGGAAACAAGACCCAGATGGCACAGAGCATTATGTTCTGGTCAGCCATCAACACGGTAAGGACATTCCGCCGAACATTTTCGCCAAAATGCTTAGGCAGGCAGGTTTAAGCCGAGACGAATTTGAGAGGCTGCGGAGGGACCCGTAGGGCGAATTGATTTGCCCAAAGAGGTGACGAAGATGGTCACAGCGACGGAAGTTCAAACTTTGGAGTTTCGTATCGTCAGGCAAGTTAAAACTGACCCGCCGCTCACTTTCACGGTGGAGATCACCTACGACCACGAGGATAAGGGCTATCTTGTGGAGTGCGTTGAGTTGGATGTGGCGACTTGGGGCGATACTTGGGACGAAGCGGTTGAAAATTTGTTGGACGCCGTTTGGGGAGTTTCTGAGGTTTTAGTGCATGACCATCAGGCAGACTCTAACCTGCGTGACCCGAGATTACCTCATGCTCGGTTGGTCGTTTCTCTAAACGGCGAAGAAGCGTTGAGGAAACTTCTGGGGTTGTGAGGCATGGTCACATATCGGGAGTTCAGGGAAGTGTTGAGAAAAGTGGGCTTCTCACTGGAACGCTCCCGTAAACACGAAATTTGGAAGCGGAAAGAGCCTGACGGCAGGGAGCGAACCGTTGTGCTCAGCCATCAACACGGCAGAGACATCCCAGTCAGACTCTTCCACAAACTTTTGCGTCAAGCAGGGCTAAGTCGAGACGAATTTGAGAGGTTGCGGAGGGACCCGTAGCGATTTGGAAATGTTGTGGCAACATTTGCAGGGCACATAGATGAGCAAGAACATTGGCAAAGGAGGATTGAAATGGCGTTGGCGTTTCTCTTTCCAGGACAGGGCGTGCAGCGGGTCGGGATGGGCAAGAGCCTTCTCAAAGCCTTTCCCGAACTGCAAGAGTTTTACAAGTTGGCTGACAAAGTGACGGGTCGTCCCATCAGCAAACTTTGTTTTGAAGGTCCCGAGGAGGAACTGACACAAACCATCAACGCTCAACCTGCCATCTTCACCACTTGTTTCGCCTGCTGGGTGCTCGTCTCTGAACGGGGCTTGCAGCCGAAGTTCGTGGCTGGTCACAGTTTGGGCGAGTGGACGGCGGTCGTCGCAAGTGGTGCGCTGGAGTTTGAGGACGGTTTGAAGTTGGTGGCAAAGCGGGGCGAATTGATGCAACAAGCACCAGCGGGGAGCATGGCGGCGATCTTGGGGGCTTCGTTGGAGCAAGTGGAAAAGTTGTGCGACGCCGCACGCGAGAAAGGTGTCATCACAATCGCCAACTACAACGCTCCTGACCAAATCGTCATCTCTGGTGAAGTCGCCGCCGTTGAATATGCCATCCAGATTGCCCGCCAGTTCGGTGCTGTCAAGGCTGTGCCGCTGAAGGTAAGCGGTGCCTTCCATTCACCCCTAATGGACGGCGCCAAGGAACAATTCCGCCAGTATGTTGAGCAGACCGATTTCAAAGACCCCGAGGTTCCAATTGTCGCCAATGTGACTGGTCAGCCTGTAACCAATGGCAGCGAGATGAAGCGATTGCTTGTAGAACAGTTGACTTCGCCTGTTCGTTGGGTTGATTGCGTGAGAACGATGCACGAAAACGGCGTTAAGGTTTTCATTGAGTTGGGACCAGGACGAATTCTCAGCGGCTTAGTTCGCCGGACGGTGCCCGATGCTGTGACCTTCTGCGTTGAAGACCCCAAGTCTTTCGAGGAAATGGTCAACGCGCTGGAGAGCATGTGAGTGAACGGGCAAGGCAATTTCGTGCCAGATTGTCGCGAGGTGACTGAAATTGGGAGCATTTGACTCTTTGTCGCTTGAGGGAAAAGTGGCTTTGGTCACGGGAGGAAGCAGGGGCATTGGCGCTTCGATCGTCAGACTTTTGGCGAAACGAGGTGCTTCGGTCGCTTTCTGCTACCGCCAACAAGCGGAAATTGCACAAGCCTTAGCGAATGAAATCCGAGAAGAGACAGGTCGGCAAGTTTTAGCCCTTCAAACCGATGTCGCCGATCCCGAACAGGTGCGGGCGATGGTTGAACAAGTCCGGAATTCGCTGGGCGAGATTGACATCCTCGTCAATAACGCAGGCATCGTTCGTGACTCCCTTTTCCTGCGAATGGACGAGGCGAAGTGGGACGAAGTTTTGAACACGAACCTCAAAGGTGCTTTTTTGTGCACCAAGGCAGTTGTGCCGATGATGGTTTCAAAGCGTTGGGGGCGCATCATTAACATCAGTTCCGTCGTTGGGCTTGTGGGCAATCCGGGACAAACGAATTACGCCGCCGCAAAAGCAGCCCTCATTGGCTTCACCAAAAGCCTCGCGAAAGAGTTGGGAAGCCGAAACATAACTGTCAATGCAGTTGCCCCAGGTTTTATCGTCACCGACATGACTGCCGCCTTGCCCGAAGAGACCCGCAATCGCTATGAAGGACAAATTGCCCTTCGCAGGTTCGGGCGACCCGAGGAAGTGGCTGAAGTTGTCGCCTTCTTGGCTTCAGACGCTGCAAGTTACATCACTGGACAAGTCATCGTCGTTGACGGCGGGTTGATCTGAGCATCCGAAACAGTCAGCCAGCGGCAAATCGCAGAATGCCTACGGTTCTCGGTAAGGGATTGGATTACCCTGCAGGTCAACCAATCTGACGCAAAATTCCCAACCGCCTCCGCCTTGGGTTACTTTCAGGAGAAGCCGGTTAATCCCTTTCTGCAACTTCACTCGGATGCGGTCTTGGTCAACGGACAATCCCCTCATGCCGCCGAATTGATGGACCAATTTGCCGTTCAGCCAGACCTTGACACTATCGTCGCTTCCCACCCTCAACTCAGCCTCCATTTCGTTTTCAACCACGAACTCGGTGTAAGCGTAGCAGGCGACATCTTCCGTTTGGCGGAAAATCCTCGTCAGGTCAACTATGCCTTGAGGGTCAATAACTCGGTATTCCTGCCACCTGAGTTGCCTTCGGTCTAACCGCACAAGTTCGTTCAAATTGGGCACGCTTGTTTCGTCGATGAAGGCTTGGTCAAAAGCGCGGTTGTCGGGATTAGGCAGCGGACCGAGAAGCCACCATCGGACGATGAAACCTGATTGGCGCGGCATCGCTGACGGGTCTTCTCCCAAACGGGCAAGAATTTGTGCCGCTTGGAAACCTAAATCGCGGGGCATCCTCTTAGCGAGTGCGTTCTTCAGCAACTCAACGGCTTCCGATTTGTTCCCCTTTTGAGCCAACGAGTTAGCGATGGCGACAACTGCAGCAAAGGCTTCATAAGGTGGTTCGGGACGCCTCAGGTATTCCTGCACTATCGGGAGCGACTTAGGGTCGCCAATAAGAGCAATCCCGCTCAATGCCCTGCTTACGAGTTCCGTCATGTTAGTTTTTTCCGCAACCTTCAAGCCCTGCTCAAACATTGACCGAGCAAGTTCGGTCTTGCCTTTGCGGGCGCGAAGTTCAGCAAGTTGTAGGTAACTGCGGAGTGCCACTGCCTTCGTTTTTTCGTCACCCTTCAAAGCAAACTCCCAAAGCGTTCGTTCAAGGTTCGGGTCGTCAATTTGCCCCATCAATTCCAAAGCCGTTAGGCGCAACTCCGCAACGGGCGAATTTGCCGATTGTTGAAGCAGTTTGCCAACAAATGGTTCTCGTCGGGCGACGAGCACTTTGAGCAACTGAGATTTCTCGGTAGGGTTGGCTCGTTGGAACATTTGAGAAAAGCCTCGAGAGGCTTCGGGGTGACGGTAAGCAATCAACGCTTCAATGGCTGCGCTGCGAATCGTGACTTCACCAGCATCAAGGGCGTCAACGAGGATAGGCAAAACTTTCGCGGAGCCGGTCTTCCCAAGTCCGATCAAGGCAGCACACTTTTCATGCTCCGTTCTGGCGAGTTTTAAGGCTTGCTCAAAGGCTTGCGTGGCAGGTGAAGTTTGCTTGCGTTGCAGGAGCAACTCGCCAGTGCGGATGAGTGCATCGAAGGCGGAGGGAACCCCTTGCTGTGCTGCGGCTACGAGTGCCGGTATGGCTTTCGCATCCCCAATCCTTCCCAGCGCCATTGCGGCAACGGACTTTGTTTGAGCGTCTCCTGTCTTCAACGCTGTCAAGAGCACAGGCGCACCTTCAGGTCGCCCGATTTCTCCCAAAGTTGCCAACAATGCTCGCTGCCATTCTCCCTTTGCGGTCGCAGCAGCGTCAGCAACCGCTTTCGCAGCAGCAGGTGAGCCAATCTGCTTTAACGCAGCGAGCGCGTCATCCCGAACCTTTTCGTCTTTGAGCAAAGAAGCCAAAGTCTGGACAGCCTCGTCTGTTCCGCAAATTCCCAAAGCGTTCACCGCTGCTTTTCTGACAGGGATTGGCTGATTTGGCTTAGTTAGTGCCAGCAGGGCGTTGACCACATCGCGCCTCTCCTTGGCTCCAAGTTTAGCGGTGCGGGTTGCGATATTTTCCAGAACGATTTGCCCTGCCCGCTGAATACGCCAATCTTGGTGGGTGAGCAGTGAAGGCAAGTGCGGGATAATTGCCGCTCCAAACTCAGGAGCCCGTTCAATTGCTTGAAGCCTTGTTGCATTGTCTTGGCTTTGAAGTTGCTGCAGAACCGTTTGCAAATCTTGAGGTTGTTGGGCTGCCAGAATACAACCCCAAAGCAGCAGCGACAAGACCGCCAACTTCCTCATCACTCTCGCCCCCTCGTTCAACTTTTGTTTCCCCAGTTTCGTCACAACTCGCGAATTCGGATATTGCGCCAATGGATTTCAGCGCCTTCAGATTGGAAGATGATGTAACCCCTGCGTGGTTCGGCATTGGCGCCAATTGCGACCACATGACCGTTGATGCAAGTGGCGACAAAGCCGTTGTAGTGGATGATTTCGTAGGTGTTCCACTCACGCAACCTTGAAGGTCTCTGGAGCACAGGTGTTGCATCAACTTTGCCCCCGTCCACTCCGAAAATCCGACCGACTTCCGTGAAGAGCAATTGGAACTCAATGCCTTTGGGCCAAATCTTGTCCGGCAGAACCATCAAAAACACACCGCTGTTTCCAGGCTCCATCATCCGATACTCGAACCGCAGGATGAAATTGCCGAACTCTCGTTCTGTCCTCAAGTAGCCGTTCGGGCGCCCGGAGCAAACAATCATGCCATCGCGAACTTGCCATGTCTTTGCTGGGTCACCGCCGGGCAGGAAGGGAATGAAGCCAGTCAAGTCTTTGCCGTTGAACAGCGGCACGAAGCCTTCTTCTTCCTTCTTCTCCTGAGCAAGGGCAAAGGCGAAGGCAGAGGGTAGCCCTAATGCGCCCAAAGATGCCAGCATTTCCCTTCGCTTCACGCCTCATCCCTCCTTCACAACGATTTTGATGCCTTTCACGGCTCAAATTGTCCAAGGCTTGCGATAGGGTTTGGTGAGCCAGCGATTAGCTTCTTCATCGCCGACAAACTGCTCCTTCTGAGCGTCCCATCGCAACTTGCGCCCCAACCGAAAAGCAATGTTGCCCAGTATGCTCACATAGGTTGAACGGTGCCCAACTTCAACATCGCAAGTTGGCTGCTGTCTCGTTTTGACGCACTCCAGAAACTCTCTTTGATGGGAGGGAACGCGTGGCAGATGAAAATCGTTTGGACCGAGTGTCTCGTGTATGAGGTCAGGTGGGTCAGTGACGATGCCGCCTCGGTCGACAAAGAGGCGACCTCTATCGCCCTCGAAATACATTCCATGTCCGGGGCGACCGAGAGGAAGTGGGTTGGGAGGCGGCTGGTGCCAAATGAGGGTGTAAGACGGAAACTCGTAAACGACCTCCATCCATTGCGGGACATCGTAGAAACTGTCAGCGTAGTAGCGCCCTTTTGCCTCAATGGTGACCGGCAACTCGTCCCCCATGCCCCACAAGATGATGTCAATCAAATGCACACCCCAATCGGTCATCAACCCGCCTCCGAAATCCCAGAACCAGCGCCAATTGAAGGGATGATAGCAAGGGCGATACGGACGCCAAGATGCGGGACCGAGCCACATGTCCCAGTCAAGTTCCTTTGGTGGCTGCTGTTCTGGAACATAACCGCTGTGAGGGTTGAAGCCAATCCAGCATCGGCAGAGTTTCACCTTTCCCAATTTGCCCGACCGAACTAACTCAACTGCTCGGCGGAAGTGGTCTGCCGCCCTCTGCTGAGTGCCCAACTGGAAGACCCGACCGTAACGGCGGACAGCATTGACAAGTTGCCTTCCCTCTTCAATCGTGTGAGTCATCGGCTTCTCACAGTAGATGTCCTTGCCCGCTTGAGCCGCATGGATGGCAATAATTGCGTGCCAGTGGTCTGGAGTTGCAATGACGACGACATCAACATCCTTGCGCTCAAGCAACTTGCGATAGTCCTTGTAGACCTCAACGGGTCTGTTGCCGCACATCCGTTTTGCTTCCGCCAACATCCGTTCGTCCACATCGCACAACGCCACGACATCGCAATCGGGTTGCCCCAAAAACCAACCCAAATGTCCGCGCCCCATCCCACCAACTCCGATGAAACCGACCCCAATCCTGTCGTTGGGAGAAACCTTCTGCGCTGACGATGAGTTTTCACTCACGAAGAGGGCAGAACCGAGGGTGAAAGTTGCAGCGCTCTTGCCCACGAGGGCAAAAAAGCGCCTGCGCGTCAACTTGCCATCCTTTTTCCTTTCGCCCTCCATCTTGCAACCACCACCTTTCCCAAAGGTCTTCTCACAGTCAATTATGTTGGCACGCTTAAAGCGTTCGTGCCAGCCTTCCAAACCTGTAGCGAGTAGCGAATGTTAGGCGGCTTTTCTTCCACCGTTCCCAATGCGCTGGCGACCTGTTAGGATACTTTTGCGGCGAACACGCAAAGTTGCGAGGAGGTGCCGAAGTTGGTAGGGAAGCATTTGAGTGGCAAAGTCGCTATCGTCACAGGCTCTGGGCGCGGGTTGGGCAAAGCAATTGCGCTTCGGCTGGCTAAAGCAGGGGCTGATGTCGTCGTCCACGATGAAAACGAAGAAGCGCCGAGGAAATTTGGGGAAAGCAAAAGCCTTGAGGAAGTAGCCGAGCAGGTTCGGGCAACGGGGCAGCGGTCTTTGGCGTTGTTCGGTGACTTGGCTGTCCCGCAAAATTGCCAACGGATTGTGGATGCCGTTTTAAATGAGTTCGGGCGAATTGACATCCTCGTGAACAACGCAGGTGGCGACATCGGTGCAAAGGGTGAGAAGCCCGAGCCTAATGACCTCTTCATCCCTGAACCCGACCTATACACCGTCATCAACCGAAACTTGCTCACAACCGTTCACATGTGCCGAGCGGTTGTGCCTGTCATGATGCGACAGGGTTCGGGCAAAATCGTCAACATCGCATCCGTCGCTGCTTTCCTCGCCCTCGGTCGGGAAATTGCTTATGCAGCGGCAAAGGCAGCAGTCGTTCAGTTCACGAGGAACTTAGCAGCGATGCTGCGCCCTTACGGCATAAATGTCAACGCCGTTGCCCCCGGTGACACTTTGACCGGTCGCTACCTCGCAACTTTGCGCCAAAGGGGTTTGAGCAAAGAGGATGTCAAGCCCAAAGGTCGGCTGGAGCGTTACGGCGAACCCGATGACATTGCCAAAGTTGTGGAGTTTTTCGTCAGCGAGTGGGCTGATTTCGTGACAGGACAAATCTTGGTCGTTGACGGCGGCATGTATCTGTGCACACCGTCGTTGCGGTGAATCAACCTCTAACTCGCACCGTCGCTTCGCCGGCAGGGAAATCTCGTTCCAAATCGCCACTCAACCTGAGCCTCAAGTGACCTTCCTCGGTCACACCAATCGCAACACCCTCAAAGACTGCACCGTCAGGCAAGGTCAGGCGAACCAACTTTCCTTTGAGCCAATCAAGCGCTTCAAAAGCCTTCAAAACTTTCTCCAACATGCCTTCAGCCCAATCCTCCCACCACGCCTCCAACGAAGCCAAGATGGTGCCCAAAACCTGAAAGCGCTCCAATTGCTTGCCCAAAAGGATTTGAAGCGATGTAGCAATTTCACGCAACTCGTTAGGAAATTCGTCCTCGGTCAAGTTGACATTGACGCCAATCCCGATGAGCGCCCAATCCGTTCCCGAGCAGTCTTTGAAGCCTTCAACGAGGATTCCAGCCAACTTCCGTCCATCGCACCCCACGACATCGTTAGCCCACTTGACGAAAACTTGCGCGTTGAAGTGGGAGCGCAACGCTTCGGCGACAGCAATCCCAGCCAAAAGGCTCAGCGTGCTCAACGGAGGGGACGAAGTTGGCAATTTCAAAGCGACGGTGAAGTAAAGGTTTTTCCCCGGTGGCGAAAACCATGACCTTCCCAACCTTCCTCTGCCTCGGGTTTGCTCTTCAGCGACCACCAATGCACCGTGAGGTGCTCCCTTCTGCACCCACTTTTTCGCTTCGTCCTGAGTCGATGTCGTGACTTCTAAAAACTTCCACGATTTCCCAAGCCACTTTGTCCGCTGCACGGCTGCTTCCATATCCCTTTCCTCCTTGAACGGCAGCGACTGGCGGATAGCGACTGGCGACTGGTTAGGACGGCAACGAAATTGCAAAAGTGGCGTCAAGGCTTGTTGGCGATGGTTGGAGTAGGCAAGGGACTTCACAGCCAACCGCATCGCCTCAAAATTTCGTCAACTTGAGCAGGCAGCAAGCCCACCAAATAGGCGGTATCCAAGACTGTCCACCTTCGCCTTATTTCGCGGGCGTGCAAAATTGCTTCACGAAGTTCGTCAACGGAGACGCCAATTTCGTTAGGGTGAGTTGCTGCGCCGAGAATTGAGAGCCGATGTCGGTGAACTTGCGGCGGCACCCATGTGGAAGTGACTATCTCCTTGACTCGCTCCCAATTGTCCGCTAACTTCTGCCTTCCTTCATTTGCCTTTTCAGGCGAGAGCCATTTGAGCGAAAACTCTGAAAGCACCTGCTCAGAAATCGCTCCGTAACGCTCGGCAAATTCGCTTCTGCGCTCATCAGGCGGCAAAAATTCGTCCTCAGAAGGACCCCAATCGCTTGGGCTCGTTTCCAGCAACATCTCGTAAACGGTGAGGGCAACCAAAGTCCCAACGCCAACCTGCAGCCCATGCAAGTCAGGTTCCCTGCCCTCCCTTATCGCTTTCATCTCAAGCCAGTGAGAAATCAAATGCTCCGCTCCCGAGGAAGGTGTTGACGAACCAGCGATGGTCATGCCGATTCCAGAAAGCAGCAGCGCTTCAAGCAGACCTGCAACGGCTTGAGGTTCGTTATCCGCCAAATCGCCCAAACGCTTTTGAAGCCATTCGTCGGCGTCAGCGACCAACTTTCTCGGCAGCGGGCAATAATGTTCGCCCCAAAGCAAGTTTGAGATTTGCCAGTCAACATCGGCGACCGCTTTGGACATCAAGTCGGCGTATCCAGCAGATGTCATCCTTTTCGGCGCAGAGGCAACCACTTTCGGCTCACTGAGTATCCCCTCTGGCGGCGCGCAAGGTTGAGTTCGCTTGAAGCCTTGGATTAGCAAAGCCGAGATGGGCGAGGTGTAGCCGTTCATGCTCGCAGCCGTTGGGACAGCAATGTATGGGATTTTCGCTTGACTTGCAGCCCATTTGACCAAATCGTTGACCGTCCCGCTGCCGACAGCAAAAGCCAATTTGACATCCCGTGACCACTGATTGAGCAGCCAAATTGCCGCCTCATCAGTGCCATGAAGCGGCAGCGGGAAAATCACGCTTTGGACCTTGCATCCAATCTCTTTCAATGCATCTGCTACCCTTTCGCCCGCGACTTTCCAAGTGATTTCGTCGGCGACAACGGAAACTGCCCGACTGCGTTCAACCTGTTTCCCCAACTCACACAGCAACCCAAAAGCGCCTTCACCGATATGAACCCATTTCGTCGGCACAAAATGCTCCTTGCCGCAATGTTCGCAAACCCACTTTCGCCCGAGGAACTCATCAAGCGCGAAAGCCATCGCAAGTCACCTTGTTTCGCTTTGTCTCGGTTGTGGTTTCAATTCGCCACGGTTGACCAAATCAACCAGCGGGTTGTCTTCTATCGTCAGGGGCAAGTCAACGCGACCGCGACGGCGGACGGATTCGTAAGCGGCGAAGATAATCTCCGTTGCGTTCAAAGCGTTGCGGGCGCAAAGTTCAGATTCACGACCTTCACGAAGGGCTGCAACTATGTCGGCGATGGCTCGGTCAATGTAGCCAGGTCCGTGTAGCCCTTCACCGCCGCAATCAATTGCTTCCCAACCTCCCTTGCCAAATCTCCGAACCCTCAACACTGGCAGATTTTCTCCTACCGGACCAATCTCAATCACGCCATCGGTCCCGACAAGCCTGTGGTGGCAACCAACCAACGATGAGCCTGCTCCAGTTGACATCATCCCGAAAACCCCGTTTTTGTAGCGCCAGAGAGCGAAGGCTTGGTTCTCGTTGTGCATCCCGAAAATGAGCCTTTCCTCACGGTAGTCAATTTGCGCTATGACCCACTCTGCTGGCGTCTCGTTGTTGAAGTAATTTGCCAAGTCAACGGTGTGCGAGCCGTAATCGTAAAGGTTGCCGAAGCCAATTTCAATCCGAAGGAGTTCCCCAATTGCGCCCTCGTCCAGAAGCGCTTTCGCTTTTCTGAAAGGCGTTCCGAATCGGCGTTGGTGGTTAAAGGTCAATTTGACGCCCAACCTCTCACATTCTTCCGCCATCCTTTTAGCAGCGCCCCAAGTGTCAGCCATTGGCTTTTCGCAGTGGATAGCCTTGACTCCAGCCCTCGCTGCATCAATCACCATTGGGGCGTGAAGGTGAGGCCAAGTGCAGATGCTCACGATGTCAAGTTGTTCCTTCTCAAGCATCTCCCGATAGTCGGTGTAAATGCGGGTGATGCCGAAAGTCTCGGCGAAAGCACGGGCGTTCTCCTCAACGATGTCGGCGCACGCAACCAATTCGCAATCAGGAAGTTTGCGGTAGGCTTCCGCATGCTGATAAGCCATCGCATAGCCCATCGGACCAGGTCGCTCGCGCCGCTTTCCAGTCCCGATGAACCCAACCCGAAACTTCCCCATCCCTCATCATCTCCCCGCAGTTCGTCTCTCATCATCGGCGTTTCGCTTGGGCGACAGTTTTGACGATTGCAGCGAAACTATCAGGCTTGAGGCTGGCTCCGCCCACCAGACCGCCGTCAATGTGCTCCTGTGCGGCGAGGTCCGGGATGTTTTCTGGCGTGATGCTACCGCCATACTGAATGCGGACAGACTGAGCCACTGTTTCGCCGAACATGTTGCCGATGATGTTCCGAATTAAACCGCAAACTCGGTTCGCCTCCGGGGCATCGCAGACTTTGCCTGTGCCAATTGCCCAAACTGGTTCGTAAGCGATGACGACCTTTGACACTTGTTCCGCTGTCAACCCGTCCAAGGCTTTGCGCAGTTGGGTTCCGACAATTTCGTCGGTCAACCCTTGCTCTCTTTCGGCAAGTGTTTCGCCGACGCAGATGATTGGGGTCAACCCATGAGCCAATGCGGCGTGGACTTTCTTGTTGACGGACTCATCGGTCTCGCCGAAAACGCTTCTCAGTTTTGCGTCTTCCAACTCGGGTTCAGGCTTACCAAATCTCCCTCGCCGTTCGCTGTGACCGATGATGACGAAGGAGCAACCGACATCGGTTAGCATCACGGGCGAGATTTCGCCCGTAAATGCGCCTTGTTCACGCCAGAACATGTCTTGAGCGCCCAAAGCGATGTTAGTGCCTTTCAACATCTCGGCAACTGCTGATAAGGCAGTGAAAGGCGGACAAATGACGATGGTGCAATTGTCGACACCGCTCACCAAAGGCAGGAAGGTTTCAACGAACGCTCTTGCTTCACTGATAGTCTTGTGCATCTTCCAGTTCGCTGCGACCACCGGCGTCCTCATTCCCTTTGCCCTCCTTCCGCTCGTTTCGTTTTTCGTCAGGTCAGCAACCGAAGGCAAGTTTGGCTCAAAGACTTCAGCAGCGAAATAGGGGAAAGCCGGAAGCAAAATCAGCGTCACGCTAAAGTCACTTTCGCAGGCAGCAGCAGGGGACCTCACTTTCGTTCTTCAACATCACAGCCCTCAACAAGCGGGTGCTTGACCATCAACCCGCAACCTGAATCGGTTAAAACGCTTGCAGCAACTCAAGCATTGCCCTGTCGAGTTTGTGTCCGCGCCAATCTTCGTATGCTACATCAGTGCGCCCGCTGTCAAGGATTCCGAAAGAGCCTCTGAAGTTCCATAGCGCCCAGCCCCAACCCATTTCCTTCCAGACTGTCAAGCAGTCCCTCATCCAAGCGAGGACGACTTTGTGAGGGGTTTTGTTGTAGGCGCCAAATTCACCGACCATAACTCCGACGCCTTGCTTCTCAAGTTCCTTCCACGGCTTGTAAAATTCCCTCAGCCGATTGATGTCCCAAACGGTGTTTCCTTCCTGCAGCGGGTAAGTCGGTTCAGCCCACTTGTCGCTTCCGCTAACCCATTCGGCGCGGTAGTGGGTTAACCTGAAAGGCTGATAACCTCTCGTTGCCGTTGCCACTTTCAACCCTACAAGTTCAGTTGGAGCAGTATTGCCCCAATCGCGACCGTCGCAGATTATCAATCGCTTTTCGTCGTGCTTTCGGATGGCTTCAACCATCCTCTCAACGACTTTCCTGTGAACTTGCGGGTCAATATTTGCGGGCTCGTTGAAGAGGTTGAAACTGAGTTGGGAGTTGGGGATGCCTTGATAGCGTTTGGCGAAATGAGCCCAATGGAGCGCACAAACTCGCTGAGCCTCTTCGTCGGTCCATAGAGATTTCGGCTCAGGCGGGCGGGCAACCGTGTAGCCGGGAGCGCGGTGGAAGTTGATGCAGACATGAACCCCATACTTCTCACCGAACTTGACCGCCTCGTCTATCTCCTTGAGCACATCCTCCCGAAACTTCGTCCAATCGCCCGGCTCAATCCAGCAGCGGTAATCCATAGGCAACCGAACGAAGTTGAAGCCCAACTCGGCAATCCACTCAAAGTCTTGTTCAACGAACCTTGCGTTCCGAGCGACATTGAACTTCTCAAGCAAATTGAAGCCACGCCATCTCGGCAACTTTTCTGGAGTCGCTTCGGGGAGCGCCCGTTTTGGCGCCGCCATCCCTTCCATCGCTACCATTCCAAGCACCGCCTTTCCTGTAATCGCTAAAAGTTCCCGTCGCTTCATTGCCCTCACCTACCGCTTCAGATTAGGGCATCCTCCATCCAACCCAACTTGACGAACTCAATTTGCTTTGGGTCGCTTGTGCCCAGTTTGTATTTTTTGTCTGCGACGACGATGTGTTTCGGCGGTGTCTCAAGGGCGATTTCTTTCCCGAAATACTGCAACCGCTTCGCTTGAATGAGCCTTAGTCCCATCGTGTCAATAGCCACTGGGTCAAAGGAGACAAAGAAGCCTTTGTATTGCCAGACATAGCGCGGGTCATAGTGGTGCGGACCGCGACCGTGAAAGAGGGGCGTGAGGGCAAGCAGGATATTGAGCCTCGTTTTGCCCTTGACAATGGGCAAGTGCCAAATTGAACCCAAAGGTGAACAGGCGTCAGTATGGTAGTCCGACGGGTTGGTCACGAACATGATGTAGTTTTTGATGCAACCGCCAATCCCGGACCACCAGTGAGTTCGAACTGGACGGACATTAATGAGTGCGGTGCAAGGAGCCAAAACGGTGTGGGCTTGGCGGTCGTTGATGAGAATTCTTTCGGGCTTAACACCAGCGTCAATCAACCGCCGCTGAATGGCTTCCTCAACTTCCTTCGGTGTCGGCAGGTAAGCCCAAACATTCGTTTTGATGCCGACCAAATCAGTTGGCTTGACTAATTTCCTCCACGCTTCAATTGGGTCTTTGACCCCGACCAACGCCATAATTGCCTCGTCAAGCATCTCTTGGAGAACTTTCGTGTTAATTCGCCCACTCTTGTCAAGCACATCGGGGTGGCGGATGAGGACGACTTTGGAGTGCTTCGTCTTTTGTTGCCCTTCCACCAAGTTTGAGGCGCTTAATGTGGCGATGCCTCCTAACGCTGCCTTCAGCAAATCTCGCCTCGTGATGACATCCCGCATCGCCTATCACCTCGCAACTTTTTCGGTGTCGGCAAAAAATTTAGCGAACCCGAGAAGTTAACGCCACTCAATCTGGCGGGAACACACTCAACCCCTTGCCTCCCCAAAAGGCGTCAAGCGCTATCCAGAAAGCGTTTGCGATTAACTCGCCCCAAACGAAACCGACAAAAAGCGGTCTCAAACCATGATAACCCTGCAAGCCTTTCAATCTCAGGACGATCGCCCTAACGAGCCAACCCACAAAGAGCGGAAACCATTGGCTTCTCATCGTTGCGGTGCTGCTCATGACGAAACCCAGCGGTGAAATGTTCCACCAAAGCATTTGTCGGTGCAGGAAAATCAGCCCCGCCGTCACGAGCCCGCCGATGAGCATGTTTTGAACGAAGGGCAAATCGGTGCCGAAGGGAGCCATAGCCCAACTTTGCAGTTTCTGAAACGCCCACGACGGCTCTTGGACCGTAAACCACGAGTTCAAGTTCAACGCTCCCCAACGATGGCAAAGCCAGAAATTGAAAGGGACGGCGACAGAAAGTGTGACGATGTAGCCAAGGCAAAGTGCGACGGCAAATTTTGTGATGGAGAACGGCGCTTCCTTCGCCAATTTGAACCCGTCCATCAGGTAGGGCAAAGGGATGGTCACTTGGTCAAACATGAAAAGTTGCTGCGGGAAAGCCATAACTGTCAAATCGCGCCAACCGACTCGGTGCACGCCCAAAGTTCTGGCTACAATGTCCCAAGGAGTGAACGAACATTCAACTCTCATGACACCGCCAGCGTTGACGACGCGAGCGAGCACCAAGTGAACGGCTGTCCAAACAGCCAAGAAGAAGACAGCGTTGAAAATGCGCATCCCTGAGAAATTGAGCAGAACCAAGAGCACCACCATGCTGACAATCCAACCGACTAATCCCCACAGTTGGATTGGCTGTTTCGTTTGCTTCAGTGCTGGGATGAGCAACGATGCTGCCAGAACGATGAAGCCACCCGCTTCCTGAGCCCGTTGAAGCGTCGTTATTCCGCCGGTCCCGACACCTGGCGGGACACCCCGCCAACGAAGCCAGAACTTAACAAGCAAGTGAACCCAGTAAAAGCCCCAAAAACTCAGGGCGACTTCTGACGGGATAATGTAGCCGATGCCTGTCAAAGCGAAACTGAACGAAGTCTTTTCGCCCTGCCAAATGTCAAATGGAAAATCAGCAAAAACTTGCCCCCACGAAAATTGCATCGGGACGGATGGCAAGTAAGTCCAATGACGGGATGCTGCATTGAGAGAATGGACGGCGAAAGGCAATATCAGCCCGACCCAAAATGAAGGAATGCGAATTGTGGCTGGGCTTTTTGCAAATTGAACGACTTGGACCGTCGGGAAAGCGAGTTTCTCATCAACAATCCAACGGCGATGAAGCCACAGGGCAAGGGAAAAAGTGCCAGCGAAGTAAACGGTGGCAAAAAGCAGCCAGAAAAGTGTCGGGACAAGCCAAGGTTGCCATTGAATCGGTGAAGGGGAAGGAATGCCGTGATAAAACGAACGGGCAGCACTTTCGTCAGTCAAAGCGAACCATTGTGGGATGAAGGCACCGAAAAGTTGCTCCCACTGGTTTGCTGGTGTGGCGAAATAGCGAAAGGTGGCAATCATCGGGAACAGAAACCCAACGAAGCCACTTGAAGGCAGCGCCGAGCAAAAATGCCAGACGCTGTATGCCAAAAGCAAATCGCTCCACGACCAGTTAAGCCCCAGACGAGCGAAGAAAGTTCTCAAACCGATGGCAATTGCCAACAGAGTGATGGCGGAACTTGAAAGGTGAGCACCTGTCAACCGGCTGCCAAGCACAAGGTCCGAATAGGGCGTTGCAACTGCAATAATGAGCAAGCCAGCGAAAGTGATTAGGTGGGCTATAGCAGCACTGAGAAACCTTTCCGCAAAACACCCCTTCAGTTGTGTCAGTCTGCTTGACTGTCCTTCAGCCATTCCCGCTTCTTCCCCGTCGTCACTAAGGCGTTCCCAAACCATTATAGCGGATTGACGAGCACAGGTGAGGGTATATTGCGCTTGGGACTCACACATCACACTTCGGGCACAACATCGGCGTTACAATTTTGTTTGGTGATTCGCATGGAGGCTCAGCCCGCTTCAAAGGTTTGGGTGCCAGAGGCTCTACCGACAAATCGCTATTGGCGGTGGTTTTACCAAACGGTGCCCTTCGCATCCCGTTTGGACAGATACTTTTTGCGCGAGATGGTTGCCCCGTTCGTCATGGGTGTGCTTTTCTTCGTCGTCGTGTTGACCGGGCATTACTTTTACTGGGCAATCAAGTCCATCGTCGGGCAAAGGGCGCCAGCAAAGGATTTGCTTCTGATGGTCGTTTACTTGATGCCCCAAGCGTCTGCATTGGCAATTCCTATCGGCATGATTTTGTGCACCTGCATTGTCCTGAACCGAATGGGGCGGGAGATGGAGTTGATGGCATTGAGAGCCAGCGGCGTCAGCGTCCAGCGAATGATGATGCCTTTCGTTGTCGTTGCCATCTTCGTCACCATTGGCGACTTCTTCCTCAACGATAGAGTTGTCCCAGAAAGCAACCGGCGAGCCAACCAAATCCTTTACCGGCTCGCCTTCATCAATCCGACACCACTGATTGAGAGCGACAAGTTTTTCAAAGTCAGCGACGACCTTTGGTTCTATGTCCGATTAGTCAACTATCAGGAAAACCGCTTGGAAGGTGTCATGGTCTTTCAACGAGACCCGAGGCAATGGCATTTCCCGCAAGCCATTCTCGCCAAGTGGGCACAAAAGGAGCCAGACGAAAACAAGTGGGTTCTGCACGAAGGTATCATCTACAAGTTCAACGAAAGACACGACCTCATCGCGCAAATTCCGTTCCGCCAGCAGATTATCAACTTGCCTCCCGATTTGCCTTTGCTTATCAACGACAACAGACGCCCCCACGAATTGTCAACGAGCGAGTTGCGGCAGAAAATTGAGGCTTTGGACAAAACAGGGCAATCGTCCTACGAGTTGCAAGTCGCTTATCACTTCAAATTTTCCGTCCCCGCCGCCACATTGGTGATGACTTTGTGGGCAGCGCCGCTGAGCATTCGGTTCGCCCGCACCGGAGGTTTCGCTGGACTGTTCATCGCGATTTTGGGCATCTTCCTCTATCAAGGCGCGATGGGCTGGGCAGAAGCGATTGGTCAGCGCTACCTTTTACCGCCCTTCTGGGTCGCTTGGTCGCAAAACTTTCTCTTCGGGGTGATGGGATTGTGGCTGCTATGGCGGGAAAGGTAGAGGGAAAGGAGAAACGGAGAAGCGGAGAAATGGGGCATCGGAGAAAGTTAGCGTGTTGCAAGGCAGAAGGCAATCAAGGGTCGGTTGAGAAAATTTCCGCGCTCTCGTTTGCTTTGATGGCGGCACTTCTTGCCCTCTCGGTTAGTTTCTCGTTCCCGCAGCAAAACTTAACTGTGCCACCTGCTCCCTCCGAAAATTTGCTTCAAGTTGAAAGCGACTTGCCCATCCGATACTTTCCCGAGGAACGAGAATGGCGAACCCTTGACGGGACTGGAACGATAAAAATCAAGTTCCGTGAACTGACGATTTTCGCCCGGAAAGCCCGTTACAGCGAACGGGAGCAAATTCTGGAGGCTCAGGAAGGGTTAAGGGCAATTTGGCAGGACGGTGTTGAGTTTGAGGGCGGGAGGGCGAGGTATTTCGTCAACGAACGAAGGTGGATTGTTGAAGGCGGCAAAGCGACTTTTGACCCAAGTTACTTCGGGGAGGGTGTCGCTGCGCCTCTTTACCTCACCTTGCAGAGCATGGGAGGGACGGACGAAAGGTTGACGGCTGAGCGAGGGACTTTCTCCTCTTGCGACCGACCTCACCCCCACTACAGTTTGAGGGCTCAATCTGCGGAAGCGATGCCCGGTGACAGGCTCATTTTGAGGCGGGTCGGAATTTACATCGGCGAGACGAAATTGCTCGGAATCGGTCGCTTCACCATTTCCCTTAAACCCCGCATGCGTCAAAACCGACTGCCAATCACGCCCGATGTGGGCAGTGACCGATACAGCGGCTTTTTCTTGAGAACGAGTGTGAGCCTTTTCGACACCAGAACCCAAAGCGCCGATTTTGTATTTGACTGGTCCGAACGGAGGGGAATTGGCTACGGAATTGAGCACGACTATTCAATGCGCCACCTTCAAGGTGGCATCAACTTCTTCATCCAACGCTCTCCCTTCGCCGGCACTGAGCAAACTCTCTCGTGGCGTCATCAGCATCAATTGCTTCCCGGTTTACTTTTTACTGCTTTCTGGGACGAGCGGAGAAACACTCCTTTCGGAGGGCGAAGTTACACCAGTTCGTCCCAACAATTTTCCCTTCGGCAAAGTTGGCGACGAGGTTCAACTGAGTTGGCTTTGAGAGTGCTCGGCTACGGAGGATATGGCGATGACCGAACATGGACTTTGACCCACTCCTTCAGCACCGGCAGCCAGTGGTTCAACTTTTTCCTGACGATGCGGGAAACTTCCAGACCCGGGCAACCTACCGACAAGGAATTGAACGAGCGCATTGAGGTTCGCCGTCGCATTTCCGACGAATGGGACATGGCTTTAAGGTTTGAGCAGCGAGTTGACCTTGACAAGGACAAATACACTGGCGACAACTTCTACTACGCTTTGGACAGGACACCCGAAATGCTCTTCACCTTCAGACCTCGCTCATCGGGTTTCTTTCGCCCCAACATCGCTATTGGCTTGGCTCGCTGGAGTGAGCCTCAATTTGTCGGGATGGGTCAGCCGGCTCAAAGTTTCACCACTGAGAGGCTTCACCTTCGGCTTGACACTCCTTACCGAACCCACAAACTCACTGGCAACCTTTCCTACAGCCACAGCGCTGTTTTTGAGCAGTTCCTTTACGGAAACGACACCGCCCAATACTTCTACTCCTACCGCAGCACGCTAACATGGAGGTTTGGCGGAAACAGTCAGATGGATTTGAGTTACTGGCTGCAGAAGCATCGTGGCTACACTCCCTTCCGCTCCGACACTTTGACCAATTACGAGAACTTGGACTGGCGACTTCAAATTTCGCCTTCGCCCAAATTTTTCCTTTCAGCCACGACGGGTCTTGACTTGGAGCGGGACTTTTTCAGGGACTTGCTTTTGAACCTCCGTTGGCAACCATCGCAAGGGATGGCTTTAGACTTGTCAACGGGATACAGTTTGGAGCGGGGGAAATGGCAAGACATTTTGGGGCGAATTTTGCTGAGCAAACCGGGCGGTTTGGGATTGCCCGCATATGGCACCTTCGTGAGTTACTACGGCTTGCAGCCAACGCCCTTTGCCGAAGAGCGACCGGCACCGCCGCCCGGCGGCTTTCGCTCCGAACTGACATTCCGCTACTCCCCAACTCAAGGTCAGTGGACACGGGTTCGTCTGTTCCTTGACTGGAGCGTCACCAAAAGCATCAGGCTTGAGACTTTGCTGGGCTATAGCGGCGTTTTGCGAAAAATGGACATAACTCAGTTCAGGCTCACCAAAGATTTTCACTGCTACCAAATCTGGGCGATTTACAACCGCGAGCGAAGGGAGTTTCGCATCTTTTTCGTCATCAAAGCCTTCCCGCTCTTCCAACAATTCTTCGGCACTTCCGACCAAGGTGCGTTCCTTGACACCAGTCTGGGGCAGGTGTATTGACGGGTATGGTTTTGGGGCAACCGCAATTCTTGCCGTTCTTAGCCCTCGCATTGCTGCCGTTGCTAATTCACCTGCTCGCTCGCAGGCAGAGAAGGGTTGTTCCCTTCAGCATGACCAAGTTTCTGCGGGAAGTTGCCCAACAAACCCAAGGGCGGCGATGGCTTCGCGAACTTTTGCTTTTGCTGTTAAGGACAGGCGCTGTCTTTTTCGCTCTCATGGCTTTGGTTCGCCCATACGCTTCTGTCCCGCTGCCCTTACCGCCAGCACCGACCGCCTTTGCTTTGGTCATTGACAACTCTTTGAGCATGCAAAGTCGTTCCCCTTTACGCTTGCAAAGTCATGAGACTTGGTTTGACCGTTCGTTGAAATCGTGCGAACGAGTTTTGAAAGAAGTGGGAGCGGAAGTCGTTTTGCTCGCTGCCGATAATCCATCAGAGCCGGTTTGCGATTTCACTTCCGAGCCTTCACGAAGTTTGAATGCCCTTCGCCAAATCCGACCGACCTTTAGGGCACTTGACCTATCGCCTGCACTCCAAACGGCTGATTCGTTGTTGGCTCAACACCCGGCAGCGGTCAAGCGGATTTTGGTCTTCACCGACTTACAAAGTGAGCCGTTCAGGTCATTAGCGTTGCCAAGCCTGAAAAACCAACTCGTAATCGTTGACGCCAAGCCAAACGAACCTGTTGGGAATGCTCGCTTGGTTGCAAAACTTCGCTTGCCTTTAGACCCGAACACTGATGGCTCTGCCGTCACTGAACTGAAGAACATGAGCAATTTGCCCCTGAACGGAAGCGTCGTTGCGTTGGTGGCAAAGAAAAGTTTCGCCCGTTTGAAAGTCTCACTCGCACCGAAAGAGCAAAAGACTGTCATTTTGCCACTGCCATTTTGGGTTCTTGACGCTGCAGACCGGCAAGGTCTCGTTGAAATCGAAATTCGCTGGGAAAGCGAACTTGACACCTTTGCGTGGGACGATTTCGTGAAGTTTGCGTTCAAGTCGCCGAAGAATTTGGTTGTAACCAACGCTGTCCGTGAAGGTCGCCAGTTCGTTGACACCGTTTTGAAAGTAACGGACATCACGCATCACGAATCACGCATCACGCCCGACGCTGACGCTATCATCGCTTCCGCCCCAACCGATTCCGAAATGGCGCGTCAGTTGGTTGATTGGTTGCGGCAAGGCAAGAAGGCGCTTGTCGTTGCCGACAATTTAAACTCGCCAATCTGGTCAATGTTCAACATTTCGGTCAAACCCAGCAAGAGCGGGCAAAAGAGGCGAGTTCAATGGGTTGATGAGGGTCACCCGATTTTGCAAGGCTTGGGCAACTCTTTGCATTCAGTGACCGCTCAGCCTTTCGTTGAAGTGAGCGGTTCAAGTTTTAAGGCTCTCGCGACTTTGGATGATGGGACAGCCTTTTTGGCTGAATTGTCTGTTGGGGCTGGTCAATGTTTGCTGCTGACGGTTCCGCTAAACCCGCAGCGGAGTGACTTGGTTTACTCGCCCGTTTTCGTTCCGCTGGTTCACAGATTTGTCCGATTTGCATCCTATGGGCATGAGTTGAGCCCGCAGGAGAGGGAAACCAAACCGCAAGCAAGTTTGGGGAAATCAACAGTTGTTCCCGAAAGCGAAAGCAATTTCTTCTTGCCGCCACAAAATGAGTTCGCAATCAGGTTGCGAAAATTCGGTGCAACGCTCGTCACTGCCGACCAACTGCCCGCAGCATTGCTCTCCGAGACAAAACTTCGTGACTTGACAAGTCTGTGCTTGGCTTTGTCGCTCCTTTGCCTTTTGACCGAAAGCATCTTCACCCTCATTTTGTGGAAACGGGCAAGGTAGCGAGTTTAGCAAGCAAGTGCACCGACTCGCCTTCAACATCGGACGCCCAACGCTCAACCTTTCCAGGGTTTTGGGCGCGTGGCATAAAAGAGGTTGGTGAGGTCTCATGAAGGAGCGAACTGTTTGGCTCATCTTTGTTTCCATACCCGCTTTCCTGCTCATTTTCAGCGTGGTTGTCGGTCTCATTGTCCGTCTCAGAGACCGACCCATCAAACCCCAACCGCTCCCGCTGAAAACCGTTGAGTGGAAATTCCCAAGCAAAGTCAACTGGATTGCGTCTGTTGACCTTGATGCTGACGGGCGCAGCGAATTGCTCGTTGAGGACGAAAATAAGCGATTGTGGTGGGCTGAATGGAACGGAAAGAAGCCATCCTTTGAACCCGTGCCGATCCAAACACCAAAAGCAGTTCGCTACCCAAGTGGGTTTTGGGCGAGACAAAAGTTTATCGCTGCCAAACTGGATCAAATTTTCGTCGCTGCTGAAGGCAATTCCGTCTGCCTCGTAACCCGTTCTGAAAACGGATGGCAAAAAATTTTCGCAACTGCTAAGGCACTGCAGCCTTTAGGCTCAATGTATGGAATCGCCATGGTTCTTGACTTGGACAGCGATGGCAGTGCTAATGACGCGCTCATCTTGACGGATTTTCAGACCTTGGAGTGGTGGCGGCAAAGGAGTGGCAAGTTAGTTCTTCAAGACCGGCTGAGGTTGCCAAAGCGGTGCAATCATCTGTGGGGAGAAGAATCGCGGGATTGGTTGAGATGCGGTCTGATGTTTCCCAATTCTCCGAACCTTGCTTTCATCAGCGTGGAAAAGGAAAAGTTGCATTGGAGAGGGACTTTTGCTTTCCGATTTCGTTGGACGGACGCTGATATTGATGGCGATGGGGCAAAAGATAGGGTTGAGTGGGTAGAATGGCGCAACAACAAGGAAGAACTTTTGGTC
>Ga0326760_1000179_pt1 | contig 36884 bp, 47 predicted proteins | sample GCREP_S_FD_207668 | JGI IMG/M metagenome (GOLD analysis project Ga0326760, IMG submission 207668) | Hot spring sediment microbial communities from Geyser Creek Basin, Yellowstone National Park, WY, United States - GCR.EP_S | ecosystem: Environmental > Aquatic > Thermal springs > Near-boiling... | reverse complement strand
CGAAAAGAATTTTATTCTTACTTTCATATAGATATACCAAGGTGACAAGGTGTAGTTTTTAGATATATAAGCTTTAGATTGAAGAACAAGATGAAAAGAGGGTCGCTGAGTACTGTGGTGTATATGGTTAGAGATTGGGAGAAGTTTAGGAAGATCCTCGGATTATATATATCGCTTCTACTACTCATAATGATCAGCATAACTATATACGTACACAGAGAATTTTTAATGTATACACTATTACGAGCCTATGGCTTAGCAGGACTATCCTTTCTATCCTTTGTATCGTGTTTATCTATCGTACCTATACCGTATATGATTGTAGTGTTTAGGGTTGCTCCATATGTAAATCCATTGATAACAGCTTTAGTTGTAGGAATAGCTTCCGCACTTGGTGAAGCTGTTGCCTGGGTTCTAGGTAGAGCTTCATCACAAGCATTAAGTGGTTCTATCTATGTTAAAAGAGTTAATGCTTTACTTAAATTTGCAGAACGCAAAGGCTCTATCGCTCTCCCTTTACTCGCATTCATATTTTCGCTTACTTTTCTCCCAGATAAAGCTCTATACCTCCCGCTAGGGATCGTGAGGTACAGCTTGTGGAGATTACTCCCCTTTACAGTTCTCGGTAAAACATTGATGACATACCTTACTATAGTCTTGGGTAGGCTATGGTATGAAGTTGTAGGTCCTGAAAGTGATATTGTTTCGTTCGTAGTTACAACTGTTCTATTAGCTATAATGATGACGCTCCTGATTATAGTTGATTGGGAAAAGGTCTTGGAGAAGAAACTGAGTTAAGTACCTTGATTAATTAGCTCTATGTCTATAGATGGAAATCACATATATGTATATGTTTCTCAAACTCTATGAAACTCGATCGATAGAATTTAGCAAGTATATGTGGTTGAAGAACTTCGTCAGGTTTTCCGAATACATATGTATTGTTGCCGATGAGCATAATGTAGTCTGTGTAGTTTATCAAGAGCTCCGGATCGTGACATGTTATAATCACTATCCTGTTCCTCTCCTTAAGCTTGCCCAGTGTATTCGATAACAATGCTTTACCCTCAACATCTACAGCTGATAGCGGTTCGTCCATAGCAATTATAGGTGCATCAGCAATAAGTGCTCGAGCAATTAGCAATCTCTGTCTTTGACCACCTGATAGCTTGTCTATACCTTTAGACCAAAGTTCTTTAGGTATTTCAACTATTTCCAGAATCTCATCAACAACTTTATCCACATCGACTCTACTCCTGGTACGCCTAGCATAGACCTTAGCTTCGAACTCTATAAATTCTCTCACAGTTATCGGGAAGACATTGCCTAGGATATACGTAGCTATCTGAGGTACATAGCTTATGTACCTACCAGCTTTCTCAGGATCGCCTGTAATATCATCATTGTTTACAAAGATTTTCCCTTTCAAAGGCTTTAAAACACCTATGATGGTCTTCAACAACGTTGTTTTACCAGCTCCATTAGGACCCATAACCTGTACTAAAGCTGGAGATCTCAACTCTAAATCTATATCGCTAACCACTGGTTTGTCGTAACCTATCGTTAGATCTTCGAGTTTTAGCGAAACCAACGAGATCCCTATGTGCACAGAGACTGAAAAACTTATAAAGTTTCTTGTGCACATAAGAAGGTGGCTATACAACGATGCTCAAGATAAGTAGATTGACGATACTCTTAATCTTAGTGTTGTTGATGATAAGCTTAGCTATCTGGGTAGGTAGTGTACATAGCCAAGGTATTCAAGGAGTTAAGATCGTTGTAACATTCCCCTTCATGATCAAAGATATAGAAGCTCTCCTATGCGAAAACGATGATGTTTACTACCTCGTACCCCCAGGTGTAGACCCTCATGATTACCAGCTAACGTATAGAGATATCGAGATTTTATCTAGAGCAAATCTCATAGTATCTACAGCTCATACACCTTTCGAGTTAAAGATACGAGAAATGGTTTTATCAGGGGAATTAAAGGCTAAGCTTATCGAGATACCGAGTATAACCAATATATCTCTCCTAATAATACCGGGTTCTAGTAATATTAATTATCACGGAGTTCTTTTCCACGGTAACAACTTCGCCATCTTCATCGAGAACATAACATCTATACTAACCCACCTCAGACCCCAATGTAGAGAAGTATATCTAAGTAAATCAAGAACACTCATAGATAAAATTGAGAAGACGTCTTCGAAACCTTTAAAAGATTTGAAAACTATCGTAGATACCCCACCTCTACAGTACTTAGCATCGTGGTTTGGAGCAGAAGTTATACAAATCTTGATTACTGAGCATGGAGTTCCTGTAGCTCCTCAAGATATCGAGAAAGCTGAAGAATATCTTCGTATATATAGAGAAAATACGTTAGTAATTGTAACAGAAGATTCACCTGCTCGAAATCTTTTAGAAGATTTTGCACATAGATACGGAGCTAAATTGCTAGTTATACCGAACCCTATTACATCTACAGATTCTATAGCTGAATATCTAGAAGATTTCTACAATAGGACTGCGATGATCTTAACCTCTACAACTACTAGGTACACCAGTCCTAGTATCGATTATAATAAGCTTATCATTATGTTATCTGCGATTATAATCATGATAGCTGTAGTGGGGTTGAGGTTTAAAAGGCGATGAATTTGGACAAGATTACAGCTACTCTTATCTCGATACTCTTCCTATCTCTAGCTATAGGGATCGTAGCTATAGCTAGGGTTGAGTACTTAGCTGTAGCTCTACTAACATCCGTTATGATGGGTATTGCGAGTCCTTTGATAGCTGCTAGAAGGCTATATTTTTTAGCAAGCGAGTATCCTCATATGGCTTTACTCGCTACTACATTATCTATAATCCTTGTGAATACTACCCCTGTGAACTACGAGTTTTTCTGGGTTATAGTTATAGGGCTTATATCTATGTATCTCGTGGGGTACGCTATACATAGAGGTGTAGATCCCGATATAGCGACCTCGATAGCTACTGCTGGAAGTGTTTCAGCTAACGTTATGGTTATGTATATCGCTTTGAGGATGTTCAGGGTTAGCTATAGCTTATGGAGCTTGATTCTAGGGGATCCACTTCTCGTAACACATCGAGATATATACGTGCTAGCTATGCTAACTTTTGTAGTGGTAGTAGTATCTATAGCTATATACGAGGCTGTTATATACATGGGTATCGATAGAGATACATCTACACTTATATATGGTAGGATGGTGCATCTATACGACTTCCTGTTCTTCACAGTTATAGGTTTAACAACGCTTGCTGTTCTGAAGATTGTTGGATACATACTTGAACATGTACTCCTCCTTCTACCAGCTCTTGTAGCTATAAACTTAGTTGAAGGAGGTAGAAAGGTTATGATAGCTAGTCTCTTTATTTCCACCATAGCCACGTTGTTAGGCTTCTCCTTATCTATAAAGCTAAACCTTGCTCCTGCAAGTTCTACAGGATTCATAATCCTGGCTATGTACCTCATATCTATAGCTGTAAAAAGGTTGAGGAAGTATGGGTAAGAAGAGACGTTTCGGTATAGCTATAGATTCCGCGATAGCTGAGAAACTCGATAACATAGCTAAATCTATGAATATAGATAGGTCTAAACTCGTCGAGAAAGCTGTAACTGATCTTATTGAGGAGCACAGCCATAGTCTAGGTGATCATAGATGCTGTGGAGTAATGGTTGTTGAAGCATGTGAATGTAGAGTTGTAGAGAGGTTTATTGAAAACTATAGAGATATAATAGTGAGTTACTCTCATAACCATGTGGAGAAGTGGTGTGTATGTACAATGGTTATCCTAGGGGATTCTAGGAAAGTCAGAGCTCTTCATAGAGAACTTACGGCTACGGGGAGTAGAGTTAAATATATACCTATAGCGCATTAATTCTATAGCTTTTAATTAAAATAAATATAGATATACACGGAGTAAGAACTGTAATAGGTATTGTGTTGTGTACAGATCTTTAGAAGTGATGTATAGTTATGAATGTTGACCCAGCTCTCTGTATCCTATGTAGAGGTGGTAGAAATCTCTGTGGAAAAGCTTATTGTCCGATACTTACAAGGTACCGTGTACTGTTTAAAACTAGCAAAGTTGTAAATACCACATCGTTGTTCGGATCCAGCCCTCCGGCTGTTTTCGTAGGTAGGTACGGTTATCCCTATGTCTATGTAGGGCCTATGGCTCCTCCAGAACAAGGAGATACATCGAGATATGATTTCCCTGAATCTTGGGCTGACATACCTATTGATAGAGTTGTAGAGTTCAGAACCTCTCTAGTCCTCGGTAGAGTAAGGCATATGGTAACAGATGTTGATTCGAGAATTGCTCAAGCTATACATGAACTTGTTCTCAGTGTAAAGCCTACCGATATCGAGATGATTTTCGATAAACCACCGAGAGGAGCTATTTTCTCGGAATACGAACCGCCTATAGGTCCAAGAGCAAACCTCACTAGTTTAAGAGTTGTAGGCTCAACCTCTTCGTATAGAGCTGTAGAGAAGTTCTATAGCGATACAGATGTTAAGGCTTTGCAAGCTGTTATCGAGCTATATCGCTACGGGATCCCCATCTCGCATATACAGAAGCTTTTAAGTGTTGGCGCACTCGGTAGGAAAGGTTTTAGACGGTTTGTACCTACGAGATGGGCTATAACAGCTGTTGACAATGCTATTTCTAAGTATCTGGTGGAGAAGTATATAAAGAATTTTGAAACGATAAATAGTGTACAGGTTTTCGTTAGATCTATACACAAAAACTTGTTTATATCGATACTCGTACCGGGTAAGTGGTGTTTCGAGTGGATGGAGGCTTGGTTCCCTGGATCAACTTGGAATATAGGGGGTGCAGAGGTAGTTATTGAAGGAGATCACGAACTGTTTACAGCTAATAGAGATACCTACGCAGCTATAGGTGGATGCTATTACGCAGCTAGACTAGCTACAGCTGAGTACCTATGTAGAGTGAGACGTCAAGCTATAGCGATAGTGTTGAGGGAGATATACCCTGGTTTCGATATACCTATAGGTGTTTGGTTTGTCCGTGAACAGCTAAGAGCTATGTACAACCAGAAACCATATACTATCGATAGTTTAGAGGAAGCTATAGAAATTCTAGATAGATTCAGTGTATTGAAATCCTCCACATGGATCAGAAAATCTTACTTATTGAAGAAATTATTGAAGGAGTACAAACTCAATAGATTCATTAAAAAGCAGACCTAGGATTCTCTCAATTAATATTTAGAGCTATTAATCGAGCTTAATCTTCTTAACAAGTTTTACTCTATTCTGTAACCCTACCTTCTCAATCTTAACTATACCCATCTTCTCAAGTTTCTTAACGTGTCTCCAGAGAGTTGTTCTAGGAGCTTTTACATCATTTTGAAGCTCTGTTTGAAGTGCTGAACCACCTCGTGCCTCAAGAGCTTTCAATATAGCTTTATCGATATCGCTAAGCATATCTATGAGATGTTCTTCTATGATTCTCTTCTTTCTTAAGGTATTTATATAATAGAGTAAAACTCCAATACCTACGCTGACCACACCTAGGATTAGAGCTAACCATATCAATATACTAGTAGCTGTTATCTGCTTCTGGATTCCTGTTGTAGATGTAGATAATCCCGTTGATAACTGGGTATTTGTATATGGTGTCGAAGTCTTTATAGTTAAGGTAGAGGTAGGAGTTTTATATGTTATAGGTGATGTTGGCTGAGGAATGAGAGACGTAGTTTCTGTAGCAAATATCCTTGTTACATAACTTATTTTTACTGGTCCTCGAATCCATAGAGTTAACATACCCTGAATATAGCCTATATCAACTATATTTTCGTCAGGCCAAGATAAGAGTATAACTTCTTTTGATATTCTCAGCTCAACTATGTCCGGTGTCTTTATGTTAAGTATGAATACATTATTTTCTATGGTAATATTAGCTATATAGCTTATCGAGACATTCGCTAGTTTATCTAGGTATAGGTATAAGTAACCCTCATCATATATAACAGGGATATCCTCTCCATTGCGTATAGCTATGATTGTCATTGGAATTGGGTCTACAGGTAGTACTACTTTGTTCAAACCTTCACCTAAGATGAGGGTGATAGTTACATTGACAACCCCATCTGAATTTATAACAATTATACTTTTAACATCAAGACCTAGGGTATATATAGGAAAGAATTTTACATACATTGAATATATTAAAACTATGAACACAGTTATAATAATTCTATTCTTGTCTATTCTATCCAAGAGCTTTACACCAACGATTTAAACATATTAATCAAGGTTAAATTAATGTTATACCACCTTCAATGAACATCTTATTCTAGGTTATAGGTACAGATCCTAATATATCTTCAACATCTTTTCCACAGCTTAGAAGATCATACTCTGTTACTATATAAGAATTTCTTTCTCTTCTCCATATATATATCATTTTAACTAGCATATTCTTTTCCAACTTGTATCTAAGCATCTAGACAGCATCTGTTAGCTTGCAAGAGAGTTATAGACATCGTTATCGAATTTAATTACGAGTAATATTGTTAATATGTTTTTACTCTTTAGATAGTTTATAATATTATAATCAACTGGGAAGTGCTTAGGTCTATAAGCCATTTCAAAGATGTTGAAAGCTTGTTGTACAACTATATCGGGATTAATACTGTCTATAGCTTCGATAAGCTGTGTTGTTAATTCTGAACTCGATAAAGTGAAGGGATTAAAGCTTTTGAAAAGAACGTATTTATCTAAGTATGTGCCCTCAGTTAAAAATAAGAACGTAAGCTAAAGATCCCTTAGCCTAAGATCTTTAATATCTAGCTCTTCGAAACATTTCACTATAGTGGTTCTCAATATTTTTAGGTGAAGCTCTAAAACTTACTAGAGAATTTTTGCTTTATTAGCTATAGCGTAGCCTATGGTTATTAGAACATTTCTGAAGGTCTAGCAGTGTTAGATAGGAAATGAACATTTACACCCTCTACGCATAGTTCTCAATGTGTTATCTAGAACTTTACATTTTAAGAGGTGGAATAGAAGTACCTAATCTGCTTATTCATCTTTAGGTAGCTCTATATAAAAGGATGTTCACAGCTTTAGTTTTTTATGTATGGTATTCGTAACCTCCTATCGCACTTTTGCCCATTGTGGGAGGAGCTACTTGAATTGGTGGGGGTATCCCTAGTTCTCTTGAAAGGAGTGCTATTATCGGAAGAGTATAGGTTAGAATTGCGGTTATAAGTGGTTGTGGCGGTGAAGGTTGGGAGAACTCTTCGTCTAGTTTTTTTGCTTCATTAAGATTTATAGGTGTTATAAGTACAGCTCCCTTAACGTCTATGGAGGCTATAGGGGGTGTACAATCAATTTTTATTATAAAATCCATTGTATAGCTATTGTCTTTTTTAGATGGTTTCCCTAAGACGATGTTCATATTTATATTTAGCTGTGGTACAGGTTCATAGCTATATCTCTCTGCTCGAACACTATCAATTCTAAAACCTATTGAAGGCACGTTAAGCACCTCTAACAACGTTTTTATTAAACTTATCTATAGGTATAAATGCAACAGCATATATATCTACCCTAGGTGATTCAACCATAAATAGCACTGCTTTACCTTCAATACTTCTCGAAATTATTTCGTCAACATCTCTATAACTCTGTATCTCAATTATCGTAGGCTTATCATTACAAAGCTTGTTTAGAGCTTGTTCAAGAATAGAATCAGCTATTATATTGATACACCCGTTAACATAGGCAATAATTCTTTGGAGAATATTTTCAACATTTCTTCCATAGAGAATATATGCTCTATACTTTACAATCTCACTATCATTTAGCTTCATACATACACCTCAGGACTTTATTCAGGTTAAAGTTTATATCTTTAAGATAACTATACAAAACCTTCTAATTCAACAATAACTATATAAATACCCTAATAATTTTCTATATATTGTAGGTAGATTCGAACTTATAGTGATAATAATGTGTAAGAGGTTTAAAAGCGTCATTGAATTGTATAGAGATCTCGAGCATATCTAAATATTTAGCTAAGGTCTTCTCGAAAATACCTTCTAAAGATCAGAAGTTCTTGTTAATAGACATGGATAAAAACATCCTATACACCCCTTCTGCAGGGTATTATGAATGTAAAAACTTTGACTCACTTAAGAAATTAATACAAAAAATTCTAGGTGAAATAGATATAGAGAAGATATTCCTTAGTAGAGGTATAGATGAGAAATGGATTGAACAGAACATAAAATTATTGATTGGCACAACTACGAACCCAAACATATTAATGCTCATGACTTCCCCTATAAGAGGTACCAGCATAGATTCTTCGTTACTAGGCAGGTTAGTAAGTATAATCCCTATAAAAAAGAAGAAACTGCTATTTAAGAAGCAAATAGATCCCGAAACTATAGCAGAACTTATAGAGCTTTACTCATCAATCCTCAGATAATATATCCTTACGAAGAATCTATTACTGAAAGCCTATATCCTTCAAGGTAGGAGGGAGATCAAAGTATTCTATGAAAATATAAGCATAAAAATTAAATTCACCAGACAACAGGACTACTAGTAGTGGGCCCGTCGTCTAGCCTGGTAGGACGCCGCCCTGACGAGGCGGAGGTCCGGGGTTCAAATCCCCGCGGGCCCACCAACATATTCATTCACTTTGTCTCCATAGTTTTCTCACAATAAATATTTACAAGTTTTTTCGATCCTCGGTCTAAATTACCCCAGTTTATCTTAACCTTGTATTCGTTCTCCATATATTTCAGTACTTTTCTCAGCAACTTCAATCCTTCTACAATATCTGTACACTTGATCATAGATGTTTTAGTTAAAGGGCACTCAGGATCTAGTAGAGGTCCTTCATTGTTACTGAATACCAGGGGGTATAGTCTACATCCAAGTGGTCTATGCTGATATATTATACATCTACCTTCATCGTTTAAGAATATGCATCTCCCTCTAAAGTTCTTAAGTCTGTAAAATCCATCACGATATTCAACGAAATAATTGCGATCATAACCTAGAGATAAGATCCTTTCTATATCTTCTCTAAACAATATCATCTCGGTACCTCTACAACATAGTGTACAGTATAGACATAACCTGTTCTCAAACACCATAGCTCTACATCAACATACAATTCTCTAACCTTGCTCCGTATTCATACCTAAAGATGCTGAGGATAAAATTTTAATACTGCAATATTATTTCAAAATCTATGAACAAAACATGCTTTAATATAGGGCTAATATAAAAAATAGTTATGTTTGGTGAGGTTATCTTAGTGCTTCAGCTTCTCTCCAAGCTATTCTTATGAAGTAGAATACTAGCGGTATTAGCATAACTGCAAATGCTATTGCTATACCCCATCCAATTGTTTTTAATACTTCTGTTAAACCTGATATCTGTGATAATATTGCTGATACACCTACATATGCAAATATGATAGCTATGAGAGCGCCTATCACTGGTCCTAGTCTATCTAATGTCGTGTGTATACCTGTTAATAGTCTTGTTACTGTCTCTGTTATCATTATGCCTATAGCTATAACTACAGAACCTATTATAAGAGCGTAGACTAGGTTTCCAAGAAGACCTACAATGTTAAGAGCTATTGCTACGAAAGCCGCTATTAAACCTAGGGCTATTAAGTTTTCTATTAGATTTGCTAAAGGTTCATATTTTTCTCTTAATACTGCTCTAAATACCTTGCCTATATATCTTGAGAGGACCAGGACTAAAGCTAGACCAAGTGTTAATAGTATTACTGCACCTAGTATTCTAGGTAGGTAGTAGGCAACTGTTGAAAGAATATCACCAGCTATACCTGTTGCACCTATCATACCTAGGCCTACAGCTATCGATAGAACAACTATTGTTGCTTTAACAAGTCCTCCTAAGAGGATAGGCATATCAATACCTATGCCCTTCAACGCTTTCCCAACATCTGTATCCTCAACCGGTTTAGCTAAACGCTCAGTTACATCTCTCACTAACTTTCCTACAAGATCGCCAACTATATAGCCAATAACAATAATTACACCAGCCATAACACCTGATGGAAGAGCTATTGTTAGCATCTGTAGAAGTGTTGTCGATCCAAACATTATAGCGATAGCTAGACCAAATACAAATACTATCAATAGTATCGCTAGAACTGTAGATACAACAGCAATAAATACTTCATGTTTATCTCGAAGTGCTGATACAATAAGTTTTGCTATATACTCAGAAGCTAAAACAGCAAGTGGAATCCCCAACACTATAACCAATAGACCACCAATAATGTTAACAACTATACGCATGATCTCCGCTATAAATGTTACCCCAGGAATATTCAACACAGTTATTGCTACCATAATAGTTAAAGCTATTATAAACGCAAATACAAATGTTGCAACAACATCACCTAGATCTATACCAGCTTCTCTAAGTCTTTTACCAAAAGCTGTTCTATCTATAAACCTTCCCTCAAGTATATCGAAGAGCTTGCTAACAGCTTTCCTAACGATTACAGCTATGAGATAGCCTACCAAGATTATGATTAAGGCGTATATTACAGAGGGTATCGCTGCAATGATTTGCTGCCCAACACTAACTAATGTGTCAATCAACCTCTCCATCATACCTATACCCACTATTTAAAAAAAGTATCCCTATTTATAAAGCTTTCTACCTATTAAGTGTAGATGCATTTTCTTAGAATTCGACACCATATTAAAAAAGCATAAAAATGCTGAACTGTAAAGTACATCTGGCTATGTATTTAGTATAGGTGTTAGCTATGATAACCTTTATCTTGATAACCTTAATAGTTATCGCTATTATCATGGTGTTCATAGGTCTCATAATGTTATTCCTAGGATCTCTTAGAAGCGGCGAATCTAAGATCGAAGGTGGCGGTGTTATAATAATAGGTCCTCTACCTATAGTTATAGGGACTAGTGAAAAGATATCCAAAATGTTGATTATACTCGCAATAATTCTCACCATAGTATCTATCATTATGTTCTTGTTGTTAACAAGGGCTATGATATTGTTTAGGTAAAGGTGATCATTAGATGAACTGGATGAGAACAGGTTTTATCTTAATATTCGTGGGGTTCGCATTGATATTCATAGCAGTATCTATACTATCTATATTGTTTATGGTTAGCGGTGGTGTTGCAAGTGTTAGTGGAGTTGGATGTATAGTTATACTATTTATACCTATATGTTTTGGTTATGGAGTGCCATCCCTATTAATCCCTCTCATGATCATATCCGTTGTGCTAGTGATAGCCTTACTCATCATAGGGTATCTAATGCTTAGAGATATTAGGAAAAACTTGAGAAAGATTGGAGAAGCACCCTCTTATTTGTAGAAGAACAGCCCCTAGTATCTGTTACAAAAAGTTTTTACGTTGTTTCATAGTTTATCTTATGTTAGGATGAAAGGTTTAGTTATGAGAGATCTAGATGTTTTCGAAGCTCTAGATATAGTTCTTCATCCGCTTGTTATAGTGACAGTAGGCAATCCTGAGGATCCTCGTAAGAGAGGGGATACGACAGCTAAGTGGTTTTCAAGAGTTTCACGAGATCCACCTCTAATAGCTGTTTCTATAGAGATATATACGAACTTATAAAAGAATACAAAGCATTTACAATTCACGTTGTATGTAGAAGATATGAGGATGTAGTGTTGAATGTATTCAGAAGCTTAAGCAGTAGAGATACTGATAAATTTGCTGAAGCAGGTTTGAAACTTGTTAAAGCACAGAAAATTGCTGTATAGATAATCCCAGACATGCCTATAATCCTTGAGTACAGATTTGTTACAGAGTTTAGCGTAGGAGATCATATCGTTGTAGGTAAGGTTATCAAAGCTTATAGAGATCCTGAGGAATTCCTGTTAGCATGGTTTAATTCAGGGGTTACGAAGCTGAATAACGATGTCTATATGTAGCCAAGAACTGCTTACCGAAGCTCTAGATAGTGTAAGAAGTAGTGTTGAAAGGTATCTCCTCGTTAACTGTCGTAGGATAGTCTCTATGGCTCGAATAGCTATGCAGAGAAATGTGAAGATAGAATTCCACGGATTTTTCAGGTACTATATACCATCCCCCAATTTCCCCAGATTCATGGATGCCTTCACGTACATAGCTCAGTGCATAGGTGGAGATATAAAGATCTATGTTAATAACTTCGAGATAACGTTTAAAGATAACTACGCTGTAGTTCTCGCTAAAGTATTAAATGATCTCTGTATGTATCTAAATGAGAAACAAGAGTTGATGAAAAACGAATTTGAGTAACTTATGCTTTCTCGAGTAGACCTACTTCGAGAAGTCTATCTATTATATCCACAACAGCGTTGTAAACCACGTCCTCTGTAGCGCCCTCAATGTACTGAGTAAGATCTTCTACAATAGAGCCTACGGTTGTCTCTCCATCGCATTTAGCCCATATATAGAACACTATAGGGGCCAGTGCATAGACTTTCTCTTCATCTAGAGCTACTATGAATTCTCCTCTCTCCTCGCCTAGCTCTACCCCCTTTCTCCTATAGGTTTCATTCCATCTAGTTTTCTCCTGAAGCGCCATACTATCTACCTTCTTCCCCTGCCTCTACCTCTTCTAGCAGGAGCTCTTCTCATACCCATACCCGCTGCACCACCTTCAGCCTTAGGTGTTGCCTCAGGTATCTCTGAAGCTTGAGGAAGACTTTCGTCAGGTAACTTCTCTATAACACTATTCTTACCAACGTTTAGTTGTATTTCTCCTTTGTATTGTGATACCCATGCATTTTTAATTGTTATTGCTTCTCCAGTTGTTAATGATCTTGCTTTAGATCCCCAAACAACTAACTTTATTCTACCACTATCATCACCAACAATATATTCACCAAGAGTTCTAACACCAACTTTAGTATTAATAGTTCTAACACCAAGATTTTCAATAACACGAACATCAATACTCACATTCTCCATACCAGGTTTAAGATCTATAACTTTTGTTTTTCCAGACTCAGACATTCCAAATCGAACCGAAGATTTTTTAGCGCGTCTAAGCTTTGCTCCCGGAGTTTATATATACAGATGCTGTGAAGAACTAGCTACATAAAGTAGTTGAATTTTGTTCTAGGTTTATGAACTCCGCTGAACTTGTTCAACATAGAGGTCCTCTGGTGATTCAATGCTGGAGTTGCTTAGAGAATTAACGAAATCTGTAGACACTATAGTCATTCTCGGTTCGCCGAACCTAAGGTTCTTTTTCAAGTTAGGTCTAGATGAAGGAGCTGTTATCTACCGCGGTAGTACCGATGAATGTAGAATTGTTATACCTATCAGGGTTTCTAAAGATTTTGAAAAGTTTTTACCAAGTAGATGTGAAGTTGTTAAGTATTCATACGATTCTTACCCACTCCACAGTTACGTAATTACGAAGAGCTTCAGCAATACCTTGATAGGGGTTTTGAAATCCTTTGCTAAACCTGGGGAAGAGTTAGGCGTTCCTCTAAATTACGTAGATACTCCGACATACTTGGCTTTATCTAAATTCTGGAGGTTAAGAGATTTATCGAAGGATATCAGGGTTCTGAGGTACAGGAAGGAAGACACTATGGTTAGAGAATTGATAGAACTACACAACATCATTAAGAAGATTGTCGAGATGTGTAGGAGCGAAGGTTTAGAGGTAGAGAGGTGCATACTTGTTAAAGCTCTAGATATCTTCAACTACGTAGGACTAGGTTTGCTCAATAGATCCAGTGACTTTGCTACACTCAGAATTACCCTCGATAAACCTCCTTACATCCTTAACTATAGATGGACTATAGCTTTGAGTAAGAAAGTAGAAGATGTGGTTAAGAATATTGGAGATCATGTTGAGAAGGTTTCGAAGAACTACTATTCCAAACCTTGTTTAGATCTTGTTAGAAATCTTAAATCACAACTTCAACGCCAAGGCTATAGAGTTTGGGTAGATATCTGCGGTGTAGGTACAGAATTCTGTGAATATCCTTCTCTTAGCGAATGTCTATACGAAAATGTTGTGATAGATAGTGGTGCTGTTGTTCAACTAGAGGTAGTAGTTGATGAAACGATATATGTACCAAAACTTATCGTTGTAAGAAATAGAGATATTGAGGTGTACTAGATGAATGAGCAGAGCGAATCCCAGTATAGATCGAGAACAGTTGTAGTAGATATAGCTATGCTCGAGAATGCTACTATAGTCTACGACCAGGTAACAGATACTCTTCACATAAGCTTGTCCAAGGAAGAAGCTGAAGAGGTTATACTCCTAGAGAACGGTGTGATCGTGAAGATCAGAGATGGTAAGCTTGTAGGATTATCTGTACAGGGGATCTCTAGATACAGCTAGATTATAATATCGAAATATGTGTAAGTATGTTTGAAGTGTTTGAATAAGATTATCAACGTTTTTTAACCTTATTACGTGTATAAATATACGGGTATTTGGAGGTATGAGCAGTATAAGATTTGTTGAAACAAGGAAAGTTCAGAAATTTGGTAAATCTACACTCATGGTGTCCTTGCCATCGGAATGGGTTAAACTTGTGAATCTAAAGCCTTCTGATATGGTTAGACTAGAAGTTAAAGAGGATGGAACCCTCGTAGTTATCCCTCAAACACTTCTAGAACAGAAGATTAGAGGTAAAGAGGTGAAGATCTCTATATCCAGGAATGCTCCAGATGATCTTTTAACAAGATCTCTATATGCAACGTATATAGCTGGATACGATAGAATCGTTATCGAATGTGTAGACGGTGATCTAACACCTAACCACATGCAGTCTATAAGGAACTTAGTGAGGATGTTAATAGGGGCTGAAATCGTTGAACAACAACCTCGTAAAGTTGTTATTCAGGTTTTTGTAGATATCAATAGGTATAGCCTAGATGCGTTAGTTTCTAGAACTATATCGACACTGAAGAACATGTTCAACTTCCTTACAGTATCGATAAAAAGTGGAAATATAGAGTACCTCAAAGAGATAACAGAACTCGAAGTCGAGATGGATAGGGTTTACGCACTAGCTATAAGATATGTCTACGTCCTTAGCCTCCTAGGTTCAACACCTTTCATCACGGAGTACAGGGCATTGATAAAAGCTCTAGAAGATGCTGGAGATGCTTTAACCCAAGCAGCTAACATATTCTTAGTTAAACCTCATCTAATGGAGGTAGTGAAGACAGCTACAGAAGATAGACTCGAAGAACTCAACCTCTATATACAGTACCTGTTAGATGTTATGAGCGATACGTTGACGAAGAACGATGTCTATATAGCGAGTAGAACTATAGATAATGCTCAAGAATCAATGAAATTTATATCGAAGTTAGAGACAGATGTAATACCTAAGTATAAATCTCTCGAAGATTATATAAACGCGAAAGCCTTTTTCGAGAGACTCCAGCTAATATGCTATAATCTCCACGCAGCTACAGAGATGATATTCGATATCGTTGTAGGTAAACAAGGTAACGTAGTAGACATATCATCGGGGGGTAAAGCCAAAGCTTAAAGTTATTGTAAATAAGTTAATCGAGTTAACACATTTTTTATACAAATCTAAATATTGGTTTTTGAATCCTTATTCGATCTGTGTTCAGTACTCTGTCCAGCTTTTCTTTTCTCTAAATACTTTCTCCAGAAACTCGATATATTTGCTAACTTCTTCAGAGATTCTTCATCAACTTTAACAACCTCTTCATCGACCAGTCTAGCTAGTAGGTATCTTAGAGTTCTCCTCACAATCCATCTTTTATTCAGCGATCTGTAAAGCTTCAAAGCTACAATTCTTATACTTTTATACCTTAGGATTGCGTCTATAATCCTCCTCTCCTCCTCGCTTAACTTATTCTTTAAGTACCTATTAGCTAGGAGCGCTATAGTTAAAGGTGAGAATCCTAAATAAACATCTGTAGCATCGATATTGTCAAATCTTTTTACAACTGAGAACTCTATTATCGTAACCTCGTCGTCAGGCTTTATATCTGTTCCATACATGTTCTTCAAATCTTTTAACAGTTCATCTAAAGATTCGTATCCATCATGTTTAGCGTCCTCCTCTGTTAACTCCTTAACCTTCTTGTATATAACGTTGGTTATGACAGCCTCGGCAATAGGTCTTCCCTCGCTGTGAATTATGATCTCCCTAGCCTTAGGTATAACCCTTCCTAACCTAATAGTAGTTGTTTTCTTACCCTCTAGAATCAACTTTGCGAACTTCCCTTTAACCATTACATACCTTCTTATAAATACTTTCTTCAAGGTTTCGCACCTGGATTTTCATGAAAACTGGTATACCCTTACCTAAGATATGTGTATACGTAAAAATACCAAGTTATATAGCGTGTAGAGATATGATGTTTATAGACTTTAGAAAAAAGATAGAGAAAATAAGGTTATGTTTATGGTGGTTCTACTCTTCGAAAACAGATGATGAAGAAATTCATAGAGTGTCGGAAGAAGCAGCTGCAATCATGGGGATTAAACCATTTAAGAATATAAAGATATGCCCTCGTTTCTACATGGCTAACGCAGCTGTTATCGGGTTTAGATGTAGAACGCTAGTCTTAACGAAAACATTACTAGAGCTCCTCAATATCGAGGAATTAAAAGCTGTTCTTCTACACGAATATGCTCATTGCAAACTTAAACATCAGCTGAAATTGATGAGCCTCTCTATGATGTTATTGCTAGGAATAGCATTGATATGCATATATATAGTTTTATCGCTAGAACAAGAAGCTTTAGCTCTTGGAATATCTATTCCTCTCTTAATAATATCGTACATCTCGATCTATATTTTAACAAGGTTTATACTAAAGAGATTCGAGCTTGAAGCTGATTGCTTAGCTGTATCAAAGTTAAATAACACCATCACTTACATCAACATACTTAGGAAAATAAAGATGGTGAATGGCGATGTTAGTGGATGGAGAGCAATTTTATCGCCTCATCCACCAATCGACAAGAGAATACTCTATATATCTACTTGTGTTAACAAATGATAAAGGTTGATGTAAGTGTTGTGGTGGGCCCGGGGGGATTCGAACCCCCGACCTACGGGTCTCTCCACCCCATCAAAGCTCCAGCTTCCTCTCATCCCGTACGGTCAATAGACCCGTAGAGTGCTGGAGCCCGCCGCTCTACCTGGCTGAGCTACGGGCCCACCATATATCATCTAGTTTCGCTCTGAGTAAGTAATTTAACTGAAGTTTTATAAGGTTTACGTATGTTGAACTAGTTAACCTTAACCCCTATTGCTGTTCCCATAGCTTCGTTATCTGTGCTCTTTTGATCTGCCTCATAAGTCTCTCTATGTATTTGTATACTGTTGAATGTTGTCTACCCTCTATAAGCATCATTATAGCTTCTCTAGCTATATTCGCATTTTCGTAATTCCCTATTATAGCGACGTAGTTGCCGTAGATCGATATGTAGGTATCGGTCATTTCTTCTATGTTTTTACGAGCTTTACCGTTTTCCCCTATGATCCTGCCTTTCACTCTCACTAAGTGGTTTTCAGAGTCTTTAACATGCTGTGTAAGGTCTATGACTATCAAGACCGTGTCTTCGTCTAGTAATCTGAAAGCTCTTTCGGGAGAGAATCCGTAGCCTATAGCTTTAATAACATCCTGAGCTTTCATGATGTCGTAGGGAGAGGTATTTGGCGATGCTGGCTCTATAACGGCTACACCGTTTACACTATCAACTGTTATCTTGGTTTTAGTCTCCTCCATAATCTTCTTCAACGTTTCTCCATTCTTTCCAACCACAGCTCCTACTCTTTCAAGGGGGATCGTTACGTAGACCTTCGTTACACCTACAGACGTTCTAGATTGTGGAAACCTGCTAATACTGACTACCACCGGTGGTTGAGGTGAAGCTCTACGACTACCACTCTCATCTACACTACTACCTACACCGATTAACTCTTTAGAAATGTTCTCTCCCTTCTCTCCACCTTCAGACTGTTCTCCCTGCGACATGACCACTTTCTAACCCTTGTATTTACTATCTTCTAAAACGTTATTAAGCTTACTTACGTTCATCTTCATGCTCTATACCTACCACCTGAAGATTTTTTGTGAGTATTGAGTCCATAATCTCATCTACAGAAGGTATCTCAAGACCTACCTCTTCGCCGAAGAACCTTACCAAGTTTGTTATATCTCTTCGAAGAAGATCAAGAGCATTAGGATGATCTGTAAGAACTGCTTGACTAACATCAATTATATAGGGTTCTCCGTTGAATACCATAACGTTGTATTCGCTTAGATCGCCATGGACAAGCTTTGCATCCCAATACAGCTTGTAAACGAAGTAGATAAGTTTCTGAAATATCTTTATAGCTAGTTCTTCTTCTAGTTCACCCGCTTCGTGAACTTCTTTAAGAAGAGGAGCTCTAACACCGTTCTCACCTATAAACCTCATGACTATTATATTCCGGTGGAAACATATAGGTTCAGGTACGTTGACCCTCGCCTTGAACATCCTTTTAAGATTTGAGAACTCTTTCCTAGCCCATACAGACATAAGTTTATGGGAAGGCAGCGATATAACCCATTCATACCTAGGATCCCCCTGAATATACTTCCAGATGCTCTTCCTGAACTCCGCTGTAGCCGTTAAGTATATCTTTACCGCTAGATCAGATCCATCGAAAGCTTTAGCCCAGTAAACACGAGCTTCTTTACCCGCTGATACAACCCCTTTCAACGTTTTCAAACATTTTCTCTTCCTAAGCTCTAAGATAGCTAGAACCGTAGGTTTATCAAATACCTCTTCAACTACTTCAAAAAGATCTTTATCTTTAATTCTAGGCTCCTTAAAACTCTTAGCCATCTCTCTATCGATTTCACGTTCTATATCATCTAAACAAAACAACCTATTCTTCTCCCTCTATGAATTTCCTGGAGATTATATTCATACTTATTAGCTTCCTTATCTCATCCTTCTCGTATTTATGAAGTATATCCCCCTTGGTCGGCTGGAAATCCCATGGCAGTACTAGAACTACATCTCCTTCAGATACCCATTTCTTCCTCCTAAACCTCCCAGGTATTCTGCACACCCTTGTCTGTCCATCGATACATCTGACTTTAACATGGTCAGCCCCTATCATTTCCTCAACTACACATATAACCTGCCCTTCGCCGGGTAACGGAATATCTCTCGCTGTACGTTCTTCAGGAGCTTTCTTCGATATAGGTTCCCACCTCTGAAACCAGTACACTGTAGTAAACTCTACACCTAGATCTAACTCTTTAACCTGGTAATAAGCGTAAGCACTATCTACGTTTTGATCTAAACCCTTCGTACCTGTTTAACAGGTAGTCTACATCTATAATACTGGTATTACCGGAACTATCAACAACAACAATGTTTTTCTCCTCTACCTTCTCAATAATGTATGCTTTACCATCTATAACAACGTAGTCTCCAACTCTTAGGTTTAATACTTTAACAGATATATACAGCTTAGCTTTTCTAGAACCATCTTTCGCTCTCTTTACATCGCCGTAGGACTCCACTATCTTTACTGTTTTCCAGTACTTCTTAACGATAGTAGCTATTTTCTTAGCTATACCAGGTGATGCAACTTTGAAATCGAATCCATTATCAACTTCCTCAACCTCTATCAGCTGATCCTGGAACATACTCTCAATAGTATCCTTGAATATCTCAACGTTTTCATCCATATGAATGAACCTCAACTGAACAACAGCATCGTATCCTCTACTAGCTCTTCTGAAACACACTGGACATAGCTGTTTAACCCACTTAACCTCGATATCGTGTTCATAGTTATAGCTATACCTACCCTTGATTAAGAGATCTGCATGTATGTGCACCCTTGAGAAATCCGGGGGTATCATTTCTACATCTAAATCCTTTACAACGACATCGTCATGGGGTTTAACTGTCGATGCTATGTATCTTTTAATTATATCAAAAGCTTCGTCAGAATTTGCAGGGTAGAGCCATTTACCTTCTATAAGTATAGCCCCGCATTTTCTACATGAAGGTATATCTACAGAGTGCGGTATTCTAACAACTTCTCTAAGTTTTACATAGCAATCTAAACAAAGGTTATCTATGATAGGTACTCCACTACTTTCATCTATTCCACAGTTAGCGCAAAATCTCGGCACTACTCTATAACCTCTCTGATTATCTGTATATGGAGCTGCCCCTCAACCTCTAACGCGAAATCTTTGTCTATAAGCCCTCTTTCAGCAAGTTCGCTTACTATCCTTCTACCCGTTATAATAGCTATATCTGCTTCTTTTATAGCTTCAACAACTCTATCTACATCTACCTTCTCCCCTTGATAGAAATTAGCTGAAACATTGAGAATAACCTCTCCTTGTCTAAAGGTTTTCCCGAGAATCTCTTCATCGCATACCGCGACCATTAGGTAACCTTGATGTCTATGCGTCTTCATGTAGAATAAGTTCCCCAACCTATACACCACTTAAATAGGTTTTACATAAGATACTGCTCCGCACGCTAAGCACCTTATGTAGTACACCTTCCCCTCTCTATGCAGCTCCGTATCGTAGCTTCCACAAGTAGGACATTTAACGTATGTCTCTAGAAATCTATTGTATAGCTCTCTTATTGTCTGAGCCTTTATCGCTCCGTAGATGATCAAGTTATTTCTATCATCTAAAGCTCCGGGTTTACCTAGTTCTTTCAAGAAGTACCTCATCGTAATCCTAGGATCCCTTCTAAGTCTTTCACATATCTGAGCGAAGTTCCTTACATACGTATGTTCACCGATGTAATCGATCTCTATAGATGGTATATCGTAAGCTCTGCTAGATAACCTCGGAGGAAGCATAGAGTAGAGTCTTTCGAGCATCCATTCGTAGTTGTACAACATTATAATCTCTTTATCACTCAACTACTACACCTACTAGTAAATATTATCGAGATACACCTTATAACTTAATGTGGAAGACATAAGCATAGCTTAAGATGTTGTACATATCTATCTCCTGTTTCAAATCGATAGAGCCGTAAAGATCGTATCTATAGCTAAAATGTTTTAAGCATATAAAGACTAAGGTATAAGGTGTTTATGTAATTATCGATGAAAAATATTTTACTGTTTTAAAAGATTTCAGTAGTGAATACTTTGAATAGTGATCTACCACTACCGATGTAATGGGTTGAATACTTTGGTTAAAGTCTATATAGAGACCTACGGTTGTGCGCTGAATAAAGCTGATAGCCTAGTCATGAAGAGAATACTGGTAGAGAACGGTTACGAGATTGTAGAGTCTGTTGAGGAAGCAGATGTTGTTATACTGAATACATGTGTAGTTAGATACGATACAGAGGTTAGAATGTTTAAAAGGATTGAACAGCTTGTTAAAATAGGTAAAAAGCTTGTAGTTTCTGGATGTCTTACCAGAGTATACCCGTATAAAGTTAAGGCTATAGATAGCTCTATCTCTATGATATCTCCTCAAAGCATTGATAAAATTGTTACAGCGATTGAAAGTGTAAACACTGTTTACCTTTACGATGAGTTCAAGAGCTTTAATGTTCTTCCCGAAATAGTTGAAGGAGTTAAAGCTACTATACCTGTAGCAGAAGGTTGTCTAGATGAATGCTCTTTCTGTGTTGTGAAAATCGCTAGACCTCATCTACGTAGTGTACCTATAGAAAGAGTTGTTGAAGTAGTTAAGAAAGTTCTAGATAAAGGTGCTATAGAGATAGAGATAACAGCTCAAGATCTCTCGGTCTATGGCTACGATCTTTACGGAAAGTATGTGTTACCAGAGCTGCTGAAGAGGATCTTAGAGCTTGAGAGAGAAGGATTTGTTATCAGACTTGGCCAGATGAACCCGAGACACCTAGTGTTCTACCTAGATGATCTCATCGAGATTTTAAAGGATAAACGTGTGTATAAGCATGTACATATACCTGTTCAAAGTGGGAGTAATAAGGTTCTAGAGTATATGAATCGTAAGCATAGCATAGAGCTATTCATAGACATAGTTAAAGAGCTTAGAAGTAAAGTTGAGGGTATACATATAGCGACAGATATCATAGTCGGACACCCAGGAGAAGAAGAGGAAGATTTCGTTAAAAGCGTTGAGCTGATAACTATGTACGGAATTGATAGAGTACATATAGCCAGGTTTTCCCCTAGACCCCAAACCAAGTCTTCTCTAATGCCTCAAATCCCCGATCCCGTGAAGAAGATGAGGAGTAGCTATATAGAGAAGGTCTACGAAGCTGTTGCTCTCAGTATTAACCTTGAGTATGTAGGTTCTGTAGCTAAGGTGTGGATAACAGAAATCGATAAGAGTAGAGGGAGAGCTGTAGGCAGACTCTTTAACTATAGACCTGTGGTTCTCGACGTAGGGGTAGAAGCGCTAGGGAGACAAGCTTACACAAAAATTGAGAACGCTACTTTCTACGATTTAAGAGGAAAAGTTTTATCCTATATCTAGAAAACCTCTCCTAGGGTCTAGAGTATGCCTAAGATAAACGGCGTTGTGTACGGGTACTGCGGCATCTTATGTAGTCTATGTAAAGCATATCTAAGTAACCAATGCCCTGGTTGCGATATCCATGTAGATAGGTGTTTCTATGCATCATGCGCTATTCAGAAAAACGTTAAAAGTTGCCTTAGCTGCTCAATATTTCCATGTAGATTACATATAGAAGGTTTTGATTGGAATACAGAGGAGTTCGGTAGGATTAGGTGGAAAGTTTTTAGCGATATATTTACAGATGTATTTAAGAAGCTGGTCAAGGAGTAGATCTGAAGTAGTTATCTAGTTTTTTCTGCTTCATACCATAGATAAAGTCTATGAGGTTAATCACTACTTCTTTAGGGATATCCATTTTCAACTCTATGAAGCTCCTAAATTCGTCTATACTTGGATTGCGTAGAACAGGACCTTTTTCGAGAGCATTCTTAACGTTTAACCTTATTTGCCAACTGCCGACAGGGTATATGTACTGGGGTAGGATCTCGCGTAAGATAGCTACTTTCGCTTGCTTACCTATTTTGTAGAGATACTCTGCAACACTTGTTCGAGCTGCTATATATCCTCCATCCATGTACGTATACTTCCCCAGAGCGTATTCTTCTACAACTAAATACTCTGTTACAGACCCTGGATTAAAAACAGATGAGGGGTGCCATACCTCAATCCATAGACCTCTATAGCTTCCTGGAGCAAGTACTACAATGTATTTGTTGTACATGTACTCGCTATAGAACACCAGGACCTCAGATATAGAAGGTCTGGATTTAACTGTCAAGAGAAGATTGTTCCCCACAATCTGGTCAACAGCTGTTACAGACCATCTAGTAGGCACTGCTTTTCTATTCCTTAACGTTCCTAAAAGACCTAGAGAAAAAGCTTTGGTTATAACGTATAGATCTACACCACCACTATATAAACTAATGACAGATTCTGAAGCTTTTAAATCATCCTCTATAACCTTCTCAATAGCTTTAGGTACCTGAGGATTACTTGTAACTCTAATAACTTTGGCTATAACTGATGGCCCTAAGGGAGGTATAATAGAGTCGAACATAATTGACGCTTTTATCACCTTATCTACGACGGCCTCAATATCCACAGGTTTTGTTGATACTGATGTTAGTAGAACCTCTAAGTCGAGAGTCTTCGGTATTTGATGTATATGTAATTTAGGTGTCGCTGTAAGTACGAGATTACTTCTTAAATCTATTATATCTTCTAACCCTAATCTCCCAAACCATTGATTAGGATTGTCATAAAACGATGCTTTATCTCCTCTAACTCCTGGAGGGATACCTAGGTAAACCCTTACATTAGGGTAACCAGATTCGCCAACTAAAACTGTAGGTGGTGTAGAGCCGTCGACGTTGCCTCTATCAATCATCGATATGGCTTTAGATCTGTATATAGTTGAAGATATGAGAGGACATCTTTTTAAACCACATAGCTTTCTATAACCTTTGCATATTATACATATCTTCGAGCTACTTTTGAACACATGCAATACCGTGAGAAATACTCTGTTTGAGTATTGATAAACTCTGCTGTAGTCGTTCATTTACAGTAAGCTAATTAAACCCCTGATAGAGGATCGTACCCCTACTTTATGCTATACAAAGCTTTAAATGACGTTCTCTAAATGATGATCTCTAGATAAGCTTTTCTTTTGTACTAAGTTACTACTCTGTCTTTGGTGAACATATGTGAATAGGGAAGAGGCTTTGAAACTCCTTCAGCAGTATTTAAGGGATGAGAAGATGGTTAAACATTGCCTTGCTGTTGAAGCTATAATGATGTATTTAGCTAGAAGGCTTGGGGAAGATGAGGATCTGTGGAGGTTGGTAGGTCTTCTCCACGATATAGACTACGATTATGTTGGTAGAGATATGCGTAAGCACGGCTTGGAAGCTTTAAATATTCTGAAGAATAGAGGTTTACCTTCAGAAGTTTTAGAAGCTATAGCTGGTCATAACGAGCATAATGGGTTCAAAGTAGTTAACGAAAAAGCTTTGAAATTAGTGCACGCGTTAAGAGCTTCAGACCATGCTTCGGGATTGATTATAGCGACAGCGTTAGTTATGCCTAATAAAAAGCTAGCTGAAGTTAAGCTAGAGACCCTTATGAAGAAGTTTAGATCTAAAGATTTTGCTAGAGGTGTCGATAGAGAGAGGATAAAGGAGATAGAGTTGCTAGGTATAAAGTTGGATGAGTTCCTAGAGTTAGCTCTTGAAGCTCTTAAGAGTATCGCTGATAAACTAGCTTTATGAAGCTCTTAAACTATATTAGCTCAACTTCTAGCTCTATCAGCTCGTTATCTGATAGTATCCATGCACGGTACTCCCCACTCAAACTACTGATTATTAACCAGGGTATCCTCCACAATTTCATACCTTTGAGATCCTCCGAGCTTGGCTCTGGTAGCGCTGGATGACTATGAGCTAGAAGCACTACATCCATACCCTTACCCTCGGCATACTTAAACACCTTATATAAGCACATAGGGTCAGCAATAAACTTAACCGTAGGGTTTTGTGCAACATTTCTGCACTCGAATACTTCTTCAACTCTATACACATTCCCTTCAGCAACACCTACACCTACGAAGACTTTCTCTTCATCAATACCGGTACATCTTGTCACAATATTGTTAATCAACTTCATTGATATAATAATTTTCTGTCTACTCAACAACTCACCCTCCATCCATCGACAAACACATATATTTGTACCGCGTTATAACGTAAAAATATTTTCGAATTATTAACCTTAAACTACCCTTGCAATATCGAAAAACGTAGGTGGTGTTATGAAGGCGTATATCTCTGTTGATCTCGAGGGTATGCCTTTCATAGTCTCACCAGAACATCTAGGTCTAAAAGGGGTGTTGTTTAATGAAGCTAGAAAGATAATGACTAAGTTGACCGTATTCACCGCTGAAATTCTTAACAAACTTGGTTTTGAAGAGGTTTTTATAGCAGATAGCCATGGATACATGGTTACAATAGATGTAGATAACCTGCCTGAGTATGTCTACGTTATACGGGGTTGGCCTAGACCTATGAGCATGGTTATAGGAGTAGAGAGAGCAGATGTAGCTATTTTTCTAGGATACCACGCTAAAGCTGGAACACCTAGAGCTACATTTGACCATACCTTCAGCGGAGCTAAGGTTGATAAAATCGAGGTTAACGGTGTTGAAGTTAGCGAATACCTATTCAATACTTACATAGCTGGTCATTACGGCGTTCCGATAATCTTAGTCGCAGGCGATAAAGCTTTGATAGAAGGTGATGTCGCTAAGTATACTCCGTGGGTAGAGAAGATCGTTCTTAAAGAATCTCTATCTAGGTATTCGTGTATAAGTCCAAGTCTTTCGAAGATCCTTAAGGATCTGGAGAAAGGTCTTAAGAATGCTGTAGAGATGTTTAAGAAGGGGGTTATGAAGCCTCTTCGCTGCTCCTACCCTATGGAGGTGAAGGTGAGGTTCTTAAGTACAGAGATGACTGATGTAGCAGAGCTTTTACCGACAATCGAAAGAGTAGATGGTAAAACAATAAAGTTTACAGCTAGAGATGCTGTAGAAGCTGTTAAAATACTTGAATTAATCTTGTTAACAAATCCAAGACCTCAAACATAGATTGCCATAGATAAAGATGAGAAGAACTTCGGCTAGACATAGATTACATCTGCTGGACTATGCGTAGAGCTATATATAACTGGAGTATAAACACTGAAATACTTCGGGAATCGGTTAGTTGTGAGGGGGTTCGATGTATATAAAGAATAGGAGAGATCTTGTGAAAAGCTCTCTACATGAACTAGCTGTTGAATTAATAGAGTATGCTCTTAGCGTTGCTGACCCCTATAAAGCTATTGTTAACAATATTAAGGTTGAAGATGGTAGGCTTTATGTGAGAGGAGATATAGTTGAGCTTGGTAAACAGGTACATGTTGTAGGTTTTGGAAAAGCTTCGAAAAGAATGGCTGAAGCGTTGATCGATGTTCTAGGGAATAGGATCTGTGGAGGTGTTGTTATAACTCCTAGCGATGAAGGTTCGTTAGGTCCTTTAGAGATTGTTAAAGGTGATCACCCTATACCGAGGGAGAATACCTATAGATCTTCACAGAAACTAATTGAATATCTCTTAAACAACGTTCACGAGGAGGACACCGTGATAATCCTGATATCTGGAGGAGGATCTGCGTTGTTCGAGGTACCAGAAGACGGTGTAAAGCTGGAGGATATAGCTTACATATCTAAGGAGCTTATGAAGAGAGGTGCGGATATAGTTGAACTGAATACTGTTAGGAAGAGGCTTTCGAAAGTTAAAGGTGGTAAACTTCTGCGGTTGATAAAGAGTAAGAATGTGTTATCGTTGATACTAAGCGATGTTGTTGGAGATAGGCTAGACACAATCGCTTCAGGACCTACTGCACCGGATGAAACAACTTTCAGAGATGCCTACAACATAATGGTTAAGTACGGACTTTGGGACGAATTGATGGAGAACGTTAAAGAAGTTTTCGTGAAAGGATTGTCTGGAGAGATCCTGGATACCCCTAAGTCTGGGGATAAGCTATTCAATAAAGTTAAGAACATGATAATAGCTAGTAATCGTATAGTTCTAGAGGAACTCGCAAAAAAAGTTGAAGAACTAGGGTTTAAACCTCTTATACTTACAAGTATGCTCGAAGGAGAAGCCGAAGAAGTAGGCAAAGTTCTCGCCTCGATAATCAGGAGTATACATATGTACTGCAGACCTACATCAAGACCTGTAGCTCTGATCGCTGGTGGAGAAACCACCGTGACAGTTAGAGGTTCAGGTATCGGTGGAAGAAATCAAGAGCTATGCTTATCGCTAGCTATGAAGATCAGAGGTTTACCAGATACTGTTGCAACGTGTTTCGCTACAGATGGTGTAGACGGTATTAGCCCTGCAACCGGCGCTATTGTTGATGGCGAAACCGTTGATAGAGCTCTAGACCTAGGTCTAGATCCTAATAAATACCTCGATAACAACGATAGCTACACCTTCTTCTCTAAACTAGGGTTGGCAGTGATAACAGGGTATACAGGTACAAACGTTAACGACGTATTCATAGCGCTGATGAAGTAGCTAAATAAGCATAGCTACCTGTTAGACTAGACAAAGAATTTTAACAAGATATGGGGTTTCTTTAGGAACTCGATAAGAACCTCAACATGGTTATCGTATAAGCGACTCTCATCTATATCGAGAACTATCTTCCTCTTTTTCTGATAACCACTTCGTATACGTAGTGTTCTACTAACGAGTTTGAACAACATGTACTGATTCTTGAGCTCCCTGATCAATAATTCCACCTCTTTCTCAGCGATTCCAAGTCTATGAATGTTCTCTCCATAGATTCTGGACGCTATAGAGATTGCATAAAGTCCTCCTCCACTCAAACTTTTCACCATAGCTACAGCATCACCTATACCCAGAACCCTCTCTACAACAACTTTTTTCGGATATCCTCTCAGCACAACACCTCCGTAGATATCTACAATTTCTTCAACATCTAAGCCAAGCTTCTTCTCGAACAATTTTATAGCGAGCTTAAGGTAAGAACTAGGAGTATTCTTAACTGCTACACCTACTACAGCTCTTCTATCGCTCCCTGGAACAAACCATGCAAAACCATCGCTGTCTACCCCTAGGTATATACATAAAGTCTCGATCTGCTCATACTTAAGTTTCTTACTCAACTCCACATCTGCTTGAATTCCTTTCAATGGTTTATACACTGCTTCTAAACCTACAGATTTTGAAATCCTAGGGGGATACCCTTCACTAATCACAACTACGTCGAATAATTCATTATGAATATCTTTTCCTAGAACTCTATACCTATCCCCAAACTTCTCTACCCCTACAACATTTTCTCCATACTTAACAGTAACACCTTTATCACTGATGATATCCACGACGAATTTTTCATGGGAAACTCTATCAATTCTGTATATCGAGCCCTTGTTAAACATAAGTACTACGTCTAAACCTTCTACCGTGCTTATCTCTACATAGCTATAGCTGTTTTTGATGAACTTGTCAGCATATGGTATCCTAGCCAAGGTTTCCTTAGATACTAAACCTGTACAGTGTTTCCTTGGCAGAAATTCTTTATATTTCTTCTCGTAGATAGTCACGGTATCGACATGGTTGTTAAGTAGAAGGTGTAGCGATGTTAAGAGGCCCGATATCCCCATACCTACTATAGCGATGTTCATTTCAAACACTGTACAAGCTTATCTATGAGTTCGCGGACCTCTGAACTCATTTCAAATCCTATCTCTAGATTTTTTACAGGTATTCCTAGGATCTCTACCTCTAAATCTCCCAGAAATGTCTTTAGGTAACCTAGGGTTGTTTCTAAAGGTATTGTGTGTGTGGATAGGAGTAATGTATCAGCTACTTCGTTAAGCGATAGCAATGCTATCGAGTTTGTATGTATAGGGGTAATAATGGCGTCTAATATCACTATCTTGTTCTTCCTCTTCTCGATAATGATGTCTACACACATCTCTAATCCATATTCACAGAGAATAACATCAGCATCACCATGTTTTTCGATTATTTTTGTGCACAGTTCTAGAGCTGCTCTATCATCTGATCGAATATATGTACCTATGCAAACTAATGTAGCGTTGTTACGTATACTGTTGTCTAAATATCTACACGCTTCCTCAATGCTCATAAACCTCATCTTTACCAACCAACAACCTTGTTGATTATAGATACAATGTTTCCATGGAATATGTTGAGAAGTTCATCGAGATTCCCGTAGTATCTATGTATATTATCTATCCACGGTATACACGTTATAACTTCTACACCTAGAGATTTGCCAAGCTCTTGTATCCGTATATCATCGTCTTCATTTCTACACATATTACCTACAATACCTATAACCGACACGTTTTCGCTACGTAGATATTCTACAACTCTTCTAGTTGAGGATATGGATAGAGGATCCGGTGTTGAAACGATAACGTACTTCACCTTCTCAACAAGTTTGCTAAACTCTAGAATTACATCTGAGAACCCTGGAGGTGTATCAACAACCATTACATCGCTTCTCCATCTCGTTACCGATAGAAGTTCTCTTACAACATTAACGATGTCTTTTCCTCTTATAGGTAGAAGCTTGCCTCTAGTAAAGATTGCTACAGACATGAACTCTAGGTTTTTCTCTGAGATCTTTATAGGGAGTACACCTCTATCCTCCTCAATCCTTACATTGTCTATGTCTAGCCCTAACATTATATGTGCTGTAGGGTTTTCTATATCTAGATCTAGTAAAACTGTGCTTCTACACCATTTACCTAGAGCGGTTGCTAGGAGTGTAGCTATAGTTGTCTTACCTACCCCTCCCTTTGGGCTTAGCACAGCTACTACGTGTTTAAATCGCGATAGCTTCTCAGGTATTATGAATAACCTCGGATCTACGTACCCACTAGAATTTCTAGTATAGCTCAACATAGAGTCCTCTACCCGAAACTATCTCGAAATCTTTAGATCTACATCTAGGACATGATACGTATATATGAATGGTTTCCGGGAGAAAGTGGATATACTCCCTGTACTCCTCATCCATGGACTGGAGATCTATCTCCCATCTATACCCACACCTCGTACACTCTGCAACAGGTTTCTCTTCATCTATAACGATATGCTCAACAGATACCCCATGTTCTTCTCTAGCAAGTTTTAGTAACTCTTCTAAAGCAAACAACAGAACATCTTTATCTATTTGCTGCAACATCCCTAATTTTATCTTCAACACGGAGAAGTTCTTGATATTATTTTCAAGAGCTCTTCTCTTAACTGTTTCAACAACTGCTTCAGCTAATGCCCATTCATGCACACTCTATCCCCTAAACCTTTTAGAGATCCTGTATCTTCTTGAGAATCTTTTCATCGTTTTAGCATAAAAACCTCTATGACGTTGTACAAGAGGTTCTGAATCTCGATTAATTGGTCTAGAGGTCTATCTTCGTCTAGATCTGTTTCGATAGATAAGCTTAATTCTAATTCGCTATCCTCTAAAATTGTTACTGTTATATCGTAGCGTTTAAGATTTTTACCCACAGTCTTACCCCTAATAACTGTTAAAACTATGTCGCTAACCGTATGGAGCTCTCTAGAACATATAGCTATACCCATACCACTAAGTATCTTCTCTATCTCTTCTAGATCTACTCTTCTGTACCTAAGCGTAGATCTTAAGAGAACATGTATTTTACTTTCTTTCTCGCAGAACTTAGATATATTCTTATCTATAGTGGAGAAAACGTTTCTAGCCCAGATCAGCGCTTTATCTAGTATAGAAGTGTTCGAGTCTACTAAGAGATTTAGTTGTGCTTCTCTCAAAGAGTTTACGAAAAACCTTATCTCGAAATTCGTCCCTACTATGAACATATGAGAACAGTTCGGCTTTTCATAAGCTATACTCATAGCTTTATCTTTAAACAACATATAGAGAGTGTAGCAGACATCATCTAAGCTACCAGGTTTAAGCATGTATTTACGCAAAATGCTTAACGTTGTGCTGATATACTTCATGAATTGGTATTCCTTCTAGCCTAGAGTTCTTCGATAACTTTAAACTGTGTAAAAAGGTTTATAGCTGTTACCCTAAATTTCTCTACATCAATAACTCCTACCCCTTCCCTCGGTATCCCGTAGATTACGTAATCAATATCTTTACCTATGAGACATAGAGCTAGAGCCAATAAATCTTCTTCTCCCTCAACCATTACAAGCACAGGATATAAAGTATTGAGAGCTCTCGCTATAGTTTTGATACATTCCTCCGATATAGAGCCTGGAGGATTTGTACATCTTAACATATAGCTGAAACTCTTTGAAATAACATCAACACCACTATAGAGTTCTCTAAGCGTTTTACCGTCGATTATACATATCCTTGGAACTCCTACATATCCTAAAAACGTTGAGCAAACTATATCACCTACCACGGCAACTCTATGTAAATACCCATAGAACTCTGAACGAAGCTTAAAACCTATAAAATCTCTTAAACCCGTGATAGGATTTATATGTTCCTTGGCATAGATATGTATGTAAGCTAAGGTTTTCCTTAATTCTTCTGGCAATATGTATCTCTTCATAACGTACACCACGTATTGTTCAATGTATTATTAGGTATACATGAATTCGTCTCATCGCGACTTTCCTCAGCTACGTAACTGTTTCTATTACTCTGCCACAAAGATTTCTGTAATTTCTGTATCTTCGTAACGTTCTAAGATATATAAAAAGTAAAGGAATGCTTAAGTTGGTGGTGGGTATGTATCTACAATAAGGTTTAGTTAGCGAGTTAATGTATGGACTGGAAATAGTTGTTATAGATATGCAAAGCCTATAGTTCTAGAGCTATATATACTTTGTATTCCTCTAAATTATATTCGATAGCGTTCTCGTGTTTCTCTAACGATATCTCTACAACCTCAACTCTCGTTTCTCTTCCTATGTAATCTCTATACTTTTCAACAGCTTTACGAATGATCTCTGCATCGCTGTATATAGCTAGCTTCTTGGCTACGTAGTTCACCGGTAGGTTCTTTTCCTTACGTAGCATCTGAACTCGTCTAACTATATCCCTGACCAAACCTTCCATCAAAATCTCTTCATCTACAGCTATATCGATGTAAGCCTTTACATCCTTGAGATCTACTTCTACAGGTTTAGCTAAACGAAGCTCTAGAATTTTATCCACTACCTCTACATTCTTAATGTTTGCATAGATTCTTAGAATATCTGCTGATTTCTTAAACAATTCTAGCTGTTCCGGAGGAACCACAACAACCGCTTGTTTTAATGGCCATCTCCTTTTAACACCATAGCTATTCCTTATAGCTAGAACCTCATCCGCTACTTTAAACATCAACATTGCGGCTTTCCACATATCTTCTCTGAGTATTTCCTCTGGCAACTTCGGCCATAACTCTTGGTGTACACTCTCTTTAACTAGTGTACCTGCTGAATACCTCTTTACAAATGCTTGGTAGAGATACTCAGATATATAAGGTGCGAAAGGTGCTAAAGTTTTTAACAACGATGATATCGTTATGTAGAGTGTTGCGTAAGCAGCTCTTTTTTCTGGTGCATCCTCTTCTAGCCATACTCTAGGCCTTATAATAGTTATATATCTATGGCTAAGTATCTCCACGATAAAGTTCAGGATTTCTCTTGCTGCTAGATGTAGATCTCCTGACCATATCTTGCTACTTACACTCTTCAACATATTGTTCAATTCGTACAGAACCCAGTAATCTTCGGCTTTGAGATTCTTAACATCGTTCTCCAACCTACTTGCATCCCATTTATCTAGATCCATGTATGTTATAGCGAAGTTTACAGAGTTCCACAGTATATCTAGGACCCTCTTAACATCCTTTATCTCATCTGGATCAAAGTTTACGCTATCCCATGGAGCTGCTTTTGTTAAAAGATAAAGCCTTAAAATATCTGCTCCGTTTTTCTCCATGAAGTCTAGAGCATATATCACATTACCTTTACTTTTACTCATCTTTTTACCGTACTTATCCAGTACATGTCCTTGACATAGAACTGATTTAAACGGTGTACATCCATACATAACAGCTGATGTGAATAACAACGTGTAGAACCATCCTCTTGTCTGATCAACAGCCTCTGTTATCCAGTCGTATGGGAATAACATGCTGAATAGATGCTCAGCATTTATCTGTACAAGAGATGCTGTATGAGCAACACCGCTATCCATCCATACGTCTACTACGTAAGGTTCTCTATACATATCCCCTCCACATCTAGGACATCTTAGAATAACTCTGTCTATCCACGGTCTATGAATATCTAGAGGAGGTTCGCCGGATTTGCTTAACCTCTTTATCTCTTCAACACTACTCACAGCAACTCTATAACCACAGCTACGGCATGTCCATATAGGTAATGGTGTCCCCCAATATCTTTCCCTAGATATACACCAATCTCTTGCGTTCGCAAGCCAATCACTGAACCTTTTACCAGCCCAATCAGGTCTCCAAACAATCTTATCGTTCTCCTTGAGCATGATCTCTTTAATTGGGTCGATTTTTATAAACCACTGCTTATCTGCGAAGAACATCAGAGGTGTTCCGCATCTCCAGCAGTGTGGATATTCATGCTGATACTTCCCCAAATATAATAACAGATTCTTCTTCTTAAGGTCTTCGATAACGGATTTATCTGCTTGTTTAAACCATAGAGCTTTATACTTACCGGCTTCTTCTTTAAATACGCCGTTCTTCTGCAAACTATTGAACACTATTAATCCGTATTGTTTACCTAACTCAAAATCTTCAGGACCGTGTGCAGGAGCTATATGTACTACTCCTGTACCCTCCTCCATGCTGACCCATTCAGCTACTAGAACTCTATGATTCTCCTGGCCATGGTTTTTATGAGCAGGCACCTCTTCTAGTAGTGGATGTACATACCTTTTGTTGAAGATTGCTGAACCTGGAAATCTATCCACAACCTCGTACTCCTTCAACCCTATCTCATCTACAAATGGTTTCAACCTCTTTTCAGCTAGTATCCAGTACTCATCCCCAACCCTTATCTTGACGTAAACCTCGTTAGGATGAACTGCCACTGCTTCGTTGTCTATTATTGTCCAAGGTGTTGTTGTCCAGGCTATTAAGTAGGTCTTCTGCTCATCTTCTAGAGGTATTTTGAAGTAGAGACTGGGGTCCTCTACAACTTCGTAACCTTGAGCAACTTCATGCGAACTTAGAGCTGTTTCACATCTTGGGCATATGGGTACTACTCTAAAGTCTTCGTAGAGCCATCCTTTCTCCCAGGCTATTTTGAGGAATCTCCATACGATCTCTATATACTTTGGATGCCTAGTTTCGTAAGCTCTGTCATAGTCAAGCCATAGACCAAGTCTTTCGCTTGCTTTTCTCCAGTGATCTATGTAGAAATCTACTAGTTTCTGGCATTCTTGTATAAACTTCTCTACACCGTACACCTCTATATCTTTCTTAGACTTTAGCTTAAGGTTTCTCTCAACTTCGAGCTCTACAGGAAGTCCTTGAGTATCCCAACCAGCTTGATCCCATACGCAATAGCCATTCATCCTAGCAAATCTCAGCATAACATCTTTAAATGTTCTTCCCCTAGCGTGCCCAACGTGCATAAATCCGTTAGCTGTTGGCGGACCTTCTAGAAATCTAAAGATCTTATCGCTATCTCTACACCTCTCCTCTACAACTTTCTTATATATGCTATGCCTTGCCCAGAAATTCGATACCCATCTCTCTACAGCTAACGGATCATACCTACTTTTGATCTGCGGAAGTTCCTCAGATAATGTTGGTCACCCTCCGAAAAAACATGTTATCTTATTCATTATATAGAAGGGAATTGCGTAGCTTTATAAAGTTTAGGTACGTTCATAATCAATTGCTAGCATATCTTCGAACCAGGTTTAACATCTTCAGCAACAGTTATTATTACGGGCTTCTCTTTATCACATGTAGCAAGTATCATTCCCTGGCTCTCCATACCCATCAACTTCTTAGGCTTTAAATTAGCTACAACAACCACGTATTTACCTACAAGATCTTCAGGTTTATACCACTCAGCTAAACCAGCTATTATCTGTCTCTCTTCAGAACCTAGATCAACAATCAACTTAATCAGTTTCCTAGATCCTTGAACTTTTTCAGCGTATTTAACAAGACCAACCCTAAGATCGATCTTTCTAAACATATCTATATCGATAAGCTCAGAATCTTGTTTCAATCTCTCTTCAGCACCGCTAGAGCATGCCAAGGTATTACACCTGACGATCTAAGCTATGAAAATCTTATAAACATTCTTACAGATATATATGTTTTTATTATTACGTTTAATACTACAGAATATGAAAGCTTATTACCTAAGTCTATATCTATAGAGTTAACGGTTGGGCCCGTAGTCTAGCTTGGCTAGGATGCGGGGTACACCCGTTAAGGGTGCCCGACTCGGGACCCCTCGGCGGAGATCCCCGTGGTCCCGGGTTCAAATCCCGGCGGGCCCATTAATAATAAACTCCCTTACGTAGTCTACGATCTTCTCGACCTCTACCCCTTTCCTCAAGAGTATTAACGCCAATGTTTGGTGACCCATAATATCTTCTGCAACCCCTTTCCTGTACAGATGTAGTCCTAAGTCGTAGGCAAGGGTATCACTAGATTTTATTATAAGTAGTTCTCTACCTCTTCTATTCTTCGTAAGGAGGATTATAGGGGATCTTAGTAATCTGTGAAGAGCTGATGCAATAGCTGTTGATTTGTATGGGTATTTGCTGTTCCTTATATCGATAAACCTTACAGTGAATATCTTTTTACTACTTAGAGCAATCTCGTTTGCTATAGCTTTCAGCTCCTTTATATATTCAGACGAAGGTTTTGCGAATTTTGTTATATCTGACGTGAAAGGTATGGATATCATAGGTAGAGGCTCTGCCAACCACTTAACTACTTTTACCCATAGATCTCTACTCCTAGTACTTGATAAAATTCTCGATAGATTTGCAACTATATCTATAAGCTTACCGTGGATTTGCTTCACCGATCCCTTCTTCCCACCTCTCTCTATAGCTGTTACAGCTTCTATAAACGCTTTCAACCGTTCACCAACATCTATACCTACAGATCTTAGCTGATTATATACAAGCATAGCTGTAGAAGTTTTACCTACAACAACATTATTTACCAAAGGCTTTATAGATTCGATATGTATTGCTGTCGAGATGTGGTGATCTATATATAGAACACCTATACCTCTAGACTTTAGAAATCTCAAAGCTTTATCCACATATTTAGAGTAAGCGATATCGAGAAAAACAACGAAATTAACACCACTACCAACAACTTCTCTAGTAATATCAACAACACCTCTAACATCTGAAGGAATGAGCAAAACCTTCTCCCTACTCTTGAGAGGGAAAAAACCTACAACCTCCTGCGAATAAAGGATTTGAGCAGCTGAAACAACACCATCAGCATCCCAATCAGCTACAACACCTACAACCATAACTAAACACCATAAAACAATAATGTAGAAACAAGTTAAAAAGCTATTAAACAACACCTAGAGAAACCGCATAAAGCTTATAAGCAAGAACAACACCAATAAATTACAGTGCCGCGGTAGTATAGCCCGGCCAGTATGCGGGCCTGTCGAGCCCGTGACCCGGGTTCAAATCCCGGCCGCGGCGCCAAACAATAGAAAAT
>Ga0326760_1000178_pt1 | contig 36896 bp, 29 predicted proteins | sample GCREP_S_FD_207668 | JGI IMG/M metagenome (GOLD analysis project Ga0326760, IMG submission 207668) | Hot spring sediment microbial communities from Geyser Creek Basin, Yellowstone National Park, WY, United States - GCR.EP_S | ecosystem: Environmental > Aquatic > Thermal springs > Near-boiling... | reverse complement strand
CCAACCTCTCTCGCGACCATCTGGACTTTCACGGCGATTTTGAAAGTTACTTCGCAGCGAAAGCGAGGTTGTTCACTGACTACGCCGAAATTGCCCTCAGCAACGGCAAACCCTTCCACGCTTTCATCAATGCCGACGACCCATACGGGCAACGGTTGTTAACGATGTGCCCTGCTCCCAAAACGACATACGGTTTTGGAGAGGACGCAGATTTTCGCGCCGTTGAATTAAGCCTGTCTCCTTCCGGAACTCAGTTTTCCCTCGCCGTGAAAAATGACGCGACCCAAGTTCATCGTCTTTCCCTTCGCTTGCTCGGTCGTTTCAATGTCGCCAATGCGCTCGCCGCTATAGCAGTTGCTCGGCATTTCGGTGTCCCGTGGGAAGCGATTGAATCGTCGCTCCCAGAATTCAAAGCACCTCCGGGAAGGCTTGAGATCGTGGATGCGGGGAAGCCTTTCACCGTTGCCGTTGATTACGCTCACACCCCTGACGCCCTTGAGAAAGTCCTCTTGACCGTTCGGGAGTTGACGAAAGGGCGGGTCATCGTTGTTTTCGGGTGCGGTGGCGACCGAGACCCGACGAAACGACCCGAGATGGGCAGAATTGCGACTCGGTTGGCAGATTACACCGTCATCACTTCCGATAACCCACGAACGGAAGACCCGCTGAAAATCATCGAGCAAATCCTTGAGGGCGTCGTCCCCAATTCCGCTTACCATGTTGAACCCGACAGGAGGAAGGCAATCTTCCACGCAATCTCTGTGGCTCAACCCGGCGATTTCGTTCTGATTGCAGGCAAAGGGCACGAGACCTACCAGATAATCGGCACCGAGAAAATCCCGTTTGATGACAGGGAAGTCGCAAAGGAAGCAATGCAAAAAGTTTAGTGCAAGCGTGCAGGCGAGTATAAGTGCATTCGTGAGCATGTGCCTTTCTGCCGTGAACGATTACACGCTTGCGTTCATGGGTTCTGAATTGGGCTAAATTCTTTGGGTGAACGAAAATGGGAGAATCGCTTTGGCAGTTTTTGAAGCAAGCGCTTTCAAAGTTGGGGCGAGTTGAATTGACGGCTCGCAGGGCGGTTGAAGGGACGCTGACGGGTCGGCATAAGAGCCCCTTTCGCGGCTTCTCCGTTGAATTCGCCGAGCACCGACCTTATTTCCCCGGCGACGACCTGCGATACTTGGACTGGAAGGCTCTCGCCAAACTTGACAAACTTTTCGTCCGCCAATTTGAGCAGGAGACGAATATGCGCTGCTACTTGCTGGTTGACGCCAGCGGTTCAATGGGCTACGGGAGCACAAACGGCAGCAAATTCGATTACGCTGCCAGATTGGCTGCGTTGCTTGCCTATCTTGTTTTGAGGCAAGGTGACGCAGTTGGCTTGGCAATTTTCAGCGAGCGGCTCAAAAAGTTCGTTCCTGCCCGAAGGTCATCGTCGCATTTGAGGGTCATCTTGGAAGCCCTTGAACAAGTCACCCCGGAAGGACGAACCCATCTTCGTCGGGTCATTGAGGAGTTGTCTGCTTTGCTGAAGCGGCGCTCGTTGCTGGTCATGATTTCCGATTTGCTGGACGAGGACGAAGCCCTCTCAAAGGCTTTACACTACCTCCAGCGGCGGGGTCACGATGTCCTTGTGCTCCATGTCCTTGACCCTGACGAGTTGCAGTTTTCGTTCTCGCTGCCTTCAACTTTCATGGACATGGAAGAGGCTTTTCGGTTGATGGCGGACCCTGAAGTTTTGCGGTCGGCATACAGGAAACGAGTCGAGCGGTTCTTGAAAGATTGCAGGCAAATTTGCGGTCAAGCAGGCGCTCACTATTTCCGCCTCACTACGGAAACCGATGTGCCCACTGCTTTGGGTCTTTATTTGGCTTGGCGTTCGCGAAGAGGGTCTCGGTTCAGCGGATTTCAACTCGGAACGAGCGCGGGTTGACAACTGCCCGATAGCCCCCGCACAAGACTTCCACAGTCAAATCGTAAGCCCTTCTTTGTGCCCCCAAAGGTGTCAAGTAAATCCAAGCCGTCATGGATTGTTGCGGTGCTAAACCAGGAAACACCAATTGAACGCTTCTCGGAGTTCGTTGTGGTGGGTAAATTGGTGCGGGTTGACTCCTCACCTCCGAGTGCTCAACTATTTCGCCCCTCAAAATGACGGTGCATGGGTCTAAGGCTATCCGCTCTGCGTTGGTGACGACCAAAAGCAACTGAATCGGTTCGCCGATAGTGTATCGGTTTCTCGCCATAATAGCCTGAGCAGTTACCAAAGCGGACTCTGGCATCTCTGGTGGCGCAATTGCTGGGACGATGAAGAGTCGGAAAACAACAAGGAGAAAAACAGCAATCGCTGCTCCCCAAGTCAGCCCTCTGAGCAGGGGATTTGACAAAGCGACTTGCCACACTGGCGGTTGGAGGTTAGGGAGGTTTTCGGGGCAAGCCCAAACATGGTCAGGTTCAGGAATGTGGAAGCGACCAGTTTCGTCGCCGAAAGTGAAGCGAATGCGGTTGTTAGTGCACTCCCAAGTGACGGTATCGGCAAACTTGCAATAACGGCATTTTCTCAAGTTTTCACCGCACCTCGGACAACGAATGGTTGTCGGCTGCGGTGTGAAGACAAGCCCACACTGTGGGCACCGCCACAAGATTGTTGCTTGCCGCTGCGCTGTTCCCGCCGGTTGCTGCATTGAACCCACCTCCACAGGTGGGGACATTGGACTGAACCGTTGACATTATGACATGTCAGAAGACAAACTGCACCACTCCGACACCGTAAGCGGGGAGCCGAACCCTGACCAAAGAAGTCGGCGGCAATTCAGTGTAACTTGGAGTGTCCCGTCCCTGCAAAACCCGAACCCTAACTGTTCTCATCCGCTCCAAACCAATCGCTTCAAGCAAAATGTCAACGACATTGGGGCTCGTGTTGACGAGAAGGACATTGTTGGCGGTCTTGGTTTTGCCTCCGAGAATGAGCAAGGGCGCGAAGTTGGTTGCTGCCGTAACCAAAGTCGTCCCTGTCGGGAAGTATGTATTGCAAGCCCAAACTGACCAGTAAATTGGTTGTGGCACACCAGATTCATCCAAAAGACCCCAACCGTCACCGGCGAGTTTATAGTGAACCAAAGTCTCGCATTTGCCAGCCATTTGCGTGAAAAGCGCAGCGAGCCACGCAGCACCGAAAGAGTTAGCAACTCGTTCGTCAACGGGTCTCCCGTCTTTCGTCCTGATAGCGTTAGGCGCGCATTCGGTCACTTGGAACGGGATACCCGAAGGAGGGTAAATTTGCCTCAACCACTCATCCAATCGGTTGAGCGGAACTTGGTCGGGCAAATCGGCGCTCACAGTTTCACGGGCAGCCCTCATCAATTCCTCATCGCTGACGCTGGCGTTATAGGCGCCGTAGAAATGGAGTGTGAAAAAGTCAGGTCGTGGCGCTCTCGCGAAAAGAAGTTGCAATCGTTCCCTCCAAGCCCCTCGTTCGCCCCATCCCCCAACTTGAACTGTCGGCGAAATTTGTTTCATCGCTTCCTGTAAGGCGGAAAAGTGAATTGCTAACGCTTCTGGACGAATTTGAAGGGGCGGTTCGGAAGGTCTCTGGAACAACTCGTAAATCTTCACGGTTGGCAACAACCTTTGAACCCAGAAAGTCACCTGCTGCTGGAAAGCGCCGGTGGGAAGGTCTTCTGGTTTGAGAGGCGAAAGGGTGACGACAGGGACCATGTTGAGCCTCTGAACTTGAACAGCCCATGACTGGACCAATTTCGCCGAAGTTTCAAAATCTCGTTTCGCCATCAATTCGTTGACGAAAACCCTCGCCCAGCCGAGCCTCAAATCGGCAATGCGCTTGCGTGCATTTGGGTCTTGAAGGAGTGAAATCGCTTTCTCGTCCCAATGTGCTCCCCACCTAAGCAAATTTGTCTGCTGTTCCTGCTGAAAGTCCACGACGGCGCGAGCGGTGATTGTCGGCAAGGAAGGAGTGGCGACTTCAGCGGACAATTCGTCCATGATGAAAAAGAAGGGAGCGAAAGGTCCGAAGCGCTCAATTCGCAGTTCCTTCAAGTATCGGACGAAAACCGTCACAGGCGTTCCATCCTCATCTCGGAAGGCTTCCCATCCTAAGTGGACTTGCTGCCAAGTGGGCGGTGTCGTGAGTTCGACTTTGAACGACCGCTCAATCCCCTGCCTTTCAGCCACGAGGACGAAACTGACGGTTGATTGGTTACCGTCACCGACCCACCAAAATGTCAAGCCTTGAGATTTCTTTGCGGAAAGTTGTGCGCCATCTAACGGCAGGATGAATCTCCCCCATTCGCCCTTGCCGGCGCGCCTCCAAACGAACAACCCTGCCTGTTTGCCACCTTCGGGCGGGGTAAGGGAAGTCGTTGTCAAATGGACGAGCGGCAATCCCCCGTTCTCGGTTTGCTTCGCTTGAATGGTCCACTGCTTGGTGCCTTGCTCGAAATTCTCCAACACCCAAAGTTCTTGCGGGAAGGTTAAGTTAGCCCAAGCAAGCGTTTGGAGTGCTAAGCAAAGCCAAAGCCATTTCCGCTTCATCGCTTCATCCTCTCCCTTCTCCTTTTTGCCTCATTTGGAGCGACCTGCCGCAATCAACTTTTCCCTCTGCGGCAGCGGTCGCCCCGATAAATCCGATATCGCCTCCATCACTTGCCAAGCAAACGCTTCCAACGATTCTCGCCTTCCATCACCTTCAAACCATAGCAATTCGCCGACTTTCACTTTGAGCGGGGCGGGTCGCGGGAAAAATTTGCCTTTAGGCATCAAAAGTTCACTCCCGAAAATCGCGACGGGCAAAACCGGGACTTTCGCCCACGCAGCCAACAATGCCACACCCAATTCAGGCTGGCGGAGTTGCCAATTCGGGTTTCGCGTCCCTTCAGGGAAGATGACAAGACAACGACCTTGACGCAGGAGACTGACGGCTTTGCGCAAAGCACGCCTATCGGGTTCACCTCGCTTGACAGGAAATGCGCCTAAAGTTCGGATGAGGGCAGCAAAGGGAGGAAAGCGGAAAAGTTCCTCTTTCGCCATAAAGGTCAAAGGTCTCGGGAAAGCGCATCCTAAAATCACAGGGTCCAAAGTCGCAGTGTGGGTGGAGGCGATTATAACGCCCCCCTCCTTGGGCATCCTCTCAGCGCCTTCAACCTTCAGTTTGCAGAACCTGAACGCAAGGAAACGGCAAAGATACCAGCCAAGCCAGTAAAAGGCGTTCATCCGGTCAGACATGACAGATCCCGCTACTAAGTTTGTCGCTACTGCGCAAAAATTCGCAAAGTCTTGGGAGAGTGTTCTGAGAGGTTCGCTCAGCGACGGGCAGACCTATCATCTGACCTTCCAAAGCCTTATCGTTTTGTCGCGGCTACCCGAAGCCAACCATTTGCCGTCAGGCGAAAATGCGACGGAGGAAACATGGTCGGTGTGACCTTGAAAAACCTGCACAAACTTTTGAGCTGAAAACTCGTAAAGGAAAACCTGACCGCTGTGAGTTCCAATCGCCAACATTTCCCCATCGGGCGAAAAAGCAATGCTCGTGGCTGCAGTTTTGGGAACCGTTAAAATTGCTTCCAAATCACCTTCCGGAACCCTCCACAGCCTGACCGTCTCGTTCCAACAACAAGTGGCTAAGGTCTTTCCATCTGGGGAGAGAGCAACGCACCTGACCCAATCGCCATGGTCAGGCAGCGTCAACAACGGTTCCCCTTCCGGCACCTTCCAAACTTTCACGATTCCCTCGTAAGTCCCGGCAACGAAAAAATCCTCATTGGGCGAGAAAGCAACCGAATAGACGAGGCTCATGTGGACAAATGTTTTCACTTGCTCCCAAGTCTGGGCATCCCAAAGTATCGCTGCCTTGTCCGCGCTACCCGACAAAAGCCATTTTCCCGAAGGCGAGAAGGTGACTGAGTTCACCCAATCGGTGTGACCGCTTAAAGTGGCAACAAGTGCGCCGTTTTTGGTCGCCCATACCTTGACCGTCTTATCACCGCTCCCCGTAGCGATTAATGAACCATCGGGCGAGAAAGCGATGGATTTAACCCAGTCGGCGTGCCCTTTAACTGCCCAAATTTGCTGCCCGTTCCATATTCCCCATAACCTGACAGTTCGGTCTTTCCCCCCGGAAGCCAAAAACTTCCCACCCGGCGAGAACGCAATTGCGTTCACCCAGTCATCGTGCCCGACGAACAAGCCCAGCACCCTTTGCTTCCCAAACATCGAGGAAAGCCATCCTGTCACGGACAACCCTAAGAACCCTCCCTCTCGAGAAAATTTCGCCCACCACCCATTATAGCGCAAAATTTGGCTTAAGTATTTGTAAGTCGGCACAAGGCTTTGAGGGGGAAAACCGACGCCGTTTTGATACTTCACTGCCTTTACTGCCTTTTCCCCGGATTCTTATTGCTGCAGTTCATAGAGCCGACGGTAATATGTGTTAGCGGCGACCAATTCGTCATGTCGCCCTTCCTCAACGATTTGCCCGTCTTGCAAAACCAAGATGCGGTCAGCGTTCTTGACGGTGCTTAGTTTGTGGGCGATGAGGATGACCGTTCGCCCTTGCATTGCTCGCTCAATTGCTTGTTGGACGGCTGCTTCGCTTTCCGCATCAAGGTGGGAGGTGACCTCATCCAAAACCAAGATGGCGGGTTTTTTGAGCAAAGCCCTTGCCAAGGCTATCCTTTGTCTTTGCCCGACTGAAAGGAACGCCCCGCCCTCCCCGACCCAAGTGTCGTAACCGTTTGGCAACTTTTCAATGAATTCGTGGGCATTCGCCAATTTCGCTGCTTCCACAATTTCCTCGTCCGTTGCGTCCGGATTCCCCATGGCGATGTTCTCTCGAATTGTCCCATCGATGACGAAACTGTCTTGCAAGACCAACCCGATATGGCGTCGCAGGGATGTAAGCCTGATTTTGCGGATGTCGTGTCCATCAATTAGTATGTGCCCTTCTGTCGGTTCGTAAAAGCGCATCAAGAGCATGACTATGGTGGTTTTGCCCACTCCGCTTGGACCAACGATCGCCACCCTTTCCCCCGGGCGGATTCTGAAACTTACGCCTTTCAACACCTCGTCCCCGTTTGGATATCGGAAGCGGACATTTTCAAAGGTCACTTCACCCTTGACCGTAGGTAAGTCAATCGCATCAGGGGCATCGGTTATTTCCGGCTCTGTGTCGAGAACTTGGAAGACTCGTTCTGCAGCGCCAGCCACTTGTTCCCTGACCGCTTGAATTTGAGTCAGCCTCCTCGTGCTTGATGCGAGGGTGTAGAAGTAAACCATGAAAGCCAATAAACTCTCTGGTCGCAGCCAACCTTGGATGACGAATATCCCTCCGATGAAAACCCCCACAATAACCCCGATCGTCCCAATCAACTCCACTGAAGGCGAGAGCAGTGTCCTTAAGCGGATGGCTCTCAGGGCATGTTGATAGACTTGACGATTGCGTTGGTCAAATTGCAGCAACGCTTGTTCTTCGGCGCCAAAGGCTTGGACGAGTTTGATAGCGCTGAAACTTTCTCGGAGCAACGCAGTCAGTTGTCCCAAAGCGACCTGTGTCTCATATGATGCTCGTCTCAATTTCCTGCCCAAACGCCACATCAGCCAACCAACGAGCGGGAGCAAAACTAAAGCGATGGCTGTCAAGGGAGGGCTGATGACGAGCATCAAGAAAAAGGAACCGAAAATCAAAACGGGCGCAGAAATCAGGTCCTCAATCCCGATTGTGACCAACGATTGGAGCGCAGCGACATCGTTTACAACTCGCGCTAAAAGTTGTCCCGTCCGTTCGTGCTCAAAGTAAGAAGGAGGCATCGTTTGCAAGTGAGTGTAGAGGCGGCGTCGCAAATCTAAGACAACTTTTTGGGCAACATTGTTTGCGAGAAATGTGTGGGCGAAGGAGAGGGCTGCCCGCATAAAAGCAACACCAACACCAACGAGGCAAACTGCCCCAAGCAAAGTGATTCTGTCCGAGGCGTCGGAGAAAAGCCACTGCAACCCTTTCTGGACGGTGCGAATTAGCCAATCACCTTCCCCTGCCCGAACGCCGGACTCAATTAGGGGGCGGAGTAAGTGTTGGGTTAGCCAAATGAAGTAAAAGCGCAACCCTTCTGCAACCCCGATAAGCAGGACGCACGCTGCTACCCGCTCCCAATAGGGGCGGAAGAAGGATAAGAGGCGCCAAAAGGCATCCCCTCTGCTCAGCAGTTCACCTCCATTGGACCGCTGTGGAATTCGAAGTTCTGCCGTTTTTGCTTTCCGAAGGCTCATTAGGAACTTTCACTCCCAACTGCGACTACTTCGGCTTCCGGTGCAGGCAAGAGGGCAAGTTCCAACACTTCGTCCATGTTCTCGACGAAGTGGAACCTCAAAGCGTTCCGGATATGCTCGGGGATTTCGACCAAGTCCTTTTCATTTTGAGCCGGCAAGATGATCTCGGTTATGCCAGCCTCCTTCGCTGCCAAAACTTTTTCCTTGATCCCACCGACAGGCAAGATCCGTCCTGTCAAGGTGATTTCCCCGGTCATAGCGACATCGTGTCTGACAGGTCTGTTAGTTGCAAGACTCGCCAGAGCCGTTGCCATCGTTATGCCGGCGGAAGGACCGTCTTTCGGGATAGCACCCGCAGGGACATGGATGTGGATGTCATGTTTGCTGAAGAAGTCTTCCGGGATGCCAAGTTGTTCCGAACGAGAGCGGACATAACTTAGAGCAGCCTGAGCGGACTCCTTCATAATCTCGCCCAAGTGACCGGTGATGATAAGTGACCCCTTGCCCGGCATCTTCGTCGTTTCCACGAACAAAACTGAACCACCGAACGGCGTCCACGCCAAACCTGTAGCCACTCCGACTTGAGGTTTCCTCTCAGCAATCTCCTCCAAGAACTTGGGAGGTCCAAGGAATTCAGCGATATTCTCCGGCGTGACTACGACCTTTTCGGTGTTCCCTTCTGCCACCCTGCGGGCAACCTTCCGGCAAATGTTGGCGATTTCTCTGCTCAGGTTTCGAACCCCTGCTTCCCTCGTGTATTGCTTGATAATAACCGACAACGCTTCGTCGGTGAACTCAACATGGTCTTCCGTCAACCCGTGCTCCTTCAGGTTTCGCGGGACGAGGTAGCGTTTTGCTATCTGCAACTTCTCCTCGTGGCTGTAGCCCGGGATGCGTATGACTTCCATCCTATCAAGGAGAGCAGGTGGAATCGTGTCAGTGATGTTGGCGGTGCAAATGAATAGGACTTGGGAGAGGTCGAAGGGGACATCCAAGTAGTGGTCAACAAAACTGTGATTCTGCTCCGGGTCAAGGACTTCAAGCAAAGCTGCAGCGGGATCGCCTCTGAAATCGAAACCGAGTTTGTCAACTTCGTCCAACATGAAGACTGGGTTTTTCGTCCCAGCCTGTCTGAGTCCTTGGATGATTCGCCCAGGAAGTGCACCAACATAAGTTCGCCTGTGACCGCGGATTTCCGCTTCGTCTCTCACTCCGCCTAAACTGATGCGAACGAACTTGCGCCCCAAGGCTCGGGCGATACTTTGCCCCAAACTCGTCTTGCCCACTCCCGGCGGACCAACGAAGCACAAAATCGGACCTTTTGTGTCTTGCTTGAGTTTTCGGACTGCCAGAAACTCCAAAAGCCTTTCCTTCACATCGTCAAGGTCGTAATGGTCTTCGTCCAAGACCTTCTTTGCGTGGGCGATGTCCAAGTTATCCTCGGTCACTTTGTTCCAAGGCAAACTTATGAGCCAGTCGATATAAGTCCGGCTGACGGTGTATTCAGCCGCGGCGGGATGCATTTTGGACAACCTGTCCAGTTCACGGAGCGCCACTTCCTTGACCTCTTCTGGCATCCCAGCCTCCTCAATCTTCTGCCTCAACTCCTCAATTTCCGCCTCAGGCGTCTCACCCAATTCCTTCTGGATTTCCCTCAGTTGCTGCCTCAGTATGAACTCACGCTGAGCCTTGTCAAGTTCCTGCCGCGCCTGCTCTTGAATTTTCTGAGTCAACTCCAAGACTTGGATCTCCCGCGAAAGCAGCGGGACAAGTTCCTTCAGCCTCTGGACTGGGTCAGTCATTTCCAAAAAGCGCTGGCGGTCTTGAGGGGTTAAGTTGAGGGCTGATACAACCACATCGGCAATCTGGGCGGGTGAAGTCAATGAGGCTATAAGGTGTATCGCCTCATCGGGCAGGTGAGGTGAAAGTTGAACCATCCTCCTGAATAGGTCCAAAACGCTATTGACGAGCGCCTGAACCTCGATGGTTTGCTCGACAGTTTCGTCTACGATTGAGTATCGCGCCTTAAGGTATGGGTCGGTCTGAGTCCATTCCTCAATGCGGACCCTCGCAAGTCCACGAAGGATCAAGTGGATGTGACCCTCTGGTGACCTCATCATCCTCACGATGTTGACCAGCGTCCCGATTTGGTAAAGGTCATCTGGGGGCTGCGGGTCTTGAATGTCCTTGTCCTTCTGCATCACCGTTATGAACACTCGCAAATCGGCAGCCACAGCGTCAACAGCCCTGATGCTTTTCGGTCGCCCCACATCCAAAGGGGTGATCATCATCGGGAAAATCACATAGTCCCGTAACGCCACGACGGGCAATTCTGGCGGCAATTGTTGCCTCAAATCCTCTGGGACAAGCACATTTTTCCCCCCTTGTCTTCAGTGTCTAAGGGCTTTCTCTAACTTTTCGTAAGCCTTCCGCAATTCATTGAGACGGTCAGCAACTCGGTCGTGTTCGTCAGCCAGTTGCTCACAAATCTCTGCCAACCTTCTCTGCTTCGCTTGGCGATACTGTTTTGCCAGCGCCTTAAATTGGCTCTCCAGCCTTTTAAAGGAATCGGCAAGGTCTTCGCAGTAGTTAACCATCTGGCTTGCCCAATTGCGGGACGGAGCAGTCAACTTTTGCTCAGCCTTGACAGCGACCCAAATTAGAGCGAGCGCACAGCAAACCGAAAAGAACGCTCCCCTCCTCATGAGTCACCCTCTCCTTCTCAGGGCTTTATCGCCAACAACTTTGTTCGCTCTGATGGCACTTTCTTAGGGATGCGGATTTGCAGGAACCCGGAGCGGTGCTCTGCCGTTATGCCGTCAGCGTTGACTGAGCCTGGCAAGGGAATCCGGCGCTCAAACGAACCGTAGGGGATTTCCAACACCAAATACTGGACACTGCTCCCTACAAGTGGTGGGCGACGAACGCCTCGAACAACCAACAAGCCGTTAGGGTGATACTCTACCTCCAAATCGTCTTTGTCCACACCAGCCACATCAACGATGACATAGTAAGCCTCATCGTCCTCGCAGACATCCACCGCAGGCTCCCAGTGGCTTCCGACCTGCAAGTAGACCCGTTGAACCCAAAATCTCATCTCTTCCATGCTTGAACGCCTCCGAAGTTGATTATGGCACTTTTCAACCTGCGGTGAAAAAGCCAAGCAGGTGTGGCTTTACTTGCTCTTTGCCTCAAACCCCGGCTTAGAAGACGGTGCCTCGCCCGCTCATAGCAAATTCTCGAGCCCAAAAACAACACCGGGCGGAAGTGACAGCACTTTCTCTATCGCAAGCAAAACGCCGGGGATGAACGACTCTCGGCTAAGGGAATCGTGGCGGATTGTCAAAACTTGCCCAACCGTCCCGAAGATGACCTCTTGGTGGGCTACCAAGCCGGGCAATCGGACGCTGTGAATCCTGATGCCATCCATCTCGCCCCCGAGGACTCCATCAAGCAGCACTTCTGGCTTCTTAACTTTCGGCTCAGGGAAGGGCTTACCGCGAGCCTTCAAAATCAACTCAGCCGTCCGCAAGGCTGTTCCCGAGGGTGCGTCGGCTTTGCCGTCGTGGTGCAGTTCAATGATTTCCACCTTGTCGAAATACTTCGCCGCTTCCATCGCGAACTTCATCATGAGCACAGCCCCGATAGCGAAGTTAGGTGCGATAATTGCTGGCAGTTTCTTTCGCTTCGCCAGCCTGTCAATGACTTTGACTTTCTCAGGAGTCCAACCCGTCGTTCCAACAACTGGTGCGACACCGCACTCCAACATTGCCTTGACATTCTCAAAGACGACGGATGGATGAGTGAAGTCAACGGCGACTTGAGCGCCGCTTTCCTTCAACGCAGCAACCAAATCGTTGCTCACGGGAATTCCTATCGGCTTTCCGTCAACAATCTCACCGATGTCCTTGCCGACCTCACGGACATCAACGGCAGCGACCAGTTGGAGGTTTGGGCGGCTTAGAACCCCTTTTGTGACTTCCCTGCCCATCCGACCACAAGCCCCGACAACAGCGACGCGAATAGTTTCGCTCTTCCGAGCCACTTCCCCTCGCCTCCTTTGAGCGAAGTGTAGGTTGTGCACTATACATCACCTTCGCACGCCTTTCAGTTGCTCCTCAATCAGCACCTCGTTGGCTTTCTTGCCGTGTTTCTTCCGTATTTGCAATGCCCAAGATTTGAACTCGTCCAGAGTGACTGCCCTTTGCCCTTCCCGTTGTGACAGGTAAGCGGCGCCGACAATGGCTTGTGACTCTGCCCCGATGTTGTGGTCACACAGCGGCTTCGTGTTGTTCAAAATGCAGCGAACCATGTTGATGATTTCGCCGTAGAAACTTGACGGCCAGAATGTCCATGTCGGTCCAGTCGCTTCAACCCTTCGCCTGTTGCCGAAGGAGTCGGTGATTTCAACGAACTGCCTTCCTTCATCCCACACAGGTCTTAGGCTCCCCGTTGTTCCCAAGATGACCGTTGGTGGCGAATCCGGGTTGCTCCACGAGCCCTCAACATGGGCTGTTGCCCACGCTTTCGTCTCAGGGTGCTCGTATCGGATAAGGATGTGACCGTCATCTTCGACTCGGAATTCTCGGTAGCGGTTGTCAATGATGCGATGCTTCATCCTCTGAGTGATGCCGACAGGTTCGGCAGCCTTCACAATCACTGGCTTTTTGTCAAACCCGGCGAGATACCACGAAGCGGTGACAGCGTGGATGCCGTTGTCAAGCAGGGAACCGCCCCCAGACCGCCACTCGTCCCAGAAGACGAGCCTGTTCTCTGGACCTGCGTGGGATGTGTTGAGATACATCGCCACGACCTCTCCGATGACGCCCGAGTCAATCAACTTGCGCGCGGTGTAGTAGAAGGGGTCAAAGAGCCAGTTTTCGTTGTGCTGGTAAAAGCGCCCGGTTTCCTCCACGACCTCGCAAACATCGATGCACTCAAGCCAAGTGCGAGCCATCGGCTTTTCGCACATGACATGGCAACCCGCTTTAAGGGCAGCGATGGCGACCGGTGCATGGAAATCCGGCGATGTGCAAATTTCAACCAAATCGGGTTTCTCGCGGCGAATCATCTCGTTGTAGTCGGTGTAAAGTTTGACTTCCTTTGCGTCTCGTCGCAGTTGCTCCGCTCGCTCCTTGTCACCTTCTTCCTCAGCCCTTTGTGCCCTCCGTTCGTAAAGTTCGGTGAGCCGCTTCATTGCCCGTTGCAACGCTGCTTGGCTGACATCGCATAAAGCGACAATTTGAGCCTCCGGAATCTCAGGGTAAGCAGGCAAGTGAGCGCCAACGAAAATGCCACCCGTTCCAACAACACCAACCCGAACTCGTTCCATCCCTAAAACCCCCTCTCTCTAAAATGTCAAGTTCGCCAGAACCGCATTAAATGATGCAGCGGACGAAGGCGTCAGGCAATGCGGGGGCGGGAAATTGGTCGGGATGCAAAAAGTGCGCCAACAACTCCACGCCATCCACCAAACGCGGTCCTGGACAGGAGAAGAAGTCGCCATCGGCAGCGTAAACTTGACCGTTTCGCACGGCGGGCAAATTCGTCCAATTGGGCAAATTCCGTAGCCTCTCAGCATCCCGCAAAGTTTGCTCAAGCCGATAACCGCACGGGGCGAGAACGATGACCTCAGGTTGCCAAGCCAAAACTTCGTCCCATGCGATGCGTCGGGAAGGTTGACCCTTTTTGCCCAACCCTTCCACGCCACCTGCGATTTCCACCATCTCAGGCAACCAATGCCCACAGCAAAAAGGTGGGTCAACCCACTCGGCGACCCAAACGCAGGGACGATGATTGACCTTTTGCGTTTTCACCCGCACCCCTTCCAGACGATTTCGCAGTTGTGCCACCAACTTTTCGCCCCGTTCCCGAACACCTAAAGCCTCGGCGATGCGAAGGATGTCGTTGAGAACATCGTCCAAAGTTGACGGGTTGAGCCAAAGGACTTTTGCGTCAGGGACGGCTTGCAAAGCGACAGCGACTTCGTGATTGGCTGCAGCGCAAACATCGCAGACCGATTGGGCGATGATTAGGTCAGGGCGAAGGTCTTTGAGCAAAGTTGCGTTCACCCGAAACAGCGGCTCACCTCGTTCCAAACGGCTTCGCACCGCTGCATCAATCTCGGCGCTGCTCAAACCTTCGGTAGGCAAAACGGAAGTGACGACAATAGGCTTTCCCTGCGCTTCGGGCGGATAGGTGCACTTATCGGTCACGCCCACCAAACAACTTTCCGCCCCTAACGCAAAGATAATTTCCGTCGCGCTGGGCAAAAAAGAAGCGACCCGCATAGCAAAATCTCCCTTGCAGTCCTTCAAGGTCGTTGACCGCTTCGCCATCGGCTAATGACCTCATCTGTCACCTTACCGACTTCTGTCAACGCTCCCGTTTCATCAATCAAGTTTTCCAAAACGCCCACGAAAAATCCGTCGCAACCTAAGTCCCATGCCAAGCGGGCTTGGCGTTGCTGACCTTCAGCCTTTGGCACAATCTCCCACTCACCGATAACCGTTATGCCAAGTCCTTTCAGTTCAGCAACTTCCTCTTTCGTTTGCCAACCGGGCACAACGGAGATGATAGCGACATCAGCTCGCTTCAGTTCCTTCAAGCGGCGCAGGTAGAAGGTTGGATAGCGGGCAGCGTAAGGGCGTTGGTCGGGCTCAATGAAATGGGAAAGCCAAAGCCAAATTTTTGGTGAAAACTTTGCTGCTACCGCCTCGCTCCACTCCTCAGCAGCATCTAAAAGGCTTTGGCGATAAAAGTCAAGAAAGTCGCGACATTCAGGCGTCTCAGCCCAACGGATTGGCGGATAAATGTCGGAGAAGGTGCGGTAACGAGTGCCCCAAGCGGCATTAAGGTGGGCGATGTCGCCGTAGCGACCTCGCAGAAAGAAGCGATAAGCCGTTAAAGCATAAGGGTCATAAGCCCAAAAGTGATGCCACATGTAGGAAAGTTGCCCTTCAAAAGCGACGCCGACTTCAATTCCGTCCACCAGCCGCAGCAAATCCCGTTCGCCAAGGTAATCCAGCAAAGCAACAATGCCTCTCCGAACCTGTTCCCGAATTTGTGGGTGCCAAACTGAACCATAGGTGTCATCTGTTTCGCCTTTAGCGTTGCGTGGCATGGCATCGGGATGCTTTTGCCAAAACCATTTTGGAACGCCGTGGCTGAAGATATGCACGACGGTTGTTATGCCCGCTTCCTTCAATGCGGGCAAGTAAGTGTCAGCAAGGCGAAACTCGTAGCGCCCTTGTTCGTCTGACCAAGGGTTGAGGGGCAAGCGATGAGTGTCAATACCCATTTTAGCGGCGGTGCGAATTCGTTTAGGATGCCCAATCCCGCCCCAAGAGACAAAACGCACCTTCAACTTTGTCAAGTCCTCTTCTTTTGCATTGGCTATGCCCATCGCAATCATCCCGCCAACCACCTTGAACCACTGTCTTCTCTGCATCGCCCTCACCTTAAATGCTGGCACCGCAATAGGGGCAGTAGCGCCAGTTTGCGCGAACGCGCCTTTCACAGTTTGGGCAACGCTTCTTCAAAGTCGCACCGCAATATGGGCAGGCAACATAATCGGGCTGAACCGCCCGCCCGCATTCGGGGCAAACCGTTCCGAAGGAAACTCTCACCGCTTCGCCCAACTCCTCCCAAATCTGCTCAAAGGGAGGGATTTGGAAGCGGAAGGTGAACCAAGCGCCACCTGCCCGAACCCGTTCGGCGCATTCGCGGCAAATGACTTGCCCTTGCCTTAAAACTTGACATTCTTCGCAAACGCCTCGCCCGCAACTTTGGCAGACGCCTACTGCTTCCGTTTCTCGGTGTTGGTAGCAGCGCATGCCGCATCACCTGACCTTTTCTGCACCTTTTCTGCTAACGAACGCCACAACAAGATTTTGCAGCACTTCAAAACGACCTCGCAATCCCACCGCTGATTCACCCGCTCGGAAGTTTCTTCCTCCACTTGTCGCGATACAAGCCTATGCGCTCAAAAGGAATCGGTTTGAAACCGATTTTGACAGCGGGAGATTGAGGGCGAAGATGAAAATTACCTTTGCGGGCGTCCACAAGCGCTAACTCAGCATCGCTGCCAACCAAATTGTCCTCAACGCGGACATAAGGCTTTGCCTTCTCTTCAATGTCCATCCATCGCCTGCCGATGCAAATGTTCCGCCTGATGATGTTGCCTTTGGGCGCTGCAGGTTCGTCGTCCAGTATGTTGACTAATTGCGGGTAGCGTTCGCTCCACGGAGGTTGTTGGTAAGGCACAGCCTTCAGCCGTTCCATCATCGTCGTCCCGACATGGTAACTTGCCCATCCCATCGCCCTCGCATCAACATGGACGGCGGGTTCGCAGTCAACGAAAATGTTGTTCTCAACGATGTTGTCCCTGCCGCCACCTATGAACGCCGCTCTCGTGACCCGAACGAAAATGTTCCCGAAAATGGTTGTCCCGCACAGCATATCGTCCAAGTAAACGCCCATGCAGCCTTTGTTTTGAAAGCCCGTTATGTCGCGGAACAAGTTGAAGCGGATGACCGTCCCGCGCCATGTCCAGTCGCGACCGCTGTAGATTGCGCCTGCATCGTTGGATTCCAAGCAAACCCGCTCAATGCGGTTGAATTCAATCAAGTGCTCGTTCCCGCTGAAGGCAATTGCTTGGTGAGGTGCGTCGTGAATGAAGTTGTGCCTTGCTTTGTTCCCGACGCCGTTGAGCGCTATCGCTGGGCGATACATCCGATGCCAGCGGGCGTAATGGTGGATGTGGTTGTTTTCGGCAAGGTGGTTTGATGGCGTCAAAGTTTTTCGGTCACCGCCGCTCAAAGAAATTCCGCCCTCGCCCATCCCGTAAATGTCGCAACTGATGACAGCGTGGTTTGCCCCGCCATCCACCCGCACTGCGTAACCGCCACTGTTGCGGATGACACAGCCGACGATGCGGACATCGTTGCCGCCAGAAATCGTCACTACAGTCCCGCGAACTCCTTCCATGACAAAACTTTCCCATCGGACATGCGAGACATCCTTCATGGTCAGCAGAGTTGGCAAAACCGAAACGATGGCTTCGCCCTTTTGAATGTCCGATGGCGGGTAGAAGTAGAGCGTTCCTGTCTCGCGGTCAAGATACCACTCGCCGGGCGAATCCAATTCGGCAAGGATGTTGTAGGCGTAAAACCACTGACCTTTGCGATAGCCGTAGTAGTGATAGGGCGGTTCAACTTCCAAGATGCGCTTTTCGGGGTCAATGCTTTTGAGCCTGTGCCTTTGGTCACTCCAATCCCAAAACCAATATCCGTGCAGCCAAGCGTCCTTCTCGCCAATCCATCGCTTCGGTCTATCGCCTTCGTAGTAGAACTTTCCCGCCTTGCTGCCCTTTATGCCGTGAATTTGGTGACCGTCATACTCAACGACATCAACGATGCGCATGAAACCTTCGTTCGGGTAGCGAGCCAGCGTCATCGGTTCGTCGTTGAAGAACAACTCCAAACCACCGCCTGCGGGTGAGCCGAAATCGGTTATGCCCAGCGCTTTCAAATCGGCTTGCCAAACCTTTTCCCGAACTGACTCATCAAGTCGGCTTAGCACCGATGGGTCAGTGACCTTTTGCCAGTTTGTGACCCGCTTGCCTCCAAGCAACCTAACCGTCTCACCAGTTCGTGCACGGTAGACAATGGGAGCATCAGGCGTTCCGCTGTCTTCAGCGGTCAACTCCAAAGGTTGTGGCAATTCGTAGACGCCGCCCTGCACTTCAACGATGACCCCGCCCTTTGGGAATTTGCCTTCCCGCTTCAGTTGTCGGATGGCATCTCGTGCCTTGTAAAGAGTTGCGAACGGACCGTCAGTTCGCTTTGCGTTCGGAGCAGGTAACTGTCCGCTCCAATCGTCGTTACCGTTTGGCGCGACATAGAACTTGAGCGTTTGAGCCGAACCCCTCACCACCGCCAACCAACACAGAACCGCAAGCAAAAGAACAAACCTCATCCTCGTTCCCTCCTTCCGCTGCACCATTGTAGCGCCCGAAACAAAACGAGGGCAATGAAGTTGTTCGGAAGACCAAGCGGTTTCTCCCAGTGCTCAGTCAAATTGAAACCCGTCTAACAAATCTCTCCTGAGCGCCCTCGCGTTACATTTTTGAGGGGCGAAAAATTTCCGTGCATGAGGTGATGGTTTGATGGCGATTGCCCCAAGCGTTGTCGCCGAAGGACTGAGGGAGTGGGAATACATCGCTGCGCCCGAAGCGATAACCCACAAGGTGAAGGAAGCGATTGAGAGGTTTCAAATGCTTGAGTCCAACGAGACCATCGTTGTCGGTGTATCGGGCGGTCCAGATTCGCTGACGCTCCTTCATGTGCTTTGGAGGCTAAGCCGGGAATTCAACTGGCAACTTGTGGTCGCTCACTTCAATCACGGCTTGAGAGGCGAAGAAGCAGACGCTGATGAAGCGTTTGTCAAGTCTTTTTGCGAGCGGATTCAAATTCAGTGCGTGACGGGAAGAAGTGATGTCAGAACTTTGGCTCGCGAACAAAAACTTTCCATCGCTCAAGCGGGCAGGAGAGCGAGATACCGTTTCTTTGCTGAAGTTGCCCAACAATCTGGCAGCAGAAAAGTCGCCTTAGGGCACACTGCAACCGATGTGGTTGAGACGATGTTGCTCAACCTCTTTCGCGGGACGGGCACGGATGGGTTGCAAGGAATTCCACCTGTTGCGCCGTTGACGGTTCACGGGCAAGTTCAGAGCCAAAGTCAAATTTGGATCGTGCGACCGCTGATACTCTGCTGGCGCGAGGAAACAGAAGCGTATGCGAGGGTTTACAGGCTGCAACCGAGGCTTGACAGGAGCAATTTGGACACGAGGATACCGCGCAACTGGATTCGGTTGGAGTTGCTACCTTTGCTCAGGCAGAAATTCGGCAAAGTTGACGAAGCGCTCAGAAGGCTGAGCGAACTCGCCCGCGACGAAAGCACTTTCCTCAACCAACTGGCAGAAGAGCAGTTAGCGAAAATTCAGGTTCACTCCAGTCACGACAAGGTGGCGGTCAGCAGGGATGCTCTCCTCGCTTTGCCAAAGGCTTTGCAGAGGAGGGTTTTTCGGTGCATGGTTGAGCGGTTGCTTGGTCCGCTGAACGAGGTCAGCCTTGAGCATGTTGAAGCGGCGTTGAAGGTCATTGAGCGTCATCCCACCGATGCAGCATATCACTTGCCACAGCAACTTTTCATGCAGGTGACGAAGGGCATCGTGTGGCTGATACAGTTGGGGACAAAGAGCGCCAACTTGCCCTAAACTTTGAAGTGGGCAAATGAGCAACCAAAGATGATGCGGGAGTGAGCAATCAACCATGCGAGCGTTCCGATGGCTGTTTGCCATAAGTCTCGTCAGCGCTTTGCTCGTCTATCTCGTCGTCCGCGAACAGATGAGCCGGATTCGGGAATTGAGGTATGACGAGTTCGTGCAAGCCGTGATGCAGCACAGGGTTCAAGAGGTGGAAATCAGCGGACAGCGGGCATTTGGAAGACTTCTGGACGGGACACCCTTCACCGTCCAACTTCCGGAACGGACAGAGAACTTGGAGCAATTGCTCCTGCAATACCAAGTTCCCGTCAAATTCCGCAGTTCACCCATAAGTGCTGTCCAATGGCAGCAGTTGATTTTGTCAATCCTGCTAATGCTTGGCTTCATCGGCTTCCTCTTCCTGATTTTCAGGCAGATGCAGGCTGGCAACCAACAAGCCTTCAACTTCGCCCGCAGCCGCGCCCGTCGCTACGACCAGAACCAACCGCGCGTCACTTTTGAAGATGTGGCTGATTTGGAGGAAGCGAAGGAGGAGTTGAAGGAGGTCATTGAGTTCCTCAAGAACCCGCAGCGATTCCAAGCGTTGGGCGCGAAAGTTCCCAAAGGCGTCCTTTTGATGGGTCCGCCCGGCTCAGGGAAGACTCTGCTGGCAAGGGCTGTAGCAGGTGAGGCTGGCGTTCCCTTCTTCCATGTCAGCGGAAGCGAATTCGTCGAGATGTTCGTGGGAGTTGGCGCAGCGAGAGTGAGGGATTTGTTTGAGCAAGCGAAAGCGAACCGACCATGCATCATTTTCATCGACGAACTTGATGCCGTCGGCAGGTTGAGGTTTGCGGGAATTGGTGGCGGTCACGATGAGCGGGAGCAAACCCTGAACCAACTACTCGTTGAAATGGACGGGCTTGAGCAAAACAGCGGAATCATCGTCGTAGCGGCGACCAACCGCCCCGATGTGTTAGACCCAGCCCTGCTCCGTCCAGGGCGTTTTGACAGGCGCATAGTCATCGACTACCCCGACGCAAAAGGGCGGGAAGCCATCTTGCGAGTTCACTTAAGAGGCAAACCCCTCGCTGACGATGTTGACATTGAAAAACTGGCGAAGCAGACGGCTGGATTCTCCGGGGCTGACTTGGCGAACATGGTCAACGAAGCAGCAATTTTGGCTGCACGCAAGAACAAAACGAAAATTGAGATGAGCGACCTGCTGGAAGCCCTTGAAAAAGTCATTGCAGGTCCGGAGAGGAAGAGTCGGCTTATCACCGAAAAGGAAAAGCGAATCTTGGCTTATCACGAAAGCGGGCATGCGCTGGTCAGCAAGTTGCTGAAGGTCCGCGAAGTGACAAAGGTCACCATAATCCCGAGGGGGTTGGCGTTAGGCTACACGCTGAACCTGCCTCAGGAAGACCGTTACCTGATGACGAGGAAAGAGTTGCTTGACGAGATGACAGTCATGCTGGCAGGAAGGGCAGCAGAGGAAGTAGTTTTCGGTGAGGTGACAACTGGAGCACAAAACGATTTGGAACGGGTCACAGAATTGGCTCGCAAAATGGTTTGCGAGTTCGGGATGAGCGAACGGCTTGGTCCAGTCACCTTAGGGCGTAAGGCAGGTCCCATCTTCTTGGGGCGCGATATCGTTGAAGACCGAAATTACAGCGAAGCCGTAGCCAACGAGATTGACAGGGAAGTGAGGCGAATTGTGGAAGAGTGTTACGAACGGGCGAAGCGATTGCTGCAAGAGAACCGACACCTTCTGGACGCAATCGCCAACAGGTTGCTTGAAAAGGAGACGATAGACGGCGAAGAGTTAGACGAACTGCTGAAGGAGGCGGGAGCGGTCACGGCTGTTGAAGCCCATCAGGCGAAAGGAGGTGAAGGCGATGGCGCAAATTGACCCAATCGCCCACAGCCAGCAACTTTTGGACGAAGCAAACCAGTTCATGGAACAACAGCAGTGGCAACAAGCGGAGGAGAGATTTCGGCAGGTAGCGAAAAATTTGGCTCGGAAAGCCACCCGTTTGGAGATAGCGAAACCGCTCCTTTCAAAAGCGCTGACAGGATGGGCTCGCTGTCTCCTTGAGAGGGGACAGTTGGCGGAAGCAATGAAAAAGGCGCGCCGAGCGCTCTCCTTGACGCCAAACTCGGAAGAAGCGCAGCACTTGCTTCTGAATGCCCTCTTGGGGCTTGGCAAGTGGCAGGAGGCAATTAAGCAGGTCAAGCGATGGCTGAAGCAGCAAACTCAAAACTGGAGGCTTCATTTGTGGGCTGCCCGCATCGAGGCTCAACTTGAACATTGGGCTGAAGCCATCCAGCACTTGGCGATGGCTATAAGGCTTTCGGGAAACCAAGCGGAACCATACGAAGTGGCGGCGCAAATTTTGGAGCGGAAGGGTGAAACGAAGAGAGCGTTGCTTCTGCTGAAAAAAGGTTTGGAGCAAATTCCTGATTCGCCCGCCCTTTGGTTCGCCCTCGGGCAACTCCAAAGGAATCTCGGTCAACTCCGGGACGCTTTGAAAAGTTTTGAGCAAGTCTTGAAACTCGGGCACGACACGCCCCTGCTGAGGGAGACGATGGGGCAGATTTGCTCGGAGATTGGGCTGATAGACAAGGCTATGGAACATGTGCTGAAAGGGCTGGAACAAGACCCGGAGAACCCCAATCTCCTCGACCTGCTGGCGTTCATCTACTTGCAAAAGGGACGAGCAAGGGAAGCGTTGCAAGTCATGCAAAGGTTGGTCAGGTTGGCTCCAACCGACCCCGTCATCCAATTCAAATTGGCAACTTTGCACCACCAACTCGGAAACTACGCTCAGGCAGTTATGGCTTACCAACGAACAATAGCACTCGCTCCGGGAACCGAATTGGCAAGGGAAGCGCAGCAAATTTTGGAAGTGCTCGACCGACACCAGTTGGAGCAAGTTTTCATGCTGAGCATGGAAGACCCAATCTTCAGGGCGAAGTTGATTCGCAACCCGCAGGAGGCTTTGAGGGAGAAGGGCTTCCTGCTCTCGGAATCGTCGCTGGAAATCATCTACAACACCGACTTCTCCCAACTGCCTAAAAGGCACGGCGCTTCTCAGAGGTTCGTCAGTTGACAATCACCTACTTTCGCACGGTCCGCAATCAAATTTGCCAGATGGCTATTTTCCCCGCAAAGTTTGGCAACCGCCTTCCTTCGCTCAAAGTTCGGAGAGGTGACGAACGATGAGTTGGGTGACCGTTGACGGAAGTTACGGGGAAGGAGGCGGGCAGATTCTCAGGAGCAGTTTGGCTTTGTCGGCGCTGACAGGCAAACCGTTGCACATATTCAACATCCGCTCGGGACGCAAAAACCCCGGGTTGAGACCGCAGCACCTGACATCTGTCCGAGCCGCTGCTTCCGTCTGCGATGCCAAAGTTGATGGTGCTAAAGTCAACAGCACGGAACTGAGGTTTGAGCCGACAAACTTGCGGGGCGGCTCTTTCGTGATGGATGTCTCCGCCGATCAACCGAGCGCAGGCTCTGGCACTCTCGTTTTCCAAACGGTCTTCCCAGCACTTCTCTTCGCCAAGCAAACTTCGTCGGTCCGCATAATCCGTTGCGGCACTCATGTGCCTTTTAGCCCGCCTTACGATTACATCGCTCGGGTTTTTTTGCCTGCAGTCAGGAAGATGGGCGCTAACGGTGAACTGAAACTCATCAAAGCAGGTTGGTTTCCGAAAGGTGGCGGTGAACTTGAGGCAATCGTTCAGCCCGTTGAAAAGCCTCTGCAACCAGTCAACTTGACCGAGCGGGGGAACTTGCGACGCATTTGGGTTCTGAGCGCACTTTCAAACCTGAAGCGCTCAATCGCCCTTAGACAAGCCAATCAGGCAGTCAATCGGCTGCTGGGCATGGGTTTTCGGCAGAGCGAAATTGAAGTTGAAATCCGAGAACTCCCTTCGCCTTCCACAGGGACTGTCGTCTTCATCGCAGCAGAGTTTGAAAATGTCATCGCCGGCTTCTCAGCGTTGGGCGAATTGGGGAAGCCTGCCGAGCGAGTCGCCGATGAGGCTGTTGACGAGTTCGCCAAATTCTGGAAAACCGATGCGCCCGTTGACAAACACTTAGCCGACCAACTCGTCTTGTTCATGGCGCTCGCCAACGGAAAGTCGGTTATCAGGACAAGCGAACTGACCCAACACACTGTCACGCACATTTGGCTGATTGAAAAGTTCCTGCCCGTCCGATTTGAGGTTCAAGGGGCGTTGGGTGAAGTGGCTACCATCTCTGTGGAAGGAATCGGGTTTCTGCGGTAAAATTAAAGCCAACGCACTCACTCAAACTGTGAGTGGTGAACAGCCATGCACGAGACAGCGATTGATGACAGAAGAACAGAGGAGGTGACGGCGTTCCATTCAAAAGATGGCGTGCTCAACGCGCCGGTTCTTGTCTTGAACCGAAACTATGAGCCTTTGAACCTCGTCTCGGCGAAGCGGGCTATCGTTTTGCTCATGAAGGGGAAGGCTGAGATGGTCAAACCCGCCAACGGCTTGGTCATTCACGCCGCCCGCGAGACAATCCCAGTGCCTTCCGTCGTCCGCTTGATGGTCTATGCTCGCCGCCCGCCTGCTCGGGTCAGGCTGAACCGAAGGAGCATCCTCATCCGCGACGACTACACATGCCAATATTGCGGCTATCGCGGTCCGGGCTTGACCATTGACCATGTGATTCCAAAGGACAGGGGAGGCAAAACCGACTGGGATAACCTTGTCGCTTGCTGCACCCGCTGCAACAGCAAGAAGGGCAACAGAACGCCTGAGGAAGCGGGCATGACCTTGCGCAAAAAGCCGAGGAAGCCAGCATATTTGCCCTACATGGGATACGCCAAGTTGATGCAAGCCCTCAAAAACCCTGAGTGGCACGAGTTCTTGCGCCCCTTCGTGAGGGAGTGAAAAGTCACCCGCCCAACTGATACATCGGGCGAACATGGGCTATCACTTTCTGCTCCCTTAGCAGTGACTCCACACCCTCAAACTTTCGGTAGAAGGCGTCCCGAATGAAACCCGCAATCTCTTCGTCGGTCGCACCTGAACGGAGAAGCGACTTGACATCGTATTCGTCCCTGCTGAACATGCAGGGGACAATCTTGCCGTCGGCTGTGAGCCTTATTCGGTCGCAATCGCCGCAAAAAGGTGAGGTCATGGAAGTGATGATTCCGATTTCACCGCCAATTCCGTCAGCAAACCGATAGACCTGAGCCGTTGAACCTTGCTCGCGTGGCAACGGGGTGAGGGGGTAGACGCTTTCAATCGTCCGAACGATTTCCTCACCCGGCACGAGAAGTTCGGGACGCCAAAGTTTGCGCCCGTCGAAGGGCATGTATTCAATGAAGCGAACCGTCAAGTTGCTTTTGCGGGCGAGTTCGGCGAAATCCAAAATTTCGTCGTCGTTGCATCCCCTCGTGACGACGACATTGACCTTGACAGGGTTCAACCCAACTTCTCGGGCAACCTTTAGCCCTTCCATCACCCGCTCAAAGACGCCCTTCCTGCCGACAACCTCATCGTAACGCTCTGGCTTGAGGCTGTGCAAACTGACCGTAACGCTGTCAAGCCCTGCCTTTTTCAGCCTTTCCGCCATCTCCGACAAGTAGAAGCCGTTTGTGGTCATGGCGATTGTTTTGACTTCTGGGATTTCCCGAAGCATCGCCACAAGGATGTCCAAGTCGCGCCGCATCAAAGGTTCGCCACCCGAAAGCCGAATTTTCGTGACGCCCATTCTGGCAAGGATGCGGGCTATGCGGGCAATTTCTTCGTAGGTCAGAATCTCAGACTTCGGCAGCCAAACCGGTTTGACCGGCATGCAGAAATCGCACCGGAAGTTGCACCGGTCAGTAACCGAAATTCGCAACTTCCGAGCAACGCGCCCAAACCGGTCTCGTAGCGGCTCAGTCTTATGTTCAAGCGCAACATTGCGCTTTCCATCGCTGCCCATCGTTCATCAACTCCTCAAACCGTGAGCCCAACAAATTCTGACATGTTCCTTCCGAAAACCGCAACATGAGACGGAACGGGACAAGGGACACGGGACAGGTGACGAAAACGGAAATGCCTATTCAGGGGCAAAATAAGGAGGGCGGAAGAAAGAGTGAGGTGATGGCAAATGAGGCGATGGGCGTTGGCTTGTATTGCTCTGGCGCTGTTGCAGGGCATGGCGTTGGCTCAACTAACGAACGGCAGTTTTGAAGAGTTGAGGGAGGACAGGTTCCCCGTTGACTGGGTATGGTTTGCTTCGGACAAAGACGCTGCCATCGTCCGCGTGACGACCGATGCTGCTGAAGGTCGTTTCGCCCTTTACATGGAATCGCGCACAACTGCGACCGTCGGGGTCAACCGTTCCTATCGGGCAGGCAAGCCGGGCGAGGTCGTGCCAGAAATCGGTGCGATGCTACCAGTCAAAAAAGGTGCGCTGATTTTCCGCTACAAAGTCGTCAAGGCTACAACGGACAATGTGCGGGTTTACGCAATCCCGATGAAAGCGGACAACTTGGAAGGTGGTGCGCCCCGAGCAGTTTACATCGTCCCACCGAAGTTTTCGGGCGATAACAAATGGCACACCGGCGTTTTGACCTTTGACTTCTCCGACAAGCCTGAAGTTAGAGCCGTTCAAATCGGGTTGCGAATTAACGAGGGAGGTCAACCCGCTCCCGCAGCAGTCATCTTTGACGACCTCCGTTTCGTTGAGAAAGCAGGTTGGCACTTGAGGCTTGACAGCATCCGATTTGAAGAGGGACAAGGGACAGGGGACAAGGGACAGGGGAAAGGTCTGAAGCCGGGAGAGCAAGGCTATCTCGTCTTGCGGTTGCAAAACACAGGCGACGAACCTGCTCCCGTCAAGGCTGAACTTCTGGCGCCGCAAAAGTTTGAGGTTGAACCGACGGAAATCCCTTCCGCTATCGCCCCGCAAGAGACCGCAGATTTGAAGTGGTTCGTCAATGGGCTGAGAAGAGTTGGGACAAAGTTTGTGGTTCGCTGGGAAGCGATGCCGCAAGTGACCGAGAGCGTTTCGCACATTTGTTCCGCCCAACTCAAAATCGGTTCGTTCGGTTTCTCCAACGCTGTCTTGATTGCCGGTGTCCCCGCTCAACTTAGGTTGGTTCTGGAAAACGACGGCGACGCAGTGATTGAGGGTGTTGTCGCCGAACTGTCACTTCGCGGCTTGAGTTTAGTTCAAGGCGGTGCGAAAACTGAACTGAAACTCATCCCACCAAAGAAAACAACGCTAACTTGGACGGTTCGGGGCGCTAAGCCCAACCCTTGTTCGGCGACAGTGCAACTCTGGATAGGTCGGACACCCGTGCAAGTAACGGCAAACGCTGTCGTTAGCCGACCGATAAACGAGCGGGACAAAGGGACATTAGTCATCTCAACCGAATTGGGACAGGGGACAAGTGGCAAGGGACAGGGACGGATGAGGTTGCTGTTTCCTGCCAACCCGTTCGGCTATGGCGTTTTTGCCCTTGAAGTTCACGATGGCAAGGCTTGGCGCAGGATGGCTCTATCGCCCCAACTTCTGTCCGTCACCTACCTTGACCCGAGGCGGATTCCCGTCACTCGTTCGGTCTTCGCCGCCAAAGGCGAAAGGTTGCCGAACGGTGGTGTCGTGTTCCCATTGCAGTGGCAAGACGAACTTGATGGCGGAATTTGGACTGGTGAGGTCAAGTTTGAGCCTGACGGCGCTCTCATCAAAGTTAGTTGGCAGTTGAAGGTCAACCGAACCAGACAAATTCTGAGCGTTCGCGGACCTGAGTTGTTCGTTGGCGACCAGACTTTCGGCACAAAGAAGACTATGGCTCTTTTGCCCGGCGTTTATTGGCTACTCGCCGATGAGACTGTTGACGATGCTCGCTACAGTGACCCGCCCAATCACTTGCACATCGTCCCGCATCCTTACAAACTCACCCAGCCAATGATGGTCATTTCGCACGAAGGTGTGTTCGTCGGTCTGATGTGGGACGCACTGCAACAGTGGGCTGACGGCGAAGGACAGGGAGCAGAGACCGGTTTGTGTCCGCAACCAATTTTTGCCGTCCCAAACATCATCGCCAGCCAAGACAACCACTTGCTTGGGTTGATGGTTCCCAATGTCCCGAAGTGGGTGAAGGAAAACTCGACTTTGGCTCAAACTCCCTTCAACCTTCAGCCCAACAGCCAGTTGAAACTGGAGGCGTGGCTCATCGGTGGAGTTGGAGGCATCCTTGATGCCTACGACATTTATCTCGCCAAGTTCCCGCTCCCGCCAATTCCCGACAGACCCTATCCCGATGAGGAAACTTTCAAACGCAGCAAATTGGGGATGCGTTCTGACCGCTACGGTAGATTGCTCAGCGGCATCCAGACACTGGAGCGACAAGCCATTGAGGATGCGAAAACTCAGCGAGAGGATGGCTCATGGGGATTTGTCCTTGACCGAGGTTGGACTTTGGAAATGCTCCGAAAGTTTGCGCCGCACCGACCGTTGGACGATTACGGCAAAGAGGGCGACACGACCGTCGGAACTTGCACTTTCACTTTGAGGCGAGCCATCGCTTTGCTCCGATATGCCCGCATGACAGGCTCAACGAAAGCGATAGAACTGGGCATGAAAGCCATCAACTTCATTGACAAAAACTTCGTCCGACCCGAAGGCGCGCAAACTTGGGAAGTGCCGTTGCATTGCCCCGATGTCCTTGCCGCCGCCAACGCCATCCATGCTTACCTTGAAGCATGGCAAATCACTGGCGACCAATATTGGCTCGAGCGCGCCGTTTACTGGGCGAAAACGGGTTTGCCCTTCATCTACCTTTGGAACCCGCCTGACCGACCGACGATGATGAGATATGCGTCCATCCCCGTTTTTGGGACGAGTTTCTTTACGGCGGCACCTTGGTTCGGGACTCCGGTTCAATGGAATGGGCTTGACTACGCCTACGCCTTGCTCAAACTCTCCAGCGCCCTAAACCAGTTGCCAGTCGCTAATCGCCAGTCACCCGAATTTTGGAGGCACATCGCTGAAGGCATCACCGTTTGCGCCATCCAGCAACAGGCAGCAGTCAATCACCCTGATGGCAATTACCCTGACAGTGTGTCGCTGACTTACCGATACCAGCCCAATGACAAAGGCATCATCGGTCCGCACGGGATTGTCCGCAACCTTTGGCTTCTTCGTGACCCGCACGATGACGCTTGGGGTTACGAAACCGTCATTGTCAAGACTGAACCTGCAATCCGCATCACAAGCGATGCCATCGTTGAGAGGGCTGAATTCCGCGATGGTGAGTTGGAGTTTCTCCTTCGCGCTCCCAAAGGCATCGCTAATTCGCAAACGGTCATTGCTTGCGTGACGAAGCCTGAACAAGTTTTTGCCGATGACAAGCCTGTCGCTTTCCGATACGACCATCGCCGCAAATTCGTTTTACTTCAACTGAGCCACGAAACTGAAGCGGTAAAGGTCAGGCTTGTGGGAGTTCAGCCGACGAGTTACGAGTCGCTCGGCGTTGTTTGGGAGCAACCAGTTTGGGAGTTCAACATTGACGACGACCCTGACGATTGGACGCCCGTTAACGACCTTGCCCCATTTGAAGTCAAGGGTGGGATTTTGCGAACACGCTCAACAGGTGGCGACCCTTACATGCACGGACCGCCAATCCGAGTTGATGCAGGAAAGTTCCGAACGCTGGTTTTGAGGTTGCGAGTTCAGTTCCCAGCAGGCGCTCAACCTATCGGGCAAGTCTTTTGGGTTCGCGAAGATGACCCGAATTGGAGCGAAAGCAAAAGCGTCCGATTCCCGTTGCCGACGGATGGGCAATGGCACGAACTGCACATTGACTTGACCCAATCACCCGAATGGAAAGGCACAATCACCCAGTTGCGCCTTGACCCCGGCAGCGGTGCGGGCATCATCGTCGAGTTGGACTATGTGCGGTTGGAGTGAGGGCATTGGGCTTGCCAAACCGCCATCGTGCTGCCTGAGCTGTTGGGGCGTTGTGTGTTAACTTTGTGGTTGGCGTGAAAGGCGTCAACGGTGTTGGGAGGGAAGTGCCGAATGAGGAAGCGAATGATTCTCGTGTTCGCTATCGTTTTCGTCGTTGTGTTGGGTTGGCTGATGTGGCATGGGCGGGTGAGTTCGCCAATGGCGCGGCTGGAGCGGGAATTGGAGCGGTTGCGAAAGGCAGGCGAACCGACCCGTTGGGAAGACATTGCCCCTCCCGTCCCGAAGCACCTTGATGGGACGCCCTTGCTTCTCAAAGCCATTGAGCAATTAGGCGCAGCGGAGCAAAAATTTCCACCCGATGTTTGGGTGACATACAACGCCCAAGTCCTTGAGGCAGCCCGACCCGCCCTAAAAACCTTCCGTCAAGCCCTCGCATACCCTCATTGGCGTGTGGTTGACCCGACAAATTTTTTCACCAGATTTGGATTGCAACCTGCCTTCAGACATCTTCGTGGGTTTGCCCGCCTTTTGCGGGCAGAAGCGTTGCAGCGGAAGCGGAAGGGCGATGTGGATGGAGCATTGGAAAGTTGCCAAACCATCCTGAAACTCTGTCGGCATATGGACGACGAGCCGTATCTCATTGCCTTCCTTTTCCAGAGGGCGATTTTCGCCATTGGGACGAGGGCGCTATGGGACGAAGTTTTGTCGGATGCAGACGCTTCAGCGACGGCTTACCGAGCCGTTTTGGCGGAACTTAGGGCGTGGAATATTGACCGTGCCTTTGTGCGAGCGTTGAAGGGAGAGCGGGTTTTCACGAACGAGATGTATGAGTGGCTACGCAGTGAAACTCAAAAGTTGCGAAACCCTTTTAGTCTCTGGCAAACCTTTGTGGGCGAGAAATCTGTTGACCTCATGTTCTTGCTTTCGCCCAGAAACTGGTTCGCCGAGAACCAACTGCTGATGCTGCAATTTCACCGCCAGCTTATCTCTGTTGCCCAAAAAGGCGTCCCTTACGACCGCCAGCAAGTGAGACAATTAATTGCCGAGTTCAAACGAAAATGCCGAAAAGGTTGGACGGTAACTTTGGGCAAGCGGGAAATCTCGTGGGGGCGCTATCCTCTTGCTGAAGTCTCCATTGACACCTACGACCCACTCCTTAATCGGGTCACTGACACCCACGCCCTTCAGCGGGTGACGATGACGGCTTTGGCTTTGAGGCTTTATCGCAAAGAAAACGGTCGCTATCCCGAAAACTTGCAACAGTTAGTGCCCAAGTATCTGCCTTCCGTGCCCATTGACCCTTACGACGGCAAACCGCTGCGTTACCGAAAACTCCAAAAGGGCTTTAAGGTTTGGAGTGTTGGCGGCAATCGCAAAGACGATGGTGGCGTTAAGGTTTGGGATTGGTGGCGGAAGGGCGATTTGGTCTTGGAGTCAAAAATTTGAGCCAAACTTCTCACCCTCCAGCCAACGGAAACTTGCAGCATGATTGAATGGGTGATGGGAACTTGGCGGTTCGGTTTTCTGCGCCGACATGGATAGGGTTGGTTTGGGCAGTGGCAGTGGTTTTGGCTTTGGGGCTAAATTTGCCCTTCGGCATCCCAAACGAGTGGGTCTGGAAGATGAGGGCTGATACGAGTTTTGACCCAATTTTGGTCATCGCTGCCATCGTTTCGCTGATTGCCCTTTGTAGTTTCGCTTGGTGGGCAAATGAAACGGGGACAACAGGGCAACGGACAACGGGACAACAGGTGAAGCAAAATGGCAAGCGAATTCGCTTGGCGCTCGTCGTTACTCTGTTGTTGGCTATCACCTTCCGCATCATCATTGCCACATTAATTCCGCAATCTTGGCGCCCTGTTCCTGTTTTTTGGTCGCTCGTCATCTTGAGCCCTGTTGCGACGAGTTTTTACGACGAGGCAATGAGTTTGGAGCAACAAGGTTTAGCCCATTACCTGCGCCACTATCACGAGCAACTTCCAAACAAACCATTTCACGCTGCCACTCATCCGCCCGGTTTGCCGATGTTGTTTGCTGTTTGGCGAAGTTTAGCGATGCAGCCGATAATGCAGCGCCTTGTCCCGATGGACGAAAACTCACTGTCCCTTCTGCGAAAGGTCTACATCCGCATCGCACCGCCGATGAGACCTGACAGCGTTTACCCTTCCGACGAAGATTTGAGGGCATCTTGGTGGGTGGCTACTTTTTGCCTTCTTTGCGGGATTGCTTCGATGCTGATTTGGGCTTGGTTGTTGTGGCAAATCGTTCCCAACCCATCGGTCGTTGCCCTTGCTGCCACAACGCCAGCGATGCTTTGGTGGCAAACAACTGTTGACAACATTCATCTGCTCGCCATCACTGCCACATTCGCATTCGCTTTCGGTTGGCAACGAGTTCGCACTTGGGCTTGGGCTGTTCTGACAGGTTTGGCGGCAGGGATTTCCGTGTGGCTTGCCTTCAAAAATGCCGTTCCAATCGGGTGCATCGCACTTTGGCTGATGTGGGCAAACTTGAGGGGCGAGAAGAAATTGCCTGCTGCGCAAGTAGCGTTGGCTCTTATCTTAGCCATATCGCCTTACCTGCTGTCTTGGCTGGCTTTCGGCTTTCAACCTTTGGAGACTTTCAAAGCGGCAAGCGCCGCCCATCACGAACAGGCTGGCGCTCACGCCAGAAGTTACTTGCCTTGGTTGTTCTGCAACTTGGCTGATTTCGGTATGGCTTTAGGTGGTGCGTGGTTGGGTTTAGTGGCTGCTTATTTGTGGGTTTGGTGGCGGCAGGAAAAATGGCAGCCTTCAGTTAGTGTGGTGACACTTTTGGTTCTGTTGCTGCTTGACCTCAGCGGTTTGGTTCGTGGGGAAGTTGCTCGTCTGTGGATGCCTTTCGTCCCGCTGCTGACCTTTGAAGCCATAAAGCACATCCCGACAAAATCCCATGAACTTGCATTGCTGACTTTCATTCAAGGCGGCATAGGTTTAGCCCTTCACATCCAACTTGAGTTCCTTCGCCCATTTTGACGGGACGAGGGTCGCGGGGCGTGGGACGAAAGAAAAATGGGAGGGCGAGGCTCCTGCCGAGCCAAAAAGGCAGCGAGTAGCGAATGGCGAGTAGCGAATAGTTTTTCTGGAGGGCAGTGTTACCGCATTGCCGAAAAAATTTCCGTGCTTAACAATTGCACTCTGCACTCAGCACACCGCACCGAGTTTAGGGTTCGCCCTCCCAAACCCTTTATGCACCCTTACACGCTTACACGCTTGCACTCATGCACGCCTGCACGCAGGATCGTAGTTGATGACGGAGAACCTGAGCGCCGACTTTAGTCGGCGAATTTTCAAGATTGCGGCAGGGCTTATCCCGACAGCAGTTGACATTTTCCGTTGCCCTAACATCTTAGCGAAACTGCTGCCAACATTTTTGATTGGAACGGACTTTGAAGTTCGGAGGGAAACGGCATGGCAGAAAATGCCACCGCTCAGATAGAGGCGAAGTTGGCAGTTCCGTTGACTTTTCAGCCGACGAATCAAGTTTTGTATTACGATGCGACGGGTTTTGAAGACCTTCGCTGGGGCGAACCTGTTATCGCTGAGACTCGGTTTGGACCTCAAATTGGTTGGGTTCGGCGAACGCCTTTTCAAGTTCCGAAGACCGAGATAGCGCCCTATCGTTTGCTTCGCCGAGCCAACGCCGAAGACATAAGGCGATATTACCAACTTCGGGACAAAGCCCACAAGGACATGGAGTTTGTCCGGCAAAAGGTCCGAGAACACGGTTTGCCGATGCGCTTGCTTGAAGCGGAGTATCCCCTTGACGAAAACCAATTGGTCGTTTACTTTGCGGCTGAAGGGCGTGTTGACTTCCGCGCCTTAGTTGCAGACCTCAAGCGTTGTTTCCCCAAAAGAGTCATGCTCTTTCAAATCGGTGCCCGCGATGCCATTCGGACAATTGGTGCTATTGGACCGTGTGGGCGTCCTTCTTGTTGCTCCCTTTTCCTGAGAAGGTTTGAGAGTGTGACGATGAAAATGGCGAAGGAACAGTTGCTTGACCTAAACCCGTCAAGATTGTTGGGCGCTTGCGGCAAACTGAAGTGCTGTTTGCGCTACGAACATGAACTTTATTGCGAAGCGCTTTGTCGCATGCCGAAGATTGGTCAGTGGGTTCAAACTCCAAAAGGTCGCGGTCAAGTCACCGACTTGAATGTCCTGCTGATGAAGGTTACCGTCGCTTTGGAAGACGGTGGCTACAGCGTTTGGCATGTGAGCGAAATCTCACCCCTTGACTCCGGTCTCTCCACCAGCTATTTGGGCTCTTCAGAAAGCCACAACGGAGACGAAGAATTGACCGATTAGACCTTGCTCCGCTACGGCACGACTTTGTTGAGGGGATACTCGATGATGTCGCGGGCACCTGCTTCTTTAAGTTGCGGGATGAGGTCGCGGACTTGAAGTTCATCCACGATGACTTCAATGGCAACCCAATCTTCGTCGGCTAAAGGCGAGATTGTGGGCGCTTTCATGGCTGGCAGAACTGCAAGGACTTTCGGCAAATCCGCCTTTGCCACATTCAACTTGAGCCCAACTTTTTGCTGAGCCATCAACGCTCCCTGCAAAAGCAGCGCTAAATGGCGGATTTTTCGTTGCTTCCACTCGTCTTGCCATGCTTTCGGGTTGGCGATGAGCCTTGTCGTTGACTCCAAAATCGTCTCAATGATTCGCAGGTTGTTGGCTCGCAAAGTTGCTCCCGTCTCAGTCACATCGGCGATAGCGTCAACCAGTTCGGGAACTTTCGCTTCTGTCGCGCCCCACGAGAACTCCACGCGAGCGTTGACGCCCCGTTGTTGCAGGAACTTTTTGACAGTGTTCGGCAACTCTGTGGCTATGCGTTTGCCTTCCAAATCTTCAACTCGCTGGTAAGGCGAATCGTTGTGGACTGCGATTACGAGCCGAACTTTCCCCAATCCCTGCTTCGAGTAAACGAACTCAGCCACTTCCACAACTTGGTCCTCAACGCCGTTTTCCACAATCTGGTCGTAGCCGGTGATTCCGGCGTCTAAAACGCCTTCTGCGACATATCTTGGGATTTCCTGCGCCCTAAGCAAGATTGCCTGAATTTCTGGGTCATTGATTCTCGGAAAGTGAGAGCGCCCTTCAATCTGGACCTCCCAACCCGCCATCCTCATGAGCCGCAAAGTCGCTTCTTGCAAACTTCCTTTCGGGATTCCGAGCCGAAGTCGGTTCGCCATCTTCTCGCCTCCTTGGACAAATTTTGGTCAATCAGGGATGGTAGGCGTGCTAAAATTTTGGCACGGTTTGGCGAACAGAAACCTTCACATTTACCCCGTCGCTAAAAGAACTTGGAGGCGACGCACCATGATTGAAGTGGTCGGTTTGACGAAATTTTACGGCGAAGTCAAAGCGCTGGATGATGTGTCTTTTGATGTCCGCAAGGGTGAAATTTTGGGCTTCCTCGGTCCGAACGGTGCTGGAAAAACGACGACGATGAGAATTTTGACTGGCTTCCTGAGCCCAACTTATGGCACGGCTAAAGTCGCTGGCTACGATGTCGTTGAAAACTCTCTTGAGGTGCGCAGGATAACTGGTTACCTTCCCGAAACTGTCCCACTCTACAACGAGATGCGAGTTAGCGAGTATTTGGGCTACATGGCTCGCATCAGGGGCATTCCGCGAAAGAAAATTCGTGACCGAGTTGACTATGTTGTGGAAAGGTGCGGGCTAAGGGAAGTTGCGGACCGAATCATTGGGCATTTGTCAAAGGGTTACCGCCAAAGGGTCGGTATCGCTCAAGCCATTGTCCATGACCCGCAAGTGCTCATTTTGGACGAACCCACTATCGGGCTTGATCCCGTCCAAGTGCGCGAGGTGCGCCAACTCATAAAGAGCATGGCTGGCGAAAGGACAATCATCCTGAGCACTCACATCTTGCCCGAAGTTTCCATGACTTGTGAGCGGGTTCTAATCATTCACAAAGGGCGCATCGTTGCCGAAGACACGCCTGAAGGGCTTTCCCGAAGATTGCGCCAATCCGAGCGAATTTTGGTCCGCTTAGCTCGTGTCCCGTCACAACCGCTAAGTGCTTTGGGGCAATTGGATGGCGTGATAAGGGTTGAGCATGTCGGCGATAACTTGTTCGCAATTGAAGCACCGCCGGGACGAGACATTCGCGAGCAAGTCGCCGAATTCGTCGTCAAAAACGGGTGGGGCTTGTTGGAACTGAGGCGCGAGGAAATGACCCTTGAAGACATTTTCGTCAATTTGGTGACCAGAGAATGAACGCAGCAGAAGCCTTAAATCGAGTCAATGACTTCGTTGCAGGCGCGTAAGCGAGTTTCAATGTGTGATCAGGAACGCTTATTGCGACACTCAAAGGAATTCGTGCAAAAAGCAAAAGAGGTGACTTGAAAATGAGAACTCGGGGGAAGGAACGAAGGATGCGCTTGCTTCGCAAAATGCTCCAAGAACGCATTAGTGAACTGACAGGCTTGGCGAAAGCGATTGCGCCTGATGCTGAAGTTACCGTGTTGGAGCCCTACGAAGATGAGGATGTGGTGATTGAAGTCCGAGCGTCAGCGGAAAAAGTGGACGAAGTTGATGAAGCCTTGATGCGACGCTCAACCCAAATTTGGTTGGAAGAAGGGTTTGACATCGTTCCGATGGTTTTCGCTAAGGTCGACAAGGGAGGTTAAGTCCTAAGGTGACGAGGCATGCCGCCTAAACCATCGCGGAAAAGACAGTGGAAGGCAATGTTAAATCGTCGCATTAGGGAACTCGTTGAGTTGGCTCGGGAAATTGACCCTGAAGCGGAAGTCCAAATGCTTGAACCTTTTGAGGGTGAGGACGCTGTTTTAGAACTTCGGGTCACTCCCGAAAAGTCGGATGAAGTTTATGAGACAATGCTTGAGCGATCAACCAAAATCTGGTGGGACGACGGTTTTGAGATTGTGGTTTTGGTCCACGAGAAAAAGCCTGAGGCCGTAAAGGGGGAGTAAGAAATGGCACAGGCTGCGAAAGCGTTGGTCGCCGTTAAGCCCAAAGAAACGGTCGGTAAAGTGGGCGAATGGCTTGCCGTCACTTTCACCATTGCTTTGAGGGAAGTTCGTAGCCTTTTCAGTTCGTGGATCGCATATGTGACGCTGGCTTTCTTTGAAGCATGGGCAGGCTTCTTTTTCTTAATTATCGCCCGCATAGGTCAGACTTCCGATATGCGCTACTTGTTCTGGAACATGGCGGTTATTTTGTTCATCGTCCTACCGATGGTCACGATGAGGCTGTTGGCGGAGGAAAGGCGTTTAGGCACTATGGAGTTGCTGCTGACTTCTCCCGTGACCGACTGGCAAGTTGTGTTGGGCAAATTTTTGGGGGCTTACTACTGGCTAATCATCGCTTTAGGGCT